>Ga0265342_10001952_pt1 | contig 18443 bp, 18 predicted proteins | sample 4CB327metaG_FD_203125 | JGI IMG/M metagenome (GOLD analysis project Ga0265342, IMG submission 203125) | Rhizosphere microbial communities from Carex aquatilis grown in University of Washington, Seatle, WA, United States - 4-CB3-27 metaG | ecosystem: Host-associated > Plants > Roots >...
GATCCATCCTTGCCTGCCAGCTCGAGGGGCGCGGCGAGGAACTCGAACTTCACCCCTTCGCGCTCGGCTTCTTCCACTTCCTCCGTGTATGCCGGCATTTCGGCCCGTGTTCGGCGATAGACCACCGTGGCAGTCTGGGCGCCCAGGCGAAGAGCGGTCCGCGCAGCGTCCACGGCCGCGTTTCCTCCGCCGACCACCACCACCCGCTTGCCCACCTTCGCGGTGCCTTTCAGGTTGTAATCGCGCAAGAATCCCATGGCATCGATAACGCCCTTCATGTCCTGGCCCTTCATGCCGAGGTCCATGCCCTGCGGAGCGCCGACAGCCATGAAGACCGCCTCGTACCCCTGGCCCTTCAGGTCGGCCAGCGTAAAGTCCCGACCGAGTCGCTTCTTCGTCTTGATGGTCACGCCCATGTCCGCGATGCCTTGAATTTCCTTGGCGAGTATTTCCCGCGGGAGACGGTAGGCGGGTATGGCCTGCAGGAGCATGCCGCCCGGCTTCGCTTCGGCCTCGAAAACGGTGGGCTTATAGCCCAGCCGCGCCAGGAAGTACGCGCACGAGAGGCCTGCCGGTCCGCCGCCGACGACCGCCACTTTGCGTTTCGCATTGGCGGGGTTGGCGATCGGTGCCGGAACGGGGAATCCTTTTTCCTGTTCGGAGAGGAAGCGCTTGACCGCTCTGACCGAAAGCGGCTCGTCCAAGGTCACCCTCCGGCATTTTCCCTCGCAGGGATGGAAACAGACCCGCGCGCATACGGCCACGAAGGGGTTTCTCTCCCGATGGAGACGAAGGGCTTCGTCGTAGCGCTTCTCGCCGGTGAGGCTCACGAACCCCGGGATGTCTACGCCCGCCGGACACGCGTTCTGACAGGGCGCGCGCACGAGCTCGGCGCACACTCCCGCGCGGCACTTGTGGTCTCGAATGTGCTCGACGAACTCCTCGCGGAAATAGCGGATGAAGGAGAGCACGGGATTGGGCGCGGTCTGCCCCAGGCCGCACAGCGCCGTGTCCTTCACCGTCGTTCCCAGCTCCAGCAGGCGCTCGATGTCTTCTTCCTCGCCCTTGCCGTCGCAAATGCGTGTGAGGATTTCGAGCATGCGGCGCGTGCCCACGCGGCAGGGCGTGCACTTCCCGCAAGATTCGTCCTGGGTGAACTCCAGGAAGAATCGCGCCATGTCCACCATGCACGAATCCTCGTCCATGACGATGAGCCCACCGGAACCCATAATGGCGCCCAGCGCCGTGATGGATTCGTAATCGACGGGCACGTTCAGGTGCTCCTTCGGAATGCAGCCGCCCGATGGCCCCCCGATCTGCGCGGCTTTGAACTTCTTTCCGTTCGGGATGCCGCCTCCGATATCGTAGATGATCTCGCCAAGGGGAACGCCCATGTTGACCTCGACGAGGCCGACATTGTTCACCTTGCCGGTGAGGGCGAAGATCTTCGTGCCGGGGCTCTTTTCCGTACCGACGGAGCGGAACCACGCCGCGCCGTTGGCGATGATGAGGGGAACGTTGGCGAGGGTCTCGACGTTGTTGAGAACGGTGGGTTTCTCCCAGAGACCCGCCACGGCAGGAAACGGCGGTCGGGGACGCGGCTCGCCCCGCTTGCCCTCGATGGAGCGCATGAGCGCCGTCTCTTCACCGCACACGAACGCGCCGGATCCGCGCGCGATTTCGATGTCGAAGTCGAAGCCGGTCCCCAGAATGTCCTTTCCCAGGAGCCCCCGCTCGCGGCACTGCGTGATCGCCAGGTTCAGCCTTTCGATGGCCAGCGGATATTCCGCGCGGCAGTAAATGAAGCCCTGTGTCGCGCCGATTGCCCGCGCCCCGATGAGCATGCCCTCGATGACGGCATGAGGATCGCTTTCCAGGACGCTCCGGTCCATGAAGGCGCCAGGATCTCCTTCGTCGGCGTTGCAGAGGAAGTACTTCTGATCCGACTTCACCTTCGCGGCGAACTCCCACTTCATGCCGGTGGGGAAACCCGCTCCGCCGCGGCCGCGGAGGCCCGACTTCTTCATCTCCTCGACGAGCCCCTGCGGGGTCATCTCGAGAAATGCTTTTGCCGTGGCGATGTAGCCGCCGCGGCCGATGTACTCTTCGATGCTCAGCGCCGATATGCGCCCCTTGTTGTGGAGCACGCGCAAGTTCTGTTTCGCGAAGAAGGGGATGTCGGCGTAGTGAGGGATCACGACCTGCGTGACGGGGTGACGGAACATGAGGCGCTCCACCGGTCGTCCCTTCAGCACGTGCTCTTCCACGAGCTCGGGCATGTCCTCGGGGGTGAGCTTTTGATAGAAGAATCCGCCCGGGTAGACCACCATGATGGGGCCGCACGCGCAAAAGCCGTTGCAGCCGGTGCGCACCACGGATACTTCACCTGAATGGCTGGCCCGTTCCATGTCCTCGATGGCAACCGCGTCGGAGAGGCCGCGCGCCACGAGCTCCTTCACCAGTGCGTCGCGGACCTTTTCAGCCCCCGAGGATACGCAGCCGGTGCCAAAGCACATGAGCAGATGCATGCGTGTCGTATTCATGCGCGCGCCCCCTTATGCCCTTTGACCGCGTCCGACGGCGCCTGCCCGACGTAGACGAGATATGCGGAGCTCGATTTGCCGGCAAGTGTCTGGCGGAAGACATCGCGCGCCTTGGCGCCATCCAGATGCCCATAGAGGACCGGCTCTGCGCCGAGCGATTCGACGGTCATGACCGGCTCGTACTCGCAGGCGCCAATGCAACCCGAGGTGGTCAGACGGACGTCGGTGCGCCCGCTCGCCTCCAGCTCCTCCGCGACGGCGTTCACCACGTCGCGCGCTCCGCTGGCTATCCCGCAGGTTCCCATGTGCACGGTGAAACAAAGCTTGTAGCCGTCCTCGCGGAGCGCGGTCTTTTTCTGTGCCTGCTCTTTGATGGCGAGGATGTCGGCGAGGCTCCTGATCTTATCCATGGACCTTCACTCCCTTCCCGCCGACGTACCCGGCGGATTTCTTGGCGCCGTGCGCGCGCCCCTTCTTGGCGTCGTATTCGCGCCCTTTTTCGGCGGCGGCGCGCCCCTTGGTCGCCGGCACCTTCGCATGTGCCGCTGTTTTTTTGGCGCCGGGTTTTCGGGCCGCCGGCTTTTTCCCACCGGCCTTGACCGGCGCGTAGTAGGTGGCAAGAATCTCGCGCAGCTTCGCCGGCCGCACGCGCTTGTAGACTTCCTCGTCAATGCACATGGCCGGGGCCAGACCGCAGGCGCCGAAGCAGCGGGCTACCTCGAGGCTGAACATGCCGTCCTTGGACGTCTCGCCCACCTCGATACCGAGTTCTTTGCGCATCCCTTCGAGAACCTGCTTGCCGCCCCTCACGTAACAGGCGGTTCCGAGACACACGCGTACGACGTGCCGGCCCCGGGGGTGCGTGGAGAAAAAGGCATAAAAGCTCACCACGCCCGCCACCTCGCTGTACGACTTGCCCATGGCGAGTGCGACATGCTTGAGCACCTCTTCCGGCAGATAGCCGAAGATGCCCTGCGCAATTTGCAGCACGGGGATCAATGCCCCGGGCCGCCCGCGATACTCCGCGAGCACCTCGTCGAGCCGCTTCATGAGCTCCTCGTTGGAGGCCTTCTCACCACAGGCGCAGCCCGTTTCAAACGGTCTTTCGTTCATGCCATTCTCCCCCTTTCGATTATTCGGTCACATGGAGGGCCGCCATGCCCTCCGTGATGATTTCCCTCATGCGCCGCGCGACGGGGATGGGTCCCCGACTTCCGTTCGGCAGCGATCTGCGAATATCGGCCGTGCTCACCTCACGCACCTGCCCTCCAACGGCCAGACGCGCGCGCAGCTCGATCTCGGGCGTTGTGCACGCCACCGAGGCGAGAGTCGCCGCCAGATCACCCAGGGGACTCCTGTCCACGCTCGTCAAAGGCATGGAGGCGCGCACCGCCACCCCGCCCAAAGACGCCTTTTCGATCCTGAACTCGCCGCCGGACTGTTCGGCGCGGAATTTCAGGAGCGACAGGCCGAGCCCCGTCTTCTTCCCTTCCTTGGTGGTGAAAAAGGGGTCGGTAGCCTTCTCCGCCGAAACCGGAAGCCCCGGTCCGTTGTCCTCCACCGCAATGCTCAAGCGGTCGCCGGCATGGTCTTCCTCCAGGGATACGGAAACGACACTCGCGCCGGCGCGCACCGCGTTTTCGATCAGGTCCAGGACGTGAAGGGCGATCTCACGCAATGACGCACCTCCTTCCGTTCATACCCCGCAAGGCAAGGCGCATCTCGCCAATTGTCGGCTCCTCCACCTCGAGGGCCGTGATGCCGCTTCCCATCTCGCCGGGCTCGTGACTGTCCGAGGAGCTCACCAGCGTGAAGCCGAGAGTGGAAAACTCGAGGGCCCTGCCCGCGCTCACTCCGCGACCGGAGATTTCCAGACCGTCGAAGGCGAGGTCGGGCGAAAGGAAACCCAACTGGCTCAGCACGCTGAAATGCCCGCGATCCACGTGCGCGGCAACGGCAAGCCCCCCATGCTCATGGATGAGGTCGAGGATTCGTCCCAGCGACAGCCGACTCGCGCCGAGCGAGTGCGGCTGTGAAACGTCGGCGAACGCGACATGGGCGACGGCGCGTGCATCCTCGAGGCTCTCGAAATAGCCCAACACGTGCACCTCTTCAACCGTCGTTATCTCGATGCCGGGGATAACGCGCGGACCGCCCGTCGCGGAACCCGCCGCTTCCATGACCGGCAGCACGCCGTCAAGACAGTTGTGATCACACACGGCGATCACCTCGATGCCTTTCCTGACCGCTTCCGCGACGATCACGGCAGGGCTCATCGCGCGTGAGGCGCAGGGGGAACAGGATGTGTGGATGTGCAAATCCGCGGCGAGTCGCACCATTCACGTCTGCCTGCCCCTCAAGCCCAGCCCGTAAAGACGACCGGCCGTTTCGAATGTAGATTCGGTCGTGCCAAGCAGGGGCATTCCTTCCTCCACGGCCCTGCGGCGCACCGATTCCTCGGGACGCATGCCGGAAGTGAAGATCACAGCGGCGAGACCCGCGTGCATCGCAACGGCAATGACGTTCATGTGGACCTGGATCGTGAGCAACACGCTTCCGGTTGGCGCGTTGGCCAGGACGTCGCTCAGGAGGTCCGAAGCGTGCCCGGCAGCCACCTCGGCGCCCTCGACGGGAAGCTCGGGGGTGAGCAGGTCGAGACCCAGGCTCGCGGCGAGGGCGGCTACTGTCATGGGGAAACCTCCTTCGCTGCATAAGGACAGTCGGCGGCGCCCGCGGCGCCCATCACAACGTCCTCCGCGAACGCGGCGCATCCCGGGGCGCCGCACGCGCCGCAATCCCGTCCTGGTAGCGCCTTCGAGAGGGTATCGATGGCGGACAGCTTGCGGATCGCCTGCCCCATGTCGGGGTCCAGCCGCATGCCGACGCGCTGGGCGTAGGCGCGCGCGCGCGGCACCACGCCGGCCGCGTCACGTGTCTCCCGCAGCCCATGCCCCGCCTGCCAGAACCTCGCCGAAAGCTGCGCGTCCGGGCAAAAGAGAGGGGAGCCGGAACAGCCGCCTTCACACAGGGAAAGGCGGAGAAGGGAAACGTCGGCGAGGGCTCCGGCCTCGGCCGCCGCCAGCGCCTTGAGCACGTGACGGGCGCCACTGACGGCAACTTCCGCGGGATCCCCGGTCGATTCGGTGACGTCGGGCAGGCTCATATCGGCGCCGGTCGGCTCCTCGGCGAACAACGGCCGCAAAGAGTCGGCTAAAGATGAGGGTGAAAGGACGTGGAGACGGTCCGTGAGGCTGGTCTTTCCCAAAGCGGCGTACTGGCTGGGGCAGGAGGCGAGAACGGCGACGGATCGAAGCGGAAACTCTTCTCCGGCCGATTCGATGGGAGGCAGCCAGGGCCCGAGGTGGGGAATGAGGGAGGGAAATCGGCTTTCTACAAGCGCGACAATGGCCGAACACAACGGCGGAATGAACGGGCGCGGGACATTACCGACGGATTCGCGGGCTGCGCGAAGGAGAGCCGCTTCCCACTCCTCTGCAAGGCGGATCTCGGCAAAACCGAGGCGCCGCACCGCCTGGAGGATTCGTTGGATGGACGACCCCGCCGAGAGACCGGCCAGAAACCCTCGGGGCACAACCAGCACGGCGCCGCGAAGATCGCGCGGCAGGAAGCGCGGAGCCGGCAGGCCGAAGACCGCCGATTCGCACTCGCCAATGCAGGCCGTGCAGCCGACGCAGAGTGGCTCGCGCACCGTCGGTCCGGCGCTCCCGATCCGTATCGCTCCCGTTGGACAGGTGAAGAGACACCGCATGCAGCGGCGACAGCGTCCCGGGGAAATCGCAAGGGCCATCGCGCTCTCGGCCCTCGGTATCGTCACTTCCTCTTGCTGGCTCAGTCGTATGGTGGAACGGATCCTCGTTCCGCGCCCCACACGTGTCTCGATCTCGAACAGGTCGCTGTTGCGGCGGATGTTGGGAAGACCCATTCCCGCGCCGAACCCCATCTGCCGTGCCTGGGCCGAGGCGGTGGACCAGCCTTCGCGAAGCGCGAGCTCGACGTTCGGGATGCCGGGGCCTTCGTCGGCGATTTCGAGGTCCAGTGTCGTGTCGTCCAGACGGGCCCAGAGTGTCCCCGTCTTCGCGTGAATCACGACGTTCATTTCGGCTTCGTAGGAGGCAATCATCGCGCGGCGCAGAATGGGCCCCGACACGCCGATGCGTGCCAAATGTTCCTTGAGCTTTCGGGTGGCAAGGCCGGCAGAGTCGAAATCTCCCCCCGCGATCCGATAGCTCAGCGTCATCACGTGGAGGTCCTGTCGGCAAGCTTCAGAGCGTCCCTCAGCGTGCACATCGTTTTTTCGAGAGAGAGGGGGGAAACGAGAATCGTCGTTCCCGCTTCCGCGGCTTTGGCGACGAAATCGGGCGAAGGTGGTGCATTGGAGACCAGACAAATCCCCGGCACATCCATGAGCTCGGCAACGCGAATGAGCTGGCAATTATCGAGGGCTGTCACGAGCAGTGTGTCCGAGGCGGCATGAGCAATCAGCTCGCTCATGGTGTTGGAAGCGTGCACACGCGTAATCTCCCTGTTCTCACGCGGAGAGCCTGCGTATTCGATCGAGCGGATCGTTCGGGCAAGTGCGTGAATATCCATGGCTGATGCAATCGAGTTGCAATTGCCGTGCCAATCGTGAATTAATTCTCAATTATGACAAATATTGTCAGATTGTTGACCGGTGGTCGATGAGTCTCTCTAATTAATTACATCACAATAAGTTACTTATGATGAAGGAAAAGGGCTCTCAGAGCGAAGGTCAGGCAACGAGCAGCGCTGCCCTAAATCAGAGCCTTGCCATGGGCACAAATCTCTCATGGGAGAAGCGCGCACAAGCGAATGGCCGAATCTCGGCCTACATCCCTTCCCAGCTGACGACATATTCCGTGCGATTGTCGGGAAGAACGATCGTGGGAGCGTCTTCCACCCAGCGCCCGGAGACGCCCAGCTCGGCAAGGGTGAGCTCGAAGTGACACATGGCGATTCCGATATCGACTCTTTGCATGTCCTCGATCTTCAGAAGTTTGCCCCCCAGACCGCCTCTGTAACCCGATGTCCGGGAAAGATAGAAATGCCACGAGCCGCCTAAGTGGACAACGCGCCAGGGCTGCTTATTCGATGCCGAAGGGGCTAGACGGGTCATTTCCAGCGCTGTTCCATAGGGCCCAGCCGCGTGGGACAGAGGCGCGCCGAAAGCGCCCTCGAAAAACAGGCTCTCGGCGGCCAGACGCCGCGCGCCGCCTGCCATGCGCCGCATGAATCCGTCCCGGGCGACATCGGCATCCAGAATCTCACCGACACTCGCCACGGCAGGGATCCGTTCCTCCATTTTCAGTGCGATGCGCCGTGAAAACGTACCGCGTGTGAAAAACCCGCCCAGCCAACACGACCCCAGACCGATGTCTGTCGCGGTCAAAATCAGGCTCTCCATCGCGTAGCCATAGTCTTCGAGGTATTTGCCGCCGCGCGTCGCGGCACCGACGATGAAACCCGCCGGATCCCTGATGGCCCCGTAAGTACCCAGCCCTTTCAAGGCCGTCGCGTCGTCGGCCTCCGTGGCCACGAGCTGGAATCGAAGCGACGAGCCCAGACGGCCCGTGCTGAGGACGCTCGCCGCGTCGCTGAGACGGCGGCGCCGCTCCTCTGCAAGTGGCCGTGTCGCATAGGTCCTGCAGGAGAATCTTTCGGTGATGAGGTCCGTGACGGGTTTCGAGAATTGCATGTGTTCATCATGACCGTAAGGGGCCGCTTGTGAAAGCGGGTGCGGGACATGAATTGCCCCGGCCCGCGGATGTCTGTACCTTCAATGCCACGAATACAAAATAAGGAGTGTAGAATGAAACCGAAAGTAGCCATCATCGGGGACGGGAACGTGGGAAGCGCGATTCAGAAAGGTCTGCAACGAGCGGGCTACGAGCTGCGCGTGACGGGCAAGGACCCGGCAAAAGTGAAAGATGCCGGCGCGTGGGCCGAGGTGATCATTCTGGCCGTGCCCTTCTCGGCCATCGATGACACCGTCAAGGAGCTCGGTGAAGGAGTGGCGGGGAAGACCCTCGTGGATGCAACAAACGCGCTGGGCGCGAACTACCAGCTCGCCGTAGGCTTTACCACGAGCGGCGCCGAGGAGCTGGCCAAGAAGGCCCCCCGTGCAAAGGTAGTGAAGGCGTTCAATACGGTCTTCGCCGCGAACATGAGCACGGGAAAAGTGAAAGGAGAAGCCCTCAGCCTGTTGGCCGCGGGGGACGATGCGAAGTCGAAGGAGCTCGTGCTCACACTCGGCCGTGACATCGGATTCGACGCGGTGGATGCCGGTCCGCTTGTCAACGCGCGCTGGCTGGAAACCCTTGGATTCCTCAACATTCAGCTCGGATTCTCCCTCAAGATGGGAACCGATATCGGCTTCCGACTCGTCCACTGAGGTGCGCATCACGGGGTGATCCATCACGGTCACCCCGCTGCGAGAGGGAGAGAATGTTTCTTTCCAACGCGCGGAAATTTGCTACCTTTCAGGCATGAAGGAAACAGCACAGCAGTATGTCCAAAGAGTCCTCGGGTATCTGGAGGGCAAGAGCGTGCTCGACGTGCTCGCTACGAGCCCCTCCCATATCGAGCGCCTGATCGTGGGCGTAGCCGCGGATAGGCTCGCCAAACGCCCGCTGCCCGACAAATGGTCGGTGGTCCAGATCCTCGCCCACCTCGCGGATGTCGAGCTCGTCCAGGGATTTCGTGTTCGCATGATTCTCGGCGCCCCGGGGACACCCATCCAGGGATTCGATCAGGACGCCTGGGCACAGACCTGCGACTACGAATCGCAAGAATCGTCACTGTCCTTCGAAGCGTATCGGGTCACACGGGAGCGGACGCTGCGCCTGTTCAAGTCCTTGAGCCCGGACATGTGGAATCGTTACGGCTTGCACTCCGAGCGCGGAAACGAAACGGTGAAGCGCGTGTCGGAAATGATGGCGGGTCACGATATCAACCACATTCGCCAGATCGAGGCGATACTCAAAACCTGAAGCCGTTCCGTCGGGCGGAGTCTCGCTTGCGGGAGTGCCGACTCCTGGATTAGCCTCAAAGAATGAATGACGCCGAAAAGTCGGCCCAGCGCATCACGACGGTTCTTTTCGCCATGCAGTGTCTCGCGTCGGCTGCGTTCATCGCCACATCGACGGTAGGGGCGATCGCGGGAACGAGATTGAGCGGGAACAAGAGCTGGGCGGGTGTGCCGGCGGCGGTTTCCATGCTGGCCGGCTCGGGCGCTTCATTTCTCTGGGGATTACTCATGGACCGCATCGGCCGACGGCCGGCGCTCGCCTTGGGCGTCCTTCTCGGTGCCGTCGGCGCTGCTCTTTCCGTGGCGGCCATCACCCTCGGCTCGTTCGCGATGTTCCTCGCCGGCATGGCGCTGGTAGGCATCGCCAGTGCCGCCGTGATCCTCGCGCGTTTCATCGCGGCAGAGGTCCATACCCCGCAGACCCGCGGTCGCGCGGTATCGTATGTCGTTCTCGGCGGCACCGTGGGCGCCATAGGCGGCCCTCTGTTGGTCATGCCCACGGGCCGTCTGGCTACCGCTGCCGGCACCAACGAGCTTGCCGGTGCATTCGCCGCCGCCGTGATCCTTCTCCTGCTGGCCGGGGTCATCGTGGTCGCCGCCCTTCGCCCCGAGCCGCTCACACTCGTCGGTGAGCCGCGTCAGAAAGACAAAGAAGCTCCGACCCCCACGGCTCCCCGCCGCACGATTCGTGAGATATTCCGTCTCCCCGCCCCGGGGGCGGCCGTGGCGGCGATGATCCTGAGCCAGGTGGTCATGGTGGCGGTCATGGTCATCACCTCTTTGTATATGGAAGATATGAATCACGGGCTGGGCGACGTCTCGCTGGTTTTTTCGGCCCACACCATCGGGATGTACGCGTTTTCGCTTCTCTCGGGACGGCTCATCGATCGATGGGGTCGCCGGCCGGTCATCGTCGTGGGAGCGGTCGTCCTCCTCCTGGCGTGCCTCACCGCCCCGCTGACCGGCGAGACATTCCCGCTTGCCGTCTCCCTTCTTCTTCTCGGTCTGGGGTGGAATTTCTGCTTTGTGGCCGGCTCCACCCTCCTGGCAGACCAGCTCACACCGGCGGAGAGGGGCAGAACGCAAGGCTTCAACGACCTGCTGGTCGGATTGGCCGCGGCGGGGGCAAGCTTCGGAAGCGGTCTGATCTCCGCGCGCTTCGGCTACGCAGGTGTCGGCATGGTGGGAGCGGTGTTCTCGGTCCTGCCGTTGGCGTTTCTCGCACGCTGGACGCGGGCGGAACGGAAACGTGCCGCCGCGTGAAACGGTACGGGAGACTCGCTCCTAACGCTGGTGGATGAGCTTCGTGATCTTACCTGTTCCCTCGGAAAGCCATTCCACGACGTACACGTTCCCCGCGCGGTCCACATGAAGGTCGTGAGGTGAAGAAAACGCGCCCGGCACCCAATCGGTACGCGGGAGGTTCGGCCACCCCGGCTTCTTCCAGCAGTCCGGGCGATCTCCAAGATGCTCGATGAGGCAGTCGTTCCCGTCCAGAATCGTGAGACGGGAGTGCAAATCCGCGACGTAGATCTCCTCTCCCCATTGGTCGGTCGTGCAGGGTTGGCGAAGATCGCCCTGAGTGAAACGCACGTGCTCACCTTCCAGCGTGAAGTACTGCAGACGGCTGTTGCCCCGATCCGAAACCAAAACAAGAGGAACGGCGCCGCGCGTGTCGATCTTGATGCCATGGGGATTGTCGAGCTGGCCCTTGCCGCTTCCCAAGCCTCCAAAGCTTTTGACATAACGCGCGTCTTTCGAATAGATATGGACCCACGGCTGGCCGTAGCCGTCGGCGATGTAAATGCGTCCGTCCGGGGCAACGGCGGTCTGCGTCGGTACGAACTTTTTTTCCCGGTCGTAGATATCCGGACGATCCGGCGCGCCGATGCGGAAAATCTCCCTCCCGTCCAGCGTCGTTTTGGCCACGAAGCCAAGGCTCGTCGTGGATAAGTACAGGAACTCCCCCTCGCCCTCCCGATTGAGAAACATGCCGTGGGCGCCGCCCTGATACTCGTCGCCCCAAGAGGAGAGGTAATTCCCCTCAGGGTCGAAGGCCACGACGGACTGTCGTCCGGTGTGATGAATGAATATCCTACCCTGTGAATCCTCGACAACACCGTGGGTGGTTCCCAGAACGAGACCCGCGGGAAGCCTTCCCCACTGTTCGATCACGTCGTAAGAATGTCTTCCATTGCCGATCTTCATCACCGCTCCCCCGTTCTTAGGCCAATGGTACTGCCAATCCAATCCGGGGGCAAAAGGGGGAAATCGCGGGCACGAGGGCGTTTCTCGGCGGTCGTGCCCGCCGTCTCACATTGACTTTGCGGCGCCCGCGGATAAGTATAGGCTTATGGGTCTCGTCGCATGAACGCTCCGATGATGGAACATACGAAGGCGCAGATCGACTCGGTGTTCAAGGCTGTCTATGATCAATCCTCGCATCTCGGAGGCATCCTCAGCCTCACGGGGATCCTCCTGAACGCCAATCGGGCCGCCTACGAGCTGATCGGGGTCACGTCGGCCGAGATCCTCGGCAAGCCCTTGTGGGACACCCCGTGGTTCATTCACTCATCCGCGGAGGCCGAAAAATTGCGCGACGGCGTCGCACGCGCCGCGGGCGGCGAGCTTTTTCATATGGAAACAACGCATCGCGCCGTGGACGGCACGCTGCGCGTCATGGATTTCATCGTGAAACCGGCCTTTGGCGAATCAGGGGCGCCTTTCTGCCTGATGGCGGAAGCGCGGGACATCACCGATGAAAAGCATTTGGAGACCGCCCGTGACGCGAACGCGTCGATGCTCCGCAGCGTGTTCCGCGCGACCCCGATCGGGGTCACCTTCAATGTGGCGCGCACCATCCACACGGTAAACGACGCGATGTGCCGGCTGACGGGGTACGGCGAGCGAGAGATGATAGGGCGCAGCGCCCGCTTGTTCTATGATTCCGACCAAGAGTTCGAGAAGGTCGGCCGTCTCTTGTACGATCCATTGCCCAAAGTAGAGCGCACGAGCGTCGAGACCCGCTTCCGACGAAAAGACGGCGCATCAATTTCGGTCATCCTGAGCGCTGCAATGGTAGATATGAACATCATAGACGCGGGGTATGTCGTGGCGGTGCAGGACATCACCGAGCGCAAAGTCGCCGAGGAGGCTCTGGCCCAGAGCGAAGACCGGTACCGCGCCATCATGGAACAATCTCCGTTCAGCATCGAAGTTCTCTCCCCCCGGGGCGACCTCGTCGATATCAATAAGGCTTTTTGCCAGCTCTGGGGGATCCAACGAGAAAGCATGGATGGGTACAACATTCTGCAAGACGCCCAGATCGAGCGATTGGGATTCATGCCGACCGTCCACGAGGCTTTGGCGGGAAATCGTGTGCGCACCCCGATCGTCGACTACGACGTGGCTTCCACACTCGGCAGCGGCGCTCGCAAAGTGGTGCAGGGAGTCTTCTATCCCATTCGCGACGCGGGGGGGAACCTCCGGAGCGTAGTGCTCGTCCATATCGATCTCACCGAGCAATCGCGCGCGGAGGAGGAGCGAAACAGGCTCCAGGAACAGCTTCAGCAGGCCACGAAGATGGAGGCGGTGGGGCGATTGGCGGGCGGTATCGCGCACGACTTCAACAATCTTCTCACCACGATCGCCGGCAACACCGAACTGGCCCGTATGGACGCTGACTCCTACGATCTGCTCTGCGGGCATCTCCAGGAAATCACGAAAGCTTCCGAAAGCGCAGCCTCCCTCACCCGTCAGCTTCTCGCGTTCTCGCGCCGGCAAGTCATCGCGCCGCGAGCGCTGAATCTCAACGATCTCGTCGAACATCTCCAGATGATGCTCTCCCGCCTCATTGGAGAGGATATCGAGTTGAAGACGGCTCTCGCGCCGGACCTCGGATCGGTCATGATCGATGCCGGACAATTCGAACAGGTGCTCGTGAATCTCGCCGTGAACGCGCGCGACGCCATGCCGGATGGCGGCACGCTCGTCATCGAAACCTCCAACGAGGAGCTCCGCGCAGAGACAGGCAACCGCCATCCCCAGCTCCCGCCGGGGAAGTACATTCTCCTTTCCGTGAGCGACACCGGGCACGGCATGACACCGGAGGTGAAACAACGCATCTTCGAGCCGTTCTACACGACAAAAGAGCAGGGAAAAGGAACCGGACTCGGCTTGGCGACGATATTCGGCATCGCCAACCAGGCCGGTGGCGCGATCGAAGTCTCTTCTGAGCCGGGGGTGGGTGCGACATTCGACATCCATCTGCCGCGCGTTGACAGACCGCCGGAAAAGCTCACCCCCGTGAGGAACGCGGAGGTCCCGGCAGGTGGATGGGAGACGGTGCTTCTGGTGGAGGACAACCCGAGCGTGCTCGGTTTCGCGCGGGCGCTGCTGCGAAAGCTCGGCTATGACGTGCTGCCCGCCCCCGACGGCGGGTCCGCATTGGAAATGGCGCAACGACATCGGCGGCGCATCGACCTCCTCATGACCGACGTCGTTATGCCGGGCATGAATGGGCGGGAATTGGCAGAGCGCATGGCGGCAGTGCACCCGGAGACGAAGGTCCTCTATACCTCGGGCTACGCGGAGAACGTCATTGCACATCGGGGTGTGCTGGAGGAGGATCTCCATTTCATTGGCAAGCCTTATTCTCTGCAGGTCTTGTCCAAAAAGATCCGCTCGATCCTCGCGACGCCGCCGGACGCGCATTGACATGCGGCCCTGAAAAACGTATTATCTTCTCAAGCGCTTCGAGTACGGCTTCGCGAAGCGGCATCCAAACAAACTGAAGCCTGATCAATCGGACCTTTCCGATCCTACCCGAAGGAAACCCGACCCGGACAGCGGTATCCCCCAAGATTCTGTCGTGTTCGCTCCTTAGCCGGTATGAAGAAAAGGGCGATGATGCCCAAGACTCCTTAGGAGGAGCACGTGAACAAGAAACTGTACGTTGGTGGTCTTTCGTATTCCGTAACGGATTCGCAGCTGCAACAGATGTTTGCCAGCCACGGAACCGTGGAATCAGCCAAAATCGTCATGGATCGCGAAAGCGATCGCTCGCGCGGATTCGGATTCGTGGAAATGTCCACCCAGGAAGAAGCCGAAAAGGCGATCGCCGCCCTCAATGGCACCCAGCATGAGGGACGCAGCCTGACGGTGAACATCTCCAAGCCCCGCGAGGACCGTCCGGCACGCAGCGGCGGCGGCGGCGGATACCGCGACCGCTACTAGGTCGCACACGCTACGATGAACGAGGGGGGCAGGTCGGCCCCCCTTTTTTTGTGCACCGGCCGGAGCCCCCGTCATTTGCCCGCGCCCACATTTTTTGTTACATTACTAAACAAACCTGAGCTCTTCTCGACAAACACAAGGGGGCGAGTGTGGAGAATCATGAATCACCCAAACGCGGCAATGACGCGCTCTTGAAGGAATTGGAAAGCATTCGTGATGTCTACCAGCTCGACGTGAAACAGTTCGTCGCGTTCATTCGGGAGAGAAAGCTTCACATCGTGGACGGATTCAAACAGTACGCGCAATGGCTCGAGAAGAAACACGAGGGAAAGCGCTACTCCCCCTCCACCATCAACAGAAAGCTCTCCGCGGCGCGCAACCGCGTTCGCTACGCCTTCAAGCATAGCGCTCACGCCGACAGTCTCAAACGCAAGTACCAGGTCGAGGACATTCTAAAATCGGTGAAGCTCAAGAAGATCAAACCGCTCTCCGCTACCGCCAGAAAAGTGCTGGGCGTCGATGAGGCGCGCAAGCTCGTCGGACAGACGAAGGACAGGACGATCCGGCTCATGGTGACATTTCTCGTCCGCACCGGCGTACGGGTCTCGGAGATGCTGGGTGTGAAGATTGCCGACCTCGGCACGAAAAAGGGAGGGCTCGTTCACGTTGTCATACGGGGCACCGGAGGCAAGGAACGCGTCATCTCCATCAAGAAAAATTTCCTCGATCAAGTCAAAGCGCATTTTTCGGGCAAGGTCTACCTCTTCGAGCACCATGACAGGCCTTACAGCCGTATATCCGTGACGAATCGGATCAAACACGAATCACTGAAAATCCTCGGCCGTGAAGTCTCGGCGCAACAGTTGCGCCACACGTGGGCGGCCATCCAGATCAAGAAGGGACGGGGCGTGCACGCGGTGGCAGCCGTGCTCGGGCGCGCGGATCCGGGGCAGTCGGCGCGGATATATCCAGACGCGGCGCTGCGGCCGGAGGAATCGTTTCTCGACCTGGACAAGATGAATGACGATGGGGGAAAGACCGGCGCGTGAATGCATCCGCGCATTGCAAATGTGAATCTGCTCGCCGAGACGAGCAAGGAGGATAGATATGTATTACTGGATTACGGTGGCGGCGATATTCGTCGTCATCGTCTTTCTGGCCGGGATGAGGGTCATCCGACCCACGACACGGGGTCTGGTCGAGCGCCTGGGCAAATATCGACGCTTCGCCAATCCCGGTTTCAATTGGATCATCCCGATCTTCGACAAGATGTACAAGGTGAATATCACCGAAATCATGGTGAACGCCGAGCCCCAGGAAATCATCACGAGCGACAAGCTCAATGCGAGCGTGGACGCGCAGGTGTATTTCAAAGTGAAAAGCGATGAAGCGAGCGTCAAGAACTCCCAGTACAGCGTATTCAATTATCAGTACCAGATCGTCAATCTGGCGCGCACGACGCTGCGCAATATCATCGGAACGATGACGCTGAAGTCGGCCAACAGCGAGCGCGGCAAGATCAACAGTGAGCTGCAACGCACGCTCCGTGAAGAAACGTCGAGCTGGGGCCTGGAGATCGTGAGGACGGAGCTCAAGGAAATCGATCCGCCCAAGGACGTCCAGGAGACCATGAACAAGGTCGTAAAGGCGGAGAACGAAAAAGTCGCGGCGGTTGACTTCGCCACGGCCACTGAAACCATGGCGGACGGCGCCCGACGCGCGGAGATCAAGAAGGCCGAAGGCATCCGACAGGCGAAGATCCTGGAAGCGGAAGGCGAGGCGCAGGCCATCAAGCTCGTCAATGAAGCGGCGGACAAGTATTTCATCGGCAACGCGCAGCTCCTGCGGCGGCTCATGGCCGTCGAGACGGCCTTGTCCACGAACGCGAAGATCGTGGTGCCCGCGAACACGGAGCTCATCAACGTCATCGGAGACCTGGCCGGCATCCTCCCCGTGGGCGGGAATCGGCCGAAACAGCAGGACAGAAACGATGAGCAGCGAAAGCGCGACTAAGCGCGAGGCGGGCATGCGGGAAGCGGAACGATTCGTGACCACCGTGGCCCGCGATCTGAAGTTGGAGGGCTCCGTCGGCTCGCTGCTCTGGTGGCCCGCCGACGCCTCTCATGGAGGCGACGCGATCCTGCCGCTTCGGATTTATAAAGGAAACAGATGGGGAGCGATCGAATTCGCCAGCGCCGACATTGACGGGTGTCCGGAAAGCCCGCAGGAGCTGGAAAAGTATCACGCGGAGATCGCCGCCATCCTGACGGATCTCTGAGAGCTCGCATGCACGCGCCGTGCATGCGAGCTACTGTCCCTGAAGCACCTCGATCATGGCCGCGATGTTTTCCGGCTTGGCATCCTTGGGGATGGCATGCGCCGGGGATGCGATGTAGCCGCCATCTTTGCCCACCGCGTCCAGCAGCCGCTTCACCTCGTCCTTGACGTCGCGCACCGTGCCGTAGGGAAGGGTCTTCTGCGTGCTGATCCCGCCGAAAAAGGAAAGACGATCTCCGAACCGCCGCTTCATAGCGTAGACGTCCATGACCTCGGGCTGGAACGGATTGAATACGTCCACGCCGCTTTCGATGAGATCGGGGAAAAGCTCTTCGACCTTGCCGCAGGAATGGATGAACACACGCTTGCCGCGCGCGCGCGTGAGCCGGTACATCTTTTCCACGCGCGGTCCGATCAGCTCTTTCCACAAGGCGCGCCCCGTGATGAGGCCGCTCTGCTGGCCCCAGTCGTCGCCGAATCGCATGGCGTCAATGGGAAATGCACAGGCTTTTTCGATGACCTTGAGATTGAAGTCCAGGATCCGATCAAGCAGCTCGTTCACGAATGACTTCTCGTCCACCATCGCCATGAGGATGTTTTCCATACCCGCGAGGGTCCAAGCTCTTTCGAACAGGCTGAACCCGAGATTCGCCACGACGAACAGGTCGCCGCGGTGGGCAATCTTCTCCTCCCAGCCGGCGAAGCGGGCGGGATCCGCGGGGTCGGGGAACTCATACGTCATGAGGTTCTCCCGCGTGATGGCGACGCCGCAGACGTTTCCGATGTCCGAGTCGATCGATCTGTCCCACTGAACTCCGAATTGATCCCTCCATACCTCGCCGGCGACCCGCTGCCAAGAGTCTGCCGGCTCGGTCTCGAGCATGAGGAGACAATTGCCCAGCGATTCCTCGAAATGATCATCGCCGTACCAGCTCGCCATGGCGGCTCGGGCGGGGGCCGTGAAATCCAGATGGTAAGGCACCTTGTCCGGCTGCATGTGGGCAAGGGAAGCGGTGACTCGTTCTTTTCGGTTCATGAAATCCATTCCTTTGCGATTGTCGCCTCTGAGGGGTCGAGACTTCATCATACCATGGTTATCGGGTCCCCGCACTCCCCCCGGCGCGCTTGACGATTGGATCTTCGCCTCAGTAGATTGCTCCCTTCACATGAGGAGAGGAGATATCCGCATGCCTCAGGGCATTGATACTTTGCAGCTTCATTCACCCGAATATCGATGGCGTTGGGTGGCCCTTATGGGCGCAGCGCTTGCCGTATTCATGTCGGCTCTGGACAGCAACGTCGTTAACGTCGCGCTCCCGATC
>Ga0265342_10001953_pt1 | contig 18436 bp, 16 predicted proteins | sample 4CB327metaG_FD_203125 | JGI IMG/M metagenome (GOLD analysis project Ga0265342, IMG submission 203125) | Rhizosphere microbial communities from Carex aquatilis grown in University of Washington, Seatle, WA, United States - 4-CB3-27 metaG | ecosystem: Host-associated > Plants > Roots >...
CCCACCCCCCCAGGCAAGTGAAACAGATTGCACCAAAGAGACAGCTTTCTGCCTGCGCCCCCGGCTTCCCCCGGGAAATACACAACTCAAAAACAAGGAGATCGCCTCAATGAACATGATGGTCAGAAGATTATTCCCCGTTGTTCTTGCGTTCTTGTTCATCGTTAATTCGTCGTTTGCGACGGATGGATATTTCTTAACCGGATACGGAACCAAACAGCAGGGCCAGGGCGGTGCCGGTATCGCCAGGCCCGGAGACAGCCTTGCGGGAGCTACCAACCCCGCGGGGCTTTTTGCGGTGGGCAATCGCGTCGATTTTGGGCTGACGCTCTTTCGTCCGGTTCGCTTTGGGGCCATTGCAGGCAACCAGCTGCCGCCGGGCTATCCGAATGTGAACGGCACGTACGATGCGAACCGGGTAGCAAACTTCGAGCTCCCCGAATTGGGTTACAGCCGACTGTACAAGTCCAGGCTTGCGCTGGGAGTGGCTATTTACGGAAATGGCGGATTGGATACCTCGTATAAGACTCCGATTCCGCTGCTGGGCAACACCAGGGGCGGTGTGGACCTGGAACAACTCTTTATTTCTCCCACGCTGGCGTACAAGGCGGGCCAGCATAACTCATTCGGGATTGCGGTCAACATCGCCTACCAGCGGTTTGCGGCAGAGGGAATTCAGAATTTTGCCAATGCTCAGTATTCCGTCGATCCGGCGCATGTGACCAATACCGGGCACTCAAACTCCTTCGGCGCCGGCGTGCGCGTGGGCTGGATCGGCCAGTTGAATAGCGTAGTGAGCGTTGGCGCAACCTATCAAACCAAGACGTATGCGACCGCGTTCACTCGCTACAAAGGTTTGTTTGCCGAGGGCGGGAAGTTCGACATCCCGACCAATTTCGGCCTCGGCGCAGCAGTGAAGATCGCGCCCAGGACGACGGCGCTCTTCGATTACGAGCGCATTCTGTATTCGGGCGTGAAATCGATCGCCAACTCCGATGCAAACCAGGCTCCGCTGGGAGCGAGCAACGGCCCCGGCTTTGGATGGCACAGCATCAACGTTGTCAAAGCAGGGCTTGACTATGACGTGTGCCCGGCGCTGACGGTGCGCGGCGGCTATAACCATGGCGGCGTTCCCTTCGACAGCTCGCAGACCTTCTTCAACCTGTTGGCTCCGGCGGTGGTAAAGGACCACCTGCACCTGGGCGCGACCTGGGCTCTCAAGAGCGGGAAGGATATCAACATCGCGTATATTCACGCCTTCAATAACACAGTGAACGGCGTGAACTCGATCGCTCCTGGCAACGGCGGCGGAAACGCAAATCTGAGCATGTATCAGAACTCGTTCCAGGTCAGCCTGGGATGGAACAAAAACAAGAAGTAGCCGCAAGGATCCGCGTAGAGAGGAGGAAATCGCATGACAATCTGGTTCTCATGGGAGTGGCCGTGGTATGTGGCGGGTCCGCTGATTGGGCTCTTCGTTCCGGCGTTGTTGATTGCCGGCAACAAAGTATTTGGTATTTCGAGCAACCTGAGGCATCTATGTTCGGCCATCGCTCCGGGCGGGGTGGAGTTTTTCCGTTATGACTGGAGGAAGGCTGGGCTTTGGAACCTCGTGTTTCTGGCCGGCGTTTTGATTGGCGGATTCCTGGCCTTCCGGGCGGGAGCCGTGCATGACATCGCTATCTCTGCGGAGACCAGGGTTGCGCTGACCAAACTGGGGATTCATGACTTCTCCGGCGTGGCGCCACATCAACTCTTCAGTTGGCGCGCCCTCTTAACGCTGCGCGGGTTTGTCTCGGTAGTGGTGGGCGGGTTTCTGGTTGGCTTTGGGACGGCATATGCTGCGGGCTGTACCTCCGGTCATGCCATCAGCGGCCTGGCCAATTTTGAGCTGCCATCGCTGATTGCAGTCATCGGGTTCTTTGCCGGCGGCCTGGCCGCCACGTATTTCATCCTGCCTTTTTTGTTGGGGGGAGTATGACAAGACCGCCCCTAACTGAATTAGAGGGCTGCGGAGCTGGGGGCAACGAGCAGGATGCCGGCAGGCCGGCGCTCTTGCTGGTTTACCTGCTTCTGGGCATCGCATTCGGAGTGGTGCTGACCGGGTCGGAGGTTGTTTCCTGGTTCCGTATCCAGGAGATGTTCCGCTTTCAATCGTTCCGCATGTACGGCATCATTGGCTCCGCCATTGCCACTGCAGCGGTCTCACTGGCGCTCATCAGGCGGACGGGGCTGAAAACGGTCTCGGGCGAAAGCATCTCCATCCCCGCCATACCGCTGGGAAGCGGCATTCGTTACGCTGCCGGCGGCGCCTTATTCGGGCTTGGGTGGGCGCTCACCGGCGCCTGCCCCGGCCCGCTCTTCGCGCTCATCGGCAACGGGGCTTCCGTAATGATCGCGGCAGTTGTGAGCGCGCTGGCGGGTACCTGGGTCTACGGATGGCTCAGACCGCTGCTGCCGCATTGACCGGCTATCCGTGGTCAGCCGCCGCCACCCCTGACAACTGACCACTGACAACTATCTCTTAAAGTACCTCGGCTGCCCGCCCGCCGCCCACGGATCGTAGTGAGCGGCAAAGTTGGCGCGAGTCTGCACCGAGGGGTGGCTGTAGGTCCAGAACTCAATGAACGCGTTTGGGTTAGGGTCTTCCAGCCAAGCCTCGCCGAGCTGGTTGAAGGCGGCAACGGCGGTCTTTTGCGGGTCGGCCACAATGCCGTGGATAGCCTCCTGGCCATAGACGTCCGCCTGGTGTTCATAGTGGCGGCTGAAGGTGTTGTTAACCGGCGTTAATACGAAACTGCCGACCGAGACGGCGAAGAGTAGCACCACAAAACCGGCGCGGCTGCCGAGCGAGTCCACTTGCCAGCGGGGACCGAAACGCCGAGCCAGCCAGGCAGCCAGAGCGGCGCAACCCCAGAAGAGGAAAAACAGGATTACCGCCGAGCCGGCCAGCTTCTTGAAGGTGTGATTAAGAACGTAGTGGCCACTCTCGTGGCCGAAGATGTATAGAACTTCGTCATCCGAGATGCGACCGGCGGTCGTGTCCCAAACGACGATGCGCTTAGTGGCGCCCATGCCGCTGACGTAAGCGTTCAGGCCGTTGGTTTTCAGGCTGGCCTTCATCAGGAACATACGCTCGGGCGGAATGTTGGTTCCAGTGCGGGCAACCACCTCTTCCAGCTTGGTTACCAGGGCGGAATGGTCCTTGCTGAGCGGCTCGAACTTGTTGAAGATGGGTTCCAGCAGCGGCGATATAAAGATGGTGAGTACCAGCAACGGCAGCGTTGCCACCCAAATCCCCAGCCAGTAGCGGCGCGGCCAGCGGCGCACAATCCAGTTGAAGAGCAGCATCACCGGTGCGCCGAACAGCACCGAAAGCCCCAGCCCCTTGGCCTGGTCGCCCAGCCACCCACCCCAGCCCTGCACGCTGATGCCGTAGCTGCGGCTGATGTGGTGGCCAAAGACGTCAAGGGGGAGGCTGGTCAGGGCCGTTATGACTAAAAACAACGCGAAAAACAGCAATCCCTGCACCCAACAGTGACGCGATAGGCGCTGCGTCCAAACATCCAGGCCTGCCGCAGCTCCCAGGGCCAACAGCAGCCACAGGACGGTCAGGCCCCAAAGTGAATCCACAAGGTCCAGAATGTTGCGGATACGGCTGAGAGCTACGGCCTTGGCCAGCTTGTCGGGCGGCAGATTATAAGACTGCCCGGCTGGCTGTGCGGCGGCCGGCTGGGCTGCGGTTTGCACCGGGCTCGTCTGGACTTGAACCGGTTGGACAGCAGCCCGCGGATCGGGACCCAGGCGAGGGGCTACGGCGGCGAGCAGAAAGATAAAGCAGAACAGAAATAGCAAACGACGCGTAAAAGTCACGGGATTCCTCCACGAATACGGCTGGACTCTGAGACAATTCGAGATACAAATGTTTTTACTCGAGTGTTCCCAGCCTATGCCAGAGAATTCTTCCGCCGCCGCAAAGCGGCCCGCTCCCAGCCCTTATCTTCGAGTAGTTTTTACTGCTTTCGCCTTGGCCATTCCCTTGGCAGCCGGCGCGCAACAGGCAGTGCCAGTTTTGCTGGATGCTATGACCACCGAGTTGCATCGCGCCTTCACGTCGCTGGGCAATCAGGGATCTAGTCAACCGGGCTCCGATCAGCAGTTGCCTCCTTACTTCCTGAGCTACGCAGTCAGCGACGCCGGCTTTGTGACCATTAGCGCGCAGTATGGCGCGCTGGTGAGCAGTTCGGCCAATCATGTGCGCGTAGCTGACGTGCAGGTGCGGCTGGGCGAACCCAAGCTCGACAACACGCACGGAACCCATCGCGGGTCGGCGGTGCATAGCATGCAATTGCCACTGACGGACGATCGGGAGGCGCTGGCCCGCTCGCTTTGGCTGGCGACCAATGCCGGGTACAGCACGGCGTTAGATAACTATCTGCGGGTGAAAACCGAGGCCGAAGTGCGAGCCAAGGAAGGGGATACATCGCCGGACTTCAGCCAGGAGGTGCCGCAGACGCATCTCGGCAAGCCGGCCCCGCCAATCGTTGTGGACCGGGCGGCCTGGGAGCAGCGAGTACGGGCGCTCTCGAGTATCTTCCGCGAATATCCGGACGTTAACCAGAACATAGTGATACTTACGGTGCAGAACGAGACCGACTATTATGCCTCGTCGGAGAGCTCGCAAGTGGTTGCGCCGCATATGCAGGCGCGGCTGGTGGCGGTTGCAGTGACCCGCGCCGACGATGGCATGGACCTCTTCCGAGTGCGGACCTTCGAGGCCGAAACGGTGGCTGGCCTGCCTGCGCAGCCGGAGATGGAAGCAGCAATGCGCGAACTTGGCAAGAGCCTGGAGGCGCTGCGCAAGGCACCGATCACCGAGCCCTTCAACGGGCCGGCAATCCTCTCAGGCCGGGCCGCGGCAGTCTTTTTCCATGAAGTATTGGGCCACCGGCTCGAAGGCCAGCGCCAGCGCGGCGACCAGGAAGGCCAGACCTTCACCAAAGAGCTGAACAAGGAGGTCTTGCCAACATTCCTCTCTGTAGCCGACGATCCGACCCTGACCTCCTTTGGCAAGACTTGGCTGAGTGGTAACTATGAATATGATGACGAGGGCCGGAAGGCGCAACGTGTCGAGCTGATTCAGAACGGCGTCCTGAAGACCTTTCTAATGTCGCGGCTGCCTATCGCCAGCTTTGCTTCCTCCAACGGCCACGGTCGCGCCTCCACAGGCCACGTTCCCACTGGACGCCAGGGCAACCTGATTGTGACTTCGACTAAAAGTGTGCCCGAGGCTGAACTGAAAAAACAACTCATTGAAGAAGCAAAGAAGCAGGGCAAACCCTACGGTCTTTACTTTGAGGACATCTCCTCGGGATTCGCTGTCACGCAGCGCACCTCGCCACAGGCATTTTCTGTTGTACCGTTAGTTGTTTGGCGGGTGTATGTAGACGGGCGACCCGATGAGCTGGTACGCGGCGTCAGCATTGTAGGTACGCCGCTAGCAGCGATGAAGCGCATCATGGCCACCAGCGACAAAAGTGAGGTCTTCAACGGCGAGTGCGGCGCGGAGTCGGGCACGGTTCCGGTCAGCGCGGTCTCTCCGGCCATGCTGCTTAGCGAGATGGAAACGCAGAAGCAAGCGCAGGGCACGGCAAGGCCGCCGATTCTACCCATCCCCGGCGCAGATTCCGCAGCGCCCGCAACGAAGGAGGCGCGATGAACCCGATTCGTCCGATTGCGATCTTTGCCAAAGTCGGATTGCTTTCCGCTCTTCTTGGCGGCATCTGCCAGAACGCGGCTGCGCAACCCACACGCGCCGATGCAGAAAAAGACCCCGTGCTCAAGGCCATGCTCGTCGAGTTGGATCGCAGCATGAACCAGTTGCAGTTGAAAGATTTTGAGAAGCCATTTTTCATCCAATACCGCATTGAAGACGTAGACAACTACGAGACCAAGGCGGAGTTCGGCTCCAGCGAGGGTTCGCTGCGCACCCATCAGCGCGTGGCGCGCGTGACAGTCCATGTGGGCGATTACAAGACTGATAGTTCCGGAGCGCGCAACGACGGCGCTTTGCTGCTAACGGCCCTGGACGATGACCCCATCGCGCTGCGCTCGGCTTTGTGGTCGGCAACCGACATGGCATACAAAAACGCCTTGGCCGCCTACGCACAAAAGCAGGCCGCGCTCAAGCAGGTGCAAACACCTCCCCAGGCAGACGATTTCAGCAAAGAAAAACCAGTTGTCTCGCTCTCCGATCCGCTAACGTTGAAGCTCGACGAAGCTGCATGGGTAGACAGGGTGGCGCGTGACAGCGGACTCTACCGGATGGATGCATCCGTCAAGGCCGGCCAGCACGATGTACAGTTCTCCGCCGCTGAGTTCCGTGCGCGGGTAACGAATACATGGCTGGTCAACAGCGAAGGAACCATCGTCCGCAAAACGGCGGCTGAGTATCAGGAGGCATTTGAAGTAACTGCGCAGGCTGCAGACGGGATGCGGCTGGCGCGTACGCACGCCACCACGGGAAACTCGCTCAATGATCTTGAATCCGGGCAGGTCTTTGATAAGCATGTTCTTAAATTGATCTCGTCGCTGGCCGACCTGCGCAATGCACCGTTGGTTGAGGAGGAGTATCACGGGCCAGTGCTGCTGAGCGCCGACGCCAGTGTCGACGCATTATTAGTGCGCATGGTAAGCGGTTTTTCTGCTACGCGGCCCAAGCTCGGCACCGAGGCTCGCACCAATGGGGTCTTCGCATCCAGTTACCATGCGCGCGTTTTGCCGGAGTCATTCGATGTCGTCGACGATCCCAGCCTGAAGAGCTACAACGGCAAAGGCTTGGTGGGCGCCTATAACGTGGACGACGAAGGAGTGTCGGCGCAATCGGTGAAACTGGTGACCGAAGGCCGACTCGAGAATTATCTGATCGGACGCGAGCCGGTGCGCGATTTTCCGCAGTCGAACGGTCACGGACGCGCCGGGGTTGCTGGAGCGCCGACGCCGGTGCATGGTGTTCTAAAAGTAACGGCAAAGGACGGCCTGACCGACGAGGAGCTGAACCGCAAACTGCTGGACATCGCCAAGGACCGCGGTCTGAAAAGCGTCTATTACGTCGCTACCATGGGCGGAAGGCTGACGCCACGGCTGCTCTACCGCGTGAGCCCCGACGGCAAACGCGAACTGTTGCGCGGCGCGGTGCTCGACGACCTGGATCAACGGGCGCTGCGTTCCGGCATCCTGAACGCTGGCAAGGATCTGTGGGTAGCCAACTTCTTCGGCGACGTGCCTTCGACAGTGATGGCTCCGGCTCTGCTCTTCGATGACATCACCGTTCGCCGCGCCAACGAGAAAAATGACAAGCTGCCCTTCTATCCGCCGCCGGAGTAGAGCAGTTTCAGTACAGGCTACGAAAAAACTTGATCCGGAGGGAGGCGGGGGTTTCAACCCCCGCATAAAGCCGGCAGAATCTATGAGGGCTTTAGCCCCGGAGGGATATTTCCCTGGGAATTCACTTGCTATCCCCTTATTTCTGCCTCTACTTCGTCTTCCACCCTCCCACGATTGCGCCCATCAGGATCATGCCCAGCAGCCAGAATCCGGCGTTGATGGCGAACAGGCTCAAGGGACGAACCTCAAAGATGTACTCCGTGGCCCACGTGGTAACCACGAAGCCCAGCCACAGCATCGCCGCCACCCGAATTCCGCGCAACGCCGTCTGTGGTCCGGTGAGCTGGGTGACGCAGGAGATAGCTGTAGCGATTACCGCAGCCGAGACCAGAGCCGTGCCGTATTGCAAGACCTCGCTCATGCCCGTGCTCGCCAGCCATGTCATGGTGCGGCCGGTTCCATCCAGCCATGCCTGCAAAAAGACCGAGTACCAACAGGCCTCGAACACGAAGCTGGCTATCGCTGCAACCAGGATTGCCCAATAGTTTTGCCGCACCTTCGATTGTTCCGTTGTCATTTCAACCTCCATTTCGATTTTGCTTATTCGGGCACTGTGCCAGACGGAAATGCTCCGCAAGGTCGATCGCGGACATTGGGGGAAGTTCTTCAGGAACACGCCTCTGGTCAAACGGGAATGCCCCGAATGCTAAAGAATATTTCGATGTTTCTGTCTTGGCGCGGATTCAAAATTAAGGATATTTCTTACCGTTTGCCCACGCGCTCAGTCCAGTCGCGTAAGAAACGCGTCGCCCTCGATGGGGCGCAGGTGGCGGGCGATGTACTCGGCCTCTTCCCGGTTGTCGCCCTCGGGCCGGATGCGCACCCAGTAGCTGTTCTCGCCGGGGAACTCGATCACGTTGGATTCAGGGTACGAGCGAAGCAGTTGGTTCTTGAGCCTCTGGGCTGCTCTCTCTGACTTGAAGGCGCCGATCTGCACGCACCAGCGGCCCCCTCTCTCGATCGGTTTGGGGCTCTTGTATACATCCACTCGGACGCGCACCAACCCTGCATGGTAGACGCCGGTCGCCTTCGCCGAAGCGATGGTCAGATCGATAATCCTGCCCTCCACAAACGGGCCGCGATCGGTGATGCGCATGGCGCTCGACTCGCCGGTTTTCAGATTGGTGACCACGATGAGCGAACCCATGGGCAGCGTGCGGTGTGCGGCGGTCAAAGCGCGGTCATCGAAAACCTGCCCGTTGGCGGCTTTACGGCCTTTGTATGGCGCCGTGTACCACGTGGCCAGCCCTACTTCGCTCAGAATCGGCCTGTGGGCCTTTACAAAGTTCAGATCCTCGACGCTCACTCCGCCCGGCGGCGCCGGCGTAATCGGAATGCGTGCCGGCGGCAGGCCTCTGGGCGTTGAAGGATACCCCTCCTGCTCCTGTTCTGTGGCCCTGGATGCGGGCGGCGCAGCCTGGGGCGCGGGCGGCTGAGCTTTTTTGCGGTGATGCCCGCAACCCGATGCCGCAACCAGCGCCAGCGCAAGCACAAGCCAGGCAGCCTGGCGCAATACCTCTACTTTTGGAGCGGCTGCGGTCATCCGGCGTGCGGCCCCTTGGGGTGATCGATGCGGTCGGCAAGCTCGCGCAGTTTGTCGGCTGTTTTGCGCATGGCGGAGATTGATTCGCTGCGAACCCGTGGGATCACGGCGTCGTTCACATACGCAATGGCGTGGCGCAACTCCATCTCAATCAATTCGATGGCCTCATCGATGCGGCGGCCTACGTCAGCGCCGGGGCCTGGCGGTGGATATGCACTCATCGCAAGTAATCTCCAATTAGTTACCGTCTACTGGTAACCTGTTCTTAGTCTGCGGGGCGCGATGCGGCGCGTCAATGGCGGACGGCCCCCATGTGCCGCAATGGTCAACCCTCACGCCCACTTCGGCGCATTGCTCCACAATGGCTTAAACCCCCGCTCATTCTTATAGTCGCGGGCAATCTTTTCATCGGGAATCCGCATCAGATACTTGTAGCGGAGACTCAGGTCGGTTCTCCAGGCGCCGGTTCTTATCGACCGATTCAGATACGGCCTGCCGTTGCTTGGAGAGTGCGCAATCGAACCACCGGCAAGCGAGGACAAGGTTCTTGGAAAGCGGATCGCCAGATCGCAATAGAGATGGACGCGCGGGCAGCCTATGCACGTTGCGAGTACCTGGATTTGCCGGCCTTGCGCTGTTACTGGTGACTCTCTTTTTCCCCGCCAACCCGGCGTGGGCAGGGCAGTCCGAAATCCCCAGGCCAGATCCGACGCTGCCCGAGGCTCCTCGACCCCAACTTCCGGCCCCGTCCAGCACCTCTGCGGTAAAGCCCTGCCCGGCCCGCTCCAATTCCAGCCCGCAGTCAGGCACGGAACCCGCTCCGCCTCCCTGTCCGCCTCCGCCCTCCATCAACTGGTATCAGCGCTTCACCAACGGGCCGCAGGTAAAGCCAATGACGCCCAAGGAGAAGGGCTGGTTGGCGGTGCGCAACGTTGCAGACCCTTTCAACGCCATCACCATTCTGGGTGACGCCGCCATCGCAGTGGGTTACAACGCCCACTCCCCTTACGGACCCGGTATGACCGGCTTCGGGCGCTACGTGGGCGTCAGCTACACCCAGGACATGACCGGCGAATTCTTCGGCACCTTTCTGATTCCGACGATCGTCCATCAGGACCCGCACTATCACCGCATGCCCGACGCCTCCATTCCGCGCCGAGTGGGTCATGCCATCTTGCAGGTGGTGTGGACCCAGGGTGACAACGGCAAGGGGATGGTGAACTACGCCAATCTGGTGGGCTTCGCCATCGACGACGAGCTTGGCAATCTCTACGTGCCGGGACGCAAGACCAATCTGGCCGCTACCGGAGCGCGCTACAGCATCGGCCTGGCCACCGCGCCCATCGAAAACTTCATTACAGAATTCGTGCCCGACGTGGCCCGACGTTTTCACATCCGGGTCGTCATCTTCCAGCGGATTATCAATCAGGTGGCCAGAACCGAATCCTCTGGGTCACAATAGATACATACAGAACCTCTCCCTGTCGCCCAATCGCTCTTGCCTTTGGCCCTGTATCACTCAACCGTTCAGCGCATAATAGCTGCCATTAAACGGTGAATTTCGCCATTCGCTGCTTCCCCTTTGGGTTGACCGCAGGCCCCGGCTACCCTACCTATGCACATTCAGACTCTGGATTTCCGTTGGAATCCCAAGGGTCGGGTCTGGTGAGTGACCAGGCCGTTAACTACTTCAATTTGAGGAGACCGCATCACATGGCTAAAGCGATCAAGTACGCCGAGAAAGCCGCCGTCTACGCGGCCAAGGGCGCGTGGGTGGTTTTTGAGCGGTTGAACCGCATCAGCCCCAACCCGTCGTTCACTCCAAAATGGTCCGACAAGCCCCTCCAGAAGAGCTATCAGAAAGAGAAGCCGCCGCTGGGCTGGCCGCGCACCACTGACTCGCTCTGTCCCAAGTGTGTCCCCGAAATCCGCAAGCAGATTCTCGACGGCAAGCTACCCCAGGAAGTTCTGCTCAACGAGAAGGTGGGCGAGATCAAGGCTCAGATCATCGAGCGCGACGGCCAGATCCTCATGGTCAAGGATTGCCCCAAGCACGGCCACTTTGAAGACGTCATGTCCATCGACACGGCCTTCTTCAAGCACCTCGAAGAGAGCTTCCCCGGCCGCGATATGCGCGCCCACAACGACGAGAAGCTGCACAATCACGGCACCTCGACCATGACCCACGGCCGCGGCTCGGTGCTCACCATCGACATGACCAACCGCTGCAACATGATGTGCGACCCGTGCTTCATGGATGCCAACCAGGTGGGCTTCGTTCACGAGCTGACCTGGGAAGAGATCAAGACCGTCCTGGACAACTCCGCCACCCTCAAGCCTCGGCGCCAGATGAGCGTGCAGTTCTCCGGCGGCGAGCCCACTCTCTCGCCTTACTTCCTCGACGCCATCGCCTACGCCCGCAAGATCGGCTACAACAGCGTGCAGGCAGCCTCCAACGGCATCGAGTTCGCCAAGAGCAAGGAACTCTGCCGCGCCGCCGCTGAAGCCGGCCTGCGCTACGTCTATCTCCAATTCGACGGCATCGGCAACGCCGCCAACTCGCACCGCAAGGTGGGCAACCTCTTCGACGTGAAGCTCCAGGCCATCAACAATCTGCACGAAGCCGGCGTTGAGATTGTTCCGGTAACCACCATCATCAACGGCATCAACAACGAGCAGGTGGGCCGCATCATCCAGTTCGCCCTCGACAACCCCAAAACCATCAGCTTCCTCAGCTTCCAGCCGGTCAGTTTCACCGGCCGCGACGAAGACATCTCCGACGAGCGCCGTTTCGCCCAGCGCTATACGCTCTCGCATATGGCCCACGACGTCAAAAAGCAGTGCGGCATCGGCGAGCCGGAGCGCGACTGGTTCCCCATCAGCTTCATGAGCACCTTCTCTGACTGGGCCGACCTGATTCACGGTCCCGCCGCCGAGTGGGGCCAGCTCTCTTGCGGCTGCCACCCTAATTGCGGCATCGGCATGGCGCTGATGATCGACAAGGAAACCAAGGAATCGGCCCCCGTAACCGCCTTCCTGAACATGAACAAGGTGGCCAAAGACCTGGCCAAGATCAACGATGCGGCTCGCGGCAAGTGGCTTTCTGTCATCGGCCTGGGGCTCTCTCTGCTGCGCAACTACGATCCCTTCCAGGCGCCCACCCACTTCAGAATCACCGATATGATGAAGAAGATGGACAAGACCTTCAACGCCACCGGCAAGAACTACGGTAGCGTCAAGGGCGACCGCACCCTTGAAGACATCAAGAAGCGCCGCACCGACCGCTGGAACTTCCTCTTCATCGCCGGCATGTGGTTCCAGGACCTCTTCAACTACGACTTCCGCCGCACCGAACAGTGCATCATCCCCTACGCCACACAGGAAGGTGAGATCAGCTTCTGCGCCTACAACACCGGCATCGGTTGGCGCAACATCATCGAGAAGATGCACATGACCGCCACCCTCACCAAGTGGTACGAGGAGCACGGCCGCCACGAAATCTTCGCCGGCGGCAAGAAGGTGGGCATGACCGAGGTGGGCCACCAGCTGGCGCTCAACATGGAGCACGTGAACTCTGAGGCCAACCACACCCTCGACGATCTCGGCATCGCCAAGAACACCCGCGAAGAGAAGCTGCGCGCTCGCGATCTGAAGCAGGAAGCCGAGAACGTACAGATGGCAAAACTCTATCGCGAACATATCCTCGGCGAAAAGCCAGTCGAAGGAATGGTTCGCCTGGATTCAATCGCCTCCGCCAAACCTGTCGAGCAAAGGGAAGCCGAACTGGTCGCCGGCGACTGATCGCTAACCTGATTCGCTCAACAACAAAGGCCGTTCCCACCAGGAGCGGCCTTTATTTTTCCTTTGTCATCCTGAGCGGAGTCCGTCGCAGGCGGACGGAGTCGAAGGACCTGCGGTTGCTTTTAGTCCGGGCAGGTGTTTTATACGGAGGGAGCAGGAGCCTTCAGGCTCCTGAAATTCATCCAACAAAGAATCTGGCTTTAGCCTCGGGCCCCGTGCCCCGTCTTTCGCCGGGTGCCCTTGGTCCGGGGTCCCCGCGGACAGGTCTTCGTCCGTGGGGTGGAGGTCCGGATTTTGGGACCTGGGATACCACGAACCACATGGCGCGCAAGCGCCGTCTGCCTGGACGGCCAGTCCTTTGCAGATTATTTCCCCCTTTCGTCGCACAATAATATTCAGAAGCTTTCCCTCAAATCCTCCCGGCACGCCCTCTTCGCGTCGTCTTCCAGCCGGAAGCGGCCTGAAGAGGCCGAAACGTCACGTAACTCCTTTGTCAGGAATATTTTGTAGGGAACTTCTTTGTTTTCAATATCTTACAGCGCAACTCTGTCTGTAAACTCAAGAAAACAAGGAATTTGCTTACAAAATATGGGTGGGGGTACCCGATGTTCCAGCTTTGCCGTCATATCAAGACCAACGGACTACGATGCCAATCTCCGGCTCTCAGCGGGTCGGCTTACTGTTATTTCCACTCCCGCGTGCATACCATGGCCAATGCAAAAACCTCCACCTGGGATGACATCAAGCTCCCCATGCTGGAGGATTCCGCCTCCATCCAGGTAGCGATCTCCCAGATCGCAGCTGCCTTCCTCAGTTCCCGCCTCGATGCGCGCCGCACCGGCCTGCTTCTCTACGCCCTCCAGATCGCCTCGCAGAATATCGATCGCGCCTGCTCCCGTGAGGATTCCGAAACTGTGCGCTCCATGACCGTTACTGGCGAAGGCGATGAGCTGGCCCCGGAAAAGGAAATCTGCGAACCCGGCGACTGCGCAAGCTGCAATCGGCGTGATGCATGCGACGATTACGATCCCGAAGAAGAGGACGAGTAGCCGGGTGCCTCAACTCCGGATTCTGGGACCTAGAAGCTATCTCATAAACCGGTTTTGAAAGGGCATGGCTTTAGCCGTGTCAACCTGGCATGCCTGGATCGATCTCTACCAGCGTTATGACGACCTTCCCTCGCGCATGTCCCTCTTCCAAATGCCGGATTGCCTCGGGTGTTTCACTCAACCTGTAACTCCTGTGGATAACTGGAATTATCTTTCCGGCTTCCATCAAATCGCGCAGGATGGTCATGTCTTCCTTGCTGGACTTTGCCATGAAGCCGGCAAATTTCTGGCTCACGAACGGCGACAGAACAAGCTTTCCGATCATGCCGGCCAGAATGCCGATCGAGGTAACACTTTGCCCTCCTACCCCGACATAGATCGCGCCGGGCTTCATGACTCGCCTGCAGGCCAGCAACGAATGGTTTCCAATGCAGTCGAAAACCAGGTCGAAACGTTCGGTGCCTGTGGTGAAATCCTGCTGCATGTAATCGATAACCCGGTCTGCGCCGATTGACCGGACCAACTCCACATTTCTCGTGCTGCATACCCCGGTCACCTGTGTACCGAACCACTTGGCAATCTGCACAGCGAAGGTGCCCACGCCTCCCGAGGCGCCGTTGATCAGCACCTTCTCTCCCGGCTGTATCTTTCCTTTATCGCGGAGACCCTGTAGCGCGGTGAGCGCCGCTATATGTACTGAAGCCGCCTGCTCGAATGTCACGTTCTTCGGCATCATGACCAATGATGCCTCGGAAGTGCATGCATACTCTGCAAAGGCCCCCCGGCAGGAACCGAAGACCCTATCACCCGGCTTGAACTCGGTTACTTTCGGACCAACCGTTTCCACGTGGCCGGCTACATCAACGCCCAGTCGCGTGATCTTGGGTTTGCGCAGTCCGGTCATGATGCGAACCAGGTACGGCGTGCCTCTCATGAAGTGCCAATCCAGCGGATTGACGGCAGCCGCGCGAACTTTAATCAGGACCTCATTGTCTCCAGTGGCTGGCTTTTCAATCTCTTCGCATCGGAGAACGTCGGGCGAACCATAGTGGTAGTAAACAATTGCTTTCATGCGGGCATCCTTTTGCCTGTTGCTCTGGCCTGCTCTTGCCATCGCTCAGCGTTCACTCCGAAGATAAGAAGCCATAGGGTCAACAATCCTTCCCCGATGCCGCCGGGGACAACATTGTAGGGGAATAGAGAATGCGCGAGCGGATGTGACAGGTAGGTTAGGTAACCTAAACCGGCAAGCGCCATCAGCACACCTAGAATCCGAGGCAGGAAGGTTGACCTGAAGATAAGGTAGCCGATCAGAAGGCAATAGAATCCAAAAAATACCAGGCTGTCGATGTACGGGGTAGGGAGATGAAAGAGGCTATGGGCCCCAATTGCGCATCCCACCAGACTGAAGAGCGCCGCGAGCAAAGAGAGCTTTTTGTTTACCGGCTTGAATAGGTCATAGAAGAGTAGCGTCACAGCGATATAACTTAGGGTCGCGATAAGGGTAGTAGCGGCGCCATGTACGCCAAACCAACCGTGATCGAAGATCATGGCGGAGATGCACACTACCATGTTGAGTAAATAGAAGACGCCAGCCATTCTCGCCTTGAGACGCGGTGACATTTCTCGAATCCGTTCCATTATTCACATCCTCCGGAGGGGCTGCCACCAGCACACGACTCTGCCGATCCCTTGAAATGCCTTACGCCCAAGTCTGTGTTCAAGTTCCCTGCCGAACGACCCAGATTCCGATTTTGCGGCTAAGACAGCGCGAGCTTTCCGCTGCTCACATCCCGTTCAGCCTGCTTCACGTTTTCCGGGCGGCCCAGATCGCGCCAGTAACATTCGTCCGCGCGATAGGCGATGACCTTCTCTCCCTCAGCCGCCAGGCGTAGATAGGCGTCGATGATAGAAAAAGCTCCCTCCTCATTCACCTTTGCGAAGATTTGAGGAGAGAGGATATGGATGCCGCAAAAGCCCAGTGTCTGCACTCCGTGGGCATCCCGCGCCAATTCATCCTTCCCATCGCGCCCAACGCGGCGGCCGCAGAGCCGCCCCTGCTCGTCGAAGAGCAGAGATCGCGAACTCTCCCGCTCCTGAACCGCGAGCGTTGCGAGCGCATTCTGTTCCGCGTGAAACCGCATCATGCGCCCCAGATCGATTGTGCTGATCACATCCACGTTGTGCAGAATGAACGGCTCCTGCAAGCTCCCGATAAAGAAATACGCGGCCTTCTTCAAGCCGCCGCCAGTGTCAAGCAACTCCTCTTCGCGAGAGACTTCTATCCGCATCCCGAAGTTGTCGTTGGCTTTCAGGTACTCGACAATCATCTCCGCGTAGTGATGCGCATTAACGGTCGCCTCGCAGACGCCAAAGGAGCGCAGGCGGCAGAGGACAATCTCCAGCAGCGTGCGGCCGGCAACGGTAACCAGCGCCTTGGGCCGGTCGTTGGTGAGCGGCCGCAGGCGCGTGCCCAGGCCGGCGGCAAGAATCATTGCCTTCATCGGCCCATCTTCTCCAATTCGATATGCCGGATCGCCACTTCCACTCCGGCGAAGGCCCGTAGATGCTTCGCCAACTGTTCCGCCAGATACACCGAGCGGTGCTGGCCGCCGGTGCAGCCGAATGAGACCATGAGATTCTTGAAACCGCGCCGTTGATAGCTGCTCACGCTCTCATCCACAAGCGACAACGCACTGGCAAGATACTGGTGTACGCTTTCCTCGCGATTCAGATACTCGATCACCTCCGCATCCTTCCCGGTCATTGTCCGGAATCGCTCCTCGCGCCCGGGATTCGGCAGGCTTCGGGCATCGAAGACAAACCCGCCGCCGTTCCCCATCTCATCAGTGGGCATCTGACGGTGAAAAGAGAAACTGAAGATCCGCACCGTCAAACTCTTCGCGGCTAAACCGATTGTGGAATCGCTCTTGTTTGTGTCAGGGCGCGACTGGCAGGTCGGGGTTTTAACCCAGACAAATAAGCCGGTATCATCAACGGGGGCTTTAGCCCCCGAGGTCTGCTTTTCGGAGGATTCGCCTAATGAATGGCCGGTTTCTGCAGCCTGTGAAGCCACGCCCACCAGTTTCTCCGATCCCGACATGGCCTGTAGAGCCTCCATCAGCGCTGGCAGTGCGATCGGCAGTTTCACGTTATCAGCCAGCCAGCGCAGGTTTTTCAGCGCGTAGGGCACGCTCTGCAGAAAATGAGCTTTGCGCTCATAAAATCCCCTGAAGCCATAGGCCCCCAGAGCCTGCAGGATGCGAACGTAAACGAAGGCGTAATAGTGCTCCATGAACGCATCGCGATCAACCTGAATGAAATTTCCCAAACAGTCGAGATAATAGCCAAGCAGCTCCTGGCGTAACTCAGGCAGAAGATCGGCCTTGCCATCGTAGAGCAAAGACGCAATGTCGTATTGCAGCGCGCCTTTACGGCCGCCCTGATAATCCAGAAAAAACGGCTGCCCTTCGCGCAGCATCACATTGCGCGATTGAAAATCCCGATAGAGAAAATAATCGTGGTCGGCGCCTAGCAAAAACTTCGTCAAGCGGCTGAAATCCAGTTCCAGAGCCTGTTCGTTGAAGGGTATGCCAGCCAGCCGCAGAAAATAATACTTGAAATAATTCAAATCCCAGGCGATGGACTGGCGGTCAAAACTGGCCCTTGGATAGCAGACCTTGTAATTCAGATCGCGGCCAGCCTCCACCTGAAAACGCGGCAACACGGCCACTACTTTGCGATACGCTTCCTTAGCCTGCGGAGCGATGGCCTCATCGGCACGATTTGCTCCAAGAAACTCGAAGAGCGTGGTGTCGCCCAGGTCTTCTTCCAGGTAGGCGCCCTGGCTCAAATCCTCCTCGTAAATCTCCGGCACCGGCAATCCGCACCGGCGAAAATGGCGGGAGAACTCAACAAAAGCGAGATTTTCTTCGCAGACGGAGTAGAGAATGCCGATGGCGCTCAGATTCCCGCCGGTGAGTCGGACGATGGTGCGTCCCGAGCCGCCGAGTTGCCCCTGAAGCGGCTGCGCCTCTTCAGCCGGCAACCGGTAATGCTGCTCGAAAAGCCGTTTAAGAATGTCCATGAATCTCTTTTCGGGAATCGTTCAAGCTGCTTAACAACGATACCCCGCCCGGATGAAGGACAACCTCAACCGAATCGGGCGCGCTTGACCTCGGTTTTGCGAAAGTCTTTGCCGGTCATCTCCACACGAATGCACATCTCAGCCAAGCGAGAGAGCATGCGGTCGCCGATGCGGTCGCCCAGGGTCTGTTCACGGGCAGCGCGTTCGGCATCGCTCTTTTCTCCTCCGCCGGCCGGCCGGTCAGGGTAATTGGTGGTGATGATGGTCGACAGCTTGTCGTTGTACCGGGCGTTCAGGATCAGCGCCACCGTGTCCCAGACCCACTCGTTGGGCTTCTGCGCGCCCAAGTCATCTAGGATCAGCACCTCGGCGGTAAAGACCGGCCTGAGCAGTTCCAACTCGGTCATGTTGACCTGCGGGTTGTAGCTGTTCTGGATGCTTTTGAGCAGCTCGCGATAGTCGCAGAAGAGACCTCGGACGCCGCGCTCCTGCACCAGCCGCTGTAGCACG
>Ga0265342_10001957_pt1 | contig 18419 bp, 18 predicted proteins | sample 4CB327metaG_FD_203125 | JGI IMG/M metagenome (GOLD analysis project Ga0265342, IMG submission 203125) | Rhizosphere microbial communities from Carex aquatilis grown in University of Washington, Seatle, WA, United States - 4-CB3-27 metaG | ecosystem: Host-associated > Plants > Roots >...
CATCAGCAGGGCGCGGGTCTGATAGCGCAGCAGCGCCGGACGGTCGAGCGCGATGCGGATCGCCCGCCAGCCGAGCGCCGGATTCTCTTCCCGCTCCCAGCGCGCGTACGGCAGGACCTTGTCGCCGCCCAAATCCAAGGTGCGGAACACGACGGGCTTGTCGCCGGCCGCATCCAACACATTCCGATAGAAGGCTGCCTGATCGGCCAGCCGCGGCATGGTCTCGCCGATCATGAATTGCAGCTCGGTGCGGAACAGCCCGATGCCGTCGGCGCCGGATTCCACGAGATGCGGCATATCGAGCAGCAGGCCGGCGTTCATCATCAACTGGATATGCACGCCATCCTTGGTGACGGCGGGGAGCTCGCGGATGGCGGCAAATTTCGCGACGCGGTCGGCGCGCAGCGTGCGTTTGACCTCGAAGGCGGCGATGATCTCGTCGGCGGGGCGCAGATGCACTTCGCCGCTCTCGCCGTCGACAACGATAGTATCGCCCGAGCGCGCGGCGTCGGTGACCCCTTCCGCCGAGCCGACCAGCGGCAGGCCCATGGCGCGCGCCACGATGGCTACATGAGAGGTCGTGGCGGCATCCTCCAGCACCAATGCCAGCAGCCCGTCGCGGCGATAGTCGAGCAGTTCCGCAGGCCCCATGCCGCGGGCCACCAGCACCGCGTCATGCGGCAGCTCCTGCAGCGACTCATGGCCGTCGCCCGACAGATGGCGCAACAGCCGGCGCGCCAGATCGTCGAGATCGTGCAGGCGTTCGCGCAGGACGGCGTCGCCGAGCCGGCCCACGCGCAGGCGCATTTCGTCTTGGACCTTTTCGACCGCCGCCTCGGCGGTGAGGCCGGTGCGCACGGCGTCCCTCATGCGCTGGCGCCAGCCCTGATCGTGGGCGAACTGGCGATAGGCCTCGATCACTTCGCGGCTCTCGCCGGTGAGATCGAGTTCGCTCGAATCCAGCATCAGATCGACGGAATCGCGCAGGCTGCCAATGGCGGCCTCGAGGCGGACAAGTTCCTCCTGCGGATTGTCGGCGATCATCCGCTCGACCTTGACGCGCGGCTCGTGGAGGAAGACTTGTCCGACGGCGACGCCTTCGCACAGCCCCTCGCCGCTGAACTTGCGCGGCCGGTCGGTGCGCAACTCCGGCTCGTCGAGTTCCTTGACGTCGAACAGCAGATTCTGCGCCACCACCTCGGCCAGCACCATGGCAACCGTTTGCAGCGCTTCGACTTCCTCCTCGGCATATTGGCGCGCCGCGCGGTTCTGCACCGTGAGCACGCCGAACACCTGGCCGCCGCGCACGATCGGCACGCCGAGGAACGCGTGATAGGGGTCCTCGCCGGTTTCCGGGCGGTAGGAAAAGTGCGGGTGGTTCGGCGCGTCGCTGAGGTTCACCGCCTCCGCCGTCTCGGCGACCAGGCCCACCAGGCCCTCGCCCGCCTTCATGCGGGTGTTGTGGACGGCGTTGGGGTTGAGGCCTTCAGTCGCGAATAGCTCCAGCGCTTTGCCGGCGCGGCGCAGATAGATCGAACAGACCTCCGCCACCATATTGGCGGCGATGACGGTGACGAGCTTGTCGAGGCGGATCTGCGCCGTGGTCTGCTCGGCCATGATCTCGCGCAGGCGGCGCAGGAGGGTGCGAGGGCCGGTTCCAACGGCCGAGGCCATCAGGCAACTCCCAGCGCGTCGGTCATGTCATGCCGCGTCCAGTTCGAACGCCGAGTGCAGCGCGCGCACCGCCAATTCCACATACTCTTCGGAAATCAACACGCTGACCTTGATCTCCGAGGTGGAGATCACCTGGATATTGATGCCCTTCTCCGAGAGCGTGCGGAACATGGTCTGAGCGACGCCCGGATGGGCGCGCATCCCGATGCCGATGATCGAGACCTTCGCCATGTTCGAGTCGGACGTGATCTCGCGATAGCCGATGGAAGGCCCGGCCTTTTCCAGCGCACTCAGCGCACGGGCCAGTTCGCTGCGCGCGCAGGTGAAGGTGAGGTCGGTGCGCCGTCCGTCCTCCGAGATGTTCTGCACGATCATGTCGACGTTGACGCCAGAGTCCGCGAGCGGGCCGAAGATCGCCGCGGCGATGCCGGGACGGTCCGGAATCCTCATCAGAGAAATCTTCGCTTCGTCGCGCGAATAGGCGATGCCGGTGACGGGTTTCTTTTCCACGATGTCTTCCTCGTCGCACAAAAGCGTGCCGCCCGCGTCGGGATCGAAAGTCGACAGAACGCGGACCGGCACGCGGTATAGCATGGCGATTTCCACCGAGCGCGTCTGCAGAACCTTCGCGCCTAGTGAAGCCATCTCGAGCATTTCCTCGAAGGCAATCTTGGGCAGCCGTCGCGCCTTAGGCACGATGCGCGGATCGGTGGTGTAGACGCCGTCGACATCGGTGTAGATATCGCAGCGGTCGGCCTTGATCGCCGCGGCGATCGCCACGGCGCTGGTGTCCGAGCCGCCGCGACCCAGCGTCGAGATGCGGTTGTCGGGTGCGATGCCCTGAAAGCCCGCGATCACCGCCACCTGCCCCTGCCCCAGCCGCTCGTTCAACAACGTGGGATCGATGCCCTCTATGCGCGCCGAACCGTGCATCGCCGAGGTGCGGATCGGAATCTGCCAGCCGGTCCACGAACGCGCCGAAACGCCGATGGCGCCCAGCGCCACCGCGAGAAGTCCGGCGGTGATCTGCTCGCCCGCCGCCACCACCACGTCATATTCGCGCGCATCGTGCAGGGGAGAGATTTCGCGGGTCCAGCCGACCAGCTTGTTGGTCTCGCCCGCCATGGCGGAAACCACCACGGCCACCTGATTGCCCTGGGAGACCTCCTTGGCCACCAGGGTGGCGACATGGCGGATGCGGTCCAGGTCGGCCACCGAGGTGCCGCCGAATTTCATCGCAATCTTCGCCATGGTTTGCACGCCTGCCCTTCGCAAGCCATACATAGACGGCACCCGCGCCACGCTCAACGACGAAACGCGTCCATGACCTCAGCCTCCATCGACCCCGCAGAAGTGGCGAAGTTCTCCGCCCTGGCGGCGGAGTGGTGGGACCCGGAGGGTAAATTCGCCCCCCTGCACAAGTTCAACCCGGTCCGGCTGGCGTTTATTCGCGAGGTGGCGGGAGCCCATTTCGGGCGCGATGGGCTGAAACCCTTCCAGGGTTTGAGCCTGTTGGACATCGGCTGCGGCGGGGGGCTGCTCAGCGAGCCGATGGCCCGGCTGGGTTTCGCGGTCCTGGGGGCGGATGCTTCGGAGAAGAACGTCAAGACCGCCGCCGCCCATGCCGCCTCGGCCGGGGTCGAGATCGATTATCGAGCGACGAGCGCCGAATCGCTGGCGGAGGAAGGCCGCGCTTTCGACGTGGTCCTCAACATGGAGGTGGTCGAGCATGTCGCCGACCTGCGGGCCTATCTCGGCGCCTGTGCGGGGTTGGTAAAGCCCGGCGGGCTGATGTTCGTGGCCACCCTCAACAAGACGCTGAAGGCGCTGGCCCTGGCCAAGATCGGCGCGGAGTACGTGCTGCGCTGGCTACCGCAGGGCACGCACGACTGGAGCCGATTCGTGGAGCCCCAGCGGCTTCGCGCGATCCTTGAGGACAGCGGCCTCAAGATCCTGAAAACGCAGGGGGTCTCATTCGACCCGCTGAATTGGAATTGGCGGCTGTCCGCCGATACCGACGTGAACTACATGGTCGTGGCAGACGCCCCTTCACCCGCGTAAGACGCTGCCGCGCCTTACGCCCTCTCCCCCAGGTGGGGGCGAGGGAATATCATTCGGTTTCTCCCTCTCCCCTCTCGGGGGAGAGGGTTGGGGTGCGGGGGATGGTCACTGAGCGCACTGCAAAGCGGTGAGGCTCGCTTTCCACAAATCGGACCCGCGCCCGCCAGATGCGCCGCGAAGCTGTCACGATGGAAAAGCTTTTCTGGTGCGAAGTCCGTGATCGCAAGCTCGGCGGATACAAATTCAAGCGCCAATATCTGATTGGCCGATACATCGTCGATTTCGTCAGTGTCGAGCGCAAGCTGGTCGTGGAATTGGATGGGCCTTTCCACGCAAGCCGCAAGAAATACGACGAGGCCCGCGACGCTTTCCTGCGCGCGCAAGGGTATCGCATCCTGCGGTTCCGGAACGACTATGCGGCGGACGATATCGGCATCGTGCTCGCGACGGTGAAGCAGGCGCTCGATACCTGCACCCCCTCACCCTGACCCTCTCCCCCGATGGGGGCGAGGGGATCTCTGTCAATTCGCCTCTTCGTCCAAATCCGGCGGCAGGGGCGAGAGGTCGACGCCCTCCTCGATCAACTCCTTGGCCTGCTGGAGCGTCGCTTCGCCGTAGATATGGCGTTCTTCCGTTTCGCCGTAATGGATCTTGCGCGCCTCTTCGGGGAATTTTGCGCCGACATAGTCCGCGTTCTCTTTCACATATTTGCGCATGCCGGAAACGAACTGGCGCATCTTCTTCAGTTCGGCGGAGGCGTCTTTCTTCTTGGTGCCGGCGACGGCGGGCGCCATGATCGCCTTTTCGACATGATGCGTGGCGCACATCGGGCACATCAGCTTGCCGGACGCAGCCTGCTCGTCGAAGGCGGCCCCGCTGCGGAACCAGCCTTCGAACTCGTGGTCGTTCGTGCATCTGAGATTATAGACGATCAACGCCCTGCACCTTTCGCAAGATCATAATACTCCGATTGTGGCTGAATTTGTATTCGCGGAGAGATTAACTCCCGCGCGGCAGCGGTTTTTCGAAGCAGATGCTCTTCGGGTCGCCGACATATTGGCCGAACACCGGGATTTCCCGCCAGCCTTCGGGCCGATAGAGCGTGAGCGGTTCGGTCATGGCGCGGCCGGTCTCCAGGATCGCACGCGCATAGCCGCGCCGCGCGGCTTCCGATTCGAGAAACGCAAGCATGGCGCGCGCCAGGCCGCGTCCGCGCAGCGCCGGGACGACATACATGCGCTTGATCTCGGCAGAGCCTTCGAACGGACGGATCGCGCCGCAAGCGGCGGGGACGTCATCCACGTAGCAAACCACGAAGACGCCGCCCGACGCTTCGAAGTCCGCAGCGTCGATGCCGTTGGTGGGTTCGCCGGGATAGCGGCTTAAGATGTCGTCATCGAGCGCGGCCATCAGACTCTGCGCGGCGGGCGATGCGGCGCTTTCGATGCGAAAGATCATGCGAACGGCCGGTCGTGACGCAGGGACGGAATACGCGCGCGCGCCTCGTCCGCTAGCGCGGGATCGATCTCCGCGACGATCACGCCGGGATCGGTTCCAGCTTCCGCCATTACCTCGCCCCAGGGCGCGACGATCAGCGAATGGCCGTAGGTCTGCCGCCCGCCCGGATGCGTGCCGCCTTGCGCCGGGGCGATCACGAAAGCGCCGTTCTCGATGGCCCGCGCCCGCAACAGCACATGCCAGTGCGCGTTGCCGGTGGTTTCGGTGAACGCCGAAGGAACCGAAAGCATGAACGCGCCCGCCTGCGCCAGCACGCGATAGAGAAGCGGAAAACGCAAATCGTAGCAGACGCTGAGCCCGAGTTTGCCCCAAGGCAGATCGGCGGTCACGGCGCGGTCCCCGCCCGCGACGGTTGCGGACTCGCGGTATCTCTCGCCCGACGGCAGATCGACGTCGAACAGATGAATCTTGTCGTAGCGCGCGGTGATCGCGCCCTTGGGATCGATCAGAAATGACCGGTTCGCGGTCTTCTTCTCGCTTACCTTGATCGCCAGCGAACCGATCAGCAGCCACACGCCCAACTCCTCGGCCAGGGCGCGGAACGCTGGAAGCGCGGGATCGGCTTGTTCTGGAAAACTCTTTTCGAGCTTGGCCCCGCCATCCGCAGCCATCAGCGCGGTGTTCTCCGGGGTGGCAATGAAATCGGCGCCTTGCGCCTTGGCTTCGCGGATCAGCGCCGAGGCTGCGCGGACGTTCTCCGCCATGTCGTCGCCGGAGCGAAGCTGCACGCAAGCGGCGCGGAACGCGCTCATTCGGCCAAGAGGGGATCGAGCTTGCCCGCCTTGTCCAATTCGTAAAGCTCGGCGCAGCCGCCGACATAATGCTCGCCGATGAATATTTGCGGCACGGTGCGCGCGCCCGCGGTCTTCGCCTGCATGTCTTGGCGGGCGTCTTCGTCCATGAAAATGTCGATCTCCTCGACCGACACGCCCTTTCTGGCCAACAGGGCTTTCGCCCGCACGCAATGCGGGCAGATCGGCGTGGTGTACATACGAACCTTGGACATGGCGGACACAGTTGGTGCTACAGCCCTTTATATAGTGTCCGCCAGCGGCCGGACAACGCGCGCCAGCGCCAGCACGAAGACTTTTTCCGCCCCTGCCCGCTTGAGCGCCTTGGCGCAGGCGTTCGCCGTTGCCCCGGTGGTCAGCACGTCGTCGACCAGCAAAATCCGCTTGCCGCCCACCGCCGGGCGGCGATTTTCGGGCACTGCGAAGGCACCGCGCACGTTGCGCCGCCTTGCGCTGGCCGAGGCCATTTCGCCCTGGCTGGGCGTGGAGCGGATGCGGCGAAGGGCGAAGGGATCGACCGCCAAGCCGCTGTGCCGCGCCACCGCGCGGGCCAATTCCGCCGACTGGTTGTAGCGCCGCTTCCACAGCCGCCAGCGATGCAGCGGCACCGGCACGATCAGGTCGGACTGCGCAAGCAGCGCGTGTCCCGTGCGTTCAAGCCAGCGCCCGAATGCGGGTGCGAGGTCGAGCCGGTCGGCATGCTTAAGCGCCAGGATCGGTTTGCGGCTGGCCTGGTCATAGCGCAGCACGGCGCGGGCCTTGTCGAAGGAAGGCGGATAGGTCAGGCATCCGGCGCACATCGTCTCCTCGCCCGGATCGATCTCGAACGGCAGGCCGCAGGAGGCGCACACCGGGCCATCGAGAAAATGCAGCGCCTGCCAGCAGGCCGGGCACAGACTGCCCGGCTCCGTCACTTGCTCGCGGCAGGCGATGCACAGCGGCGGATAGACAAGATCGAGCAGCTTGCGGCCGCTCTCGCTTACGATGCTCATCTTGGTAATGTAGCGCGATGACGGACGGACCGCCTCGAATTTTCGACGCCCGCGCCCAGGCGCTGCATCGCGCCCGCGCCGCACGGAGGACGGCCGAACGATTCCTGCTGGTCGATGCGACGGAAGGGGTCCGAGACCGCCTGACGCCAGTGAACCGAACGTTCGCCTCCGCACTCTCTATAGGTGGCTATGCGGCGGAGCATCTGCAAGGCGCATCGGCGGCGTGGCACTGCGCGGCCTTCGGCCCGGACGAAAGGCTGGGAACCGGCGCCGGCGGCTTCGATCTGGCGGTCAGCATTCTGTCCCTGCATGGGATGAACGATCTGCCCGGCGCGCTGGTGCAGATCCGCCGGGCGCTCAAACCGGACGGATTGTTCCTGGCAGCCCTATTCGGCGGCGCAACCCTGTTCGAGCTGCGCGAGGCGATGGCCGCGGGCGAGATCGAGACGCTGGGCGGGATCACGCCGCGCGTGACACCGTTCGCCGATGTGCGCGAGCTGGGCGCGCTGCTGCAGCGGGCAGGCTTTGCGCTCCCCGTCGCCGATGTCGAGCGCACGGTCGTCCATTACCGCGACTTCAATACGCTGGTCGGCGATCTGCGGGCGATGGGTGAAACCAACGCGCTTGTCGGTCGCCGCAGCTTGTCGCGCGCCACGCTCGCCGCCGCGCTCAAGCATTACGCGGCGAAGTACGCCGAACCCGACGGGCGGCTGCGCGCGACATTTGACATCGTCTATCTCACCGGCTGGGCACCGCACGAAAGCCAGCAGCAACCGCTCAAGCCGGGTAGCGCGAAAACGCGCCTTGCCGCGGCGCTTGGCACTGTCGAACATTCCGCGGGCGACAAAGCGAAACCGGGCTAGCCCTTCAGGAACGCGGCGACCTTGGGATTGCAGGCCAGCGCCTTGCGATCTTCCTCGCTTGGCAGCGAAGGCTTGTCGCGCTCGGCATTGACCATGCAGAGAAAGCCCAGTGGTGAATCCGGCCCGGCGCGGAACTGGTGCCATGTCCATGGCTCGACGCTGACCAGATCGTTGGTCTCGATCTTCGTGACCTCCTCGCCGATCAGGACTTCGCCCTTCCCGCGCAGGATCAGGACTGCATGCGTATGTTCGTGCCGCTCGAGCGTCGAATAACCGCCTGGCGCAACCTCGAAATAGCGCAGCTCGCATTTCAGCGCCGGATCGCGGAACAGCGTCTGTCGCGTGATCGCCTTGAACGGAGCGCTGCCCTCCTCCTTGTAGGCGAGAAGGTCCGTGTCCTCCCAGCGGAAGGATTGGAAACGGCGGATCGGGTTCTTCTTCTCCATGCTCATGCTGCCTGGTAGGCGCGCGCCGCCTCGACATAGCGCGCGGTTTCTTCGGTGATCCGTTCGCGCGTCGACAGCAAGCTGCCGCCGATCAAGAGCATGACATCCGTGCCGAAGAAATCCAACATCTCTGGAATGCGCTCCAGCGTCATGCCGCCCGCCGGAACCGGCACGCTCGGCTTGAGGTCCAGCCAATCCTCGAGCGCGAACGTGGCGATGCGCTTGCACTCGTCAGGCGTATAGCCGAAGCGGCCGCCGTAATTGGGAAAGATCGTGGCGTCCGCGCCGAGAAGCCGGAACAGCTTGCCGAGCAGGAACGATGGCGCGATCCGCGCCGCGCCCGCCATGGTGGGATGGGTGGCGAAGGCGATGTCGGGGTTTTCCTTCACCAGCGTATGGAATTGCGCGAGGCCGGCGATCATTGGCGCGATCAGCACCGTGTCGAGGCCGCAGGAACGGCACAGCGCCACCTGTTTGCGCAGGTCGTCGAGATTACCGTTGAGGCTCGGCAGATAGCGCGTCGGCACTGAGCCTCGCGCGCGCGTCACGGCCTCGGCAATGGCCGGCACGCGCTCGGCGAAGGGGCTGTAGCTCTGGTCGGCGATGCCGTGATCGTCTTTGAGGTAATCGATGCCGCCCGCCGCGATGCGCCCGGCAAGCGCCGCCAAGGCCGCAACGGTCGAGCCTTGCGGTTTCAGCGCCGAACAGGTGAGCGCGCCCTTGGCCTTCACGCGCGCCCGCAATCCGGCAAGGCCGTGGCGGGGACCGCCGAAGCCGTCGGCGAATTCCTCGGGAAACTGTGCATCGACGAGCGCCACGTCCTCCTGCATCGAGGTATTGCCGATCAGCATGTTGAGAAGCTGGCCGGCCTCGAAGCCGGTGGTGATCGAGGCCAGCGCGATGCGTACGTCGAACAGGCCGCCGCCAATGTCCTTGATGTCGTCCACCCGGCCGACGATCTCGGACAGCACATAGGGATCGTCGATCGGCTCGACGGGCATCTCCACGCTCTGCTCGACCGCGATGGCCTTGGCGCGGGCGGCGATGGATTTAGCGTCGCTTTGGACGCGGTAAAGGACTTCAATTCTGCTGCTCATGGCGGCGAGCATAGCAGCACAATCGGGGAAGAGAAATTAGAACACGATGCTGTCGAACATCGCCTCGACTTGCGTACCGATCGTGGAGCGTGCGCCCGTTGGGACCGATCAAGAGCCAGACAAAAACTTCTCCATTTTTTCGCCACTATAGTGGGCGAAGCAGGGTCCGTCACATCATGGAGGCCGTCATGGCACGCGGAAGCAAGGATGCATACACCGACAAGCAAAAACGCAAGGCACGTCACATAGAGGTGGGTTATGAGGAACGCGGCGCTTCCCCTGATGAAGCGGCTCGGCGCGCCTGGGCCACCGTCAACAAGGAAGACCATGGCGGCAAGAAGAGCGGCAGTGGTCGCAAACCCAACCCCGCGTCGTCGCGCAAGGGCGGCCGCATCGGTGGCGCCGCCCCAAAAAAGCGGAAGAAAAATTAGAACACGACGCTGTTGAACATCGCCTTGACTTGCGAGCCGATCGTCGTGAGCGCCGTGACGATGACGATGCTGATGAGCGAGGCAATCAGCGCGTATTCGATTGCCGTCGTGCCGTTCTCGTCCCGCGCAAAACGCCCTAAAGCAGATCGCGCAGCAGCGGGATCAGCGGTATGTCCGCCGGCGGCATTGGAAGATCCGCCAACTCCTTGGGCCTCAGCCATTTGAGCGCCGAATGTTCGCGCGGCTCGGGCGTGCCCTCCCAGCGGCGGCAGACGTAAAGCGGCATGAGCAAATGAAAGTCCGCGTAACTGTGCGAGGCAAAGCTGAACGGCGCCAGGCACGCTTCCTTCACCTCGATCCCAAGCTCCTCGCGAAGCTCGCGGATCAGTGTATCCTCCGGGCGTTCGCCCGGCTCCATCTTGCCGCCAGGAAATTCCCATAACCCACCCATGGTCTTGCCGGCGGGTCTCTGCGCAACCAGCACGCGCCCGTCGGGATCGATCAAGGCGCAGGCCGCTACGACCACCAGCTTTACCTGCGTCATGCCAATCGCCCTCAGTGTGTGTACGATCTCGTTAAGGTCCGATTAAGAGATGTAATTGAAAGCGCTTACGGTTAATCCCGCGTGCGGGCCGGAAATCTCGAGGCGCCCCGCCCGCTTCAGCTGCGATAGCTGCCGTTGATGTCGATGTAGCCGTGGGTGAGATCGCAGGTCCACACCCGGGCGCGGCCCTTGCCGAGCGCCAATTCGACGGCAATTTCCACTTCGCGCCCCGATACCGCCCTGGTCGCGGCGGCTTCGTTGTAGTTCGCCGCGCGGTCGCCTTTCTCGGCCACCAGCACCCCGCCGAAGCGGATCGCCAGCCGGTCGCGGTCGGCCTTCTCGCCCGCCTTGCCGACCGCCATCACGACGCGGCCCCAATTGGCGTCGGAGCCGGCGATTGCGGTTTTCACCAGCGGCGAATTGGCGATGGAGAGCGCGATGCGCTTGGCGGCGATATCGTTCTCGGCGCCCGTCACGTCGATGCGAATGAGCTTTTGCGCCCCCTCGCCGTCGCGCACGACCTGCAGCGCCAGATCCAGCAGGACGGCGTCGAGCTTGGCGCGGAAATCGCCGAGCCGTTTGTCGTTCGCCTTCGTGATGGCGGGATGCGACGCGCCTTTGCCCGTCGCGAACAGCAGCAGCGTATCGCTGGTGGAGGTGTCGCTGTCGACCGTGATCGCATTGAACGACGGCCCAACGCCGGCCTGCAAACATTCCTGCAGCACCGCCGCGGGAAGGTTGGCGTCGGTGACGACGAAGGCCAGCATCGTCGCCATGTCGGGTGCGATCATCCCCGAGCCTTTGGCGATGCCATTGATCGTGACCTTGCGCCCGTCGATGGACGCGGCAGCCGTCGCCATTTTCGGAAACGTATCCGTGGTCATGATCGCTTCGGTCGCGGCGCGCCAACCGTCCGATGCCATGTCCTGCGCCAGGCTGCCGAGCAGCTTGGTGATCTTTTCCGCCGGCAGCGGCTCGCCGATCACGCCGGTCGAGGCGAGAAATACTTCCGACGCCCGGCAGCCGACGCTTCCCGCGGCGGACTGGGCAACGGCGCGCGCGCCGTCCATGCCCGCCTTGCCGGTGAATGCATTGGCGTTGCCGCTGTTGACGACCAGGGCGCGCGCCGTTCCGGCCTTCAGATTCGCTTTGCACCACTCGACCGGCGCCGAGGCGGTCTTCGATTTGGTGAAGACCCCTGCCACCTGGGTGCCCGGCGCAAATACTGCCAAAAGCACGTCGGTGCGGTTCCGGTAGCGGATGCCGGCCTCGCCGACGGCCAGCCGCGCGCCCGCCAGCGGCGGCAGGCTGGCGAATTTCTTGGGGGCCAGAGGAGAGATCGCAGCTGATGTCGCTTTGGTCGTCTTCTTGCTACGGACCTGCGTCATAATCGTCACCCGGAACCGGCGGCGGGGTTTGGCCGGAATCGTCTGATTTGACAAGGGGGTGTGCCGTTCTTATCTCTCCGGCGCGGCGGCGGGGTCGTTTTCGTGCCCGCCGGCCGGTTTCAGGCCCGAACAGAGGTTTTCATGCAGGCTTTCGGCGCGATTCTGCGGCGGTTCTTCGGTTCGATTGCGCTGCGCTTTTTCGGTTCGGCCAACGAGCGCAAGCTGAGGCGGTTCTGGGCCAGGGTGGCGGAAATCAACGCCCTGGAGGCGGTTTACGTCGCCAAATCGGACGACGAGCTGAAGGACATGACCCCCGCCTTCAAGGAGCGCGTGGCCCAGGGCGAGACCCTGGAAGATATCCTGCCGGAAGCTTTCGCCGTGGTGCGCGAGGCGGCCAAGCGCACGCTCGGCCAGCGCCATTTCGACGTCCAAATGGTCGGCGGCATGGTCCTGCACTACGGCAACATCGCCGAGATGAAGACCGGCGAAGGCAAGACGCTGGTCGCCACCCTCGCCGTCTATCTGAACGCGCTGGCGGGCGAAGGCGTCCATGTCGTCACCGTCAACGACTATCTGGCCAAGCGCGACGCCGAATGGATGGGTCAGATCTACAAGTTCCTCGGGCTGACGGTCGGCTGCATCGTGCACGGCTTGAGCGACGAGGAGCGCCGCGAGAATTATGCCTGCGACGTCACCTACGGCACCAACAACGAATTCGGCTTCGATTATCTGCGCGACAATATGAAGTATTCGATCGCGACGATGACTCAGCGCGGCCATTCCTTCGTCATCGTCGACGAGGTGGACTCCATCCTGGTCGATGAGGCGCGCACGCCGCTGATCATCTCCGGCCCGACCGAGGACTTGACCGAATTGTACCGCAAGGTCGACGCGCTAATCCCAAGGCTGGTGCGCGGCAAGGTCGAAGTCAAAGGCAGCCTCGGCGTCAAGGCCGTGGTGACCGGCGATTACGAAGTGGACGAAAAGCAACGCCAGGTGACGCTGACCGACGCCGGCAACGAGCACATGGTCGAACTGTTGCGCGAGGCCGGGCTGCTCGAAACCGGCGACATGTACGACATCGAGAACATCTCGATCGTCCACCACGTCAACCAGGCGCTGAAGGCGCACGCCCTGTTCCAGAAGGACAAGGACTACATCGTCAAGAACGACGAAGTCATCATCATCGACGAATTCACCGGGCGCATGATGCAGGGCCGGCGCTTCTCCGAGGGGCTGCATCAGGCGCTCGAGGCCAAGGAAGCCGTCAAGGTGCAGCCCGAGAACGTGACGCTGGCCTCGATCACCTTCCAGAATTACTTCCGGCTCTACGACAAGCTCGCCGGCATGACCGGCACGGCGATGACCGAGGCCGCCGAGTTCATGGACATCTACAAGCTCGACGTCATGGACATCCCGACCAACATGCCGGTGACGCGCGCCGACTATGACGACGAAGTCTATCGCAGCGCCGAGGAGAAGAACGACGCCGTCGTCAAGCTGGTCAAGGAATGCCACGAGCGCGGCCAGCCGGTGCTGGTCGGCACCACCTCGATCGAAAAGTCCGAGGAACTCTCGGCGCTGATGACGAAGCACAAGATCGCGCACAACGTGCTGAACGCGCGCTATCACGAGCAGGAAGCGGCCATCGTCTCCCAGGCCGGCGTCTCGGGGACCGTCACCATCGCCACCAACATGGCGGGCCGCGGCACCGACATCCAGCTCGGCGGCAACGCCGAAATGCGCATCAAGACCGAATTGGGCGGCATCGTGGACGAGAACGAGATCGCCGGCCGCGCGGCCGCGATCCGCGCCGAAGTCGCCGCCGACAAGGAGAAGGTGATCGCTGCGGGCGGGCTCTACATCGTGGGCACCGAACGTCACGAAAGCCGGCGCATCGACAACCAGCTGCGCGGCCGCTCGGGTCGTCAGGGTGATCCCGGCGCCTCCAAATTCTTCCTCAGCCTGCAGGACGATCTGATGCGCATCTTCGGATCGGAGCGCATGGATTCGGTGCTGACGCGGCTCGGCCTGGAGAAGGGCGAAGCGATCACCCATCCCTGGGTCAACAAGGCGCTGGAAAAAGCGCAGCAGAAGGTCGAGGCGCGCAACTTCGAGATGCGCAAGAACATTCTCAAGTTCGACAATGTGCTGAACGACCAGCGCAAGGTGATTTTCGAACAGCGCAAGATCATCATGTCGGCCGACGATGTCAGCGACGAGATCGCCGACTACCGTGCCGAAGTGATCGACGAGCTGGTGCACCGCCATATCCCGCCCAAGGCCTATGCCGAGCAATGGGACGCCAAGGGGCTGCACGACGAGATCGAGAAGATTTTCGATATCGAGCTTCCGGTTGTCGAGTGGACGCACGAGGAAGGCATCGCCGACGAGGAAGTGCGCGAGCGCCTCAACAAGGCGGTGGAAACGCGCGCCGCCGAACGCGCCGCCAATTTCGGCCCCGAGATCATGCGCTATGCCGAAAAGGCGATCCTGTTGCAGACGCTGGACCACAATTGGCGCGAGCACATCGTCAACCTCGACCATCTGCGCCAGTATGTCGGCCTCAGAGGTTACGGCCAGCGCGATCCGCTGAACGAATATAAGAGCGAGTCGTTCGAGCTGTTCGAGGCGCTGCTCAGCAAGCTGCGCATCGACGTCGTGCGCCAGCTTATGCATATCACCCTCAATGTCGAGCAGCCGCCGCCGGAACTGCCGGTGCAGGCGCCGGTCAAGATGCGCGAAGTCAAGATCGATCCGTTGACCGGCGAAGATGAGATGACGCCGGGCGGCGAACCGCGCTCCGGCCAGCCACGGGTCAGCCGCATGCGCGAGGCGGCCGTCGATCCCAACGATCCGTCCACTTGGGGCAAAGTGCAGCGCAACGCGCCATGTCCATGCGGTTCGGGGCGCAAATTCAAGCACTGCCACGGCGCGCTGGTCTAAAGCGGCGTTTACCCTACCGCGGACTTGGGCTAATCTTCATTCGGGGAACCAAAGGAGCGTTTAAAATGCAGATTTTGAGTCCACTGCGCGTGGGCGCAGCGCTGGCGCTGGCTGTAGCGGTCGCCGCGCCGGCCATGGCCGAATCCATCCAGAGCAAGACCCAGGAAAAGGCGGCGCAGATTCCGACGTGCTCGCACAAGATCGGCACCGCCGCCATCTACGAGCCGGAAAACAATTGGTGGTCCGGCCTTGGCCTGGAATCGCCCGAGGCGCTCATCAAGGTGTTCGTCATGCGCTCCGGCTGCTTCACGCTGCTCGACCGCGGCAAGGGCTTCGCGATGGCCCAGCAGGAACGCGCGCTGGCGGGTTCGGGCGACCTTCGTCAGGGTTCCAATTTGGGCAAGGGTCAGGTGAAGGCTGCTGATTATATCATTACGCCCGACATCGTTTCCAAGAACGCGGACTCCGGCGGCACCAATGTCGGAGGCTTCCTCGGCGGTTTCATCGGCCACGGCGTTGGTACGATCATGAGCAATATCAGCATCCACAGCAGCACTGCTGACGTGGTGCTCACCGTCACCGACGTGCGCTCGTCCGAGCAGGTCGCGATGGATGAAGGACACGGCTCCAAGAACGACGTCGGCTTCGGTGTTGGCGGCGGCGGCTGGTGGGGCGGCGGCGTGGCGGGCCTCGGCGTCGACAATTATCAGCACACGGAAATCGGCCAGGTCGTGACGCTGGCTTACATCGACGCCTATACCAAGCTGGTGACCGAACTCGGCGGCATTTCCGACAACGCCTCGGCGACCAACGTGCAGCAGGCGGTGACGATGGCCAAGCCGGGCCACCTTTACGAGCGGAATGGTGGCAAAGGCAAGGTCTTGCGCGCCTTCGAAGTCAATACGATGCTCTATCCCACCGGCAACAAGAGCGACGATAACGTGTGGTGGGAAGTTACCGACGAACTCGGCAACAAGGGCTGGGTGTCGTCCAAGCTGTTCGGACTGGCGAAATAGAGCGCCGCAGCGATGCGATTGGAAAAGGGGGCTTCACGCCCCCTTTTTCATGGGCGGATCCGCGAGCAGATAAAGCGCCGCCGCCAACGCCGAAAGATCGAGCACATAAAGATAGCGGTAATCGCAGGCAATCGAGATCATGAAGAAGGTTGCGGCGAACGCGAATGCCGCCGCAATCATCGAGGCGAGCGCCAGATCGGCGGGCCTGCGTCTGCGTAGCATGAGGACGAACGCAATCGCGCCAAGCAATGCGACGGCCGCGTGGGAAAACACAGGCGTGCCGACGAAGGCCTTCCCATAGGCGTTGAGCACGGCGTCGCGCCTGTCGTAGCGCGGCTTCATGCCGAGTTCCTTAAGGTCGTCCCGATCGCCCGACTCTCCCACCATATACGGGTGACACTGTCCAACGTCCGGCGGCTGAAACACAAAGCGGAACAGTTCGGCGCGCACCGCGAGATAGGTTCCGGGATAGAGCGCCGCCGCATTCAGCCACGTCTGTCTCAGCGTTGCCGCGGACGTAGCGTCCTGCGCGGCGACGAGGCGCGGCGAGTTTTCCAGCGTGTCGTTCTTTATCGGCGACCAGAGGCGAACGCCCTCGCCCGCGATCGCCCGCGCCAATTCCGGAGTGCCGCTTTGCACGAGCCATAGCACCGCCGGGTTGCGCTTTGTCATGCCGGTGAGGTCGTAAGTCTCTAGGATCTTGAACTGATTGTCCTGCGAGGGCGTGCCGTCCCAGCGTGTTTCCAGGGCGGTGCTCGCCACAAACGCCAGAACGGCGATCACAGCCAGCAGCCCGACGCCATATGCCGCCGCGAGGCGCCGGCTGTTCTCGATCCGCAACGCGATGAACGCCAGCCCGACGGCCGCACAGGGCACAACCACCGCTCCGTTCTGCCGCGTGAGCGTCGCGAGCGCGAGGAATACGGCACATGCACCGAGCAAGGCGAAGCGCAGGCGGCGCATCTCCCAGCGCACAGCCGCGTGCGCCAGACAAACGAAACCGGCAAGCGTGGCGTCGGCGAACAGCACATCTTTCAAAACTTCGGCCTGAAGCAGGAAAAGCTGCGGCACGAAGACGGCGACACCCGCCGCCGCAACGCCAAGCCACGATATACGCCGCGCCAGCCAGAAGAGCGAGACGAGCGCCGCGAACGCCAGCGCCGTGTCGAACAGGACGAAATAGGCCGCGCCCGGCCGCAGCGCATCGGAGAGGCCCAGCATCCACGACATTACCGGCGGGTGCCAATAGGCGTAGCTCGCGCTGCGCGCTTCCAGCAATTGAACATAGGAATCGTAGGACAGCACGCCGGGAAAATTCACGATAGCGGTGATGGCCCCGCCCAGCGCCAAGATCGCTGTGGCGGCGGCGCGCGGAGTCTTGAACGCGGCTAGCGGCGGCAATCGCATGCTATTTCGCGGCGAGGTCGCGGCCCATGGCGAGATATTTGTCGCGGCGCTGTTGGCGCACATCGTCGGGCGGCAGCGAGGACAACTCGTTCAACGCCCGCGAAATCTGCTCGCCGACATTGGCGATGGCTTCCTCGACATTGCGATGCGCGCCGCCCACCGGCTCGGGAATGATCGCGTCGATCACGCCCAGCCCCAACAGATCCTGCGCGGTCAGCCGCATGGCGGCGGCGGCGTCCTGGTTCTTCTCGGGCTTGCGCCACAGGATCGAGGCGCAGCCTTCCGGCGAAATCACCGAATAGACCGAGTTCTCCAGCATATAGACGCGGTTGGCGGTGGCGATGGCGAGCGCCCCGCCCGAGCCGCCCTCGCCGATGATGGTGGCGATGAAGGGCACGCGCAGATCGAGGCAGGCTTGCGTGGAGCGCGCGATGGCTTCGGCCTGGCCGCGCTCCTCGGCGGCGACGCCGGCATAAGCACCGGACGTGTCCACCAGCGAAAGCACCGGGAGGCCAAACCGCTCCGCCAGCGCGAACAGGCGCTGCGCCTTGCGATAACCTTCCGGCATCGCCATGCCGAAATTGTGCTTGAGGCGGGTCTTGGTGTCGCTGCCCTTCTCCTGCCCGATCACCGCCACGGCGCGCCCGCGGAAACGGGCGAGCGCGGCGATGATGGCGGAGTCCTCGGCAAAGGCGCGGTCGCCGGCCAGCGGCGTGAACTCGTCGAACAGATGCGTCGCGTAGTCGCCGAAGTGCGGCCGGCCCGGATGGCGCGCCACCTGCACGCGCTGCCAGGGCGACAGGCGGGCGTAGATGTCCTTGACCAGCGCGTCGGCGCGGTACTGCAGGCGCGAGACGTCGGCGTCGATCTGCATGGCCGGATCCTGCGCCGCGAGTTGGCGCAGCTCGACGATCTTGCCTTCCAGCTCGGCGATGGGACGTTCGAAATCGAGATAGGCGTGCATGGCGCCTCATAGCGGCCAAAAGGGCCGGGAAAGTGGCAATGTCGCTCCGGCGTGTCAATCTGAGGTAAAGGGCGCGCCTTCGGCGGGACGGGATTTCGAGGGATATGGGGATTATTCGCGAACTTCAAAGCCTTATCACACACTCCGCAATATAATTGTTCCATCCAAATTCCAGGGGGGAGAGGGGATACCCCTCCCCGTCTCACCTTCGCCGCCGGACCGACGCGGCTGCGCGATTATACGCCAGCCTGAGCCGAGATGGATAAGTTCAGGAATCCAAC
>Ga0265342_10001958_pt1 | contig 18408 bp, 13 predicted proteins | sample 4CB327metaG_FD_203125 | JGI IMG/M metagenome (GOLD analysis project Ga0265342, IMG submission 203125) | Rhizosphere microbial communities from Carex aquatilis grown in University of Washington, Seatle, WA, United States - 4-CB3-27 metaG | ecosystem: Host-associated > Plants > Roots >...
ATCGCCCCCCGCGGCCCCGCGCCAAATTTCAGGAGATCGGTACCCATAGCGAAAGACGGCCAAGTACTGCGGAAAGAACAAGAACATGGCTGCGAAGTATCCGAGGTGGCCACCGGTTCCAGTGTGTGGATAGACCCACAGACCGATCATGGCGTTCGAAACGGGGAATAGAACCGCCCAAAGCATCCAGATTCGCCGTCCCCAAATGTGCCTGCGGAACGCGTAGCCAAGCAATCCAACCATCCCAACCATGGTCACAAGGTCGTCGAGAACCTCTGCGACATTGATCTTTCGCAGGTCGAAGAAGAAGCCGACGATCTGCAAGACCGCTATTGCGAGCGCGTACACCTTCCACCCGACCCGCCTCGAAGGGGAGGCTGGGATCAACTCGATATCAGACTTCGGTGCTGCGTATGGGTTCGGCGCTTCTGTCATTTGATCCGTACCAACTCTGTATTGCGACGCAGCTTCGCTCTGGGTGGACCTTTTCGCAAGGCCAGGCTCCCGTCCGCGCCGATGGCCGCCATGCTTCCTCCATCATTTCGTAAGTCACCCGGCCAACGAGGAGGGCATCGGCCTGGTCGAGGTTCCTGCCTGGGCGAGGATGTCGCCACCTACGATCCGTCGACCGATCAGCTCGTGAGCGGTAGCTGGGTCGGTGGCCATCCCGGAACCTTCACCGCGCGCCACGTGATCAATGCCGGGAGCGCGCCAGGCTCAGCCGACGCCGGTTTGGATTGAACGGCGAAGGTCCTCCAAGGCACTTACCGACAGGTGCCCGTGGTGGTCACCGCGGCCTGACTGCCGTCCGGCGCGCAGTCGGAGGTCATCGCCATGCTCTCCCCGTTGCCACAATAGACAATCGGCGGACTACTATCCATCAGCGCCAGGCTCGCCTTGGCGACCGACTGGCCGGTGGGATCGAGCCATACATAGTAGACCGTACTTCCGTCGGCACTGCTCGTGAGGCTGACGTCGTAGCACTTGTTTCCATTGCTGGTGACGGTAACGGTTCCCGCCATGAGGGATCCTTGCGTCCGCAGCGTGGCGATTTCGTCTACGCCATTGCTGCAGCAAAGCTCCGTGATGTCCGTCGAACCGCCTGCGATCTGCCGATCCTGCTGGGTACATTGCCCCACCACCTGACAATCACGGATGAGATTCCACAGACACGAGGGATACGTGCAGGAGCCGATGAAGCCGCCTCCCGCGCCGCCAGTTGTGGGCGCGCCGCCCGTGCCACCGGTTACGTGCGTACCTCCAGTGCCACCAGCTACGCCCGTGCCTCCCGCGCCGCCGGTTGCGTGCGTACCGCCCGTGCCGCCAGTTGCTGGCGCGCCTCCCGCGCCACCGGTTGCGTGCGTACCGCCCGTGCCGCCAGTTGCGACCGTGCCTCCGGCGCCGCCAGTTGCGGGCGCGCCGCCGGTCGCCCAGTAATTCCCCCCCGTTGCCACGAGCTTTCCCGCGGTCCCGCCCGTGATGAGAGCACCACCGGCGCCCGACAACGCCGGCAGAGCGTCTTCCGAATTTTCCATTACGCTGCGAGCCCCGCACCCCCCAAAAATGCCGCACGTCCCGATGAAGACGGCCGACATGGCGCAATTGCGAAGATACTGGGATTTTGTAGTCATCAAAACGGCTCCTGCGGTAGGACTATAGCCCAGAAGTCGACCGCGACGAGATGGGGAGGCTAGTCAGGCCACAATAATCTTGATGGCGTTAGCGACCTTGCTCACACTGTAGACGATCGGGTCGAAGAGCGGGGAAACGATCGCGCTGAGCGCGATCGCTGTTCTCGACATAGTCTGGAATCTAGGCGTTCAGGCCTTTCAGGGCCGCACTTCACTTGATCGTCGTGGCGCCGTTCAAGGCGATCGCTTCCAGCCATACCTCAAACACGGAATCCCCAGTCCCTGATGCACGCGTTGCCACCGTGACTTAGCGCTTCTTCAGCACGGCCTGCACGTGCATGTCGCCGAGGAATGCCTGCCGCTGGGTCATCGTGTTGCCATCGACGCCCAGGTCGGCCAACGCGCCTACGACCTGCTGGTGGCGATTTTGAACCCGGTCCGCGTGGCTCAAGCTGCTACTATCCGGCCGCTCGATGATGGGCCTACGCGTCCTGCGAGGATTCCGCTGGGTACTCCGCATGGCGGGGGTGCTGGCTCTTCTCGTGTTCGCCTGCAAATTCTTGTACACCCTGCGCCCGCTCGGTCCGCTTCCGGAGACCGCGAATCACATCCGCCAGCATGCCGCGCAGGACTGGGACAGGATTGCCGACCAGGGCTCGGGCTGCACGCTGGTGAACAATGTTTGGAATAGACGAGGTGCCGGGCGCGGTTTCCAGCAGGATGTCTTCCTGGCCGAGGCTGGCGCCAGCACGATCCTGGGGTGGCGCTGGCGCGCGCCTTGGCAGCTCTTGGCCCACGTGGTGTCCCAACCGCAAATCGTGTGCGGCGACAAGCCCTGGGACGAACCCCTCGGACATTTCGGCGGCTTCCCTTTCCACGTGGGCTCAAAACGCCTCGTCGTCGACCTGGATGCGCGGCTGCGCGGGACCGGAACCTACAACATGGCGTTCACGATGTGGGCCATCTCTGCCCTTCCCGTCGGTCGAGAGCACATCAGCCACGAAATCATGATTTGGAACGCCAAACACGGTCAGTCACCTGCTGGCCAGCGCGCAGGCAGCATCGAGGTCGGCGGTGTCTTCTACGACCTGTACGTCGAGCATAGCCATGGCGATGCCTCGGGCGCGAGCGCACAACGTTGGACCTACGTGGCGTTCGTCAGTCGCACACCGGTGCTCAAGGGGCAGCTCGACTTCGGCGTATTTCTCGATCATCTGCTCGGCCTGGGGCTGCTGTCGCGGAACCACCTCGTGACCAGCCTGGAGCTTGGCAACGAAGTCTGCGAGGGCACCGGCATGGCCGAGCTGCGCCAATTCGCGGTCAGCATTCACTGAGACGTGGGGATCAAGAGTTCAAGAAACCGTGGTCCGATGGTACGTCGTCTGTCGAGCTTGAACCGCTGGCCTTCATCGCAAGGCTTGCGGCGCTGATTCCTCCTCCAAAGCGACATCTCACACGCTACTTCGGGGTCCTCTTGTCGCACGCGTGCCTCACGCAGTGCGTCGTTCCTGCCCCCGCTGAGCCAGCGCTCGCCGAGCAGGACAGGCCGACCAGTAAGTCGATGTACATCCCGTGGGCAGAGCTTCTCAGAAAAACATTCAGGACTACCAGCTCTGCCTCATCGCCCTCATCAAGACCGAGGCCGTCGCCAAGAGGATACTCAAGGCGATGCACCTGCGAACAGAGATCTCGGAACTTCATCCCGCGCGCCCTGCACGCCCGCCACGCGAGTCAAAACCGACCGGCCGGGCCCTCAAGGCATCGCGCGAGGGTGTGGAGCCGCGGAGCCGAAGGGGACCTCTCACCGGGATTACCCTCATCGATTCGCCTAGGCACGCTCTGGCGCGGAAAACGGTCGCATAGAAACCCCCGTTCGAGTCGTTTACCTCGTCGAACTGTTGCGTCGTTGGCTTCATGAAGCTGGCGAAGTAGGCCACCGGAACCACCGAGCACTCCGCCAGGCCCTGTTCGCAAAGTGCTCGTCCGTGCCCCGTCTTTTTCTGACAATGGCCCACTCGACCATTCGCGGATTGCTGGTCCTGCAGCACTTCATGGCTCTTGTCGAGGAGCACCTCAGCCCACCGGGCAGCTTGCGGCGTAGGACACTGGCGAGGACGCCGACTTCACGAATTGCTCTATAATGTCCCGTATGCGTCGATCCCTTGCCGTGGATACCAGCGCCGTACTCGGCCTTGCACTCGTCTTGGGTTGTTCCAGCAGTGGCCGACAAGCCAACGACGGCGCTGCTTGGTGTTCGTGGCCGACAGCGGCGGCGCCCTGCACGCCATTTGGATGGAAATCGCCAACGTGTCGCCCAACCAGTACTTCCTGTACGACCGAAAGCTTTAGCCATCGCATGATACCCGTGTTTCGCTGGCCGGAATGCCGCGTCGCGACTATCGCCCGCGCCAACCCCTCGTCTCGAATACCAACAATATACTCTAAGCACATATTGGTGTAGATCCCGCGGTGTTGGCTCAGTCCGAGAGAACTCCACGCTTGTAGCCTGCCTGAGCCTCCTTTCGGTGTCCGTGAACCCCAGCCGGCGAGGTGAGTGATGAAACGCGCTCTAATTCCGCTATTCGGTTCTGCATTACTTGTAATCTTGGGTCCTTCCTCCGTGGCGCTTGCGGACCCCCCCAGAGGGCCTTGCGATATCTACGCAGATGATGGCGGCCCATGTGTAGCGGCCCACAGCACGGTCCGACGTCTTCTGAGCACGTACACCGGGCCCCTCTACCAGGTCAGGAAAGAGGGGCCGTCGGGTGGCAGGACCAAGGATATCGGGAGCACCACGAGTGGTTTTGCCGATGCAGCCGCACAGGACGTGTTCTGTAGCACCTATGCCTGTACCATTTCGATCATCTATGACCAGTCTGGCAAGGGAAACCATCTGACTAAGGCACCCCCGGGCGGTGTCAAGACAGTCGGCGACAACGAAGCAAACGCGAAGGCTCTTCCGATCACGATCAGCGGTCGTAACCTTTACGGGGAACACAATCCGATTGGTGTTGGCTATGCAAACCACCAGGCGGTGGGCACCGCAATGAACGACGAGCCTGAGACGATCTATATGATCACCAGCGGCACGTACTATAACGACGCGTGCTGCTTCGAGTACGGGAACGCGATGAGGAACGGCAGGGACAACGGGGACGGCACGACGGAAGCAATCTACTTTGGGAAATACTCCATCAATTGCGTCGGGGGCGGGGACGGCCCGTGGGTCCTGGCGGACTTTGAATATGGTATGTACGCCGGAGACTCTTGTACCTACGCCGCCAACACGCCGGTGACCCACAAGTACATAACCGCCATGGTGAAGGGGGACAAGAAAAGCAACTCGTATCCTGATGGGCACTGGGCCATCAAAGTCGGCAACGCGCAGTCCGGAAGCCTGACAAAGCCGTTCGAGGGAAAACGCCCCAGGCCGAGCTACAATCCTATGCGGAAGGAAGGCGCCATCATCCTGGGTATCGATGGCCAAAACAGCAACAGCGGCCAAGGGAATTTCTTCGAGGGGGTCATGACGGCTCACTACTCGTCGGATGCGGCCGACGACGCTGTACAGGCCAACATCGTTTCCGTGTATGGGAAGTAACGAAAGGACGTGCCGCGATGACAACACGAAACGATCTCCTCTCGAAGCTTGCCCATCGTCCCCTCCGACACCTGCCCGGCCTTGGGAGACCCAGCGTTCTGGTCGGAGCGTTGCTGTGTCTCGGAACCTGCAACCAAAACTCGGGCGGGCGCAGCGAGGTCCTGGTTCCCCAGGCGTCCACCGCCTCCGCGAAACCGTCTCAAACCACCTCCAAAACCCCAAAGATAAAGTTCAATGGGGGTTACAACACTGCGACCACACCGGACGCGCTCGGAAACAAGACCGGGCAACCTAACTTACTCAAAGGGCACACTTGGATCACCAAGAAGGCCATGGAGCTTCTCGACAAGCGGGGCATCCTTCCTGCGGTGTTGGTCCCGGACCGATACAAGAACTTCCTCTACTACGGAACTACCTTCGCCGACTGGGCTTGGATGGGGCGTCCCGAGGATCCCGATGCGCCGGTCTGGAGTCCCGTCGTAAGATCGCTAAATGCAGCCGACGATCTGTACGAGGGTGCAGCGGCGAGCACCCCAAGTTGTCCGTACAACAGTAACTGTGCAGAAGCGGAGCTCAATTCCCTTTGTGCAACCTTCCGGCAAGACGGATTCTATTCCTACCCTTGCCCTTGTAGCGAGGGCGCTCCCAACTCTCCGATATGTGATGCGTGCACCTTTTCGGCTTCCGATCAGCAGTTCAAATCAAATCACTTCAAGCGCGGATGGCTCGCCGACAACTTTGGCAAGATCGCGTCGGCAAGCTGTACGAACTTCTATGACCAGCCTTGTGTCACTCTGCCACAGTCTTGGGCCAACAAAGAAGCCCCTTCCCCCTATGTCTATGCGTTGCCGGGATCCGACCATACCTTTGATTGCCTTCGTGGCGGTACCGTAACATCGAAACCTGTTGCGCACCAGCCATGCATGAACATCGCCAGCGCAGCGTACAGAAAGGAAGATGCGGATTATGCCTATGATATTGGCATCAATCTCAACATGAACATCACTGCAATCCTGGGACTAGGCAATGCCTACCAACGCGACAAGGCTATACAGCTTTTCGACGCCTCGAACAGCAGCATCCAGAACGTCTACGGAGAGAGGGTGGCTTGGGCTAGCCGCAACAATGAGTATGACTTGCAGATTATGGAGGCCAATCTTCCATTCCATCAGAACCCGGCAATGCTGTTTCGCATTAACTTGAACCTCGGCGGCGACGGCGGTTGGGTTGGCGATTTTGTGAGCATGATCACAATGGGCTCCATTGGCAATCCGGAATGGAACCTCAACGTCCAGGATTTTGCGCTCGACAACCTGTACCACTACTCCCTCTCAGACATCCTCCAGTTCGATTCCAGTGTTTTCGGACAAGCGTGGGGGCGGCCTCACGATCCCACCAGTGCAGATCCAGGCATCGCGGCTTGCAACGCTCTCGCGTATGTGGCAGGCGAGTATCCGCCAGCAGCCGAATATGAATGGTGTATGGAGGATCTATCTCCCTACGGGACGAGCGTACTTGCGTTTCCATTCCGTGCCGCAGACTTCGCCGACCTGGTAAAGTCCTATCCCTATCTCAAACGAGAGGCCTTCTGTCAGCTGAACTTGCAGCCTGCCTACGGATTGAGTCCTGAACTGAAGTCTGCTTCCGGGTCAAAGGGATATGGAGCAGCGAAGTACGGCTCTGTTCTCTATCAATTTGCCAGGAAATTCTTCGAAGGTAGCCCATCGAAGCCAACAATGGCGGATATGATCAAAGCGGGCAATGACGTGCCCGGCTGGGAAACCGGGGGGACCTACGGAGCGAAGTCCGTCATCGGCGGTGCGGACTTCACGTCTGCGCGTTTGGAATTCCCGCACACGTACCTGGGTGGAAATCCGTTCATTTGCAGCGGCGGAACCACCGCGGAGGATTCCACTGATTCCTGTGCCAAGGGCGACCCAACTTGGCCGATTTGGGTTCCCGACGACTACAATGCGAACGACAAGGATGGCTTTCTCGATAAACTGAAGGCGCAGACTCCGGACCAGTCCAACCGCGCCGCCCTCATCTACCTTGGTTGGACTTCGCACTTGATGCAGGATTTGGCCTTGCCACACCATGCCTCCAATTGGTCCGGGCTTCGCCACGCAGCACAGGATAGTTACGGTGACATGTTTGCCTTAGCCGACGCGGTTCAATCAGGGGAGCCGGTGGTCGTAAGTAAAGGCGATGCGTGCAGTGCGTTCAACAACGTCGCCCATGACGATGTGCCTAACAATATTAACGATGACAATCTGGCGTGGTTGAAGGTCGCCTGGTACCAATTCGGTCAGGAAATGGACGACCTCGTGACCCAGATGATCGGCAACTCAGGGGCCGTTAACTGGACAAGCAACGATATTGATTTCTTCTGTCAGGCCACTGGACTTCCGCGTAGTGGCATCTCCGATACGGACATCAACTGGCAAGCGGTCTACACCGCCTTCTTGAAGCAAGGCCAGACGGCTTTTGTGTCTCGGCAGATGGGAACTGACGACAAATGTAGCCCCTACCTTGTGGGATATCCCTACCCAAGGGGCATCATCGAGAACGCCATCCTGGCGACCATGAAGCTGATCCTTTGCGCCGCCCCCTACGACGCCGAGCCAGTCCCCGCTCCGGAGCAGTTGCGTGCGATCCCGGTTGACAGCGGCGCGGACTTGGCCTGGGAGCCCGTGACCGGCGCGACCGGATACGTCGTGTACGTCGCGCTAGGTAGCTCGGACGAGTACACCGTCCTGGAAGAGGTCACCGACCCAGACATGCTGACCGCTCGAAACCTCACCAACGGCACGAACTATTCGTTCTACGTCACTGCCAAAGATGCCAACGGCATCGAAAGTGGGAAGTCCAATGCCTATGCGACTGTCCCCAAATCTGCCAGCAGTGCATGCACGAGCGCCCCTCGATTGTGGGCCGAGCCGAGCAACGAGTCGGTGGTTCTCGATTGGACGCCCATGCCAGAAATCGCCACGAGGTACCACGTCTTCATGACCGTCAACGACGACCCAACCATCGTCGACCTAGGCTATTCCGTGACGCCAACCTTCACGATGTCGTTCACAGGCTACGACGGGCACAATTTTTGGGTGCAAGGGGAAAACAGCGATTGCAAGACTCCCACCTCGAACATCGTCTCGACGACCTGGGGAATGGGCCGACTGCCGGCACCCATGAACTTTGCCGCAACATCGCTCGACCACGGGGCGGACCTATACTGGGATTCCGTAGAAAACGCCGCCGGGTACGTGGTCTTCATGGCGATGGACGACTCCAAGGTCTTCACCGAGCTTGGCTCCACGACCGGGAAGGATGCCACGAGTTTCTTGGCCTCCTATTTTCATGGATTCTTGAACGGCAGGAAGTGCTCTTTTTTCGTGGCCGCCACCACGGCCTATGGAGTCTTGGGCTACCGGTCGGACACACAATCGACCGTCTTCGGCACCGGGTCGCAACCGGGTAGCACGTATCTTTGGGCTCAGCCGGGCGACGGTGAAGTAACGCTCAGGTGGCTTACCCTGTCGTCCGAGGCGGCGTACTACAACCTCTGGATGAAGACCGATCTCAACGCTGACTACACAAGCACGGCATGTTGGACGCGCAATACCGTTTGCACGGTCCCTGGGCTGACGAATGGCACGACCTATTACTTTGCTGTGGAAGGTGCCAACAACGACTACCCATCCGGTAACCCGCGATCCAATACCGTCCCGGTAAGCCCGAACATGGCCGTTCTACCGGCTCCGAGCGCACACGCGACACCGGTCACCGGCTACGCGGATCACGGAAACATCGATTTGACATGGGATCCTGTTCCTGGCGCGACAAGGTACATCGTGTACCAGGACCGGGCGGCGTCGGGCCCGTCCGACTATCGGCCTGTGGATTTCATCGACCCGGTACCCGCGAACCAGGTCAACCTTTTCTCTGTCGGAAGCATGGACTATGGCACCTCCTACAACTTCGCGGTGGCAGCCCTGGACGCGAACTCCGTGGAGGGAACTCGATGCTGGCCGGTCACTGCAACCGCGGCTCAATCGCCGGCTCTCGTCGCGCCGAGCGTTACCGCCGAGCCAGGGAACAGCCAGGTTACGCTGAGTTGGACCTTGGTGCCTGGTGCTAGCTTCTATACGGTCTGGATGAAGACCGATCCAAACGCGGACTTCACCAACGATGCGGTCTTGCAGAGTTGGACGCTGCAGACGCCTGACGCCTACAAGGTATTGGATGCCCTGACCAACGACGTCACCTACTATTTCTGGGTCCAAGCAGGAAACACCTGGGTCCAGGCCAACGCAGACAGGGTCCCGATTTCGACCGTCGTCTCGGCGACGCCGCAACTCCCGTGCCCTGGTGGACCGACCTGTTCGGGCCACGGGACGTGCAACGCTGGTGTCTGCAGTTGCACGCCTGGATCTGGCTATTCGGGCCCTGACTGCTCGGTGACTTGCCCTGGCGGACCAATGTGTTCGGGCCACGGGACGTGCAACGCTGGTGTCTGCGGCTGCACACCTGGGTCTGGCTATTCGGGCCCCGACTGCTCGGTGACTTGCCCTGGCGGGCCGACGTGCGCTGGTCACGGGACATGCGACGCTGGTGTCTGCAGCTGCACACCTGGGTCTGGCTATTCGGGCCCCGACTGCTCGGTGACTTGCCCTGGCGGACCGACGTGCGCTGGCCACGGGACGTGCAGTGCGGGAACATGCAAGTGCGCGGTCGGGTACTCCGGATCGAGTTGTTCGACGAATTGTGGTGCCAGCTCCTCGTGTCCCAACGGAACAGCGTGCGGTACCAACAACAGCTTCTGTACGACCCGCTCTTGTGTGGATGGCGTCTGCAAGGCGCCTAGTTGCGCACCCCACTGCAGTACGGGCACGGCCTGCGGTGCGACGACCGACTGTGGTTCCCAGGTCTGTAAGAACGGAACCTGCCAAGCTCCCAGCTGCTCCCCCAATTGCAGCCAAGGAAGCATTTGTGGCGCGAATCCCGAGTGCAGCGCACGTCTATGCTCGAATGGAGCATGCGTGGCGCCGGCGTGCGCACCCCACTGCAATCAGGGTGCGGCTTGTGGAGCCAGCACTGACTGTGGTTCCGGCCTTTGCGGCTCAGGGACGTGCCAGATTCCCACCTGCAGTCCGCTATGTTCCACGGGGGCACACTGTGGCACCAACGCGGACTGTTCCTCGAAGCTCTGTACGAACAACATCTGCGTCGCGCCGACATGTTCTCCGAGATGCAGTCCAGGGTCTTCCTGCGGTGTAGGCGGCGACTGCCTGTCGCGCGTCTGCACTGGCGGCACATGTCGGGCACCGGTCTGCTCGCCCACTTGCGCCAAGGGCACCGCGTGCGGCGCCAACACCGACTGCACGTCGCGCGTGTGCAGCAACGGGATCTGCGGATAGTTCCCGGTCGCAATTCCGTCGGCAAACCCCGCCTTTCAACTCAAGCAGTTGACAGGCGGAGGTCTGCCCTGGTCGGTGCCGGGTAACGCTTGTCCGGCCTACACCCCGACGGACAGGTGCTGCGACCACGTGATCGTGTGTCGATGCTCAGTGCCCGTAACCCGCAGCGACGATGTTGGCCTGAATGGCGTCGTCGACGGAATCGGGAGGGTTGCCTAGGGTCATGGCTCCCTCGAAGAAGGTTCCGGTACCGGCGTTGCTGCCATCACCGCCGGTTCCCAAAATGATGGCACCTTGCAATTGCTTGGGAGAATAAGGGGGCGACTTCTTCGGCCGGTTTGAATCCCACATCGTACTGAGAGTGCCGGACTGCGCATCGCCGCCCTTGAGCGTGAAGTGGTCGGTATCGGGGCCCTTGAGCATTGCGGTAACGTAGTTGGCGACCAAGGACTTGGCGGTCGGCCACGGCGTCTTGTGGGTGTCGCCGTACTGGTAGTACCCGTCGTCGCCCTTGAACATGCCATTCTCTAAGTCGGCCGCGATCCACGGACCGTTGCCAAGGCCATAGCCTCCCCAACCCGTGTCAGACCCAAAATAGATAGCCTCCATCGAGGCATTGCCGTCGTCGTTGCCGGTGGTTGATGCATTTCCGTAGTCGAAGCAGCAGAGGTCGCTGTAGCGCTTGCCGTCGACGACCATGTACATAGCCTCTGCCTGGTTGCCCTTTGCCACACCCTTGGTGCTGTTATTTCTATACGCGACGTTCTTCGTGTCGTTGCCACCGGCATAGGTGCTGGTGACGTAAATACCGTAGACAACGTGGCCGTTCAGGGTGGCTTTGCCCGCGGTGGCACTCGATTCGTTGCCACCGCTCGTAAGCCAATGTGCCACTCCAGATTTCTTGAGGTCATTGCCTTGGGAGGACTGGTCGTAGATGATCGAGATGGTGCAGGTCGCGCCTTTGCAGAACGAGTCTTGCACGGACGTGTCGGCATACCCTCCAGCGCTGCCAACCTTGATGTCCTGGGTGACGTTGTCTGACGTGCGCCTGACCTGGTACAGCTTTCCGTTGTACGCACCGTAGAGAGCACGCGCCGTACTATGCGCTGAGACACATGGCGTATTGGCAGCCCCGTAGATGTCGCATGGGCCAGTGCCCGTTGTCCCCCCCGCGGACGCACCGCCCGTGCCAGTCGAACCACCTGCGCCGCCGATGATAGTCTTGCCACCGGTACCGGTGGTGCCACCGGCGTGGGGCGTGCCACCGGTGCCGGGCGTGCCACCGGTGCCGGTCGTGCCACCTCTGCCAGGCACGCCGCCATCTGTGCTCGCACCGCCGGAGCCGCTCAGGCCTCCCGCCCCCGCGATGCCACCCGTGCCAGGCGTGCCGCCATTGCCCGTAGCACCACCCGTGCCACTGGTGCTACCATTTCCGGCAGCGCCCCCCCTACCAGAAGAACCTCCGTCCCCGGCAACTCCGCCTCCTGAGGCTTGCCCGCCTGCCCCGCCTTGTCCACCGACCCCGCCGACCCTGCCCCCCTGGCCCACAGTGCCCCCGGTGCCAGACGTTCCGCCAGCGCTCACCGCGCTGTCGTGTTGATGATTTGCCTCACCTCCGGTGCCGCCCGACGGGGCACCTCCACCACTCGCTCCGCAACCCACCACTCCCAATAGAAGCGGAAGGGCGACCCCGCTGAATGCTTTCATGTTCAAGCACAACCTCTGGCGCAAATCCATCATGCCCTGCAGTGGCACCTACGCCCACATTCCGTCTCGCCGATGCGCAAGAGGGCCGCGGGTTGGCAACTCATCTCCCTTAGGCGTCCAGGTCTTTCGGCGATGTCTTTCTGGACGCACGGGGCTGGGGGAGGACACTGTTCTCGCCTACGGCGCGACGCAGGTGCCGGCGATAATCTCGCTGGCCACCCCAAGAGCCGATGGACCTTGAATGGTCAAGATGGCCCGCTCGGCCCCAAGCTCGCTCGGCGAGAATTGGATCGAGAATGAGCAGGTCCCCGCACTTGGCAGGGAGATTCCTGTGCAGGCGTCGACTGTCTTTGTGAATTGCGACGAAGCCATCGACACCTGCAAGGGACCTGATTCGTCGGTCCCGGTGTTGACCACGATGAAGGGCAGATTCGCGCCGCTGCCACCGAGGACAACCGTGCCCATGTCCGCAGGTCCGAGGATGGCCAGGTTCTCGGAAGGGACGAGGATGACGACGTCAATCTCGACGGGGAATACAACATCGGGAGCTTGCGAGTCCGCGACCACCAGGGTTGCGCTTGCCTGGGCACCGAGGTTCGGATCCGGGGGAGTGTCCGGAGGTAGGAAGGTCAGAAAGACGGCGCAACTGCGCCCTGGGGCGACCCCGTTCGGACAGTTGCCCTGGAAGATTTGGAACTGCGAAGCGTCGGGGCCAGTCATGGACAGGAGCAATGTACCGCTCGGCAATCCCCCCGTGTTCTTGACGGTCACGGTAAGCTCGACCGAGGCGTTCGCGGTGGTTTGCAGGAAAGCCTGCGTGGGCGCGACTGTCAGGTGGGCCGGGGTCGGGGTGAGGCCTCCGTCGCTATCGCTATCTTGGCCGCCCCGGCCATCGTCGCCGAGGTCGCTGCCGCCGGTGTTAGCCATGCCAGCATCGACGCTGGCGTCACCGGCCTTCCTGCCACTATCACAGGACACAAACGCGGCCAGGGCAAGGTACATGGTCAGCCTCATAGCTCGCCACGCACTCCCAGGGAGGGCAGGAACACCCGCATGGTGGTGGCGTCCACGGCGCCCCCTGGGGTTTGCCAGAAATTGATGGTTTCACGGGTCAGCGTGGCGTTCACGACCTCAAGGTAAACATGAAGGGTGAACGCGTTGAAGAGGAAGCTGCGCTCGGCACGCACATCGAGCTGATAGAAGGTCGGCAGTCTGACGAAGCTCTCGGCCTGAGATCCTGCAACCAAGACCGGACGGCCCGTATTGAGATGCCCGCGCGAGCCGAGCGTGTAGGCGCCAAGACGGTAGCCGAGCACCGCATTCAGAATGTGGCGCTGATCCCAATCCGATGGTCCGATCACGCCACTGCCCAGGGCGCGCTGGCTTTGGGACAAGGTGTAGGAAATCCAGCCGTTCAGGCGTTCGCGCGGCGGGCGGCGGATCAGGATCTCGACACCATAAGAACGGGCATCGCGCCGAATGAGAAAGTCACGGGCCAAGGGATCCGCGCTTATAAGACCTGGATCGCGCAGATCGGTAAGCACGTAGCGCTGAAGGTAGCCAGTGACCTCGACTTCGAAACCAGGCACGCGGCTGGTCCCGAAGCCAAGCGCGCCTTGCCACGAGGTCTGCAACCCATAAAGCGCAAGACCGAAATTTTCCGCGGCGGGGAACTGGATACCAAGGTTCGGCGCTTGGGAAAAGCGGCCACCGTTCGCCGATAGCCAGGTCATGGTATCAAGCCGCAAACGCGCAGACAGTCGGGGGCCCAGGTCCATTTTGCTCGAACCCGTGATGGTGTAACTGTCGAAGCGCAAAGCGGGCGTTAGGCTCAGTCGCGCTCCGGCGCGGAGCGCGGCCGAGGCATAGCCACCCCACAGCAAGGCCGTGCGCTTGTGGGCCAGATCGGATGCTCCGGCCTCGTTCACACCCACCGAGGGGCTGAGCCATTCCACCTGGCCGTCCATGCCCGCTTCGTAGTCGACGTGGTCTCCCTTCTGCTCGTACAGTGCGCGCGGCATGAGGCTCAAGGCCCGCTCGGTGACGGGGTAGTTCGCCAGGATGGGCGCCGTGCTGCGGTCCTGGCCAAAGGCGATCTGCAATGCAACCTGCCCTCTCCCAAGCGGCCGGCGCGCGCGCAGACTTGCACGATGGAACTGGGCCACGTACTCCCCGCTCGCGTGCGAGGTGTCACCGAGGTCAGCGGCGGGTTCGACCAAGTCATCGCTCGATCCAAAGATGAGCAGCGAAAGGTTCCAGCCGCGGACACGCCGATCGGCTCGCACTTGGTAATCCCAATAGGAAATGCGCAACTCGTTCTGCAGCAGCGAGAGCAGCGCCCCGGTGTACGAATAGCGAAACGCCAAAGCCACGCCGCCCTGGTGGTCTGGCCACGGCATGGAAACCATCCCGCCCGCATCGTAGAGGCGAACCTCAGCTTCGGCGTGGGTGCGCTCCTCGGCGGGCGCGCGGGTTTGCGCCGAGACCACGCCGGCGACGTAGCGGCCGTAGCGCGCGGGATACCCGCCGGGATAGAAAGCCATGCTGTCGAAGATGTGCGGGTGGATGACCGATGGTCCGAGGGCCAGGTGGAATAGCTGCGGCACTTGCAGGTCGTCGAGAAAATAGCCGGTGTTTCCCGGGTTGGAGCCGCGAATGACATAGATCGGAGCGGGCCAGGCCACCGCCGCCACACCGGGCAGCGACTCGATGGTGCGAAAGGGATCGCCGAGCGAGCCGGGTGTAGAGGTCAGCTCCGGACCATGCAGGTCGATGCTGGGCTCATCGCGTTCGGCCGTGACGATGGTTTCATACCTGGGCAGATTCGGGCGCGGTACGAGCCGCACCAACAGTGGGTCTGGCTCGGCACAGGGATCACGACGAACCGAGGAAGGCTCGTAGCCGGGCGCGTGCACGACGAACGTCTGCGGCCCGCACTCCGAGGCCAAGTCGAATTGCCCGTTGTTGTCGGTCTCGCCGTCGCTCTCGGTGGATGGTGCCATCCCAAGAGCCGACTGGACCGTAACCTGTGCATCCACGATGGGATTGCGCGAACCCTTGGCCAGCACCTGTCCGCGCAGGCGAACCGACACGGCAGTATCTCGAGGCCATCCATCGGATGCATCCCCATGACGTTCGCTAGGACATCCGTCCGGCGCGCCCGAGTCGCTGATTTCTGGCGGCAACGCCTCCGGCTCCGCGCCGGCATCGACAAACTGCGCGGCCAGTAGGCTCACGTGCAACAACAATGGATTCACGGCAAGGTCGCCAGCCAAAGGCCGTCGTAGGGCGATTCCAAACGACTGCGTGTCAGAAATGCGATGCGCGTTCCCGGGGCCAGCCGATCCGCATCCATGGGAACGTCGGCGGTCTTTCCTGGATCGACGGCCGCCGCATAGACGTTCTCGGCAAGCAGGGTTTGCTTGCCGCTTGCCAGATCGACGAGCACAAGATCCCCTGACAGGCGCGAGCTTTCCCAGTTCAGGATGGCCAGCGCCCTGGTGTGGCCAGGGACAAGCAAGTGTCCGCCAGTGGCCAGCGTGCGCGAGGTGCGCGCCTCCGGATCGACGAGGTAGAGGTCCTGGCGGTTCTCGTCGGTTGTGCTGGCGCCGACCCAAAAGTGGCCGTCGGTGGTCTCCCAGAATGCGCTGATCTTGGTGCCGTCGGGATGAAGGGGAAAGCCCGGCGCGGTCAGATCGTCTGCCAAACCGACGTGGACGGTCCGCAGGGCATCCCAAGAGAACCAGTACTTCCCATCGCGCGTGAACATGGACGACGTTCCCTCTGGCAGCCTGGTTAGCGCAACGGGACCTCCTGACTTCAGCCCGAAGCCGGACTCCGGGGACCACCTCCCGAAATGCGTATCGACCAAGTAAAAGTAGAACCACAGCTCTTCGTGCCCCGGCCGCCATTCGCCAGCGCCGTTGATGGGCAGGGCAAACGATGAGGAATTCACGGTTGCGGTGGCGCCGCTGGTCCAATCGAAGAGAAACAGGCCGACGTCCGTGTCTTGCCCGGTGTGGCTCAAATTTGAGGTGAACAGAAGCCAGTGGCCATCGCCCGATGCCGACACGAACGCAAGGTCCGCCGGGTGCGGCGGCAGAATCGTGGCCACCAATCGCTGTGTGTCGAAGAGCGCGAAGGGCACGTCCCCGAATCCGCCGCATGGCTGGTACCCGAGCGTGCCAGAACCGACGCACATCAGAATCTGCGGCACCCGATCACCCTGGATGGCGGCCAGCTCGAGCGGCCCGGTGGACGCAAGCAGCAGCTCCGGCTCGGCGCCGGGCTTGCTGCGACCCAGGCTGGTGCGACCCGACCACGAATCGGTGGGCGTGGAGACATAGTAGAAATCCTCGCCGATGAATGCGCCTTGGGTGTCGTCGATGGAGCCGAGATCGGCCCAGCCATCGAGATCGGTGAGTTGACCCGCGAAGATTCGCGTTCGACCGGGCGACAGCAGGAAGGCCCCTCCATTCATCGTCGTGTTGGTGCTGCCCACGTAGGCAGTCCTTTCGGTCGTCCAGTCGAAACGCACGACCTGAGGGAGGTGTCCCTGAATGTACTTCAGGTAGACCGGGCGACCTCGACTGTCGGTCGAGAAAGTGTACGTGCTGACGTCCCCGCCCTGGAGGACGAAGCCCGTATCGATCGGCGGTACGTCGAGGAGACCCTGCAGTGTGGCCGAACCCGCGAGAGCTGGGAAATGGTAGACATCCGCAAGCAGGTCATTCCACTCGAACCCGAAGCTCTGGCGGTCGGGTTGACGGAGCGGCCCCGTTGCCAGGAGGTGGGACGGAACGCCCTCGATCTCGGACGCTGTGAAGAAGACGCCGCTCAGCGTGCGATCCTTGACCAGGTGCTGCCCAGCGGGTGGGGCGCCGGAAGGCAAGCATCCGAGGGCAGAGAAGAGCATTGTAACCAGGGCCCCGAACCCTCTGGTGTTGTTCCCTGCGCAATGCACGGAAGGAACATCGCGCAAAAGCGGCGCGTCGTCCACAGGGGTAAAGCGCAAGCCGCTGATTCGCGCGGTCTACGAAGCAGGATTGGCCGGAGCCTTCACATCGAACATCGAACCCACCCGGCCATACAAGCCTGCGCACAACAAAGCCAAGGCTGCGTCGGGCATGTCGAGAAGGTTCTTGCCCTCGACCAGCAAGGTATTGACTTGATCGGCGTCGAAGTCCCCGGCGTAGAGCCCATGCACCTTGGCGAAGGCGTTGGCCAGGCACACGATGTTCGACGGCGCGTAGGGGATCGCCAGGTCGTAGGTGCCGCATTTTTCGATGGCGTCGCCGATGGCCGGCGGCAAATTCCAGCGCCTGGCCAACGCAACGCCGACGTTGCGGTGCGATCGGTCCACCACTTGGCGCCAGACCGCATGACTGATCCACGGCACCGCCGACTTGTGCACGGACATCAATTTCTCGGCTTCCAGCAACAGCGCGGCGACTACCGGTTTTCCCACGTCGTGAAGCAAACCGGCCAGATACACCGTGTCTGGCTCTGCGCCGCCGGGACTGTCGAGCTGTCCGGCAATTTCCTTGGCGATCAAAGCCACCGCCAGCGAATGTTCCCAGATGCCTTGAAAGGCGGCTTGAATGCGCTCGTCTTTGGACGAAAAGGCCTGGTACATCGAGTAGTGGCAGATGGCCAGCTTCAGTCCCTCGGTGCCCATACGGGCGATGGATTGTTCGAGTGTGGTGGCCTGCAACCGGCCTGGAAAGGCGGCGCTGTTGGCTAGATGAAGCACCCGGGAGGCCAGCACGGGATCCTTGCTGATGAGCTTGCTCACATTCTTGAAGGATTGATTGGGATCATCGAGCAGTCGCATGCACTGAACCGCGATGGCCGGCATGGCCGGCACGAGCAGGTTATCGCTGTCGAGCCGTTTGAGAATGATGTCGGTGAGGCGCTTCACGAGGAAGGTGGCCTCGCGCTTTTCCCGCTTTTCGAAGGACTCGTTTTCGGCCGAGCCCTGCACCGTCGCGGACGGTGGCCGAACCGTGTTCTCGATCGCAGCCCGCAGCTCGCGCATGTCGGCGAATCG
>Ga0265342_10001963_pt1 | contig 18390 bp, 17 predicted proteins | sample 4CB327metaG_FD_203125 | JGI IMG/M metagenome (GOLD analysis project Ga0265342, IMG submission 203125) | Rhizosphere microbial communities from Carex aquatilis grown in University of Washington, Seatle, WA, United States - 4-CB3-27 metaG | ecosystem: Host-associated > Plants > Roots >...
GCATGATCAGATCAGCGTACGCAGCGGAAACCCGCTACGCACTTTTCCTGATCATGCTCCAGCCTGAGCGGCGGCCCATGCAACACGGCCGCGATACTCAAGGCATCAGGACCAGTGCCAAGAATATTGGCGTTGGCATGAGCCGTCGCTCAGGTCGAATGTTCGCCTTGAAACCGGGCCGTTTTATTCCGCCGGAATTGATGAGCGCGTCAGCCGCGCCGGGGTGAACTGGCTGCGGTACACCAACCAGCCGAACAGCACCGCATCCGCAAACACGATGATCGAGCCGATCGCCGCGATCGGATCGCCGATCACGTGCCCGGTATGCACAAGTCCGACGCCGATCGTGAGGATGATCGTGCCGACGATCCAAATCCCGACCTGAATCATCGCGGTTCGGCCGATGTCGGTCGATGGATGCAGGTGGTAGAAAATCCCGAACAGGAACAGCGAGACCCAACCGAGCAGGTTCAAATGAGCGTGTGCCGGCATCGCCGCGTGATCATCCGATATCCCCATGATAATTCCCCAGAGCATACCGGCGAGCAGCAAGACCACGGCGCCCAGGAAGCACAAAGACGAAGCTTTCATCGCGATCCCCAATCCAGAAATGCGACGGTCCATCCGCCGCGGTCGACGTCCGCCGCAACCGTTACGCCTCTGCAAGCCTCGATTCCAACGATATCGTCACTTTCGCGACGTTTCTACTCTCGTACCCGCCGTCCGAGGGAAGGATCGAAGGCGATTCGCCCTTGCGGATGGCAACAGGCAACCATTGCCGGCGTCTAAGACGCACGTCTAAGAGACAGCGCCCCCGATTCACATATTTATTGTTGTGCAGTTGGAGGTCGATCTCATGTGGCGGCGAGAAATTCTTACCGTTCGCGTTTTTCGAAACAAGCCGGGGGATTTGGGCATTCCGGATTTTCCATTGTCCGCGGCGGCGGCTGACGATCCCGAACAATCGGCCATGGAGCTCTTGAAGGGTCAGCACCTCAATCGACAACAGCCGATCTACAAGACTCCGACCCAGGCCCAGTTGGTCGGTGAAGGCGGCCGTCTCATATCGGAATTTCAGATGACTCCGACCGGCCCGCAGAAGGTCCGCGAGGATCTATCCGTCGGCTCCGGCCCCTGACGGGCCAAATCTTTCGCCATGCGAGATGGGGCACGGGGCGCTCGCATCATGCCGAACGCGATCGTGCGCGGAAGCAGACCCTTCGCGTCGCCTCTCGGCCTTATTGAAGGCCTTATTGAATAAAATAAAACGGGTTCGGCACCTTGAACCTGCGCTCCGCGTGTCCGTTGGCAAGATCGCTCAGTTGGTCGCCGACATTGGCGATGATGGTGTAGCCCTGCCGCTCGATCTCGCGCCGGGCCCAGGTTTTGAATGGCGCGACGGACGGTCCGTCAAAATCGTTGGTGCGCATCGAGAGACGCTGCCATCCTTCGTAACCGGCCTTGCGCAGGTTGGTTTCCGTCGCCGTTCGTTCATCCGGGTCTTCGTGTCGGCCGGTCACGAAAAACACCGCCACGTGTCGCGCCTTTGCCGCCTTGAATAGGTCGAGCGTCGGCTTGATCGCTTCCGCGCTGGCGCTTCGCTCCCAGGCGATCTGCCCGCACGCGGACCCTTTGCTGAAGTCGCAACCGCCCTGGACGATATAGCCGAAATCATTCTGATGAATCAGCTTCCAGTTCGACAGCGAGGTTTCATCGATGTCGAGCACCAGCGCGAGCTTGTCGGAATTGTCGACGTGGGCGGTACGCCGCTCGATCCAGACCCGCGCGTCATGCAGAACCTTGGCGACCTCACTGTCATAGCGCGTGCAACGATAATAGGTGAGTTCGAGTTTGAGCCGGCCGAGGTTGAGCGGCCGCGAAGTCGCAAGCGGCGGCGGCTTCGAGACCCGGTCGCAGCCGGCGGCCGTCTCGGCGACGGCCGGTCGCAGACCCGATGCCAGCACGACCGCGACCAGCGCGACGGCCAACCGCCGCGAGCGAACCGCATCACCAAGCACCGCAAAAATTCCCATCGCCTCCCTCCCCTGCGCACCGTTGCGGAAGTGCAGCATCTTGCCACGACAATCATGAAGTGCGTAAGACCGCAGCCCGCCGTCCTTCATTGCGGAATTTCGGCTAAGAAATTGCCAGCGATCTTAGTGATTTTGGCAAAAACTCCCGAAGCAAGTCGGCGCAATATCCGCTGGAAAACCAGAGGAGCCGTGATGTCCGAGCCACTCGATTCGCCCCGCGCCCTCGCATCGCCCTCATCCTCCGACCACCGGACCCCGGGCGACTATGGCAGCGTAAAGAATGCTGCCGAAGAGATCGTCGCGCTGATGTTGGAGACCTACGCGGACGGCAGCGGAAAAGTCTATGGCGAAACCGCCATTGCAGCCGCGGCGGCCCTCGCCGGCGAATTTGCGTTGCGCGCAACCGGGCTGCCGCTTCCGCCCCCCGGCGCCCTCGCGGTCGGCGGCGTCCAGGACGGAATCCTGTTTGCCGATCCGACCCGCGCAACCGCCTGGTCAATGATCACGCGCGCTGCAGGTGTGGCGGGCGTAGCAGCACTCCCGGATCTCGCCCCCATCATCATCCGCACCCTGGGCGCCGTGGGGACGCCGAGATTTCCGCCGCTGACCATTCCGCCGCAATACCTGCCGCGCGAACCCGCGTTCAATGCCGGTCCGCGCCTGCGGGCCACAGTCCGTAACATCGGCGAGCGGCAACGCCTGTCACCGTCCGATCTGGTGGTCGTGCTTGGCTGGGCGGTCGGCAGCATGATCATCCGCACGCGGCTGACATTGCCCCCGGCGATCATGATTCAACTGGCGGCCGAAATCATGATTGCGGCGTCAAGGGTCGGACCGCTCGATCAGCCGGCGGTCGATCGTTCGCGCGCCGCCGTCCACTGAACGCGAAAGGCGACTGGTGCGGGCGGCCGGACTCGAACCGGCACAGCTCTTTCGAACCGAGGGATTTTCTTACCAGCTACGGCTTTCGCCGCCCGCGCCCGCGCGCCTTGGCGTTCGGGTCGGTTTGTGGTCTGGACTATCCCTTCACCGTGGCGCCTGCGCGCTTTAGGTGCTGCCCGTCTAGTCTCTACACCTTCGCTGCCATCAACAGCGCTTGGCTCGGGATTGCCTGTGACCGGTTTCCCCGAATTTGGGCAGTTCTGCTCCCCCGGTTTCCCGGAGGGCACTCAAGTTGCTTTAAGTCCCTTGCGTCTACCTGTTCCGCCACGCCCGCATAGGCAGCGATCCTACCGATGGCACAGGACGGAGCCAAACGGAAATCCCAGTCCCGATGGTATGTCCGCACGGGCGCAAGCACGCCGTGCCGGATGCGACGCCCAGGGTGCCCAAGGCGCGCCCAAAGGCGCCCCGCGTCGATTGGTCAGATCTCTTCGAGGATGACCACTGCCTGGGAGACAGGTAAAACAGCCGCAAAGCCCGGCGGCGGAGATGAAGGACCGCGACAAGGACCTTCAGATCCGATCAGACACGGCAATGATAAGCTTCGCTTGTGTTCGCGGTTGATTCCGAGCTGCCCGCGGAGGGTGCCGCGGGACCAGCGCGGCGGGGGAATCGCGGCAAGCAGAGCAGAGTTGGGGGAAGCGACCAGCCAATGCCGGAACAAGAGGTGCCTGCGTCAGGGAAGATTTGGCGCAAGCTGGCGGTGCTTGGGCTCGTCCTTGCCGCAATCGGTTTGCCGATCAATTCCCTGCTCGGCTACGGGCTCTTGGTGCTCGCCGCCGTGCTGGTTTTCAACGGCTCGGTGTCGCAGGACTGGCAGCGCTGGGGCGGCGCGGCGCTCCTCACCGTCGTCGTGATCGCCGGCCATCTGCTGTTGCCCGCGCCGCGGATCGAAGAGGGCCACAACATCTTTATCGGCGATGGCGAGGGGGCGGCTGCAAGCTCCGGCCTGCCGCAAGACGCTTTCCGCCAGATGGCCGCACAATACGCCGCGCAATATCCGCGCGAACCGCATTGCGAGGACGAAGCCCATGGCTGTTCGCGCATTTCCCGCAGCGCATCACAGGACGGCTACGCCTTCTCCGCCGACGGCATCTATGGCCATCCGGCCTACTCGCGCCGGGTCACCGGCATCAGCTTCGCCGATCCGGTGACGGCGCGGTTCGGCGTCGTCAACGACCTCGTCTACAACTGGTCCGACACGTCCACCGACATCCAGCGCTTTTCGCGCGACCGGCGGTTCTGGAAGATCTTCGACCGCTTCCATCTGAAGCTGCCGCTGTTCGTCATGTACCGGTTCCCCGCGGATTTCATCGGCAGCGCGCTGTGCTGGCGCGGCAACGTGCTGTGGGAGGGCGCCGATGAGCGCTTCGCCGCCATCAACCACGCCGCCATGACCTGCCAGACTTTGCAGAGCGACGATGTCGGCCGCCGCATCATCGGCGTCTCGATCCTGCACAACGCGCCCCTCGCCATGCAGCTGAAATCAAAAGCGATGATCAGGGTACGGCGCGCCCTCGAAGCCGGCTTCACCATTCTCGGCGTCGGCGGCATCATCCTGCTGCTGGTGCGATGGTCGCTTCGGCGCGCGCTGCTGCCGCTCACCTTGATCGCCGGCGCATTGCTGATCGTGGTGCTCAACGATGCTCTGTTCGTCGGCGGATTTCGCCCGCTCGACGGCGGCGACGACGGGTTGACCTACGAGGGCTATGGTCGGCTGATCATCCGCCACCTGTTGGCGGGCGATTGGGCCGCGGCGTTGCGCGGCGAGGAATCGGTCTACGTGTTCACCCCGGCGCTGCGCTATTTCCGTGCGCTGGAAGGGCTCGTCTTCGGCGACACTTTCCTTGGCTATCTCTCGGTGGCACTCGCGTTGCCATTTCTCGTGTTCGCGCTGTTTCGCCGATTTCTCCCGGTCACCTGGGCGCTCGGATTCATTCTGCTGTTCGTGTTCGTCCCGATCGGGGTCCTGTTCGGATCGAGCTTCACGCTCTATGTGAAGGCGGCCTCGCGCGGCTACGCCGATCCGCTCGCCTTCGCCGCATTCCTCGCCGGACTGATCTTGTTGATGCCGCCGGCGGCCGCCGATGTGCGGGCCCGCCTCACCGCGACGGCAGGCGCGGCGCTATTATTCGCGCTCGCCGTGTTCACGCGTCCGAACCTGGTGCTCGCGGTCGGCGTCATGCTGGCGGCAGCGGCGTGGTTTGCGTTGCGCCAGCGCCGCTTCGACACGCTCGCCGCGCTTGTTCTCGGCTTTGCGCCGATTTTGCTGTCGCCGTTGCACAATTGGGTGTTCGGGCACGCCCTCATTCCGTTCAGTGACAACGTCATCCGTCCGGAGACCATGCGCATGCTGCCGACGGATTATCTGTGGGCGCTGTGGGAGCTGCTGCGCTTTGATTTTGCCGGCGATCACGTCGTGCGCGGCCTGCGTCAGCTCGCGGCGTGGCTGTCGGGTCCCTCCGAACTCCTGGCCATGATCCCGATCCACGCCGCTGCGAATATCATTCTGGTGCGTGTCGGCGTGTTCGGCGATCGCTTCGACCCATGGCTTCGATCAATCGCGCTCGCCGCACTGCTGCAGCACGGCATCGGCCTCTGCTACATCGTTTACGATCGCTACCACCTGCTGACCTGGCTGCTGACCTGCCTGGTGGCGCTGGTCTGGATCGACGCCGAGGGGCTGGCGTTGCTCAAGCATCGATTTTCACAATGGGACCATCGCTGGGCGAAGTCCGCGGGTTCCGCCCGGATCGACGCCGCCTTCGCCAAGCTGCGGGCGTTCTACGGTCTCAAGGACGATCGCGATCAAATCGTCGCGCCGGTTACTCGCCGCCCGGCTTGATCGGCGGCTGAAACGCGAGACCGGTATCCCAGGGAAAAAAGATCCAGGTGTCCTGCGACACCTCGGTGATGAAGGTATCGACCATCGGCCGCCCCATCGGCTTGGCGTAGACCGCAGCGAAGTGCGCCTTCGGCAAAATATCGCGCACGACCTTGGCGGTCTGTCCGGTATCGACGAGATCGTCGACGATCAGGACGCCCGCCCCCAAACCGCCGCCGAGCGAGCGGATCGGATCGGCAATGGTCTTCAGCACTTTCAGCTCGACCTGCGAGGTGTGGCTGTAGCTCGCGACGCACACGGTTTCGATCAGGCGAATGCCGAGCTCGCGCGCGACGATCGCCGCCGGCACGAGACCACCGCGCGTCACCGCGACAATCGCCTCGAACGGGCCGACGCCAGCCAATCGCCACGCCAGCGCGCGCGCGTCGCGATGAAACTCATCCCAGGACACCGGAAAGTTCTTGGCAGCGGACATCTGCGGCGGGAGGTCAGCCATGACATCACGACCCTGAAAGCGCGGCCTTCACGCGGACCAGCATCGCTTCGACCGCCTGCTTGGCCTGTGCCAGTTGGTCGGGATCGCGCGCCCGGATCACCACGTTGGTGTTGGGCCCGCGCTGCTCGTCGAAAAACGGGTAGCTGCCGATCGAGACCTCGGGATGCGCCTTGGCGACGTCGCCGAGTTCGGTCCCAATATCGCCTTCCTTGGCGTCCGCGCGCAGGGTTTCCGACAGCACCTTGGTTCCGGTCTTGAGCTTCGGAGCGACCGCATCGAGCATCGCCTGCATCACTGTCGGGATGCCAGCCATGACGATGACATTGCCCAGCCAAAATCCTGGTGCGCGCGAGACCTTGTTGGGAACGAGATCGGCCCCCTCCGGGATGCGCGTCATCCGCATCCGCGCCTCGTTCAATTCATGCTCGGCGAAACGTTCGCGCATGATCGCCACCGCGCGCGGGTCATAGCCGATCGAAACGCCGAACGCCTTGGCGACGCATTCCGCGGTAATGTCGTCGTGGGTCGGGCCGATCCCCCCGGTGGTAAAGACATAGGTCCAGCGGTGACGGAGCGCATTCAGAGCCTCAACGATTGCCGCCTCATCGTCGGCGACCACCCGCACCTCCTTGAGATCGATGCCGATCGTGGTCAGGTATTCCGCGATGTAGCCGATATTCTTGTCCTTGGTGCGCCCGGACAGAATTTCGTCGCCGATCACCAGCACGCCGGCGGTCACGATCGCTTTTTCTTGCACGGCTGTCATATGTCATCCTCAATGGCCGATCGCCGCCAACATACCAACCGAGCTGCGAATTGCATCATTTTGCCTAATCCGGAACAGCAGGCGGCCCTACAAATCCGACAATGCCGGGGGCTGGTCAACGGACGCCACTTCCGTGATCATGGCAGGCCTAAATCCTGGGCAATATCGGTCGATTCCGCCCGGTTCCCGCGGCGATGATCGAACCGGAGACTGGCGCGGAGCTTGCAGCAAGACCTTATAAGGTAAGGGCGTGCGATTCTGGCCCGATGTCGGATAGCGCGGCCGGGGACGGACGATGACAGTCGCGTTCGACGAAATGACAGGCAGCGACGGGGCGTTACGTCCGTCCTATGTCGAATTGCAGCGCTGGCTCGGCGAAATCCGCCCCGACGTCCTCGACTATCGCCGCCGCGAAGCCGAACTCCTGTTTCGCCGGATCGGGATCACCTTCGCTGTCTATGGCGAAGCGGACTCCACCGAACGGCTGATCCCATTCGACGTGATCCCGCGCATTCTCGCGTCCGCCGAGTGGAAAACGGTGCGGCTCGGGCTTGAGCAGCGGGTCAAGGCGATCAACGCCTATATCCGCGATGTCTATAACCGCCGCGAAATTCTGCGCGCCGGCATCGTTCCGGAAGATCTTGTCTTTCAAAATCCGGTCTTTCGCCCGGAGATGAACGGCCAGAAGGTCCCGCACGACATCTACGTGCATATTGCCGGCATTGATATCGTCCGCGTGGATTCCGATACATTCTATGTACTTGAGGACAACGCGCGCACGCCCTCCGGCGTCTCCTACATGCTGGAAAATCGCGAGATCATGCTTCGGCTGTTTCCGGAGTTGTTCTCCCGCCACCGTGTCGCCCCGGTCGAGAACTATCCGGACGAATTGCTGGCGACGTTGCGGTCGGTTGCGCCGACGACGTCATCGTCCGAACCCAACGTGGTGCTGCTGACACCGGGTGTCTTCAACTCGGCCTATTACGAGCACTCGTTCCTCGCCGACAAACTCGGCGTGGAACTGGTGGAAGGGCGCGACCTCCTGGTCAAGGACGAGGTCGTCTACATGCGCACGACCGAAGGCCTCAAGCGCGTCGACGTGATCTACCGCCGCATCGACGACGATTTTCTCGACCCGCTGGCGTTTCGTCCCGACTCCGCCCTCGGCGTGCCGGGGATCATGTCGGCCTACCAGGCCGGCCAGGTCACCCTCGCCAATGCGGTCGGGACCGGCATTGCCGACGACAAAGCGGTCTATAGCTACATGCCCGACATCGTGAAGTTCTATCTCGGCGAAGAACCGATCCTGAAGAACGTGCCGACCTGGCGCTGCCGCGAGGAAGAGCATCTGGCATACGTGCTCGACAACATCGAGGAACTTGTGATCAAGGAAGTCCACGGCTCCGGCGGCTATGGCATGCTGATCGGCCCGAAAGCCGACAAGGCCAGCATCGCCTCCTTCCGTGCCAAGCTCAAATCCGATCCCAAAAACTTCATCGCCCAGCCGACGCTCGCACTCTCCACCTGCCCCACCTGCGTCGATGAGGGCGTGGCGCCACGGCACGTCGACTTGCGCCCCTTCGTGCTGTCCGGCCGCGATCGCGTCCGCATCGTGCCCGGCGGCCTGACCCGGGTCGCGCTCAAAAAAGGCTCCCTCGTCGTCAATTCAAGCCAAGGCGGCGGCACCAAAGATACCTGGGTCCTCGATTCCTGATGCAGCATGCTCTCCCGCACCGCCGATAATCTCTACTGGCTCGCCCGCTACGTCGAGCGCGCGGAATATCTCGCGCGCATCCTCGAAGCGACCCAGCGCCTGACCGCGCTGCCGATCGCCTATGGCGGCACCAGCAACGAGTGGGAATCGGCGGTCGCGACCGCCGGCTGCACCGGCGCCTTCTTCGCCCATTACACCGAGGCCAACGAAGAGAATGTCACCGACTTTCTCGCGTTCTCGACCGCCAATCCGTCCTCGATCCGCAACTGCTTCGAAGTCGCGCGCACCAATGCGCGCGCGGTGCGCACCGCATTGACGGTGGAAATGTGGGACGCGATCAACGGCGCCTGGCTCGAACTCAAGCGCTACGGCAACGGGCCGACCTCGCGCGAGGAATTCATGCGCTTCCTGCGCTGGGTGCAGGAATCGTCGTTGCGCTTTGACGGATCGGCCTATCGCACCATGCTGCGCAACGATGCCTATTGGTTCTCGCGTCTCGGCCTTTACAGCGAACGCGCCGACAATACCGCCCGCATTCTGGACGTGAAGTATCACGTCCTGCTGCCGGCCAATGAAACCGTGGGCGGCCCGCTCGACTATTTCCAGTGGTCGGCGATCCTGCGTTCGGTGTCAGCACTCACCGCTTATCATTGGGTCTACCGCGAGAGCCTCAAGCCCTGGCTCATCGCCGACCTGTTGATGCTCAATGATCAGATGCCGCGCTCGCTGGCGAGCTGTTACGAAAATCTGGTTCGCTATCTCGACAACATCGCCAACGCCTATGGGCGACAGGGGCCGGCGCAGCGCCAGGCCCGGACCGTTCGCACGCGTTTGGAAAACAGCCGCATCGACGACATCTTTCAGACCGGCCTGCACGAATTCATCGGCGGCTTCATCGCCGACAACAACCGGCTCGGGGCCTCGATCACCGAACAATATCTCGTGTGAGGACACTGCCGCCGGGTAGACAAGCCTGCCACGATCGGGAAGATGGCGAGTTCGGTGCGACGTCGCGCGCCCGCTTCCGTGACCAAGTTTGCGACGATGTGGCGACGGCGTCCATCAAAGGCGGTCCATGCGCATCCGTGTTGTCCACGAAACGGTCTACCAGTACAGACCGCCCGCGGCGGGTGTGATCCAGAATCTGCGCCTGACGCCGCGCAACCACGACGGACAATATGTACTCGAGTGGCGCGTCGAAATATCGGCAGACGGCCGCCTCAGCGAGCGCGAAGATGCCTTCGGCAATGTCAGCCACAGCTTCTCCGTCGATGGGCCGGTCGACGAGGTACGGGTCCTGGTCCAGGGTCAGGTCGAGACCCAGGACACCCAGGGCGTCGTACGTGGGGCGATCGAGCGATTTCCGCCGTCGCTGTTTTTACGCGAGACGCCCCTCACTCAGCCCGATCCTGCGATCCTCAGCTTTGCCCAGGAAGCGCTCAACACCGACGATCAGAGTGAGTTGGGCCAGCTGCACATTCTGCTCGACCGCATCAAGGACGAGTTCACTTACGACACCGATCCGACCCACGCGACCACGACCGCGGCCGAGGCCTTCGCGCTCAAGCGCGGCGTGTGTCAGGACCTCGCGCACATCTTCATTGCGGCGGCCCGCAGCCTGCGCATCCCGGCGCGCTACATCGGCGGCTATTTCTGCCGCGCCGACGGGGTCGTGCAACAGGAAGCAGGCCATGCCTGGGCGGAGGCCTTCGTGCCCGTCCTCGGCTGGGTCGCCTTCGATCCGGCCAACGGCATGTGCGCCACCGACCAGCATGTCCGGGTGGCCGTTGGCCTGGACTATCTCGGCGCCGCCCCGGTCAGGGGCTCCCGCTATGGCGGGGGCACCGAGCAGCTGACGGTCGCGGTTCAGGTCGATCAGGCCGCCCGCCAGACCCAGAGCTGAGAATTCCGCTGACCACCCGGGCGATCCGTACTTGAAAGTTGAATTTACTGGTGTTCTTTAGTTCCGCGCTTCGTATCCGCATGGGCCCCCCAAGGCCGCTCCGGTTCGAAGACCGCAATCCGGCCAGTATGATACTGCGGGCCAACAAAGGGCGACCGATCGTTATGACCTATTGCTGTGGAATTCTGGTTCGCGACGGGCTTGTGATGATCGCGGACACGCGGACCAATGCCGGCCTCGACAATATTTCGATCTTCCGAAAGCTGCATGTGTTCTCGACGGCCGGCAACCGCATCATGGCGATCGCAAGCTCGGGCAATCTGTCGTTGACCCAATCCGTGATCAGCATCCTGACCGAGGGGGTGGACAATCCCGAGACTGGCGAGCGCGAAACGCTGATGAATTCGCCGACCATGTTCCAGGCGGCGCAGCGCATCGGTCGGGTGATTCGGCAGATCCACGATACCGATGCCAAGAACCTGCAGAGTTCGGACGTCAATTTCGATGTTTCGTTCTTGTTCGGCGGTCAGGTCAAAGGCGGCCGGCTGCGCCTGTTCATGATCTACGCCGCCGGAAACTTTATCGAGTGCACGACCGACACGCCGTACTTGCAGATCGGCGAGCACAAATACGGCAAGCCCGTGCTCGATCGCGCCATCACCTACGATATCGATCTCTACGACGCTCTCAAGATCGGACTGATCTCCGTCGACTCGACGATGCGCTCAAACCTCAGCGTCGGCATGCCGATCGACGTGCTGATCGTGCGGCGCGACGCCTGCGACGCCGAACTGTCCTACCGCATCGATCCGGGCGAGCCCTATTTTCAGGATCTGCGCGAGCGCTGGTCGGCGGCCTTGCGGGCCGCGCATCTCGCCATTCCGCGCCCGCCCTATCTCAAGTCCCCTAGCGCATGATCGGAAAAAGCGGGGACCGAATCCGCCCAATCAATGCGACCAAGATGCAACGGCCGCGATCGGTTTGATCGTTCAAGCCGGGCATGCAACGCCTGAACAAAACTGCTAACGCTTGCGGCAAACGCGGGCGAGACAGGGAGTAACCGGGATGGCTGCAAAGATCGCGATAGTGACGGGCGCGGGAACCGGTGTCGGCCGGGCTGCGGCGCTCGCGCTGATGAAAGCGGGCTACAGCGTCGTGCTGGCCGGCCGCCGTCGGGAGATGCTGGAGGCGGTCGCCAAGGAAGGCGGCGCGCATACTGGCAAGACCCTGGTGGTGCCGACCGACATTGCCGATCCCGCCGCCATCAAGGCACTGTTCGCCAAGACCAAGGAGGCCTACGGCCGGCTTGATCTTCTGTTCAACAATGCCGGCATCGGCGCGCCGGCGGTCCCGCTGGAAGACCTGCCGTTCGAGAAATGGAAAGCGGTCGTCGACACCAATCTCACGGGTCCGTTCCTGTGCACGCAGGAAGCCTTCCGGCTGATGAAGAACCAGACCCCGCGCGGCGGACGCATCATCAACAATGGTTCGATCTCCGCCCACACACCGCGGCCGATGTCGATTGCCTACACCGCGACCAAGCACGCCATGACCGGGCTGACCAAACAGACCTCCCTTGACGGCCGGCCATTCGACATCTGCTGCGGCCAGATCGATATCGGCAACGCCGCAACCCCGCTGACTGAGCGCATGGTGCAGGGCCACGGTGTGATGCAATCGGATGGCGGCATGAAAGTGGAAGCGCGGATGGAGGCCGACCATGTCGGCAACGCCGTCGTCTACATGGCCAATCTGCCGCTCGACACCAACGTGCTGTTCATGACGGTCATGGCCAACCAGATGCCGTTCGTCGGCCGCGGGTAGAAGTTCGACGGCTGGACCTGCCGCGGAGCTAGCCGGCCCCATCCAGCAACGTGATCGTCACCCTGGTCCCGGCCTTGACCCGGGCCAGCTGTTTGACGTCGCCGAGCGCCCGCCCGAAAATATTGCAGGGGCTCGCAAGCCGCGTCTCGTCACCCTTTGAAATCGGGGTTCGGCCGAACCCGAGCGCGATCGCCGGCCCTTCCGGCCAATAGGCGACTTCGCCGGGGGTCACCACCGCGCGTGCGTCCTTTTCGCGCCCGGCCTCGACCGGGACCTCGAAATAAACCTCTTCGCCCCAGGTGAGCGACGACGAGGTCATCGGCAGCGCGGCCGCGATCGCTTGCGCTGTTGGCGTATCGAGAAGTTCGGCATCGAGCGCGAGCGTGCCGAAATCAAAGCGGATCCGTGCCATCGACCATCGCCATTGAGTCTATCGCGGAGGCTCGCCCGATGTCCGCAGATGAAAGCCGCGGAATCGCCTCGACGGCCGTGACTTAGCACGGGATGACGACCCTGGCATTACGGCTGGAGGGTGATCAGGGAAAACAACGCTGGTCGCTCGGCGCGACAAAACCTGTGGGATGGCGGGCACTGATCGACACTTAATCCGGCGCGAAGACGCCCGTTCATCGTTGTCCAGCACCAGGTCAGTTAAGACGGAACTCCCCATCCATCGACCGGATTTCGGCGGGCTTGATCAGCCGGGAATGGGCCACCATCACCGAATGCAGCGGACCTTCCAGCTTTTCCCGCCAGAACGAGAGAAAGCGCTGCAATTCCGGAAAGTTCGGGTGGAGATCATAATCTTGCCAGACATACGTCTGAAGAAGCCAAAGATAGTCGGGTCGGCGGTACAGAATGCGCGCTGTGGTCAGCCCGTAACCCTCGAGCTGGCGGCGGAATTCCTTGCTGGCCATTGGGTCCTCCGTTCTGGTTGGACAATGGATCTGACCTTTCTGGAGTTCCCATTGCAAGCCCAAAATGTGAATAAATTGTTTATTATCAAGGCATTAGCAGCATAGCACCGAGGCTGCTAACAAACCCATCGGTATCGGCGCGCGTGATGTAACCATCGCCAGCCGACGCGATTAACCAACAAATCAGCGATGTTACGAAGCGCTGGCACTCAGCGTCATTGATTGCTAATTATTTCCCGCGTTCCCCTTGCGGGAAAAATTGCCGGCACCTATGTGCCGGCCGAGCAGACCTGCTGGGGCATTATTCCGGCCGGTCGCCTCATTCGGAAAACATTGGGTTCATCTCAAAGAAATCAGGAGGATATCCATGAAGTTTCGTCCACTTCATGACCGCGTTGTCGTGAAACGCATCGAAGCGGAAGAGAAGTCGGCTGGCGGGATCATCATCCCGGACACCGCGAAGGAAAAGCCGCAGCAGGGCGAGATCACGGCCGTTGGTCCAGGGGGCCGGGACGAAGCCGGCAAGCTGATCCCGCTGGACGTGAAGGTTGGCGATCGGATCCTGTTCGGCAAGTGGTCCGGCACCGAGGTCAAGATCGATGGGGTCGAGTATCTCATCATGAAGGAAAGCGACGTGATGGGGATTCTGGTCGAGGCCGAAGCCCGCAAGCGGGCCGCCTGATCGCTCTGTCCCTTTCGAACCAAACCGAACTCTGGACCTGAACAAGCCACGTCCGCGTCGTTGACCGGACACCGCGGTTTCGCCGGGTCCTATCCATCAAGGAGAAAACAACTATGGCTGCCAAGGACGTCAAATTCTCGGTAGATGCCCGCGACCGGATGTTGCGCGGCGTCGATATTCTCGCCAATGCGGTGAAGGTGACGCTCGGCCCCAAGGGCCGCAACGTCGTGCTCGACAAGTCGTTCGGCGCGCCGCGGATCACCAAGGACGGTGTCACCGTCGCCAAGGAAATCGAGCTCGAAGACAAGTTCGAGAACATGGGTGCGCAGATGGTGCGCGAAGTCGCCTCGAAGTCGTCCGACTTCGCCGGTGACGGCACCACCACCGCGACCGTGCTCGCGCAGGCGATCGTGAAGGAAGGCTCGAAGGCTGTCGCCGCCGGCATGAACCCGATGGACCTCAAGCGCGGCGTCGATCTCGCCGTCGAAGCCGTCGTTGCGGATCTGCAGAAAAACTCCAAGAAGGTCACCTCCAACGAAGAGATCGCCCAGGTCGGAACCATTTCCGCCAACGGCGACCAGGAGATCGGCCGTTTCCTCGCCGAGGCGATGAAGAAGGTCGGCAACGAGGGCGTGATCACTGTTGAAGAGGCCAAGTCGCTCGAGACCGAACTCGACGTCGTCGAGGGCATGCAGTTCGACCGCGGTTACATCTCTCCGTATTTTGTCACCAACGCCGACAAGATGCGCGTCGAGATGGAAGACCCCTACATCCTGATCTACGAGAAGAAGCTGTCGGGCCTGCAGGAACTGCTGCCGCTGCTGGAGTCGGTGGTGCAGACTTCGAAGCCGCTGGTGATCATCGCCGAAGACGTCGAAGGCGAAGCACTCGCGACCCTCGTCGTCAACAAGCTGCGCGGCGGCCTCAAGGTCGCGGCGGTGAAGGCGCCGGGCTTCGGCGATCGCCGCAAGGCCATGCTGCAGGACATCGCGATCCTGACCGGCGGCCAGGCGATCAGTGAAGATCTCGGCATCAAGCTCGAGAACGTCACCCTCGCCATGCTCGGCCGCGCCAAGAAGGTGATGATCGAGAAGGAAAACTCCACCATCGTCAACGGCGCCGGCAAGAAGGCCGACATCGAAGCCCGGATCTCGCAGATCAAGGCCCAGATCGAAGAGACCACCTCCGACTATGATCGCGAGAAGCTGCAGGAGCGGCTGGCCAAGCTCGCCGGCGGCGTCGCCGTGATCCGCGTCGGCGGAGCGACCGAGGTCGAGGTGAAGGAGCGCAAGGACCGCGTGGATGATGCCATGCACGCAACCCGCGCGGCCGTCGAAGAAGGCATTCTGCCCGGCGGTGGCGTCGCATTGCTGCGCGCCAGCGAGACCCTCAAGAAGATCCGTACCCAGAACGACGACCAGAAGCACGGCGTCGAGATCGTCCGCAAGGCGCTCTCTGCTCCGGCGCGTCAGATCGCGATCAATGCCGGCGAAGACGGTTCGGTCATCGTTGGCAAGATCCTGGAGAAGGAGACCTACGGGTTCGGCTTCGACGCTCAGAACGGCGAATACGTCAACCTCGTCTCCAAGGGCATCATCGACCCGACCAAGGTCGTGCGTTCCGCCCTGCAGAACGCGGCCTCGATCGCCGGCCTGCTGATCACCACCGAAGCGATGGTCGCGGAACTGCCGAAGAAGCAGTCGGCCGGCCCGGCCATGCCCCCGGGCGGCGGAATGGATTTCTAAGGAAATCCATTCGCCGACCCTGACTTTAAAGGAACCAAAGTCGGCAGCAGCCGACTTTGGTGCGGCGGAATGGATTTCTAAGGAAATCCATTCGCCGACCCTGACTTTAAAGGAGCCAAAGTCGGCAGCAGCCGACTTCGGGTGCGGCGGAATGGATTTCTAAGGAAATCCATTCGCCCCTTAAATGGTGCAAATAGCGTGAAGGCCCGGGCGCAAGCCCGGGCCTTCTTCTTTGGTCGCGCCGCTTGCTACGCCGTCTCCGGCGCCTTCAGCCGCACGAGCTGGCTGAGCAGGGCATCGAGGCCCTGTTCGCCGGCGTGGAGATCGATCCGGCCGACCTTCTCCACCAGGCGCTCGAGCGACTCCAGCTCCTTCAGCCGCAGGAGGAGCGGGTTGTCCTCCATCAGCTTGGCGGTGTTGAGAAGCGACCGGGTCGCGGCCGTTTCCTCCTGGCGGCGGATCAGGTTCGCCTTCGCGGTCCGCTCCGCCTCCACCACCTTGTTGACGAGCTCGCGGATCTCGCCCGGCAGGATCACGTCCTTGACTCCGAGTTCCGTGACCTCGATGCCGGTCTCCGCGACACGCTCGCGCACGAACGTCCGCAGCTGCGCATCGAGCGTGCCCTTGGCCGAGAGCACCTCGTCGAGCGTACGCTCCGCCACCGCCTCGCGGATCGCGAACTGCACCAGCCGGTAGAGCCAGCCGTCGACGTCCACGACCGTCGAGACCGCGCGCTCCGGATCAACGATCCGGCGAAACACGGTCAGCGTCACCCGCAGCGCGATGCGATCCTTGGTCAGCATCTCCTGCGCGGTGATCTCGATCGCCTGCGGACGCAGGTCGAGGTGCTTGACCTCGATCTTGCGGCCGGCGGTCCAGAACGCGTGCCGGCCCGCCGCCAGCCGCTCGACCAGGCGGCCTTCGACGTACAGCAGTCCGGCCTCGTGGTTCTCGACCACGTGCTCCACCATGAGCGGGTTGCGCTCGCGGGTGACCATGGCGAGATGGCGCGGTGCCACCTTCGGATCGCTCGCCACGTCGATGCGCTCGACATCGACCGGGGTCGCGACCTTCCAGAACACGCGGGTCTGCCACGGACCCATCAGGTGCAACGGACGACCGTCGAGGCTGACGATCGCGAGCTCGTTCGTCTTGGTTTCGACCGCCTCGAACAGCTCGGCGACAAGCTCCGGCTGTGCCGACTTGAGCACGGCGTAGCGATCGGCCGAGATTTCGGCACGCACGACCGCGCACAGTTCGGCCGACAGTTCGCCGGCCGGATCGAACAGCCGGTGGAGGCCCGGTCCGAGCACCCGCTCGAACCGGCCGTTGCGCGTCAGGAGGGCGCGTTCGCCGTCCTTCACCGTCACGCGCAACGTCAACAGGGACCGGTTCATGACACATCTCTTTCGTTGGCCGCGCGGACCATCCGCGGGGCTTGGCTTGCGTTTCGAGGATCGACTGTTCACCCTGAGTTCCGGACGCGAACTTCCCGAGGGGACGCGACGGGCCGGGGCTTGAGCCCCTGCCGACAGCGGGCGCACGCATTCGTTCGCCGTGCCGAAGCACGACGTCCGAATGGCGAACCCGACGTCGCGCATGGGCGGTATCCGCCCCGGCGCAGAGTCGGTCTCACGGTGTCGCGATGTTGGTGAAAAGCTTTTGGCTCAACGACCGGACCGCGACTGAAGCGCGCGTCCGGACCCCTTCATGGGAATCAGCTTAACAGGCTGAACCGGAGCGCTGGAACGGGATTCGAACCCGCGTCAGGATGAGTATCAATCATCTGCTCTATCCACTGAGCTATCCTCGCATGGTGCAATCGACCGGCCTCGAACCGGCTGCCGGGTTTCCCCGGTGCTCCCGACTGAGCACGACTACGGCCTTCATTCAGCGGAACACGAAACCGCAAAGCGGCCCGCGCCAGCCGGGATCTCAACGAGCCCGGACACGGGGCTGAGCGAAGGAGGCGCGCGTGTAAGGGTGAACCACGGCGAAAAAAAGACGCCGCAACACGGCGCGCAAAATAAGTGCGCAGCATGTGTCGCCGCGAACACAGAGCGACGATCCGACTGAGACTTCCGTCGCAAATCTTTATTCGCGGCTTCGTATATGATCGTGTGCCGGTCGCGAGGAATGCTGATGTCTGACGCGTGGAATTACATCGGACCTGACGGACGGGTCGGACCCGTAAGCTTCGACGCCTTGCGGGCAGAACTCGCGCGCCGGCCGCATCCCGCAGCTGTCGTGGTCTGGAAAGAGAACGCCGCGTCCTGGAGTCTTGCTTCCGATGTCCCCGGACTCGTCAGAGATCCAAATGTCGGAGCCGTTGGCGAAGCCGCAAACGCGACCGATCCCACGCACACCGCGACAGCAGCAATAAGAGGCGCCGTCGAACCCGAACCGCGTCCTGCCCCCGGTCGCCTGATCGGGGCCGCCGTCATCCTCGCAGGATGCGGTCTCATCTATCTTGGCGTCGCCGGCAAGCTCACGTGGATAGCCGGGGCCTTCGGATTGCGGAGC
>Ga0265342_10001966_pt1 | contig 18377 bp, 12 predicted proteins | sample 4CB327metaG_FD_203125 | JGI IMG/M metagenome (GOLD analysis project Ga0265342, IMG submission 203125) | Rhizosphere microbial communities from Carex aquatilis grown in University of Washington, Seatle, WA, United States - 4-CB3-27 metaG | ecosystem: Host-associated > Plants > Roots >...
GCACTTCGTGCCTCGCCACCTTCTCCCCGCAAGCGGGGAGAAGGAAGAAGCGGGCTGCACACGCTCTATATCTCGCCCTTGAAGGCGCTCGCGGTCGACATTGCGCGCAATCTCGAGACGCCGGTCAACGAGATGAAATTGCCGATCCGGCTCGAGACGCGCACCGGCGACACGCCGGCGTCGAAGCGGCAGCGGCAGCGCCGCGACCCACCCGACATCTTGCTGACGACACCGGAGCAGCTCGCGCTGCTGCTCGCCACCGCCGACGCGCCGTATCTCTTCGGCTCGCTCAAGCGCGTCGTGCTCGACGAGCTGCATTCGCTCGTCACCTCGAAGCGCGGCGATCTTCTCTCGCTCGGGCTGGCGCGGCTGCATGCGCTCGCGCCGGGTCTCACCGCCGTCGGCCTCTCCGCGACGGTCGCCGAGCCAGACGACCTGCGCCGTTTCCTGATGCCGCAGCCGCTCGAAGGCGAGCGTCTCGCCGACATCGTCGTCGGCCAGGCCGGCGCGCAGCCGCACGTCGCGATGCTCGACACCGCCGAGCATCTGCCCTGGGCCGGGCATTCGGCGCGGCACGCGCTCACCGAGATTTACGGACTCATCAAGACGCACCAGACGACGCTCGTCTTCGTCAACACCCGCAGCCAGGCGGAATTCCTGTTTCAGGAGCTGTGGCGGGTCAACGACGACAATCTCGCCATTGCATTGCACCACGGCTCGCTCGACGTGGCGCAGCGCCGCAAGGTCGAGGACGCGATGACCGCCGGCAAATTGCGCGCGGTGGTGTGCACCTCGTCGCTCGATCTCGGGGTCGACTGGGGCGATGTCGATCTCGTCATCAATGTCGGCGCGCCGAAGGGCTCGTCGCGCCTTTTGCAGCGGATCGGCCGCTCCAATCACCGGCTCGACGAGCCGTCGAAGGCGGTACTCGTTCCCGCGAACCGCTTCGAGGTGCTGGAATGCCGCGCCGCGCTCGACGCGGTGGCCGAGAATGCGCAGGACACGCCGCCTTTGCGCACCGGCGCACTCGACGTGCTGGCGCAGCATGTTCTCGGACGCGCCTGCGGCGAGCCGTTCTTCGCCGACGACGTCTATGCCGAGGTGCGCGCCGCAGCGCCGTATGCCAACCTGGCGCGCAGCGACTTCGACGCCGCACTCGATTTCGTCGCGACCGGCGGCTACGCACTCAAAGCCTATGAGCGTTTCGCCAAGATCCGGCAGGGCCAGGACGGCAAGTGGCGCATTACGCATCCGCGCGTGGCGCAGCGCTATCGCATGAACATCGGCACCATCGTCGAAGCCGACATGATCAAGGTGCGGCTCGTGCGTTCGCGGGGAGCCGCCGGAGCGATGGTCCGGCGTGGCGGCCGCCTGCTCGGCGAGGTCGAGGAATATTTCATCGAGATGCTGACGCCGGGCGATACCTTCGTCTTCGCCGGCGAGATATTGAAATACGAGACGCTCGTCGAGGACGAGGTCTATGTCTCGCGCTCGAATGCCACCGATCCGAAGGTGCCGGCCTACGAGGGCGGCAAGTTTCCGCTGTCGACCTATCTCGCCGCGCGGGTGCGCACGCTCCTGGCGACGCCCGACGCATGGCGCGGCCTGCCGCAACAGGTGCGCGAATGGCTGGAGATCCAGGAGTGGCGCTCGCTGCTGCCGAAGGCCGGCGACCTGCTGGTCGAGACCTTCCCGCGCGGCGGTAAATATTATCTCGTCTGCTATCCGTTCGAGGGGAGGCTCGCGCACCAGACGCTGGGTATGCTGCTCACTCGCCGGCTCGAGCGCGCGCGCCTGAAGCCGCTCGGATTCGTCGCCAATGAATATGCGCTGGCGGTGTGGGGCCTCGGCGATCTCGGCATGCGCATTTCGCGCGGCGACCTATCGCTGGCGGACTTGTTCAACGAGGACATGCTCGGCGACGACCTCGAGGAATGGCTCGCCGAATCGGCGCTGATGAAGCGCACGTTCCGCTCCTGCGCCATCATCGCCGGGCTGATCGAACGCCGGTTCCCGGGCGAGGAGAAATCGAAGCGGCAACTCACCGTTTCGACCGACCTCGTCTACGACGTGCTGCGCAAGCATCAGCCTGACCATCTTCTGCTGCGCGCCGCGCGCGCCGATGCTGCCTCCGGCCTCCTCGACATCAAGCGGCTCGGCGAAGCGCTCTCGCGCATCCAGGGGCGAATCGTGCACAAGGCGCTGGACCACGTTTCGCCGCTCGCGGTTCCGGCGCTGCTGGAGATCGGCCGCGAAACAGTCTATGGCGAGGCGTCCGACGCACTACTCGCCGAAGCCGCCGACGAGCTGATCAAGGAAGCGATGAGTTGAGTTTCTTTGCTGCCAAAATCTCGGTGTCATCGCCGGGCCGGCCCGAAGGGCCGAGTCCCGGTGATCCCGATCATTTGGCAGCGCCCCACCTCGCTAAGCGGGATGGCCGGGACAAGCCCGGCCATGACATCACGATTGCTGCGGTCACGCTCATCGCCGACCCCGCCGGCGCGCTGTATTGGCCGGAGCACGGCCTGCTCGCGGTGGCTGACCTGCATCTGGAGAAGGGCTCGAGCTTCGCCGCGCGCGGCCAGCTCCTGCCGCCCTACGACACCGCCGTGACGCTGGCGAAGCTGAGGCAGCTCGTTCTGCGCTATGCCCCGCGCGTCGTCGTCGCGCTCGGCGACAATTTCCACGATGGCGGCGGCCCGTCGCGCATGCTGGACAATGACCACGCGGCGCTCGGCGCGCTCCAGCGCGGGCGCGAATGGATCTGGATCACCGGCAACCACGATCCGGAGCCGGCCGACGGGATCGGCGGTGCGTTCCATGCACGTTTCACGCTCGGCGCGCTGACCTTTCGCCATCTGCCGGGCAATGGCGCCGGCGAGATCTGCGGCCATCTGCATCCATCGGCCCGCATCGCGCATCGCGGCCGCTCGGTGCGCCGCCGCTGCTTCGCCGCCGATGCGACGCGACTCGTCATGCCGGCCTTCGGCGCCTTCACCGGCGGCCTCAACATCCGCGACGCGGCCTTCGCCGATTTCTTCGGCACGCTGAAGTTCACCGCGCACATGCTCGGCGAGGATCGGCTTTACGCCTTTAGCGCGAAGCGGTGTTTGCCGGATTGATCAGGCCGCCTGACTCGGCCGCAGCATATTGCAGATATCGGCGAGCCGTTCGGCCAGCTTGCGCGCCGCGGCGTTCGCATTGTCGGACACAACCAGCACGATCTCGGTCTTGTCGATCGGCGCAAAGCCGTGCGTGTCGACGATCCGGTGCTCCGGCGTGATCGCGACGTCCGGCAGGATGGCGACGCCGAGGCCGACCGCGGCGGCGGCCTGGATGCCTGACAGGTTCGGGCTCGTATAGGCCACGTGCCAGGTGCGTCCGGCTGATTCGAGCGCGTGGATGAGGCGGTTGCGGTAGAGGCAGCCCTGCTCGGCCACCGCGATCGGCACCGGATCGCGTGTCAGGTCGATCGGGTGTCTGCGGCTGGTGACCCATTGCAGCCGTTCCGGCCAGGCCATCGCGCCGCCGCTCTGGCCCACATTGCGTTTGACCAACGCCACGTCGAGCTCGCCGCGGTCGAGCAGGATCTGCAAGGTCGCGCTCAGGCCGGAGCGCACGTCGAGTCGCAGCGTCGGCCGGCCGCGGACGTAGTCGGACAGGAGCTCGACCAGCCGATAGGCGGCGAAGTCCTCCGGCAGGCCGAGTCGCACCACGCCGTCGACCACCGGCCGCGCCACCACGTCCTGCGCCTCCTGCGCGAGCGCGAGGATGCGCCGTGCATAGGTCAGAAGGCGCTCGCCTTCCTCGGTCGGAGTCGCCCGTTTGCCGTCACGCACCAGCAGCGGCTTACCGACCGACTCCTCGAGCCGTCGGATCTGCTGGCTGACGGTCGACTGCGTGCGGTGGACCCGCTCGCCGGCGCGGGTGAAGCCGCCGGCGTCGACGACCGAAACGAAACTGCGCAAGAGCTCGATATCCAGCATGGCGGTACCCATTCAGGAAGCCACTGAAAGACATTCTACCATTTAATTTCCCAATGGGAAGCGGGAGGCCTACCTGTCCGGGCGAAAGGAACTTCGCCCATGTCCCAACTCGCCCTCTCCGCCGCGCCCCCGGCGTCGTCCACCGTCTCGACCACCAGGCTGCGCCTCGGCCTCATGGTCCTGGCCTTCGTGCTGCTGTGGAGCTCGGCCTTCTCCGCCGCCAAGATCGCCGTCGCCGACTGCCCGCCCTTGCTGTTCCTCGCCGTCCGCTTCCTCGCCGCCGGCGTTCTGATGCTGGCGCTGGCTCCGGTCAGCGGGATCCGCTGGACGCTGTCGCGGCGTGACGTCGCCGTCTTCGCCGCGCTCGGCGTCGCCAACCAGGCCGTCTATCTCGGCATCGGCTACGTCGCGCTCAAGACCGGCGTGTCAGCGGGGCTGGCATCGCTGATCATCAGCGCCAATCCGATTCTCACTGCGGCCCTCGCCGTGGCCCTGCTCGGCGAGCGAATGACCGTGCAGAAGATCATCGGCCTGGTGCTGGGCCTCGCCGGCGTCGCCTTCATCGTGCAGAGCCGGCTGACGCTCGGCACCGACAGCCTGACCGGCATCGTGCTGTGCGTGTTGGCGCTCATCTCGCTGGTCGGCGGCACCATCCTGTTCAAGTTTTTCGCGCCCAAGCAGGGCCTCTGGATCGGCAACGGCGTGCAGAGCCTCGCCGCCGGCATCGCCGTGCTGCCGTTTGCGCTGGCCTTCGAGAGCTTCGCCGACGTCGTGCCGACGACGAGCCTGATCCTCGCCTTCGCCTACAACGTGCTGTTCGTCTCCGTGTTCGCCTACCTGCTCTGGTTCCGTATCCTCCAGGTCAGCGGCGCGACGGCGGCGAGCAGTTATCATTTCCTCATCCCACCGCTCGGCATGCTGTTCGGCTGGCTGCTGCTCGGCGAACATCTCGAACCCGCCGACCTCATCGGCATCGTGCCGGTTGCGCTCGGCATCTATCTCGTCACCCGTCCCGCCCGCGCCTGACCGGAGACCGCACATGACCAATCCGCGCTTCACCCTAATCGGCGGCCCGACCGTGCTGATCGAGATCGCCGGCTTTCGCCTCCTCACCGATCCGACCTTCGATGCGCCCGGCGACTATCAGTTGCCGCATGTGACGCTGACCAAGACCGGAACGCCGGCGCTCAGCGCCGACGCGGTCGGCGCCGTCGACGCCGTGCTGCTCAGCCACGACCAACACGCCGACAATCTCGATCATGGCGGCCGTCATTTCCTGCCGAAGGCCGGCCGCGTGCTGACGACCGAGATCGGCGCCAGCCGTCTCGGCGGCAATGCGCAGGGGCTGGCGCCGTGGCAGTCGGTCGAATTGGAAAAGGACGGAAAGCGCCTGCGCGTCACCGCGACGCCGGCGCGGCATGGGCCGGCGGGCATCGAGCCGCTCGCCGGCGACGTCGTCGGCTTCGTGCTGGAGACCGACGGCGTGGCGCCGATCTACGTCACCGGCGACACGGTCTGGTACGACGGCGTCGCCGAGGTTGCGCGGCGCTTCAAGGCCGGCGTCGTGCTGCTGTTCGCCGGCTCGGCGCAGACGCGCGGGCCGTTCAATCTGACGATGAACGTCAACGACGCGATCGAGACCGCGCATCACTTCCGCGACGCGACGATCGTGCCGGTGCATTGCGAAGGCTGGGCGCACTTCAGGCAGACCTTTGCCGATCTTACGGCCTCGTTCAAGGCGCTTGGCATCGACAACCGCCTGCGCCTCCTGCCGCCGGGCGTGGCGACCGAGGTGGGTTAGCCCGCCGCGCTCGCCGGTCTGCCGGGGAAGGTCGCGACGCCCGGCGCCGTGACGCCGCGCAGGCCGCGCCCGACCGCTTCCGCGACAAGCTCCGCGGTCGCAGCGGCGAGCGTCCAGCCGAGATGGCCGTGGCCGGTGTTGTAGAAGACGCGCGCGCGTCGCCCCGCGCCGACGCGCGGCAGCATGTTCGGCATCATCGGCCGCAATCCCGCCCACGGCACGACGCGCTCGGTCGAGACCCCGGGGAACATCGCCCGCGTCCAGTCGGTGAGCGGCAACACGCGGTCGGCGCGGATGTCGCGGTTGAAGCCGGCGAACTCGGCGGTGCCGGCGACGCGCAGCCTGCCCACACCGAGACGGCTGGTGACGATCTTGGCCTCGTCGTCGAGCAGGCTCACCCATGGCGCCGAAGCGCGGCTCTTCTCGTCGTCCAATTCGACCGTGATCGAGTAGCCCTTCACCGGATAGACGTTGATGCGGTCGCCAAGCATGGCGCCGAAGGCGCGGCTGGCCACGCCGGCGCAGACGATCACCGCGTCGGCGCGCGTGTGTTCGCTCTCCGAAGCGTCATTGCGACGCCAGTCAATCGTCACGCCCCCGTCGTTCACGATGACGGTGTCGACATTGGCGTCGCAGACGAAGCGCGCGCCGCGCCGCTCGCACGCCGCCGCGAGCGCGGTGGTGAACTTGTGGATGTCGCCGGTCGAATCCGACGGCGTGAAGAAGCCGCCGTAATAATCGCCCGCGAGCGTCGACTCGATCGATTTGATCTCGGCCGGCGTCACGGCGCGCCGGTCGAGGCCGCCTTCGTTCAGCAGGTCGTTGACGCGGCTTGCATGCTCGAAACCGGCGCGATCGCGATAGACGTGCAGGATGCCGCGCTTCTCGAGATCGAATTCGATGCCTTCCTTCTGGGCAACTGCGAACAGTTGCCGCCGCGCCTCGAGCGCGAGACGCACGGTGGCGAGCGTGTTCTTCCGGTAGTGAGGAATCTGCGCGACGAATTCGGCGAGCCACGAATACTTGTGCCAGCTCGGCCGGAGGCTCAGCGACAGCGGCGCGGCCGCGTCGAACATCCACTTCAGGCCCTTGAGCAGCGTCGCCGGCGAATTCCACACCTCGGCATTGCTGACGGACAACTGACCGCCATTGGCGAAGGAGGTTTCCATCGCCGGATAGCGATGGTGCTCGAACACGGTCACGCTGTGGCCGCGTTCGAGCAGGGAATAGGCGGTGGTAACGCCGGTAATGCCGGCTCCGATGACAGCGATGTGGGCCATGTCAGGCTCCGCAGACACGATTGACCGCCCGGCGGTCGGCCGGTGCGCGGTCCCCATCTGTCGCGGTACCTGAGAGCTTGATCCGCACTTCGGGAAGCGCGGATGTCCCCTTCGGTGGACGCACTTAAGCGTCTCTCTCCAGATTGTCCGGTCCGTACGGTCCTTTTGCCTGAGAGTTTCCGGGGCGGTTGCTCCGTCGGCGCCGTCTCGGGGCTCTCCCCGAAGCGGTCTCTCCCGCACAGCCTTGTGGACACCCGAAAATCGCAGAGTCGCGGCCGGGAGGCAAATCAACACTTGGTGCGCGGCCGGTCAGGAATCCGCAGGCCTAATCGCGCCGGAACGCCGCGCTCGCCAGCCAGCCGATCGCCAGCGCCATGGACATGGTCGCCAGGCCGTAGAGCAGGCCATGGTCTTGCGAGGATTCGACGACGTACTGCTCGATGCCGGCCTTGGTGACGTCGAACGAGGTCGCCGTCCGCGCCACCATGGCCCCCTGCGCGAATACCTTCACGTCGACGCCGTAGCGGCCGGTCGCCGCATTGGCCGGAACCGGGATTGAGGCGCGGAAGACGGTCGGCGTCAGGAAGGTCACGGCGGTCGCCGACTGGCCGTAGAGGTTCTGCTGCTGCTTGAGCCGGATGAAGGCCGTGCGGAACGGATCGCCGCTGACCGTATCGGCGAAATCGGCGCCGACGCGCTGCGTCAGGATGTAATTGTCCATGCCGACCTGGAGCCGGCGCACCACCTCCGGCCCGGCGATCTGGGCGATCGGCCGGTCGGTGATGATGGTCAGGTAGGACGGGACGCGCACGAATTCGCGCGAGTCGACATTGACGAAGATGCCGAGCACACGCGCCTTGCGCCGCGTGCGCAGGGTTTCGGGCGGCCCGCTCGCCGTGACGACCAGCGCGTAGTCGGACTGGAGGTGTCCGCCGGTGTCGGGCTGCACTGTGCCGAACAGGACGAGGTTCTCGCCGACATAGTTCGACGTCACCGCGATGCGCGCGTTCGACAGCGACACGACGAGCCGCTCCGCCTGCGCCGCCGAGGCGGTGAGCATGACCGCAAGCGCTGTGGCGAGGCGCGCGATCATCGCGACCCCACCACGCGCAGCGAATAGAGATCGTCCGGCGGCACGACAAGCTCGTAGGCGAAGCGTACGCCGACGGCGAAGACGAGCAGCCCGAGCAGGAGCCGCAGCCGTTCCGGCCGCATCTTGTGTCCGGTCCTTACGCCGAATTGCGCGCCGATGACGCCGCCGACCATCAGGATCACCGCGAGGATCGCGTCGACGAGATGGTTGGTCGCCGCGTGCATCACAGTCGCCGACGCCATAGTGATCAGCGTCAGGATCATCGAGGTGCCGATGACCGTCGCGGTCGGCACGCGCAGGAAATAGATGAGCATCGGCACCAGGAGGAAGCCGCCGCCAATGCCCATGATGGCGCCGACGAAGCCGATGATGAAACCGATGCCCCAGACGGGGATCGCCGAGACGTAGATCTTCGAGCGCTTGAAGCGCATCTTGAGCGGAAGGCCGTGCACCCAGTTGTGGCTGCCCGGCCGCCGCAGGGTCGCGGGCTGGCCCCGGCGCGCGCGCAATTCGGCGCGCAGGCTCTCATTGATCATCAGGCAGCCGACCGCGGTCAACAGCAGCACGTAGGAGATGCCGATCACCAGATCGAGCTGGTCGAGCGCGCGCAGCAGCGTGAACAGCCACACGCCCGTGCCGGTGCCGACAATGCCGGCGGACAACAGCATCAGCGCCAGCGCCACGTCGACGGCGCGGCGCCGCCAGTAGTTGAGCGCGCCGGTGAAGGAGGAGGCGGCGATGTGGCTCGCCACGCTCGCCACCGCAACCGCCGGCGGAATGCCGATGAAGATAAGCAGCGGCGTCATCAGGAACCCGCCGCCGATGCCGAACATGCCTGAGATGAAGCCGACCGCGAGCCCCATCCCCAGAACCAGGAAGATGTTTACGGGCAGATCGGCGATCGGCAGATAGACCTGCAAGGCGTCATCCGGAGTTCATGGCGCGGGATCGACCGCACCGTGCCTTGCGAATGTGGCCGATATTGCGAGCGAACGCGAGCGCGGCGTTCCGGCGTGGCTAACCGCCGATCAGCGATTGCCGACCTTGTAGGAGCCGGCCGGCGCGCCGCCGGAGCGGCCCTTGCTCAGCGGCGTCGGATGCGCGGGGCTCGCTTCGTCCCAGCCGCCCGCCGGGGCGGCGACGGCAATCGCCTCCTGCGGCTGCGGGGTCGCAGTGAAGTCTTTCACCGCCGCCTGCGCCTGTCCGAGCGCCGCCGCATCGAGCTGCGTCGCGACGTCGTCGCGCTTGCGCGCGGCTTCCTTGTCGCCCTGCGCGGCGGCCAGCGCGAACCACTTGTAGGCATCGCTCATGCTCTTCGGCGTACCGAGCCCGCGCGCCGCGAGAACACCGAGATTGTACTGGCTGTCGGCGATGCCATGCTCGGACGCCTTGCGGAACCATTGCGCCGCAGTGGCGTAATCGGGCTTGCCTTCGATGCCCTCGGCGTAGAGCACCGCGAGATTGTGCATCGCCTTGGCGTTGCCCTTGGAGGCGGCCGCGAGATAGAGGCGGCGCGCCTGGGATAGATCCTTCTTGACGCCGCGGCCCTTCTCCAGCATGGCCGCGTAGCGGAATTGCGCCAGCGCCACGCCCTTGCCGGCAGCGCGCTCGTACCACCGGGCGGCCTCCTCGGCGTTGGCCTGAACGCCGTGGCCCTCGGCGTAGCGAACCGCGATTTCGTAGGCGGCGGCGGGATTGCCGCCGAGCGCCGCGCTGCGCAGCTTCGGTCCGCCGATCTCGGTCGGCAGACGCTCCGCCGCGGGTGTACGCATGGCCGACGGCGGGATCGAGCCGGTGACGTCGGTCTTGGCGGCCGGCGCCGGTGAGGTCGACAGTGCCGGCGCCGCCAGCGGCGATGGCATCGCCGGCATGGTCGGGATCATTGGCGTCGGGTTGGTGAGGATGCTCGAAGGCGCCGTCAGCGCCGGGGCCAGCGGGCTCGCCGGCGCGGCCGAGGCGGTGTTCGTTTCCTCGTCGTCATCGTTATCGGCCGCGGCGAGCGGCATGGGGGCGGCAGCAGGCGCTCGCTCCGCGGACTTGATGGGCTCGGCTGGCTTGCCGCCGGTCAGGAACTTGCCGCCGACCTGCACCGCGCCGGCTGTGATCGCCACGATGCTGGCGGCGACGAACAGCGACTTCATGCGCTTCATCAGGCCGCGCGGCGCCTCGTCGGCAACCGCGGGCTCCTCGGCGGCCTCGGTGCGCGTGCTCTTGACCGCGGATTGCGCGGCGCGGCGGGCGGCGGCGATGAAATTGGAGGCGGGCGCCGGGGCGGGCGTCGCACGCGCCTCGCCGACGGCGATGCGGGCGCCGACGCGCTGACGCGGCGGACCGGAGCCCGGTTCGAGCGGCTGATCCGGTGGCAGATCGGGGTCGATTGGCTGGACGCGCGCCTGCGGCACGCGCCGCGGCGCTTCCTTGGCCTGCTGCGGCTGCGGGGGCGGCGGCGGCGCGTGAACGACCGGCGCGGGCGCCGGCTGCGTGAGTTCGAGCGGCGGGGCCGGAGGCAAATGTTGCGGCGGCGCCTGATATTGCGCCGGCGGCGCCATCTCCGTCACGGCGCGTGCGGTGACGCGGCCCATCGGCTGCGTCAATTCCAGCGGCTCGGCCTCGGACGCGCGGCGACGGCCCTCGTCGCGGATGTCGCTTTCGATTCGGGCCAGCCGGTCGACCACGGCGCTCAGCGTGCCGTTGACGTTCTCGAGCGCGCTTTGCGTGCGGGCGAGATCGACCTTCAACGAGTCGACGCCGACGGCGCTTTCCGCCTCGGCGCGCAGCGAATCCGTCTGCTTGTTGGCGCGCATCTCGTCGATCTGCACCAGGAGATCGCCGAGGCCGCGCTCGATGGCCTCGAGATGGCCGAGGCGCGAGTCCGAGGCGTCCAGGCGCTGGACCAGATGGACGATGCGGTCTTCCAGATGGCCGGCTGCGGGATTGTCGGCGCGGCTCTCCTGGAGCAATTCGATCTTGTCGCTGAGCGATTGCACAAGCGATTCAAGACGCGGCGGCACGGCGCCGCCGTTCTGCGCCCGCTCGGCCAGCGCCTGGCTGAGCGCCTCGATGCGCTGCTCGAGATGGTTGAGCGCGTCGCCGCCGCCGCCCTGGCCGAGATACTCGACCTTCTGGCTGAGCGCCTGCACCTGCGCCGCGAGCTCGCTGACCGCGTCGTTCGAGGCGACGTGGGTCGCCATGTCGCGCAGCGTGGTGATCGCGTGCTCGAGCTGCTGCAGCGTAGCCGGATCCTTCTGCGCGACGATCAGGTCGATCTTGTGCGCGAGGCCGGAGACGGCGTCGTTGAACCCGACCAGGCTTTCCGCCGGCGTCAGCCCGCGCAGCGCGTCGCGCACCTCGGCGAGCCCGTGCTCGAGACCGGCGACGGCGTGATGGTCGGCGCCGGCCTGGCGGCCTTCGGCGATGCGCTGGGTCAGGCCCTGGATCTGCTTTTCGATCGTATCGATGGCGCGGCGCGGCATCGCCTCGTTCAATGCGCGGCCGATATCGCCGAGCTCGTCGCGCAGCGCGTTGATCGCTTCCTCGACGCCGGGTTTGCGCAGCGTCTCGATCTGGTCGGTGATGCGGCGGAGTTGGTCCTCCAACCCCGAGAGATCCTGCGTCGGCACCTGCGGAAATGCCGGGGCCGGCGCGGGCTGCGGCGCTGCCGCCGGCAGCGGCGGTTGCCCGTTGAGCATGCGCTGGCGCGCGGCGATCTCGGCGAGCGCGCGGTCGAGCTCGGCTGGGCGCTGCGCGCCCGCCTGCTGCGGCGCATAGGCCTGCGGCCGGTGCATCGGCGGCGCGTAGGCCGCGACGGCGGGGTGCGGATGCGGGGCGTAGGGCGCGACCGGCGGCGCCATATGCTGCGGGATTGCCTGCATCGCGGGCATCTGCGCGCGCGCCGACACTTGAACGAGCTGTTCGATGCGGTGGTCGAGGCGTCCGATCAGGTCGGCAATGCGGTCCGGTTCCTCGGGGCGCGAGTCACGGCTGCGACCGCGGCCGCGCGGCGCGGCCTTCGGCGTCCCGCGCGAGAATTGCGAAATCCGCCGGGTCAGGTCGTCGAGCCGCTCATGCACACCCGTGAGTTCGTCGGCATAGTCGTCTTCGTCGTCGTGCTCGTGGCCGGGCGCGCGGCCGTCTTCTGCCTGCTCGAGGATGACGTTATTCAGCCATTCGCCGAGCGACATGCCGGAGCGACGCGCAGCCTCGCGCGCACTCTCCCTGGCCTCGGGGCGAATGCCCTTCACGCTCCACGGGACGCCAAATTTCATCCTCGAGACCCACATCAGGTGGAGCAGACGGAGCGCCGGGGGTCGGCTCTCGCGGCGCCGGCGCGTTAACAACGGGTGCACGCGGCGCGGCTCTTCAGTCCACGACCCGACTTTTCCCGGTCACGGTAAACAAGCCCTTAAGATCACGACGAAGTGCCGGATTTTGGCTGCGGTTTCTCCGCTCACGCCGCGCGCGTGTGCGCTTAACGGTAGTGCAATCCGCCGCGGGCATAGTTCGTCAAGCCGCCGAGGGAACCGGGGACGGGCGGCTGTACTTGTCTCCGCCGCAACCGCTCGCAAGGGGTAAACGAGCGGTTAACGCTGCCCCGCCGCATCGAGAAGCCGGAGAACGACATGCCGACCTACAAGGCGCCCGTCGAGGACGCGCTGTTCCTCATCAACGACGTGTTCCATCTCGAGCGCTACGGCAATCTGCCCGGCTTCGCCGAGGCGACGTCCGACACGATCGAGGCGATCTTGCGCGAGGCGGCGAAGTTGTCGGAAGAGGTGCTGACGCCGCTCAATCGCGTCGGCGACGTCGAAGGTTGCACGCGCCGCGACGACGGCAGCGTGACGACGCCCAAAGGCTTCAAGGACGCCTACGGCAAAATCGTCGAGGGCGGCTGGATCGGCATGTCGGTGCCGGAGGAATTCGGCGGGCAGGGCCTGCCGGCCACCGTCACCGTGATGATGAACGAGTTCTTTTGCTCGGCGAACATGGCTTTCGCCATGTATCCCGGCCTGACCCAGGGCGCGATCGCGGCGCTGCTGACGCACGCCTCGGAAGAATTGAAAAAGACCTATCTGCCGAAGATGACGCAGGGCACATGGACCGGCACCATGAACCTGACCGAGCCGCATTGCGGCACCGATCTCGGCCTGCTGCGCACCAAGGCCGTGAAACAGGCCGACGGCTCGTACAAGATCACCGGCACCAAGATCTTCATCTCGGCCGGCGAGCATGACTTGTCGGAGAACATCATCCATCTCGTGCTCGCGCGCATCGAAGGCGCGCCCGCCGGCACCAAGGGCATCTCGCTGTTCGTCGTGCCGAAGTTTCTGCTCGACGGCGAAAAGCTAGGCGTACGCAACGCCGTCGCCTGCGGCTCGATCGAAGAGAAGATGGGCATCCACGGCAACGCCACTTGCGTCATGAACTATGACGGCGCGACCGGCTGGCTCGTCGGCGAAGAGAACCGCGGCTTGAACGCCATGTTCACGATGATGAACGAGGCGCGGCTCGGCGTCGGCGTGCAGGGCCTCGCCATGGGCGAGGTCGCCTATCAGAACGCGGCGACCTACGCGAAGGAGCGGCTGCAGGGCCGTTCGATCTCCGGCGTCAAATACAAGGACAAGCCGGCCGACCCGATCATCGTGCATCCGGACGTGCGCCGCGCGCTGTTGACCATGCGCTCGATCAACGAGGCGGGCCGCGCGCTCATCTACTGGACGGCGCTCATGGGTGATGTTGCGCACCGCTCCGACAACGCCAAGGACCGGCAGGCAGCCGACGACCATATGGGCCTGCTCACGCCGGTGATCAAAAGCGTGCTGACCGATGGCGGCTTCCAGAACACGGTGCTGGCGCAGCAGATCTACGGCGGCCACGGCTACATCGCCGAGCACGGCGTGGAGCAGTTCGTGCGCGACGCGCGCATCGCCATGATCTACGAGGGCGCCAACGGCATCCAGGCGCTCGACCTCGTCGGCCGCAAGCTCGCCAAGGACGGCGGCCGCGCCGTCATGGCCTTCTTCAACGAGGTGCAGACCTATCTGAAGGAACGCGCGGCCAGCGACGCGATGAACGTCTATCTCAAGCCGCTCGGCGTCTCGCTCGCGCACCTGCAGCAGGCGACGATGTGGTTCATGAACAACGCCATGGCCAAGCCGGACAATGCCGGCGCCGGAGCGACCGACTATCTCAACATGTTCGGCCTCGTCGCGCTCGGCTACATGTGGGCGCGCATGGCGGAGGCCGCGCTCGAGAAGGCCGACGATCCGCGCATGAAGGGCAAGCTCGTCACCGCGCGTTTCTTCGCCGAGCGCATGTTGCCGGAGACGGCGGCGCAGCTCGCCCGCATCGAGGCGGGCGCGGGCAGCCTGATGGAATTGGCGGACGAGGCGTTCTAGACCCGTGCCTCGATCTGGGCCGAGAGGCGCAGCGCCGGCTCCTCGCCGCCGGTCATGATGGCGTGGCCGTCGAAGGCGCCTTCTTCGCAGATGAACTCGAACGCGGCCAGGATGCGGTCGACTGTCTCGCCATCGCGCGCGAAGGGCAGCAGCAGCCGCTCGGCATGGACCAGCCGGCCCTGCCGATCTGTGACGTCGAGGATCGTGTAGACGGGGAGGGCGTCGCGCACCGCCTTCTCATAGGGCGTGATGCCGGTCGGGCAGACGCCGGGCGTTAGGATCTCGTCGAGATAACGGCCGCGGCCGTCGGGTGAGCCGTAGGCGTGGCGGATCATCTCGCCGTGGAAGCGGATGAGGAAGCGCATCCCACCGTCGGCCCCGGGCACGACATCGAGGAAGCTCAAATTCTGCTGCATGGACGAGAGGCGTTCCGCCTCGACGGCCTGCCATCGCGGAACGCGGCAGTCGGCGAGATGCTGTGTCCAAAATTTGATCAGCCATCGCTGGTTCACGGCGCGGACGACGTCCGGTCGCGACATATCGAATTGCATCGAAGACCCCACGCGCCGGTCCCAAGTTCCCCAGCGCGGCCCCACATCCTATACCAATTCTGCAGAAACATTCTGTCGGTCGAAATATTCCCTGTGCGCAAAGAAAGCGCAAGATATTCAAAATCAATCGTTAGTTGATAACCGTCAAGCCGCAGCGAGCGCGGGTCCGCGGCGGCGCGAGCGGAGCAGAAGCCAAGTCATAATGGCTACATTCATCAAGTTCCAGCCGAGCCCGTTGAGGAACGCGGCTTGATAGCTACCCGCCAGGTCGAAAATGGCGCCGGACATCCAGCCGCCGAGCGCCATGCCGATCAGCGTCGCCATCAGCACGAGGCCGACGCGCGTGCCGGCCTCCTTCGGAGAGAAGTATTCCCGCACTATAATTGCGTAGCTCGGCACGATGCCGCCCTGGAACAGTCCGAACAGCGCCGAGATGACATAAAGCGAGAATAAACTGTCGAACATCAGGTAGAGCGCCAGCGCCGTGCCCTGGAGCATGGAACCGAGCAGAAGCGTGCGCACGCCGCCGATCCTGTCGGCGATGAAGCCGGAGGCGATGCGGCTGACGATGCCGAAGCCGAGCATCAGCGACAGCATCTCGGCGCCGCGCGCGACGCCGTAACCGAGGTCGCCGCAATAGGCCACGATGTGCACCTGCGGCATCGACATCGCCACGCAGCAGGCGACGCCGGCGACGCAGAGCAGGATCTGCAATGTCAGCGGCGAGAAGGGTGCTTCCGCCTGCTTGCGCGCGGCGGCGACGCCGGCCGAGACGCTCGCATGCGCGTCGAGACGCCGGCGCAGCGGCAGCGACAGAGGCAGCATGATGCAGAGGCAGAGGATGCCGATGGCGATATGCGTCGCGCGCCACCCTTGCGTCGCGATGAAGTGCTGAACCAGCGGCGGCCAGATCGTGCCGGCGATGTAATTGCCGGACGCGGCGATCGCGACGGCAATGCCGCGACGGCGCGAGAACCAGTGCGACACGTCGGCCATCAGCGGTCCGAAGGTCGCCGAGCAACCGAAGCCCATCAGCGCGTGCGCGAGCGCGACGAATGTCAGGTTCGGCGCTAGGCCAACCAGCACGTAACCGGTGGCGAGCGATACGGTGCCGAGCGCCAGCGGCAAGAGGATGCCGAAGCGGTCGACGAGGCGGCCGATGACGACGCCGCCGCCGGCGAAGCCAATCATCGCCACCGTGTAGGGCAGCGAGGCAGCAGCACGGTCGACGCCAAAGTCGGCCTGGATGGCGGGTAGCGCCACGACGACCGACCACATGCCGACGCCGCCGACCGCCGACAGTGCGACGACGGTGGCGAGGCGCAGCCACGCATAGCGGGATTCGATATCGGAGGCGGGCGCGTGGCCCGTAACGGCGTTCATGAGGAGCGGTCCCGGCTGGCGCGCTTCGTCTAGCACACTATGCGAAGGCCGGCATCACCTCGCGCCCGAACAACGAAATCGAATGGGACGCATCAGCAAACTTCATGTCGCCGAACGTCATCTGGCAGAGCACATAGTTGACGCCGGTCTCGTCCCTGAGCCGCGCGAGATAGTCTCGCACGGTCGCCGGCGATCCGGCGATGCCGTGGCCGATGTCCTGAAGCGCGGCGAAATCGGTCGGGTAGATGTCCTTGAGCACGAACTCGACGCCCGAGCGGCGCCAGATCCACTCCATCGCCTCGCGCCAGTGCCTGTAGGCGCCGTCGGCGATGCGGCGTGCTTGCGCATCCGTATCGGCGACGACGATGTGACGGGTGATGCCGATCTTCGGCAGCGTCGCAGGGCTGTGGCCGAGCTTTTCCCACTCCGCGCGATAGCGGTCGCTGATCGCGCGCGCTCGCGCCGCCGGCCCGAGCGAAACGACGTTGATCGCGTTCGGCGCCGCCCAGGCGATCGCTTCGGCGTTCGGCGCGCCGTACCAGAGCGGCGGGTGCGGCCGCTGCACCGGCTTCGCCTGCACGACGTAGTCCTTGTATTTGTAATACGTGCCCTCGAAGTTCACGACGTCCTCGCTGAAGGCGCGCATCAGCACCGCGAAAGCCTCGTGATACATCTTGGGCGCGTCCGCCGGATCGACACCGAAACGTGCGTGCTCGAGCAGCGCGCCGCCGCGCCCGACGCCGACCATCAGCCGCCCGCCCGACAAATGGTCGAGCATGCAGATCTCCTCGTAGAGCCTGAGCGGATGGTAGAGCGGCAGCACATAGACCAGCGGCCCGAGCCGCAGCGTCTTCGTGCGCGCGATCGCTGCGGTGAGGAAAACGCTTGGGCTCGCCGCCATGCCGAGCGGCGTCGAATGGTGCTCGGCAAGGTGATAGCCGGCGAAGCCCTCGGCCTCGATCAGCGCGACGAGGTCGAGCCGGGCTTTGAGAAAATCGCCGAGGATGCTGCCGTCCGAGTCGAGATGGTCGAAGATGCCGAATTGCACGCAAGGTCCTTTCGGCCTGCCGGGGCAGGCATTCGTTTCATGGTCGGTGGGCCGGGTGGGCCGCCCCGCCGTCCTGCGGCGGGTTCGTTGACCGCAGGAACTCCGCTTCGCTACTGTGGCTGAAAATCACAAGTCCATGGGAGGAGACAAGATATGCGTCGGATTGCAATGCTCGCCGCTGCGGCAGCCCTTGGCCTGACGGCCTCGGCCGCGCAGGCGCAGGACACGCTCAAGATCGGCCTGATCATGGCCTATTCCGGCCAGTTCGCCGACACCGCGGCGCAGATGGACAACGCCATCAAGCTCTACATCAAGCAGCACGGCGACACGGTCGCCGGCAAGAAGATCGAGCTCATCCGCAAGGACACCGGCGGCCCGAACCCGGACGTCGCCAAGCGCCTGGCGCAGGAGCTGGTGGTCCGCGACAAGGTCGACATCCTCGCCGGCTTCACGCTGACGCCCGAGGCGCTCGGCGCGGCGGGCGTGGCCACCGAAGGCAAGAAGCTGCTCGTCGTCATGAATGCCGCGACCTCGGTCATCACCGAGAAGTCGCCCTACGTCGTGCGCACCTCGCTGACCATCCCGCAGCTCGAATATCCGTTCGGCAAGTGGGCGGCCACGCACGGCATGAAGAAGATGTACACGATGGTCTCGGACTACGGCCCCGGCATCGATGCCGAGACCTGGTTCATGAAGGGCTTCAAGGAAGCGGGCGGCGAGATCGTCGGCTCGGTGCGCATGCCGGTCGCCAACCCCGACTTCTCCGCCTTCGTGCAGCGGGCCAAGGACATCAACCCGGACGGCGTGTTCATCTTCATCCCGGGCGGCGCGCAGCCGATC
>Ga0265342_10001967_pt1 | contig 18369 bp, 15 predicted proteins | sample 4CB327metaG_FD_203125 | JGI IMG/M metagenome (GOLD analysis project Ga0265342, IMG submission 203125) | Rhizosphere microbial communities from Carex aquatilis grown in University of Washington, Seatle, WA, United States - 4-CB3-27 metaG | ecosystem: Host-associated > Plants > Roots >...
TTGTCGCTCATCGAAATGCTCGAACTGGCCGGCGAAGGTCTGGAGTACGCGGAAACATGATCACTCGAACCACTCACTTGCTACGCAACGACCCGAGCCGCGTGATCGCGAAGCCGTACCTGCCCGGCGAAGAGGTCGCCAACGACACGACCATCACGCGCGCCGGCTTGTTGCTGGCGCGTATCGCCGCGCTCTCGGAGGAGGAGGTGGCCGTCATTCTCGAGCAGACGCGCGAGCAATTTGGCGCGCGTCACCGGAACCTCGACAGCCTCCTCGAGCGCCACTTCGAGCTGGTCGAGCACCTCGCGGGTGGCGCGGTGTTGTCGCGCGCGCGCCGCCTGCTCATCGGCGCCTACTTCACCAACGAATACTCCGTCGAGGGCGCCGCGCTCTTCAATCCATCCATCGTGCCGGCGCCCGATCAGACCGGCGTGCGCCCAGGTACGCGAAAGTTCATCATGAGCCTGCGCGCGGTCGGCGAGGGGCACATCTCGTCGATCGAGTTCAGGACCGGCGTGATCGACGCGGCCAGCCGGATCACCTTCGACGCGCTCGGAACCACGCTGGTCACGGGCGATCGCGCACCGCCGCCCTCGTACGACAAGCATCAGTTCGCTGCCAAGGTCATCGAGCTCGGCGGCGCGAGCGCGCTCACCCAGGCCGTGCTGGACCGGCTGCCCGAGTTCTTCACACTCGCGGAGCTCGAGGCGTCTCTCAGCGTGCTCGAGCACGCCGGGCCGCACGCGGTGAGCTTCGAGACCGTGAACCTGCTGCGCGCGCTCGCGACCTCGAACTATGTGACCACCTTCCCCCCCGACTCGGTGCTGTCGGAGCGGGTGATCTTTCCGGCCGGCCCGCACGAGACCCGCGGCATGGAGGATGCGCGCTTCGTGCTCTTCACCGAGGACGACGGCCGAACCACCTACTACGCCACCTACACGGCGTTCGACGGCTTCGAGATCCTGCCGCAGCTGATCCAGACCGACGACTTCGTCACCTTCCGCATCACGACTCTCAACGGCCCGGCGGCGCAAAACAAGGGCATGGCGCTGTTCCCGCGCCGGATCCGCGGGCGGTACGTCATGCTTTCGCGCCGCGACCGCGAGAACCTGCACCTCGCGACCTCGATGAACGTCCGGCATTGGTCGGATGTCGTCGAGCTCCACCGCCCGAGCCGCCCGTGGGAGCTGTTGCAAATCGGAAACTGCGGGTCGCCCATCGAGACGGACGCGGGCTGGCTGGTGATCACCCACGGCGTCGGTCCCATGCGCCGCTACGTGCTCGGCGCCCTGCTGCTCGACCTCGAGGATCCGCGGCGCGTGGTGGGCTGCCTCCGCGAACCCCTGCTCGCGCCGGAAGGCGCGGAACGCGAGGGTTACGTCCCCAACGTCGTCTACTCGTGCGGCATCATGAAAAATGGCGACGACATCGTACTGCCCTACGGACAGTCCGACGCCGCCGTGGGCATCGCCACCATCTCGATCCCCGAGCTGGTAGCCAGGCTGACACCGCCATCAGCGGGCTGACGCTTCGAGCCGCGCGCCTCTCGACGTCAGCCGTCTGTGACCAATACCTGACAAACACGTTACCAATACATGACAGCGGGTATTGACGTTCGTAGTACCGTTGGTTTGCGCCGGCCCCCCTCTTGAAGGCAACCCACCCAGAGGGCTCGATGGTCCGTCGATGCGAAAGCGGTCCTTGCCATGCTTGTCTCGTCGTGTCTCCCCCCCCCCAGTCATCAGCAACTCCTGCGCGAGCTGCACCGAGAGCTCGATCAGCGCGGGCTGTTCGCGCCGTCGCGCTTCTGGACGCGCAAGCTGCTCGTCTGGATCCCCGTCTTTGTGATCTCTTACATCGGGATGATGGTCCTTCCCTGGGGACCGGCCCGCCTGCTGCTGGCGCCGCTGACCGCGATGGCGCTGCTGACCATGGGGTTCGCCGGGCACGACGCCGGTCATAACGCGCTGTCGCGGACCCGCTGGGTGAATGACCTGTGGGGACAGGTGGCCATGACCCTGCTCTGCGGCATGAGCTTCGGTTCATGGCGCGCGCGGCACAACCAGCACCACGCCAAGTGCCAGGACGTCGACGGCGATCCGGACATGCACTTCGGTGTGCTCTTCTCGGTGTATCCGAACTCGGCCAACTGGGGGACACCGCTCGGGCGCTTCTTCCTCCGTATCCAGAAATGGGCGTTCTGGCCACTGTCATCGCTCTACTGGATCACGCTCGGGTACGACGGCATCCGGGACCTGTTCCAGCGTCCGCAGGACACCAAGATCGATCGCTTCTTGATCCCACTTCACTGGCTGATTCTGCTGGTGGGTCCCGGCTTGCTGTTCGGTTGGTCGAGGGCCGTCCCCGCCTTCTTGTGCATGTCGTGTCTCTCCTCCCTGATGACGGCCTCGGTCTTCATTCCGAACCACATCGGCATGCGCCGACTGGCGAGTGGCCAGAAGCTGAGCTACCTCGAGCAGCAGGTGACGACGAGCCGGAACATCGACAATCCCCGCGTGCTCGATTTCTATTACGGCGGGCTGAACTCGCAGATCGAGCATCATCTCTTCCCGCGCGTGCCTCACCATCGCTATCGAGCCATGCGCCCGCTGGTGCGTGCTTTTTGCGACAAGCACGGGCTCACCTATCAACAGACCAGCCTCTACCGCGCGCTCGCGTCGGTGGGCAATCACCTCGGCAGCATGACCGCCGCCTATCGCTCGACGGTGAAGCGCGTCTGAGCGGTCAGCCGCCCCACTCCGGATCCGGCAGCTCCCGGAACGTGGCGCGGACGCCTTCGATCCATCTCTTGCCGAGCGTGCCAAAGTAGGCGTCGCCTTGCTCGAATCGGCGGCGCATTCGCACCCGGAAAGAGTCGCGCTCGTAGCAGATCAGATCGATCGGCATTCCCACCGACAGGTTGCAGCGCATCGTCGAGTCGAACGAGACCAGCACGCATTTGGCGGCGTCGCTCATCTTGACCGTCGAGTCGATGACCTGGTCGAGGATCGGCTTGCCGTACTTTGTCTCGCCGGTCTGGAAAAACCGCGTATCGGCGCCGGCCTCGATGAAGTTGCCTTCGGCGTAGATGCGGAAGAGCCGCATGCCGTCGCCCTTGATCTGGCCACCAAGAATGAACGACGCGTTGAAGGTCAGGTCGTTGCGTTCCAGGTGCTCCTTGTCGCGCTGCTCGATGGCGCGCATGGCGTCGGAGACGACGCACGCGACATCGAACATCGTGCGCGCGTTGAAGAGATTCGGCCGCCCCTCTTCGACCGCGGCCTTCTGCGTGAGCACGCTGATGACGGCCTGGGTCCCGGCCAGGCTCCCCGAGCTCAGCAAGACCAGCACGCGATCTCCCGGGCGCTCGACGACGGTCATCTTGCAGAACGTGGCGAAGTCGTCGACGCCCGCGTGGGTGCGCGAGTCCGATCCGAAGACGATCCCGTCGTTCAACAGGACCCCGACACAGTAGGTCAGGCGGCGACCTCGTCGGTCCATACGCGGAACGTGGTCAAGGTGTTGGGTCCAAAGGTCGTCGTGATCGCGACGTCGGCGGCATCACGGCCGCGCGCGATCAGGATGCGCCCGATGCGCGGGACGTTGTTGCGTGGATCGAACGTATGCCAGGCCCCTCCGAGGTACGCCTCGAACCATCCTGCAAAATCCATCGGCGACGGGTCCTTCGGTCGGCCGATGTCGCCCAGATAGCCTGTGCAGTAGCGGGCGGGGATGTTCATGCAACGGCACAGGGTGATGGCCAGGTGGGCGAAGTCGCGGCACACGCCCTTGCGTTCGTGGAAGACCTCCCAGGCGGTCTTGGTGGGGCTGGCGAATTCGTAACCGAACTGGATGTGATCGTGAACGAAGTCGCAGATGGCCTGCACCCGGCCCCACCCGAGCGGCGTGCCGGAGAATCGGTCCCACGCGATCTGCGACAGCTTGTCGGTTTCGCAGTAGCGACTGCCCAGCAGGAACACCAGCGTCTCCTCCGGCAGGTGCTGGACCAGGTGCTGAACCGCGAAGGGCACGGCCACTTCCAGCGCCCCGCTGTCGTTGACGATCGCGTCGCTGGTCACGGTGAAGGACCCCGCGGGCGCCACCAGGCGCGTACACCAGTTCCCGAATCCGTCCCTGTACGCGACGGCCGGGACCGAGGGCGTCGTCGTCATGTGGTCGGGGTGAGCGAGATCCGACACCCGACTGTAATGGACGTTGAGGGTCAGGATCATGGGTGTGGCCTGCGGAAGCTGATAGTTAAGCTCGTACCCGACGCGGATTAGCATGGTGGAATGTTCCTCTGGGGAGCAGCTTAAGGAACAGCGCCGCGTGCGACCAGTCGGTCGTTCCGACGCATCCTGCCCGAAAAACCGACCTATCCGGGGCGCTCGATCGGCTCAGGACGCGGCCGGGCGGCGCCGGACCATGAGCACCGGCGTCGAAATCTGGACCGGCTCGCCGGCCCGATTGAACGCCGTCGCCCGGATCTTGACGATCCCGAGCTCCGGGCGCGACCGTGAGGCGCGCAGCTCCAGGACCTCACCCTCGACGTGCAGCACGTCGCCCGGGCGCACGGGTCGGGGCCAGCGAATCTCTTCGACGCCGGCGCCGATCGTGCCGCCCGCGGGCCGAAGATCGCTCTCGACGATCAAGCGCATGACGATCGCGGCGGTGTGCCAGCCGCTGGCTGCCAGACCGGCGAACAAGCTCTCGCCGGCCGCGGCCTCGTCGAGGTGAAAGGGTTGCGGATCGAACGCGGCGGCGAACGACTTGATTTGCTCGGCGGTCACCGTGGCTGTCGCCGAACGAAACCGCTGGCCGACAGCGAAGTCTTCGAAGAATCGTTCTGCCATGGCCCCTCGATAGGCGGATTCCGCCGCCCGCGGCTCACGCTGGCACAGATCGCATTTGATGGAAAGCTTGCCGGCATCCGTGCAGACCGTGCCCAGAACCGATGCCGCCAGGACCTCGGTCCATCGAGGTGCGCGTCGTTCCGCCACAGGCGGAGTTCGTGTCGACGATCAGCCAGCCGTCTCCGGGGGAATCCTCGGCCGGACGGGCAGCGCGCCGCTCCAGCTGCTGACGGCCCTCGAGCGACGGCACGCGGGACGGCGGCGCCTGCTTCGGCTCATGCCCTGGCTGACGGGGTTCGTCGTCTGCGGGACGATCGGTTTCGAGGCGGCGTCGATGATCGCCGCCGGCCGATTCGACATCTCGGACGCGTTCGGGACGCTCGCGGTCTGCGGCATGACGATCGCGCTGGTCTGGTGGACCGTGAAACGCGTCGGCAATCTGATCGAGCGAGAGTTGCGCGAGGCCACCGAAGCGCGACGGCTGTTGGCGGAGGGGATGACAAGGGATGACACCTTGTAGTCGGCGTGTGTTACCTCGAGGCCCCGGGCCCGCTTTGTCCCACCTTCCGATGCCCGAGGGGACCTGATCGCGAACGGCCCGGCCCAGATCGTCAACTCGCATCCTGCGCTGACGCTCTCGCGTTCTCGGCGAGGACGTCATCACAACCGCGAGTCGGGCGCGCCGGCGATGCCCGCCACGATCTGGGCGACCAGGCCACCCAGGCGCTCCCGCTCGGAGCTCGGCAGGACGCCGACCAGCTTCGCGACCTCGGCGGCTGCCTCGGCCTCGATGACGCGCGAGAGCTTGCGGCCACGCGCCGTGACGCGAATGTTGGAGCCGCGCCCATCGTCCGGTGACGGGACCCGCTCGACAAGGCCGCGCTTCTCCGCGCGATCCACCAGGCCGCTCAGGCTCGACTTCTCGAGCTCGAGGTATCGCGCAAGCTGCAACATGGCTGGCTCACGGTCGCGCAGTATGCCGAGCAGGCGCACCTGGACGATCGACAGGTCATGCTCCGCCGCTATGCGCGCGAGCGTGCCTTGCAGCTTGAACGACAGCTGAAACAGGCCGTCAACCAAGCCTGGGTCCTGGTGTTTTGCGGGCATGTGTCTTTCCGATGGCACTAGTTCGTGGAACGAACCATATTGGTTCGTATCGCGAACCAAGGAGCTTGCCATGAAAGCCGCTGTCGTTCGAGGCCCCCAGCAGCCCCCACGCTACGAGACCTTCGCCTCGCCCGAAGACCGCGACGGCGGCGTGATCGTCGACGTCCTCGCGGCGGCGCTGTCGCCGCGTGTGCGGTCGGGCGCCGCCGGCCAACACTACACGAGCAAGGGCGTCTTCCCCTTGGTTCCGGGTCTCGACGGCGTCGGACGGTTGCGCGACGGACAGCGCGTCTACTTCCTGGCCGCGGACGAGGCGCTGGGCACCATGGCAGAACAGACGGTCGCTGATCCACGGCTCGCGTTGCCGCTTCCCGACGGGGTCCGTAGCTCGGTCGTCGCGGCGGCGATGATCCCCGCGATCTCGTCGTGGGTCGCCCTCGCGAAGCGCGCGACGCTGCAGCCCGGCCAGAGTGTTCTCGTCCTCGGCGCGACTGGAGCCGCGGGGCAGCTGGCCGTTCAGATCGCCAAGTATCTGCGCGCCGGCCGCGTCGTCGCCGCGGGCCGCAATCGAGAGGCCCTCGATCGCCTACAAACGCTCGGCGCCGATGCCGTGGTAGGCCTCACCGGGACGAAGGTGGACGGGGACACCGTCGCCGCAGCCGCCAGCGAGGTCGACATCGTCCTCGACTACCTGTGGGGGGCCATCACCACGGAGATCATGCCGGCGCTCTGCCGGCGCCGCGAAGCCGAGTCAGGGGCGCTGCACTGGGTGCTCATCGGCTCGGCCGCCGGCGACGACATCTCGCTCTCGTCGATCCTCTTGCGAAAGCGGAATCTCCACGTCCTCGGCAGCGGCCAGGGCGCCACGAGCACGGCCGACATGTTCTCCGTCTCGCGCGACGTCGTGGCCGCATTCGCCGCCGGCGCGCTTCAGGTTCAGGTCCGCGAGGTCCCGCTCGCGGACGTCGAACGGCAGTGGTCCGCACAACTCCCCTCGGGTGAGCGCCTCGTCTTCGTCACATAGGTCGCCGAGTCCTCGACCATGAGGAGCCGCAGGGTCCGGGTCATGACGCGCCAGTGCTCTTGGGCGGCGGCTCGTTGAGGAGAAGCCAGAACAGGCCCACAGTCTTGGCCGCCTCGGCAAACTCGGAGAAATCTACCGGCTTTCGCACGTAGGCATTCGCCCCGAGGGAGTAGCCGCGCGCAACGTCCTCGTGCTCCTTCGAGGCCGTGAGGATCACGACGGGGAGACACTTGGTGCGCTCGTCCGCGCGGACTCTCCGAAGGACCTCGAGGCCGTCGATCCGCGGAAGCTTCAAGTCCAGCAGCATGACGGTTGGGAGGGCCGTCGTGTCGCGCCCTTCGAACTTGCCGGTCCCGAAGAGATAGTCGAGGGCCTCGGCGCCATCACGGACGACGACGATCTCATTCGAGACTCCGGACTTCTTGAAGGCGCGAACGGTCAGTTTTTCGTCGGAGAGATTGTCCTCGACCAACAACAAGACCTTGTTCATATGAGTCTCCCCGCTGCTCTCGGACAAAGAGTGAAATAGACGGCGGCGCCACGGCCAACCTGACCGTCCGCCCAGATGCGGCCGCTGTGCCGCTGGATGATTCGTCGAGCTGTCGCGAGCCCGATGCCAAGTCCTTGGAATTCCCCGTCGGTATGAAGTCTGCCGAAAGGAGCAAAGAGCTTTTCGGCGTGTGCCATGTCGAACCCGGCGCCATTGTCGCGCACGAACAACACGCGTTCTCCGTCGACCTCCGTGTCCCCGATCTCGATGCGAGCCGACTCCGTTTGCGCGGTGAACTTCCAAGCGTTGCCGAGCAGGACTTCGAACAGCGTTCGCGCCAGCGCCGGATCGACGTCGGCGCGCAGACTCTCCTGCACCACGAGATCGACGGAGGGCCTGCCTTCAACAGCCGCGAGCTGACTCGCCACGACGCGTGCGAGGGCGCTCAAGTCCACACGCGTCCGCCCGAACGCGCTGCGCATGACGCGCGACATCGACACGAGCGCATCGATGAGCGTCGCCATCTTGGCGGCGTTCCGGTGGATCTCGCGAAGACAGTCCTGAGCGTCGGCGCTGAAGCTGTCCTGGTGTTCGCTCAGCAGGATCTCGGCGAAGCCGCCCATTCCGCGCAGCGGCGCCCGAAGATCGTGAACGACCGAATAGCTGAACGATTCGAGCTCGGCGTTCGTCATCTTGAGCTCGGCCGTGCGCTCGCCGACACGGCGTTCGAGATCCTCGTTCAACACCTTGATCGCCTTTTCGCTCTCGCGCACGGTGTCTTCGGAACGCTTGCGGCGGCGACCCTCGCGCCGCAGGCGCACGATCACGGTGGCCATGAGAGTCACGCTGAGGCCGGCACCGATGCCTTCGCTCACCTCGGTACGAAGAACACTCTCGGCCGTTCGCCGCTCGCGTTCGACGAGAAGCCGTCGTTCTTCGGCCGCGAAATCGCCCATCCTCAAGACGAGCTCGTCATAGGCGCTCGTCCCTTCCCTCGTCGCCTGGGCCTCCCGGTCGGGCTGGAAGCCGTGCGCGCGACGATAGGTGATCACGGCATCCCGGCGGACGATCGTCTTCTCGAGCAACGGCTCGAGTCCGTCCAACCGTCGCTGCTGGCCTGGGTTGTCGGACGTGAGGGCGCGGACGCGCCGTGTGGCGCTGCGCAGGTCTCGTGTCGCAGTCGAATAGCGAGCGAGTTGGTCGCTGTCGCCCGTCAGAGAAAAGCCGCGTCGCGCGCTCATGGTCACGGAGACGTCGAGCGCCAGCTCGTCGAGCGCTTCGATGACCTGGTGAGAGTGCTCGACCCAGGCGGAGTTGCCGACGACGAGAAGCGTCGACCTGGCTCCCAGTCCGAGAACGAGCCCCAGGATCCCGAGGGCGACCCACGGGCCGAGGGAATCGACGTGCCTCGCCAGGTCGGCAGACCCAACGCGCATCACGGTCGTACCCTCCTCGCGCCGGGAAGAATGAAGAAGAATGCCGCGCCCTCCCCGACCTTCCCCTCGGCCCAGATGCGCCCCCCGTGACGATGAATGATCCGTTGCACCGTGGCGAGGCCAATGCCCGTGCCAGGGAACTCGGCCATCGTGTGAAGCCTCTGAAAGGGGGAGAACAGCTTCTCCGCATGCGCCATGTCGAACCCGGCGCCATTGTCGCGAAGGAAGAACGTCAAGGCGCCGTCTCTTTCGAGCGCTCCAAACTCGATGCGCGCGACGGGCACGTGGGTGGTGAATTTCCAGGCGTTGCCGACGAGGTTGTCGAAGAGCGCGTGCGCGAGCTGGGGGTCCATCTCGGCCGAAAGGTGATCCTCGACGACGAGGCTGAGCTCACGCCCCGGGGCCTCGGCCGCGCACGCGGCGGCGATCGTGCGGACGAGCACGGATAGATCGAGCCGCGTGGGTCGCCAGTCGCCTCTCGTGACACGCGACAGCGAGAGAAGACCATCGATGAGCGCCCCCATATTCTGGGCGTTCGACTGGATCTCCTGGAGGCAGTCCTGCCCCTCCGCATCGAGCTTGTCGGCGTACTCGTCGAGGAGGATCCGCGCGAAGCCGCCCATGCCGCGCAGGGGTGCGCGCAGGTCGTGCGCGACCGAGTAGCTGAACGCCTCGAGCTCACGGTTCGCCGCCTCGGCCGCGCTCTTGGCCCGTGTGAGGGCTCCTTCGGTTTGCTTGCGCTCGGTGATGTCCCGAATGGCAGCGGACACGAGGATCCCGTCGACCGTTTCGAGCGGGCTCAAGCTGACCTCGATCGGGAACTCGGTCCCGTCCTTGCGCCGGCCGGACAGCTCGAGGCCTGCGCCCATCGGGCGAACGCCCGGCTCGCCGAAATACGTCTCGCGGTGCGACGGGTGCTTGTCCCGGAATTTGACGGGGATGAGAATCTCGATCGGCTGACCGACCAGCTCCGCTCGCCCATACCCAAAGACCGCTTCCATCTGATTGTTGACGAGCACGATGACGCCGTCATTGCCGACCATGACCATGGCGTCGGGCGCAGCGTCGAGCAGGGCGCGGAACTTCGCATCGGCCTCGCGCGCTTCCTCCAGGTGCTTCACGGCGGCTTCTGCCTCTTTGCGCTCCGTCAGATCGATCACGAAGGAAATGGTCAACTTTCCCTGACCGACGTCGTCGTCCTCGAGCATCGCCGACCCGATGAGCACCGGAACGAGCCTGCCATCCCTGTGAAGGTAGGTTTTTTCGCGCAGGCCGGCGACACCCGAGGTCGTGAGTTGTTCCCAGGCCCGGGCATCGAGATCCTGCCAACCCGGCGGCGTCAGAGTCAGCCAGGGGACGCGGCCCGACACGATCTCGCTCCGCTCACGGCCCAATAGCTTGAGCAGGGTGTCGTTGATTTCAAAGACGCGTGCCGCGTGGTCGGTCACGATGATCCCGATGATCCCGGATTCGGAGAGGCGCGCGAACCGCCTCTCCGCTTGCCGAAGGGCGTTGGCCGTCGCCTCCGCGGCATCACGGGCCGCTCGCTCGCTGGCGTAGGAGCGGGCGTTGGCGATCGCGAGCGCCGCGTGCTCAGCCAAGTTCTGGGCGAAACGGAAATCGGTGTCGTCATAGGGCTGCCCGGGCCCACAACGCATGAGGTTCGCGACGCCGACGACCTCTCCGCGGCACTTGAGCGGCAGGGTCATCGAGCTCGACACCCCGAGGCGCTCGAGGAACGAGGTGTACTTGCGCTCGCTCGCGGCGACGAAGTCGGCCGGAGTGATCTCGGGGGTGAAAACCGGCTCGCCCGTCGCGGCGACGCGTCCCGAAATACCTTCGCCGACGCGCTGGCGGCCGGCCCACATCACCGCCTGCGTGACCGCGAGCAGCTCCGGATCCCGGTGGTAGGCCGCTCCTGTCGACTCGAGCCACTCGCCGTCTTCCGTGATCGCCCTGATCACGCAAAGGTCACCGACGAGGTCGCCGAGGCGGCGCGCGACGACCTCGAGCAGGCGTTCGTGATCGAACGCCGTCTCGGCGAATTCATGGGACGCCTCCGCCAGGAGCCGAAGCTGATCGGCGATCCGCTCGCGCTCGACCGTCTCGCGTCGCGCCTCGGTGGAAAGACGCGAACTCGCGAGGGCGAGGGCCGCCAGGCTCGCGAGATTCCGGGCGAGGTCGAAATCATGCTCGTCGAAGGCGTCGCTGTTTGGGCGGCAGCGCGCCACGAGGAGCTGGCCGAGCGCGCGATCATGAGCCCGCAGCGGCAAGATCAGAAGGCTGTGAGCTCCGAGCCGCTTGAGGACTTCGCAGAAGGCCGTATCGGCCCCGAGCGGGTTCACCGGTTCGAGGTCGAGCCTGGGTGCGAAGACAGGTTCGCCGCTCTCCAAAGTGCGGCGTTCAGCGGCAAGAGCATCGACGAGCAGGGGCGCCGCGAGGGCGTCGCGCCCTTGACGACGCAGCTGGGGATCGGCCGCGAAGACGGCCTCCGCCGTCAGCAGCTGCCCGTTTTCCGACAGAAGGAGAACGGCGCAAACGCCGTCGAAGATCTCGGCGGCGCGCTGCGCAACGACATCTGGTAGGCGCCGCGAGTCGGAAGTTGCGTCGGTGAACGCGCGCATCGTCTCCGAGACGACGCGCAGGCGTTCTTCCAGGCGCCGACACAAGTCAGCCGTGTTCTCGTGCGACCTCACCTCGAGATCGCGCGGCTCGCGCAAGCCGATTCCATCCATCCCATCCCCCAACGTCGACATCGAGTCCTGCAAGTGCCCCAAGCCTCGCGGCAACCAAGATCTACGATCGCCGTCTAGACGGCGGTATCAACGGTCATAGTGGACCTGTTGCGGACTTAAGCGAGTCAATAGCGCTCACGCCCGCAAGGAGATCAAGGGAGTTCGGGCTGCGCTGGACCGGCGTCTGTCGCTACAACACCGACAACTCGCACGGCGCCTCGTGAGGACAGCGGAAGATCCTGGGGTTCCCTCGCAAAAATGACCTTGCGACGAGTGTCGACGCCACGTAGAGAGCCAGCGCTGCTCAGCGCAGCGCGCGTCGTCATCGCCCAGCTTCGTCGTCGGTGGAACGGCCGAAGCGAAGAGCCCGGCGCACGACGGCGGGAGTCAGGCCAGTCCGCTCCGCGATCTCCTCGGGCGACGGCCGAGCGCGCTGTTCGGCAACCAGGGCACGCGCGGCGGTCAGCACCCGAAACAGCTCCTCCGGACGAACGGGCGGCTCTGGCCCCTCGAGGTCGATCCCTGCGTCCTCGATGGCCTCAATCAGCTCCTCGATGTCTGAGTGAGTCACCGGCTTGTTCACCAACTCTTCGCTGAGCGTGTTCAGCGTCAGCCCGTCCGGGTGCGCGGCGAGGATCGCGTCGAGGATCTCTTGCAGGAATGGGCGGACAGGCACGCGTTCCGTTTACCACGAACGGAAGAGGCGAGACTCACGGAGCCTCCCGGTATCGCGATAAGGTCACTTCGGATGGATGAGAACCTCGACGCGCCGTCGCTCGAGCGCGAGGCGGCGGCTGTCCTCGGCCGAGCGCTGGCTCGGTCACCCGCGTTGCACTTGCCGGGGATGCGGGACCAACATCGCGCCGAGGTCGAGCGGGCGATCGAGCTCGCGTGGAGCGCGCTCACCGCCGCGGACGCCGACGGCGGGAGCCCTGAGACGGTCGCGGGAGCGCGGTTCACGTTGGTGAAGGCCCACGCCGCGCGGGCCCGCGACGCGCGCCACGGCGCCGGCCAGCTGTCTCTCGGCGCCCAGCGCGCCCCGACGCGTGAAGACTGCGACGACGGCTGGCGGCGCGTCGAAGAGATCGTCCGTGTCGCCGAAGCGTCAGCGGTCGAATCCACGCGCGTGGCGCTCCTGCTCGACGCCCCGGCGGCGCGGAGCGCAGCCCGTGAGGCCGAGACGGCCGCCAAGGACGCGCGGCGGATCGTGGACGAGCGAAATCATGCCTACACGTTCCATGCGGATCCCGGATTCTCGTTCGGCGAGGGGTGGTACCTCGCCGCCGCGGCCGTCCTGGGCGGCGTCGCGATTCAGATCGAGCCAGACAAGCCGCAGACGTCCCAGGCAGAGCGGTTCCTGCGAGACGCCGGCCTCGCGACGCTGTTCCAGCCGTATCGCTCGCGCCCCCGCGCCAACAAGCACCTCCCCGCGATCGTCGCCAGGGCCTTCCGCGCCGATCCGAACGCCGCCCAGCGCCAGCTTCGCGCCGCGTTTCTCGGCGACGCTCCGATCTCGCGCGCCATCGTCGACTGGACCGCGCAGAGGCTCGCCGGCACCGCCGCGGGCAAGACCGTGTTGCTCTGGGTTCGGCACGGCACGCACCAGCCGGCACGCAACACGAAGCACCCCGAGCTCATCGAGCTCGCCCGCCGCGCGCTCGACGCCGGGGTCGTGCCCGTGCTCGTCGGAGATGCCGTGCGAGGCGGCGAAACGCCAGCCGGCGCCGTCGACTGCACGCTGTTCTGGAAGGACGCCCTTTTTCAGGGACCCGACATGCGGAGAACGCAGCTGCGGCTGTTCGAGCACATGCGGCGAACGCACGGCCTGGTCGGTCAGCTCGGCGTCACCACGGCCGGCATGGACGGCCCCGCGCTGATGGGCCTCCCCACGGTGTATCTGACGGAAGCGCCCAACGTGCGGCTCGGCAGCTGGGTCGGAGCCGTTCCAGGCTACTGCGAGATCGTGCGCGGTGACTCGCACCTCGAGCAGGTCAGCCGCACGCTGCGGCGCTGGGCGGCCGAAGCGAGCTAACCACCGCGCGTGTGGCCGCGAGACTCGGGATCCCGCCACGAAGGCGGCAGGTTGCGTTCGATCTCGAGGGCGCGAAACCCCTGAACCTCGCGCGCGCCGACGCGCTTCGCCCAGGCGGCCATCGCGGTCACGCCGTCCTCCAGGCGCACGGCGTCCCGATAGCCGAGCCGCGCACGCACCTTCGCGTGTGACGCGTGCGCGTGCGCGGCCTCGAACCGCGCCGGCAGGTACTCGGGCCGGAAAGGTACGCCCATCGCGCGGCTGACGATCTCGCCGAGCTGGTTGACGCTGTAGCGACGGTCGGCACCGATGTTGAACGTCTCGTCGTAGGCCTCGGGCCGCTCGATCGCGTCCGCCATGATGGGCGCCACATCCGACACGTGGCTGAACCCGCGCGTCTGCGTCCCGTCGCCGAAGATCGTGAGGGGCTCGCCGCGCAGGATCTGGTTCACGAAGATGCCGACGACGTTGCGGTAGCGGTCGCCGATGTTCTGGCGCTCGCCGTAAACGTTGTGGGGGCGGAAGACGATCGAGCGCAGGCCGAAGACCTCACGGCTGATCCGCAACTCCTGCTCGACCGCCCACTTGGCGACGCCGTAGGAATCCGCGGGCGCGGGCGGCGTCTCCTCGGTGACCGGGGCCGCCACGTGACCGTACACGGCGATGGAAGACGTGGACACGAAGCAGCGAACCTCGTGGTTGATCGAGGCGTTGATCAGGTTGACGCTGCCGATCAGGTTGTTTTGATAGTTGAACCGTTTGATGAAGTGGCTCAGGCCTTCGGCGGCATACGCCGCGAGGTGGAAGACGTACGCGAAGCGGTGTTCGTCGAAGAGACGCCCGACGAGCTCGACGTCCAGGATCGATCCATGGACGAACGTAGCCCGGGTGTCGACGTTGCCGCGCAAACCGCCCGAGAGATCGTCCAGCGCCACGACCTCGTGACCGCGAGCCAGAAGGCCATCGACAACGTGCGAGCCGATGAGCCCGGCGGCTCCGGTCACGAGAACCTTGTCGCGGGATCCGGTCAAGCGGCTTCAGGGTACACGAAGTGCGGCCGGGGCTCGAACAGACCGCCCAGGGCGCTTCGCGAGACCCCTCTCCGATCGGCGGGCACCGATGAGCTACCGTGTTGACGGCCGGTGAAGCAAAACCCAAGATGCCGCCCTTTAGCGTGTGTGATGGCAAGAGCGTCGACCCCTAGTATTCGCCGCCGCGCGGCTCTCATCGCCTGCGCCGCCTCGATGGGCTGCGCCGGCGGATCAGCCGGCGTGCCGCAGGCGCGCGTGCCGATCGCGGTCGCACCCAGCGGTCGCAAGCCGTTCGTGTCGTTCAACATCCCGACGCTGCACTACATCGAGGACGACGCGCGCTTCGAAGCGATGCCCCACCAGCGGCTGCCCGACGACTTCGAGATCCGCGACGCGCTGGAGACGATCCGCTTCCTGGGCGGAGAGGTCGTCCGCATCTACACGCTCTCGGTCCGGAAGCCGAGCGATCCTCCGAACGCCGTTCGCCACGTTGTCGGCCCTGGCCAGTTCAATGAGGACGCGTTCCTTGCGCTGGACCGGGTGCTGGCCGCGGCCGCCGAGATGGGCGTGCAGGTGATCCTGCCGTTTGTCGACAACTGGCCGCACTGGGGCGGCATCACCGAGTACGCGGCCTTCCGCGGCAAGCAGCGGTCGGACTTCTTCACCGACGAGCAGCTGATCGCCGACTTCGAGGCAACGATCGACAAGGTGCTCTTGCGCCAGAACTCGATCAACGGGCGGGCCTATCGCGACGATCCCACCATCTACGCCTGGGAGACCGGTAACGAGCTCATCCGGCCCGACGCCTGGGCGGCGCGTATTGCGCGCTACATCAAGCAGCGGGACCCGAAGCACCTGCTCATCGACGGAACCAACGGGCCGACGATCCGCGAGGCGTCGTTGGCCAACCCGGACGTCGACATCGTGTCGTCGCATCACTACGGGACGGTCCGCCGCAACATCGAGCTCGTCGACCAGAACGTGCGCAAGATCGCCGGACGCAAGCGCTACCTCATCGGCGAGTGCGGGCTGTGGTCGGCGGCGGACACCACACGCATGCTCGAGCACGTGCGAGCACTGCCGATCGAGGGCGTGCTGCTCTGGGGCGCGCGCGGCCACACCCGCGAGGGTGGCTTCTACCACCACATGGAAAGAGCGCCCTTTCAGTCGTACCATCTGACCGGCTCCGACTCGGGCTCGGCGTACGGCGAGCGAGAGATCCTGGGCATGATGCGGCGGCTCGCCTTCGAGGCCCGGGGCCTTCCGGTGCCGTCGGTCCCGGCGCCGCCCGCGCCGATCGTTCTGAGTGCGACGTCGCGAGGCGCGCTCGCCTTCCGTGGCGTGCTCGACGCCCGCGACTACACCATCGAGCGGCAGAGCGAGCCCGACGGACCGTGGCAACTCGTCGCGGACCACTTTGACGAAACGCTGGTCGCCTACCGACCCTTCATCGATCCCACGCCGCCGATCGGCCAGAAGATCCGCTACCGCGTGACTGCATTCAACGAGGCAGGCTCCTCGCTGCCGTCGCAGCCTAGCGCCGAGACGCTGATCGAGGGCCGCACGTTCGTCGACGAGATGGATCGCGCAGGCGCCGGGCCTCGAACCGACACGGGCGCGATGGTCACCACTGACCACCCGGAGCACTGCAAGATGGACTGGTCACGCCTGGCCGGGCGGGCTGGGACCCGGGTCGAGTACCGACTGCCCGACGCCCGCCCGACCGGGCTGCGCATCTACGCTTTTACCGAGAGCCGGTCGGGGCGGGTCTTCAACGTCGCGTGGTCCGACGACGGCCACGAGTTCGCCGCGCTGGGCACGTCCGAGGACTCGTTTCTGGTCCCCGGCGACACGCCCGAAACCCGCCGTCCCGTGCGCGTCACCGCCGCGACGATCCCACCGTCGGCGCGCGCGCTGGCCATCTCGTATCTCATGCCGGCCGAGATCGGTCGCGTCGAGATCGACTGGCTGCCGGCGCCTCCGTGATCCTGTACCGGACGGGGGCCGTCCAGACGGACGGCATCGCCAGACCTCCGCACACCAATTTCGACCTGGGAGAGGCATCCAGCGGCATCTTGACCTCGTGGATCGTGAGCCCGTCTCCGCTGGGCGCCAATCGGACGAGGGTGCCGTCGAAGAGCCCTCATCCTCTTGCTCCCCTGCGCCCTGCTGGGCGTCCTCGCGGGCTGCGACCGGGCGCCGCTCACGCCCTCTCCGACTCCACCGGTCCTTGTCGGCACGTGGAGCGTCGAGAGCGACGACCCGGGCGCAGCCGGCGACGTGCTGAGACGCGCGCTCGCGCCGTTCCGAATGTTCGCCGAGGGCACCGGGTACAGAATGTCCGGTGCCCTCGACGTCTCAGTCTGCTCTGAGAGAGTAGCGGGGGCGTGCTACGCGCGCTGGACATCGCGGGATCATTGGAGATCTTGGTGAGGCTGGCGACGCAGGCCCGACTTCGCTCACAAGGACCGTTCTCGCTCCTCGCGTACCAGGCCGCCGAGCTATACTCGCGCCCGCACCTTCGAGAGTGCATCCGGTCCGCGGGAAGGGCTGCGCCCGTCTCGAGTCGTCGTCAGAGTGCCCCGGGCCACTGACTGTCTTCCTTCCGGCGATGCGGACACCGGATACGGAAGGTGGTCTCATGTCCAACACGTCCGAACCGCGTCGCGACATCAACCTCGAACAGCAACGGAAGCGCGCCAAGGAACTGCGTCGCGCGCACGGTGCGGGCAGCGTCGAGGCGGCGCTGCGGATCGTCCGTCATCTTCCCCGCGCGCGCCGCCAGGACGCCGCGCAGGCGCTCGCCTCGCCGTTCACGCTCAGCGACGCACAGCTGGTGATCGCCCGCGAGGCGGGATTTGTCAGCTGGCCCGATCTCAGGCAGCACTTCGAGCGCTCGCAGCTCGGCGTCGACGCCGACCTCGAGGCGGTGCTCTCCGCCGCGACCGCGGGCGACCCGGCTACGGTGCGGGCGGCGCTGGCGCTGCGCCCGGGGCTTCCGCGCCGTTCGATTCACCTGGCGGCGGCGCTCGGTGACGCGCCGGCGGCGCTGGCGCTGCTCAACGAGAGTCCGTCGGTTGCCACCGCGCGCGGCGGGCAGCGCCAGTGGACTGCCCTTTACACCTGCTGCTCGAGCCGTCATGGGCGCGGCGACGCCTCGATCGCCGCGGGGAGGGCCCGCATCGCCGCCCGCCTGATCGCGCTCGGCGCGAACCCGAACGATGAGATCGAGTCCTACGAGGCGCCGGGCGGGTTCCGCTGCGCGCTGCAAGGCGCCGCGCGCGACGTCGCCAGCGCGGAGTTGGTGGGCGTGCTGCTGGACGCGCGGGCGTCACTGCTTCCGACGTACGGGGCCGCGGGGCCGCCGATACCGCTCACGGACGCGGTCGCGGGCGGCGACCTCGGCTGTCTCGAACGTTTGCTCGCGGCAGGCCCGACGATGTGGGAGGCGCGCGAGGCGCTGGAGGTCGCCGTCTTCCATGACCGTCCCGACATGGCGACGCGCCTCCTCGAATACGGCGCGCAGCCCGAGGCCGCTGGCCGCTGGTGGGGAAACGGCGGCAGCTGTCTGCACGCCGCGATCCTGTTGCGCCGACCGAAGTCGATGCTGGACGTCCTGCTATCGAGCGGCGTCGACGTCGGCAAGCGCGATAGCGAGGGC
>Ga0265342_10001968_pt1 | contig 18366 bp, 16 predicted proteins | sample 4CB327metaG_FD_203125 | JGI IMG/M metagenome (GOLD analysis project Ga0265342, IMG submission 203125) | Rhizosphere microbial communities from Carex aquatilis grown in University of Washington, Seatle, WA, United States - 4-CB3-27 metaG | ecosystem: Host-associated > Plants > Roots >...
GGCTTTCAAGGATCTATTACGGCGGGAAATTCTACACCTATCCGTTGAGTGCGTTCGAGGCGTTGCGCAATCTCGGCATCATCACCAGCGCGATCTGCATGCTGTCCTACGCCTACGCCAGGATGTTTCCGGTGGCGTCGCCGCGCAGTTTTCATGACTGGGTCCGCAACCAGTTCGGCGAGCGGCTGTTTCAGATCTTCTTCAAGACCTACACCGAAAAAGTGTGGGGCATGTCATGCGACGAGATTTCCGCCGATTGGGCGGCGCAGCGCATCAAGGGGCTGAGTCTTCGCGTCGCGGTGACGAACGCGCTGCACCGCTCGTTCCGGCGCAAGCCCGCCGCAACGGGCGCGACTGCCGTCAAGACCCTGATCGAGACGTTCCAGTATCCGCGCCGGGGACCCGGCATGATGTGGGAGGCCGCGGCGGCCAAGGTCAGGGAACGCGGTGGCCGAATCCTGATGGGCCGCGAGTTGGCCGGACTCAGCTATAGCAGTGCGGAGAAGATCTGGCATATCGAGGTTTCGACCTCTGACGGAAAGCGCGAGAGTTACACGGCGCGCCATGTCATCAGTTCCGCGCCGGTGCGAGAGCTGGTTCAGAAGCTGTCGCCGAAGCCGATTTCGCTGCTCAACGCCCGCGAGCTGCGCTATCGCGACTTCCTGACCGTCGCGCTGATGATCAACAAGCCGGAAACGTTTGACGACAACTGGGTCTATATTCACGACCCCAGCGTGAAGGTCGGCCGCGTGCAGAATTTCGGGTCATGGTCGCCGGAGATGTCTCCGGCCGGCACGACCTGTCTCGGCCTCGAATATTTCTGCTTCGAGGGCGACGGCCTGTGGACGATGAGCGACGACGAACTGATCGCGCTGGCCAAGCAGGAGATCGCCAAGGTCGGTCTCGTTTCAGCGGATGACGTGGCCGGTGGCTGCGTGGTGCGCCAGCCCAAGGCCTATCCGGTCTATGACGACGCCTATCGCGACCACATGGCGATGATCCGGCTCGACCTCGAGCAGAGCTATCCGACCTTGCATCTGGTTGGCCGCAACGGGATGCACAAATACAATAACCAGGACCACGCCATGATGACCGCGATGTTGACGGCGCGGAATATCCTTGCCGGCGAGCGCGTCTATGACGTCTGGCAGATCAACGAGGACGCGGAATATCATGAAGCGGGCGCCTCAGGTGCGCAGGCGGCGCTGGCCAGCGAACGCCTCGTACCCGTCAAGGTGAACAGCCGCGCCGCCTGAGGCGATCGGCCCAGACTTTTTGGTTGACGCGATTTCTTCACGCCAGCCGGTTCGAAACGCTTCAAAGGATCGCGTGCGGCAGAAAGCGCGACGTGTTGCCCGTAATCGGGTTTTCGTCCTCGCGGATCGATAGACCGCATGGCACGTGGTCGACCAGCCAGCTTCCCAGTACCGGATATTGGCCGGAAAAATTCGGCAACGGCGCCAGCGCCTGTCGGATGTAGCCTTCGGCGCCGTAGGGACCTTGCTGCGCGGCGACGACATCGCCGTGACGCACGATCGAGACATTGGCGCCTTCGCGGGAGTATAACGGCTTGCGCACGAACGACGAACTGAGGCTTTTCGCGTTCGGTTCATCCTCGAAGAAAGCGGGCAACAAATTCGGATGGCCCGGAAACATTTCCCATAGCAAAGCGAGCGCGCCCTTGTTGGAAAGGATGGCCTTCCACGGCGGTTCGATCCAGCGCGTCAGGGAGGGACCGAGTCTCACGCCAAAGGCTTCCTGAAACATCCACTCCCAGGGATAGAGTTTGAAGGCCAGCCTGATCTTCTCATCGTCCAGATCGACGAAACCGCGGCCGTCGCGCCAGCCGATGCTCTCCATGGCGAGCAATGTGGTCTGAAGGCCGGCCTGTCTTGCGGTGTCTTCCAGATAGGCCAGGGTCGTTGCGTCTTCCGGGTTATCGAGCACGCCCGCCAGATGCAGGCGGTTGGCCGTGTCGAACTTCTGCCAGGCCGCGATCAGACGCTCATGCAGCGAGTTGAACTGGTCGGCGCCGGAATGAAGCTGTTGCCGCTCGATGTTTTGCTCGAGCCAGGTCCATTGAAACACCGCCGCCTCGAAGATCGAGGTCGGGGTGTCGGCGTTGTATTCCAGAAGTTTGGCGTCACCGCTGCCGCCATAGCTGAGATCGAGCCGGCCATAGAGACTTGGGTCGCCTCTGCGCCAGGAGTCGCGGATCAGTGGCCAGAATGCGCTCGGTATCCGCAGCCGCTTCAGATGCCGCTCGTCTTCGATCACGCGCGCGCAAAGCTCGCGGCACATCGCCTCGATCTCGCCGGTCGGCGTCTCGATGCGGTCCTCGATTTCGGAAAGCGTGAAGGCGTAATAGGCGCGCTCGTCCCAGTAGCGCTCACCGTCGATGGTATGAAAGTCGAAGCCGCAGGCCTGCGCGGTCGCCTGCCAGTCGTCGCGCTCGCTGCAAGGGATGCGCTGCACAGGAGAGACTAGCCGCCGCCGGAGAAAAGGTGCGCAAAGCTGCCGAAGCCGCCGCGCGTGGTGGTGGTCGAACCCGCGCCGGTTGACGTGCCCGACGAAGAGCTGCCGCCATAATAGCTGCTGTGCGACCACCAGCTTCCCGAGCCGCCATGGCCGCCGCTTGAACGTGAGCCGCAGGTCGTGGCCGGTGTCGGTGACGGCTGTGCGGTCACCCCCGATATCGGCGGCGACGGCCCGGCTACCGCCGCCGGGCTTGCCGGCTGGCAGTTCTCGCGCGGCATCAGCGCGTAAGCGCCGCCGCCCACCGCCATGGTGCCCATCATCAGCAGTGCCACATGCCCGGAGCGTTTGACCGGCGGCGAGGATGTCGCCGGGGCAACGACCGGCTTGCGCTTGCCGAATTCCGTGGGCGGCCTTGCCATCTCAGCCTGCCAATCTTCAGTAAATCATCGACGCGGCGTTGAGCGCGCCGGCGGCGAGCGAGGACAAGCCCAGCCAGATCGCGGGGGCCATTTCGCCGGCGGCAATCTTCGCCGACAGGTTCGGCACCGGAATCTTGATCACGTAATAGACCACGATCTGGACGGTCAGCGCGACCAGGCTCCAGACCAGGCAGTCCACGACATTGGCGGAATGGGCGATCGCGCTCACTACCGGCAACGTGAAGCCCAGCAGGCTCAGGCCCAGCGCAATCGCGGCCGCCGGATCATTGTCGCGAATCAGCTTGAACTCGTCATGCGGCGTGATGCGCGTATAGACGAAGAGATAGACGACGACACAGAAGATCGCCGTGCAGAAGTAGACCAGAAATGCCGGAAGACCGGCGAGCGATTGCAGGATCATCGTGACTTTGCCTCGCTGATTTCATGCTGCCGACATTGTCGCTCAATATAGAAGTCCGAATCCGGCGAGCGTCGTATTTTAGTACAACTTTAAAATGTTCGCCCCGCACAGGGAGATTTCAAATGCCTCAAGTCGCGGTTGCCTTTTCGAACAATGATATTGCCGTCGTTGCCTGGACCTTCGATCGACATCTCGATGGCTGTCTCGGCTTTGCCATTCACCAGATCGACATCGACAACAACAGCAAGGAAACGATTCTGCCGGCGATGGCGCGCTTCGCCGGCCAGACTGGCGCGGACCTGACCACCGCGCAAGCGCCGATCCAGAAGTTCTGGTGGAAAGACCTGTACGCCAAACGCGGCGGGTCTTACGAATATCTCATCGTTCCGATGGGCGGCACCCCCGGCCAGACGCTGACGCCATTGGCCGGTGTCCAGCCGTTGCGCAGCAATCGCGTCACGCTGACGCCGGACCGGGCGCCGTTCGAGGTCTATTTCAATCGCGGCATTGTCGCGACGCAGGCGCTGGCGCATGCGCTCGGCGACCATCCGAGCGTCGATGCGCTGACGCCCCATATCCAGAACCCGGCCGATCCGATCCGCATCAACCTGATGGGCCAGTTGCAGGAGGGCGTGACCTCGCTGCTTGAGCGCGCCGACAAGAATGGCGGCACCATTCATGCAGCGCTCTACGAACTCAACGATCCGCAAGGGCTGGAAAAGCAGCTTCATGACAGTGCCAGGAACCTGAATGTGATCCTCGGCAACGAGGTCGGCCCCAACAGCGACGACGCCGATGCCGCCAACCGCGCGGCGCTGAAGGCGGCCGGCGCCAATGTGATCGACCGCATTCTCGCCAAAGGCGACATTCCACACAACAAGTTCATGGTGCTGACCGAGAACAACCAGCCCGCCGCCGTGCTGTCGGGCTCGACCAACTGGACCTCGACCGGGCTTTGCACCCAATCCAACAACGCCCTCATCATCAAATCGAGGGACGTGGCGCAGCACTACATCGATTACTGGAGCGCCTTGAAGGCCGATACCGATGCCGCGGGCGGCGATCAGCACAAGCTGCAATCGCCGACCTTGCGTAGCTTCGATCACGGCAACAACGACAAGGCCATTGCCGGCCCGATCGATCTCGGCAACGGCGTCAAGGTCGAGGTGATGTTGTCGCCGAACACACCTCACAAGTTGGCCAAGAATCCCGACAAGCCCAACGACATGGGGCGGGTGTTCGAACTGATGGATGGCGCAAAGCAGGCGATCCTGTTTCTGGCGTTCGACCCCGGCAACAACTCCATCCTGAACGAGGCCGGAAGCCTGCTCCGGCAAAAGCCCGATTTGTTCGTTCGCGGCGCGCTCACCAACGCGCAGCGCGCGGCGCAATTCTCGGAAGCCCTGCATGCGGGCGGCTCGGCGGAAGCCGGTGATGAGGCTGCGCCCGCCGGGCACACGAGAGGGGCGGGGACCGTCACCGTGGTCGGCGACAAGGGCCAGCCGAAAAAGCAGGGTGAGGCGAACGATATCGACTTCCGAGCCATTCCGGCCGGCGCGGTCACGGCGAATGACGCGCAGGGCGGCTGGGAAGCTGAACTGGCGAAGTACGGCTTTGCCATCATCCACAGCAAGATCGTCGTGATCGATCCGTTCAGCGATAATTGCGCGGTCGTCACCGGCTCGCACAATCTCGGTTACCGCGCTTCCCATAACAATGATGAGAACATGGTGATCATCCACGGTCATCGCGGATTGGCGGAAGCCTATGCCTGCAACGTGCTCGATGTGTACGACCACTATGCCTGGCGCTTCCTGCTGAAGGAGCACCCGAACCAGTTCGGCAAGCCGCTGGAAGGCGACGACAAGTGGCAGGAGCGCTATATCACCGGACCTGCCGTCAAGTCGGCCGAGATGCGGTTCTGGCTGGCCGCGGGCGGGCTGGCGCCGTCATCGTTGACGACAGGCGCATCGAAACGGCCGGCCGTGTCCAATGCGCCGCCAACGGCGCCTGATGCTGCCGTGGCGCAGGCCCCGGTCGTGAAGCAGGCCAAGGCAAAAACGGCAAAGCCAGCCGTCAAGCCGGCCGGTCAGAAAGCGGCGGCAAAATCCTCAGGCGGGAAGGTCGCGAAGAAGACGGCCAGGAAAGCAACCAAGAAAGCTGCGAAGAAAGCTGGCAAGAAGGCCGTCAAGAAAAGCGCCAAGGCGTCCAAGGGTTCGAAGAAGGCTGCCAGGAAAGCAACGAAGGCGCCGGCGAAAAAGGCCGGCAGGAAAGCCGCCAAGAAAGCTGCAAAGCCCTGGGTCGGCCACAAGGGTCCCGGCAAGAAGGCCGCAAAGAAAAAATCCGGCAAGAAGAAGCGCTAACGAAGCTGTTCCCCAAATAAAAACCCCGCCATTTGCGGCGGGGTTCAGTCTGGGAGGAGTGAGCCAACGGGCTCGCTACGAAGATCAGGCAGGAATGCGTTCTTCATGTTCGTGCGGCTCGCGCAGCACATAGCCGCGGCCCCACACGGTTTCGATGAAGTTACGGCCTTCCGAGGCGTTCGCAAGCTTCTTGCGCAGCTTGCAGATGAAGACGTCGATGATCTTGAGTTCGGGTTCGTCCATACCGCCGTAAAGGTGGTTGAGGAACATTTCCTTGGTGAGCGTGGTGCCTTTGCGGAGCGAAAGCAGCTCCAGCATCTGGTATTCCTTGCCCGTCAGGTGCACGCGCTGGCCGCCGACCTCGACCGTCTTGGTGTCGAGATTGACCACGAGGTCGCCGGTCTGGATGACCGACTGGGCGTGACCCTTGGAACGGCGCACGATCGCGTGGATGCGGGCAACCAGTTCGTCCTTGTGGAAGGGCTTGGTCATGTAGTCGTCGGCGCCGACGCCCAGCCCCTTGACCTTGTCCTCGATGCCGGCGAGGCCGGAGAGGATCAAAATGGGTGTCTTGATCTTGGAGACCCGGAGCTGCTTGAGCACGTCGTAACCGGACATGTCGGGCAGGTTGAGGTCGAGAAGAATAATGTCGTAGTCGTAAAGCTTTCCGAGATCGACGCCTTCTTCCCCGAGATCCGTCGTATAGACGTTAAAACTCTCGGATTTCAGCATCAATTCGATCGACTGCGCGACGGCGCTGTCATCTTCTATCAGCAAAACGCGCATGCCAGTCCCCTATAGTCGCCGCTCCGGGCGTCAGGTCGGCCGCACTTGCGGCACTCAAAACGCCTTTGAACAACTGATTCGGATCCTGACGGGATATGGTTAACAAAATCTGATTCTGATCCGCAAGAGCCTTAGGTGCAATTTTTTACGAATCGTCCTAAGATATTGCGTCGAAGCAGTTTTTCGTACCCGATCTCGTTCAAGCTCAACATTAAGAGTCAGAACTATCCGACTCTCAAGATTCGCCCTTCCTTAAAGCCAAGGTCGAGCGTTCTCAGTCACCAAAGACAGTGACGTAATGATTAACGATGCGGGTAAACACCAAGTTAAGGGCGGAGCCCTCCACTTAAGGTTTTCGCAATGAAGGCGCTGGCCGAACAGATCGGCGACATCGACGGCATCAACATTTATGGCCGGGTGGTCGGCGTTCGCGGCCTGATGGTCGAGATCGCTGGTCCCATCCACGCCATGAGCGTCGGCGCGCGCATCGTGATCGACACCGGCGGCAACCGTTTCATCCCCTGCGAGGTGATCGGCTTTACCGGGAACAACGCGGTGGTGATGCCGTTCGCCGGTCTTGACGGGGTGAGGCGCGGCTGTCGCGCCGTGATCGGCAATGCCGGCAATCAGGTGCGCCCGTCCGTGCACTGGCTCGGCCGTGTCATCAACGCGATGGGAGAGCCGATCGACGGCAAGGGACCGCTAACGCAGGGAGCCTCGCCCGTGCCCTATCGCAACATGCCGCCGCCGGCGCATTCGCGCAAACGCGTCGGCAGGCCACTCGATCTCGGTGTGCGCGCACTCAATACGTTTCTCACCTGCTGCCGCGGCCAGCGCATGGGCATCTTCGCGGGTTCCGGCGTCGGCAAGTCGGTGCTGTTGTCGATGCTGGCGCGCAACGTCGATGCCGACGTCACGGTGATCGGGCTCGTCGGCGAACGCGGCCGCGAGGTGCAGGAATTCCTGCAGGACGATCTCGGCGACGAAGGCCTCGCGCGGTCGGTGGTGGTGGTCGCGACTTCAGACGAGCCCGCACTGATGCGGCGGCAGGCCGCCTACCTGACGCTTGCGATCGCCGAGCATTTCCGCGACGAGGACAAGGACGTCCTGTGCCTGATGGACTCGGTGACGCGCTTTGCGATGGCGCAGCGCGAGATCGGTCTGTCGGCCGGCGAGCCGCCGACCGCCAAGGGCTATACGCCGACCGTGTTCACCGAGCTGCCGAAGCTTTTGGAGCGCGCCGGTCCCGGCATGGGGCAGGGCACCATCACCGGCATCTTTACGGTCTTGGTCGATGGCGACGATCATAATGAGCCGATTGCCGACGCCGTGCGCGGCATTCTCGACGGCCATATCGTCATGGAGCGGCGGATCGCCGAACGCGGAAGGTTTCCGGCGATCAACATTCTCAAATCGGTGTCGCGCACCATGCCGCGATCGGCCGATCCGGCGTTCCTGCCCGTCATCACCAAGGCGCGCCAGATCATGGCGACCTACGCCGATATGGAGGAGTTGATCCGGCTCGGGGCCTACAAAGCGGGTTCGAGCGTCGAAGTCGACGAGGCGATCCAGCTGAATGAGCCGCTGGAAGGGTTTTTGCGCCAGGCCAAGGACGAATCTACCGGTCTCACGGAAGGTTATGGGCGATTACAGCGAATCCTGCAGGGTTTGGAAACGGAACGCTAACTTTGTCAGGCCATCATCCGCGCCACAGTTGTGATGCCGGCGGGGTCCCCACGGGGAGCCGGCACGTGTCCCGTAGCAAATTGGGACTTCTGGGGAGTATGAGTCGATGAAGTCACGTGAAACGCTAATCCGTCTGAAAAAATTTCAGGTCGATGAAAAGCGCCGCCGGGTCTCGCAGATCGAAGCCATGATCGCCGATTTCCAGCGTATGTCGGTCGACCTGGAACGCGAAATCCAGAGCGAGCAGGAACGCGCAGGCATCAACGATCCCTCGCACTTCGCTTATCCGACCTACGCCAAGGCTGCGATCCAGCGCCGGGAAAATCTCACCCGTTCGGCGGAGGAGCTGCGCGTTCAGCTCGATGAAGCCCGCGGTCTTCTGTCCGAAGCTTTCGACGAATTGAAGAAGGTCGAACTGCTCGACGAGCGCGATCAGGCACGCGAACGCGCCGAAGAGAGTGCGCGTGAACAGGCCGACCTCGACAGCATCGGCTTGATGCGCGCCCGCATCGGCGCCATCGCCTAAGCGCTTCGTCGCTGTACAACTCCTTTTGAACTGCCGAACCCGGGTCTCAAAGATCCGGGTTTTCTGCGTTGTGACCTGCGGCCACGGCGTCCAATCCAAAAGGCTCGCAGCAGCTTCCCAGGTAGATGGATTTGGCTCAAAATGTGATACGAAACGAAAACGGCTTGCGATGGCCTTCAGGCACTCGCGATTTTGGGGACGCTTAATGCTCACGCCAGCAGAGCTGGTCTGGCTGATTGCCGCGGTGGCGAAAGGGGATGAGGCTGCTTTCGAGCGGCTCTACGCCGCCACGCGCGCGAAACTCTTTGGTGTCGTGCTCCGTATCTTGCGGCGACAGGATCTCGCCGAGGAGGTGATACAGGAAGCTTACGTCAAGATCTGGAATAGCGCAGGTCAGTTCAATCCGGGCCAGTCGTCGCCGATCACGTGGATGGCGTCGATTGCGCGCAATCGGGCCATCGATGTCGTGCGCAAGCGCAGCGAAGCCTCGATCGAAGAGGAGCCGGCCGCGATGGAAGTCGCAGCCGATACTCCCGATCCGCTGGCCCGGCGCGAGATGACGGAAGATTTGAAGCGGCTTCTGGAATGCGTCGGCCGGCTCGAGCCCGATCGGCAAAAGCTGGTGCTGCTTGCCTATTACAACGGCTGGAGCCGGGAGCAGCTGTCGGAGAAATTCGAGGCGCCGGTGAATACGGTGAAGACGTGGCTGCGTCGCAGCATGATGGATATCAGGGAGTGTCTCGGTCTTTCGTGAGTGAGACCGGCTTGAAGGAATGATGGCCTATAGCGACGACCAAATCGCACTCGCTGCGGAATACGCACTCGGCACGCTGGATGCCGACGAGCGCGCGCAGGCCGAAACCATGATGTCCGTCGACAGGGACTTCACGGCGATGGTTGCCGCATGGGAGCACAAGCTCGGCGCGCTTAATCAGATGGTCGGTTCGGTCGAACCGCGCGCCGAGGTGTGGGAGAGGATCAAGGCCGCCATCGGCCATTCCGAACGACGCTCGCCGCTGGTGCTGCCGGAGCCGTTGCCTGTGGTGCCGACGACCGATGCCGCGCGGGTTATCGCGGAAGCCGCCGGTACGCTTGGCGCCAATATTCCCAGCATCGACGCTTCCGTCAGCGACGGGCCCGTCATCGACAATTCCAGCGTGGACAATTTCAACGTGGTTCAGTTGGCGGCCGCTGCGCGCCGCTGGCGCGCGGTTGCGACCGCGACCTCGGCTATCGCAGCCGCGCTCGTCGTGATGATCGGTGTCGGGGTCTCGATGCCGGATCTATTGCCGGACAGCATGCGGCCGAAGGCCAAGACACAAGTGGCACAAGTGACGCCGCAGGCGGCGCCGAAGGCGTCAGGGCAATATGTTGCCGTGCTCCAGAAGGATGGCGGCGGGCCTGCTTTCATCCTGACGGTCGACGAGGCTACCAAGAATTTCACGGTGCGCAGGGTCGGCGCCTCGGCTGACCCAGGCTCGAGTTTCGAGCTGTGGCTGATCTCGGACAAGCTCGGAAAGCCACGCTCGCTCGGCGTGATCGGCGCCAACGATTTCACCTCCCGCCCGGTGCTCTCTTCCTATGATGCCGAGCTGGTAAAGGGCGCGACCTACGCGGTGACGATCGAGCAGGCCGGCGGGTCGCCCGACGGCAATCCGCATTCGGCGCCGGTCTTTGCCGGCAAGCTGATCGAAACGGTCCCGCCGCGCTAAACATAAGCGTTCATCCCTTCCCCGCGACAGCGTGGGGAGGGTGGCCGTCGCGAAGCGACGATCGGGTGGGAGGACCAAATTTGCCGAAAGTCTCCATTATTGATCGTATTTGCTCGAACCCCCACCCCGGCTCGCTTTCGCTCGCCGACCCTCCCCACAAGGGGGAGGGAGAAGAAAGCGCCAGCGTAACCAAATGCGATAGGGGGGATCGTTCGTACCGCCGGCTCTGCGCTAAACAGTCTTTAGACGATTGCACAAAAAGAAAACGCCCGTGGGGGGCGGGCGTTTTCGTGGGGCCAACTTGGGGGACAGTTGGGTCTTCCATTATCCACGTAGCGTTTTGGGGGGCTGGTAAAGCGCTCCGTGAATTCCTTAAAACTGTTATCGCACCATCGAAGTGTCCGAACTCGTGACGACCACCGGCTTGCCGGCCTTGATGACGCGCGCCGTCTGCGTTGAACCGTCATCGGAGAACGTGCGAACCGAAATTCCAAAGCCCATGACCATGATGCCGGCAACCAGCGCCATCACCACAATCTTGAGGTGCGTCGTGCGATCAGCGCTGTAAATCGAATGATTCATCAAAGCCTCCTGCCACCTGCCCTTGTTGCCGGATTCGTCGTCCTCATCCGCCGGCAGGTTCATCACCTCGGCTTTAGAAACGTAGGATATCGTCCATTGTTTCTTTAGATGCGATCACAAAGCAGTGATAATACGTGATATTCCGCGATCGGTTTCGCCGGAAAAGATCGATAAATTAGAAATTAACAAGTAAATATAGCTACTTATAGGCATGTCAGGATTTCGGCTCAAAAACGGCCCGGATTACGTGAAATTAAGAAATCAGTTGCCTGTGGCCGAAAAACACGTGCCGCGTCGCACTGATTTGCGGGCCCAAGGCGCTGTTCCCCGAGGGTTTTCCGGTTTCGTGGCTAGATGCTGCCGACCGTCTTCAGCCGGGCGCGGGGGTGGATTTCGGCCTGCGACAAAACGGTCGTCTGGGCGCGGAAGCGCTCAACCAGAGAACGAACGAAGGGCCGGATCGAGGCGGAAGTGACGAGGACCGGCGACTCGCCCTCGCGGGCGGCCTGTTCGAAACGGTCGCGCACGATCGTCATGAATTCCGACAGCCGCGACGGCTGCATCGCCAGGCTCCGCTCCTCACCCTGGCCGATCAGCGATTCCGCAAACGCCTGCTCCCATCTTGCCGATAGCGCGATCAACGGCAGGTAGCCATTGATCGTGGTGTTCTGGGCGCAGATCTGACGCGCCAGGCGGGCGCGGACATGCTCGACCACGGTCGCCGGGTTGCGCGAGAAGGCGAGCGCATCGGCAATGCCTTCGAGAATGGTGGAGAGATCGCGGATCGAAATGCGCTCGGCGAGCAGCAACTGGAGCACGCGCTGGATGCCGGAGATCGTGATCTGGGTCGGAACGATGTCCTTGACGAGCTCGCCCTGTTCCTTTGGCAATTCCTTGATGAGCTTCTGCACCTCGCCGTAGGACAACAGGTCCGACACGTTGTTCTTGAGCAACTCGGTCAGATGGGTCGACATCACCGTCGCAGCGTCGACGACCGTGTAGCCCTTGAGCGTGGCTTCTTCCTTCATGCTGGCGTCGATCCAGGTGGCGGGCAGGCCGAAGGTCGGTTCGGTGGTGTGGATGCCCGGCACGTCGACCTGGCTGCCGCCGGGATCCATCGCCATGAACTGGTTCGGCCAGATCCGGCCCGAGCCGGCATCCACTTCCTTGATCTTGATGATGTAGGTGTTGGCCTCGAGCTGCACGTTGTCGAGGATGCGTACGGAAGGCATCACGAAGCCCATCTCGATCGCGAGCGAGCGGCGCAACGCCTTGATCTGTTCGGTCAGCCGGTCGGTGCCATCAGGGCCGTTCACCAGCGGCAGCAGCGCGTAACCGAGTTCGATCTTGAGGTCGTCGATCTTGAGCGCCGCCGAGATCGGCTCCTCGGCCGCGGCTGCCGCGGCGGCCGCCGCCGCCGGGGTCGCTGCCGCTGCGCTTGCGGCGTCAGCGGTGGCCTTGTGCTTGACCTTGCGCGCCGAAATCGCCAGTGCCGCGGCGCCGCCGCCAAGCGCCAGGAACGGCAGCATCGGAATGCCCGGCAGCAAAGAGAGCACCAGCATCACGCCGGCCGACATGCCGAGCGCCTGTGGATAGCCGGAGAGCTGCTTCATCAGCGCCTTGTCGGCCGCGCCCGAGACGCCGGCCTTGGAGACCAGAAGGCCCGCCGCGGTCGAGACGATCAGCGCCGGGATTTGCGTGACAAGGCCGTCGCCGACGGTGAGCAGGGTGTAGGTATGGGCCGCTTCCGAAAAACTCAGGGATTGCTGCGCCACGCCGATGATGATGCCGCCGATAATGTTGATGAACACGACGAGCAGGCCCGCGACCGCGTCGCCGCGCACGAACTTCGAAGCACCGTCCATGGCGCCGAAGAAGCCGCTTTCGTCTTCCAGCGCCTTGCGCCGTTCCTTGGCGATCTTTTCGTCGATCAGGCCGGCCGAGAGGTCGGCGTCGATCGCCATCTGCTTGCCGGGCATGGAGTCGAGGTGGAAGCGGGCGGCGACTTCGGCGATGCGGCCCGAGCCCTTGGTGATGACGACGAAGTTCACGATCACGAGAATCGCAAACACGATGATGCCGATGACGTAATTGCCACCCATCACGAAGCCGCCGAAGGCTTCGATGACGTGGCCGGCGGCGTCCGTCCCCTCGTGGCCGTGGGACAGGATCAACCGCGTCGAGGCGAGGTTGAGCGACAGCCGCAGCATGGTCGAGATCAGGAGGATGGTCGGAAATGCCGAGAATTCCAGCGGCGCCTGGATGAACAGCGACGTCATCAGGATCAGGATCGACAGCGTGATCGAGATCGCCAGAAACAGGTCGAGCACGACCGAGGGCAGGGGAAGGATCAGCACCACCAGGATGGTGAGGATGCCGAAGGCGAGCGCGAGATCGCCGCGCTTGAGGATGGTGCCGATTTCGCTGAGGCTGAGGAGGTTGCCCGAAGGGGCGGCGGTGCCCTGGCCTGCCGTGACGTCGACCATCGAACCCAACTCCTCCCGCGAATGCCGGTTACGGCGGCCAAACGTCTGCGCGGCGGCTGCAGGGCCACCGTTTCGAAAGTGAGGCACCGCACTGGCGTCCACGGAAGTAACCCCCCGTCTTACGCGGCTGACGACACTCGACTTCGCAACTGGGCAATTTTTGCCCGGTGTATGGTTAGTAAAGGGTTAACGGCAGAGGATCAGCGCCGTCATTTGAGGGGCGGCCGGCAAATTGACGCCCGCGCGGCCCATCTGGGCGGGGTGGTCAGTTCGCCGGCGCGGCGACCTTCTGGAAACGAATCACGGAATTTGCGCCAAGGAGCCATGCGCGCAGGCTTTCGATTTCCGGGCAGTCGGCGGTCCCCTCCGGACAGATCAGGCAGTCGCCAACGCCGGAGCCGGGCTCGAGACGATCGCAGCGATAGCCGGGATGGTGACCGAGGCTGCGGTCGACCAGCGCGTCGATCTTGCCCTCGATGAGTTCGTGCAGTCCGGCCGGCTCGACGACGCGAAGACCGATGGCCGGATTGGCGGCGCGAAAACGCTCCGGGCCAAGGCGAGCGAGAGGGAAGCGGCTATGGACGCCGACGGTCAAGACCCAGCTCACGCCGGTTGGCTTCAACCGCGCGGTGGCGTCGGCGATGCAGCGGAATCCGTCCCGGACCGAGGTCACGTATTCCCGCCCCGCCGAAGTCAGCGTCAGTTGCTTGTGCAGCCGCTCGAACAGGCGCACCCCAAGCCGGTCCTCCAGGGCCTTCACCTGCTGGCCGACGGCGCCCGGCGTCACGTGAAGTTCATGGGCGGCGAGTTTGAAACTGAGATGGCGCGCAGCCGCTTCGAACGCGCGCAGCGGATTCATCGGGGGCAGGGTGTAGGTCATGGTGTGAATATTATCGCAGCATCGGCCAGCGCGTTTGCAATAGATTTTCTGCGGCAGACCGCGAACAACTCTGGTTTGCTGCGGTGCCCGCGCGGACTTAAGCCGATGTCACCCCTCTGTTACGGTACATCTGCATGCCCAATATCGCGCCATGGTGGTTGACCTTTAGGCGTCAGCCAAGGAAGTTCCGGCCCGCCGTGAACATCGCTTCGTATCCCCTGACAAGCTCGTCTTCGTTCGTTCCCGACTCGCGCCGGGCATGGACGCGTCTTGTCGTGGCCGTGCTGATCGGCTCGCTCGGCAGCGTCGGCATGTGGTCCGTCGTGGTCGCGCTTCCCACCGTTCAAACCGAATTTAACGCGACGCGCGGCACCGCCTCGCTCGCCTACACGCTGGTGATGCTCGGCTTTGGATTGGGCGGCGTCCTGACCGGCAAGATTACCGATCGTTACGGTATCGTCCCTGCGATCGGCATCGGCGTCGGCGTTCTCGGCCTCGGCTATATCGGCGCCGGCCTGTCGACCTCGATCTGGCAATTCATCCTGGCGCACCTCCTGATCGGGTTGAGTTCGTCGGCAACGTTCGGCCCGCTGATGGCGGAGGCTTCGCACTGGTTCGATCGCTATCGTGGCCTCGCCGTCGCGATCGCGGCCAGCGGCAATTACATCGGCGGCGCGATCTGGCCGCCTGTCGTCAGCTGGAGCATGCAATCGGCCGGTTGGCACAACGTGCATATCGCGATTGGCATTTTCACCGCCGTCGCGATGACGCTTGCGCTGATCCTGCTGCGTCAGCTGATCGGATCGGAAACACGGCGAAGCCACGCCAACGCAGCCCCGCCGCGGGTCGATTTGAGGCTTTCCACCAATGCACTGACCGCGATCCTGTCGCTGGCAAGCATCGCCTGCTGCGTGGCGATGTCGATGCCGCAGGTCCACATCGTCGCCTATTGCGGCGATCTCGGCTATGGCGTGGCGCGGGGCGCGGAAATGCTGTCGCTGATGCTGGGATTGGGCATCATTAGCCGCATCGGCTCGGGTTTTCTGGCTGACAAGATCGGCGGCATCCCTACGCTGATGATAGGTTCGATCGCGCAGGGATCGGCGCTGTTGATGTACGTGTTCTTCGACGGCCTGACGTCGCTCTACGTCATCTCGGCGCTGTTCGGCCTGTTCCAGGGCGGCATCGTGCCGAGCTACGCCATCATCGTGCGCGAGTCGATGCCGGCCCAGGAGGCAGCGACCCGCGTCGGCATCGTGATCTTCGCTTCCGTAGTCGGGATGTCGCTGGGCGGATGGATATCGGGCGTGATCTTCGACGCCACCGGCTCCTATGCGGCTGCCTTCCTCAACGGGCTGGCGTGGAACGCGCTCAACATCACCATCACCGTGAGCCTGTTGCTACGCGCCCGGAATCGCCTCGCGATGGCGTGACGTTTGGCGACGCGGCTCAGCGCGCGCCGGCCTTAAGGGTGGGGCTGTCGAAAACCACATCAATCGGGTCGTCGGAGACGAGCGGCTCTCGCTGTATGACAAGGCGGAAGACGTCGTGGCAGGCCGGGCATTCGTAAGCCCGCACGTCGTGCCGGTTTCTGCCGGGCTTGATGCTGATCAGCATTCTTTCGAGGTTGCAGCTTGTGCAGATTGGTGCGCCCGCCATATCCGTCGCCTACTTCACGTAAGGGTTGTTTGACGGCCGCACACTATCTTGGTTGCTCCGGGCAGCGGTTAATTTAATGGGCCGTACGAATACGGGCCGGAGGATTACGGACCGGGTCCCGCCGGCTAAGCTGTCTGATGCAGAAAAGCGCTGAATAAGCGGCCTATTTGGGCAGCGCTGCGCCTGCGAATCCTGTAACGGATGTCAACTGGCTGTCACATTCGCGGTCCCTATTTGGGACGGCTCGATTTGAAAGCCTGTCATTTTTACGTTTGCTTTTTTGGATTCATGACCGAGCACATTTCAGCTTTGCCGGCATCGGCGGAAACCACGGATGTCCTGCGATTTTTGCGCAGGTTTGCCGACCTGATGTCGACCGGCAGCAATTCGGACAATCTGCTGCGCGCGGCCGGGCTGCTTGAGACGCACAGCCGCCTCCTGAAGGAGACCGAGGAACTGCTTCAGGCGGAGCGCATCCGCGCCGATGCCGGCGCTGAGACTCGCAAGGCGTTCGAGCTACGGATCGGCGAACTGGAGCGTGAGGTCCTTGCCTTGACGTCGAGGCTCGCCGACCGGCAGGCGCGCACAGAGGAAGTCGTCGCCGAAATGGAGCGTCGGCAAGGCGAGTTCCTGCAGCGGGCCGAAGAGGCGGAGGCGCAACTCGTGGCGATCCGCGAGGCGCCACCCGAAATACCGAAAGGCTCCGTCGCCGTGCCGCTCTCGAACTTGCAACTGGCGAAAGCTCAATTCGAATCCCTCGCGGCCCTATTCGAAAAGTCCGGCAACATCGTCTCGCAGGTGATGTGCGAGGCCAGTGCCTCGGCGCTCGGTCGCGTTATCGTTGATGCCGCGGCACACGATGATGCGGAAGGCCGAGCCCAGAACGCGGCCTGACGGCTACTCCAGGCCCACGTAAATTGGTCAACTACAGTCAAGTAAATGTAGCGCCCGCGGGCTGCGACGCTGATCGCGCAAACTTTTGGCCATTGAGATGAGATGATAGGATGGGCGGCTGCCGCCACCGCTTGCGACGGGATTGTAATGACCGGAAACGCCAAAACGCCGTTGGACAAATTGCCGGTCACGCTGCGCGACGTTGAGGCGGCGGCAGCGACCTTGTCCGGTTTCGTCAAGCGCACGAATTTCGACCACAGCCGGACGCTGTCCGGTATCACCGGCGCCGAGCTCTGGCTCAAATTCGAGAACTTGCAATTCACGGCGACCTTCAAGGAACGCGGCGCGCTCAATCGGCTTTCGGCGCTGTCAGCCGAGCAGCGCAAGCAGGGCGTGATCGCGGCCTCCGCCGGCAATCACGCGCAGGGCGTCGCCTACCACGCCGCGCGCCTTGGGATTCCCTCGACCATCTACGTGCCCGTTGGCACGCCTACGGTGAAGATCGAGAACACCCGGCGCCATGGCGCCACCGTAATCGAGGGCGGCGTGACGCTCGAAGAGGCGGCGTCGCTCGCCAAGGCTTACGGCGCAAGCCGCGGCCTGACCTACATTCATCCTTACGATGATCCGCTGATCATCGCGGGGCAGGGCACGATCGCGCTGGAGATATTGTCATCGGTGCCCGATCTCGACGTCCTGATCGTGCCGATCGGCGGCGGCGGGCTGATCTCCGGCATGGCAGTCGCCGCCAAGACGCTGAAGCCCGGGATCGAGATCGTCGGCGTCCAGGCGGCGCTCTACCCGTCGATGTATAATGTGATCAAGAGCCAGTCGCTGCCGATGCGCGGCGACACGCTGGCGGAAGGAATCGCGGTGAAGGCGCCGGGCGTTATCACCTCCGAGATCGTGCGGGCGCTGGTCGACGACATCGTTCTCGTCACCGAGCAGGATGTCGAGCATGCGCTGAGCCTGCTGTTGAATATCGAGAAGTCCGTCACCGAAGGCGCCGGCGCGGCGGGGCTCGCCGCCGTGCTCGCCGATCCCGATCGGTTTCGGGGGCGCAAGATTGGCCTGGTGCTGAGCGGCGGCAACATCGACCCGCGCCTGTTGTCGGGTGTGCTGACGCGCCAACTCGCGCGGGAGGGCCGGCTGTCGCGGCTGCGCTTCGACATCGTCGACCGGCCGGGCCAACTCGCTGCGGTGGTCGCCGTCTTGAGCAATGCGGGCGCAAACATCGTGGAGGTCTCGCACCAGCGGATTTTCACCGACTTGCCGGCCAAGGATGTGGTTCTCGAGGTCGTCATCGAGAGCCGAGACCGCGCGCATCTGGCTTCGACCATCAAGGCCCTGAAGACCGCCGGCATTCAGGTCGAGGTTTTGGGTTAGCCGCCGCCGGTAAAGTTTTCGCTGCGCACCGCCCAGCCGGTGACCCGGCCCTCGATCAGCGAAAAGCCGGCGTAGAGCGCCACGCCGA
>Ga0265342_10001969_pt1 | contig 18363 bp, 9 predicted proteins | sample 4CB327metaG_FD_203125 | JGI IMG/M metagenome (GOLD analysis project Ga0265342, IMG submission 203125) | Rhizosphere microbial communities from Carex aquatilis grown in University of Washington, Seatle, WA, United States - 4-CB3-27 metaG | ecosystem: Host-associated > Plants > Roots > Rhizosphere...
ACAGAAGCGCGCCCTGCTCTCCCACAGCGAGAGTGCGGAAGAGAAGCTTCGCTTCCACGAAGAGATCATCGCCATCTACAAGGACAAGCTGGCGAATCAGCAGAAGGCCATCGCTGCCTATCTGGAAGCGCTGGAGGTCAAGCCCGATGCTCGCAACCTCTTGGTCGACGTGCTGGAACTGCTCCACGAAACCAAGCAGTGGAAGAAGGCGGTAGAGATCCTCATGCGGCTAGCCAACCTGGAAACAGGAAAGGCCAAGGCCAAGTACCTGGAGACCGCTGGCATCGTCACCAACGTGGAGCTGCACTCGCCCGACGAGGCCGTGGAGATGTTCAACCAGGCCCTCGACGAGTTTCCCGACAGTTTGAAGCCGTTCGAGCGCATCGACAAGATCATGACGGCGAAGAAGGACTGGACCAACCAGCAGCGCAACTACCGCAAGATGATCAAGCGGCTGGGGCAGGACGTGTCCACGCCGGAAAAGAAAGCCACCCAACTGGCCCTGTGGCAGGGCCTGGGTGAGATCTACCGCTCGCGTTTGAAGATGTACCGCGAGGCCGCCGAGGCCTTCGAGGTGTGCGTGCACCTCGAACCCGACAATGTGCCGCGCCATCAGATCCTGGCTGAGCTATTTCAGGTGCAGGGCCCGGAATGCTACGACAAGGCGATTCGCGAGTACCGTCTACTCATCAGCCGCGCCAAGGAACCCAAGGATATGGTTTCGTCCTTGAAGATCCTCCGCCGTCTGTACGCCGAGCTCGGCAAGTACGACCACGTGTGGTGTGTGGCTTCGACCCTGGCGTACCTCAAGCAGGCGGATGCCGAGGAAATGCGCTTCTTCGAGCAGTACCGCGGCAAGGGCTTGGCGCGGGTGAAGTCCCGCCTCACCGAGGAGAACTGGCAGAAGCACATCTTTCACCCCACCGAGGATCGCTACGTTTCGGCGGTGCTGGCCAACATCAGCCAGACCGTCATTGCCGTGCGGGCGCAGGAACACAAGGACTACGGGGTCAAGCGCAAGGATCGTCGCGATCTCGGCAGCGATCAGCTGATGCTCAGCCGCGTCTTCGTCTATGCCAGCCAGATCCTCGCGGTCAGCATCCCCGAGCTCTACCTTCGGCAGGACTGGGCGGGCGACATGGAGTTCGTCAGCGCGCGCGAGAAGCAGCAGCTCTGTCCAGCGATCATCGTCGGTTCGGCGCTATTGCAAGGCAAGCAAGAGAAGGATCTCGCCTACGCCCTCGGCAAGCGACTGTCGCTGCTGCGCGCCGATCACGTCATGCGCTGGCCGCGTATCGTCCCGCAGGTGTCGGAGCTGAAGGCGTTCTTCCTGGCCGCCCTCAAACTCGTGAACAATAAGGTTCCTGTCAAGGGCGACATGGAGCAGCCCGTGGCCGAGCGCGTGGAGCTTTTGCGCCGGTTCTTGCCGCCGCAAAACCTGGAACAATTGGCGGAGGTCGTGCGTTTGTTCTTGGAGAGCAAGGCCGAGGTGGATCTCCACAAGTGGGCGTTGGCGGTCGACCTCACCTCGACGCGCGCCGGTTTCTTGCTTTGCAACGACCTGGAGGTTGCCGCCCAGCAGGTGCTGTCCGAGCCCCTGAGCGTAGGTAGCGCGGATCCCAGAGAGAAGATTCGGGATCTGATTCAATGGAGCGTCTCGGAGGAATACTTCGAGCTGCGCAGCCACCTCGGTTTGGCCATCGGATAGGTCGAGATGCCGGCCGCGCTAGCAGTCATTCTGGCGAGCGTTGCCGGCGCCTGTGTGGGTCTGTGGTTAGTCATCAAGGCTCGGGCGCGGGTCGAGCAGGCTCGCCACGTTCGGGCTCAGGAGATTGACCGGATCCGCTCGGTCGCCGAACGGGAAGGTCAGACCGTGCGCATGCAGGCGGAGGTTACGGCGCGTGAAGAGGCGCTGCTCATGCGCGCCGAGGCCGAAGCTGCGCTTCGCGCCCGCCAGGCCGAACTGGCCGAGCTCGAATCGGCCCTGGCTGGCCGTTCCGTTCTGGCCAGTGAAGAGACGCGTGCGCTCGATGAGATTCGCAAGGAGCTGAGGGATCGCGAGCTTCCCCTGGCCGACATCGAGCGGGAGGCGAAAAAGCTCGAAGCGGAAAGGGCGTTGCTGCGGCGGCAACAGCGCAGCGAACTGGAGCGCGCGTCCCATCTGACCGCACCGCAGATGAGGCAGGCGCTGGTCGACGTCGAGATCGAGGAAGCGCGTGCATTGGCGTCGCAAGTCGTCCGCAACGCCAGCGACGGCGCTTCGGCTTCGGAGGTCGCCCGCGCCGCCAAGCGCTTGATGGGGATTTCGGCGGGACGGATGACCGACCACTTCTATTCGGAAAGGGCTCAATCCATCATCGTGCTACCGGAGAGCCGCGGTGGACGGCCGGTCATCACGGCGGACGACCTCAAGCTCGTGGAAGGCGTCGCCGGGGTCAGCCTGGCCCTCACCGAAGAAGGCGATGCCATTCGCATCGAAGGTCTTGATGGGGTGGGCCGCGAAGTTGCCCGTCGCTGCGTCGCCCGCATGCTACGCCGGCCAGGGTTGCAGGGGGATGCCTTTGCCAAGGTCGCGCGGGAAATCACCACCGAAGTGGAGCGCGAGATCGTGGACTTCGGGCATCGTGGGTTCGCCTTGCTGAGGCTCGATCGCGCGCACTCCGACATCGTCAAGTTGGTGGGCCGGCTGAACTTCAGAACGAGCTACTCCCAGAATCAGTGGGAGCACAGTGTGGAGGCGGGATTTCTCTGTGGCATGTTGGCTAGCGAGCTGGGGCTTGATGTGCAGATCGCCCGACGGGCGGCGTTGCTTCACGACATCGGCAAGGCTCTCACGCACGAGCTCGACGGATCCCATGCGGTCATTGGTGCCGAGTACGCTCGCCGTCTTGGCGAGAGCGAACTCGTCGCGAACGCCATCGGTGCCCACCATACCGACGAGCCGTTTGCCAGTTGCTACGCCCACCTCGTCGCTGCCGCCGACGCCATGTCGGGCGGACGTCCAGGATCGCGCCGCCAAAACGAGGACAACCACATGGCCAAGCTGGCCGAAATCGAGCGCATCGCGCGAAGTTTTCGCGGCATCGCCGAGGCCTTCGCCGTCCAGGGTGGGCGCGAGGTGCGGGTCTACGTGGAGGAAGAGCGCGTAAGCGACGATGGTGCCACGAAGCTCGCTGCCGATATTGCGCAGGTCATCTCGCACGACATGACGTTCCCCGGACAGATCAAGGTAACCGTCATCCGAGAATTCATAGCGACAGAGCTTGCGAGCTAACGAAAGCCATGCATCTGAACGTTCCCCCCACCATTCCCTACGCCGTCGGTGTGATGCTCGTGCTCTTCGGTGTCCTGCGTGCGAAGTACCTTGCGGCGCCGCGCACACCTCCCATGACGGAAGAAGACGCCGAAACCTCCACGAACCTGCCGCCCGTTCGCGGCAAGGAACAGCGCCGTCACCTACGCATGGGTGTGGTGTGGGTACTGCTCGGCCTCTTTCTTCTGATCTCGACCTACGTGCAGGCCCACCGGCGCTAGGTTGTCGGGTAATTGCGGGCTGCCCGAAGGGCCGGCCCGCGGATCCCGGCTGGCGGGCGGCGTGAGCGAGGGCGGTAGCGTGTTCGTGGGCGGGATGCGGGAGGCGGAAAGCGCGTGGCGAGGGTGTGAGCGGGACGCGGGACGCTCACGCTCACGCTCACGCTCACGCTGGCCCTTGCCCACGCGAGCCGCGACACGCTGGTCGCACACGCTACCCCGACCGCTCGCGCTGGGCGGGCTGCGCGAGCGGCGCCACGCGTCTCCCGATAGGCCCTGCTACCGCTTCGGTGGAAAGAGCCAGGCCGCGCCGCGCACGCCGCTCGAGTCGCCGAACTTGGCCTTCACGATGGGCGTCGTCACCTTGTCCGAAAACACGTACTTCGGCAGTAGCAAGGGAACCTCGCGGTACAGACGTGCGATATTGGAAACGCCACCGCCAAGCACGACGAAGTCGGGATCCAGGACGTTGATGATAACCGCCAGCGCACGCGCCATGCGGTCTTCGTATCGAGCCATGGTCGCCAGCGCTTGCGCATCGCCGCCTTCCGCACGCGTGGCGATTTCCGCCGCTTTCAGATCTTGCCCCGTGATCAGGCGGTGGTCGCGCGCAAGGCTTGGACCGGCAAGGAAGGACTCATTGCAACCCGGCCGCCCACAGAAGCAGGGATGGCCGGGTCTCTCATCGTCGCGTGGCCACGCCAGCGGGTTGTGGCCCCATTCTCCAGCGATGGCGTGTGCACCAGTGAGCAGGTGACCGTCGACGACGATGCCTCCACCCACCCCGGTTCCGATGATGACTCCGAAAACCACCTGTCCGCCTGCACCTGCGCCATCGGTGGCCTCGGAGAGCACGAAGCAGTTGGCGTCGTTGGCCACGCGCACTTCGCGGTTCAGCGCACGGCTCAGGTCTTTGTCGAGCGGATGCCCGATCAGCTCCACCGTATTGGCATTTTTGACCAGACCCGTCGCGGGCGAGATGGCGCCTGGGATGCCTACCCCGACCGTCCCCTTCTCGCCGTACGCCTTCTCTATATCGGCGACCAGCGAGACGATGGCCTGGACAATCGCTGCGTATTCTCCTTTGGGCGTTGGGATGCGCAGCCGCTGTCGCTCAACGCCTTTTTCGTCGATGGCAATTCCCTCAATCTTGGTGCCACCCAGGTCGATTCCAATTCGCATTTTCGTTGCTACTGTACACTTGAGTTCGGCGCTTTGGGCACCCACTAAAAGTGCGATGGGATGATTTCACAACCCTTGCTAGTCAAGTTACACTGGAGATCCACCGAGCGTGTGAGTGTTGACGGGCTTTGCCCGACGTAACTCACCGCGGGAGCTCGAAAGAACCCTCCAGGGTTCTTTTATAGGAGGAGAAGAGCGGATGTCCACGAACGCGTCATACGCCAGGTCGATCGCGCATGGCACCGCACTGATCGCGGCAATCCTCTACAGCCTAGCCGCATGCAAGTCGCAGGAACCAGCTCCTTTGCCTATGCTGCCCCCGCTTCCGGACTTGGGACACAAGGTGGCCGCAAAGAAGGGTAGCTACCGAAATCAGTCCGGTTCGCCCATCGCGCCCTCGGTGGTTCCAGACGATCCGGCACCCACCCAGGTCCAGGTAGCGGCGGCCGATAATCCGACCGGCGCGAAGACCACGCTGAATGGGGATCCGAACGGTATCACGCGTGATACGCTGCACCTGGCAGTGCAGGGGGCCATGGGCTCCTTGGCAGCCTGCTTTTCATCCCTGACGGAAGATCCCATGGTGTCGGTTTCGTTCGAAGCAGATCCGAGCGGCAGGCCTAGCCTTGTGCGTGTGGGTGGTGCGCCGCCGGACGCCGAGCGCTGCATCCGTAACGTGGTGCAGAATATTCACTTTCCAAGCTTCGAGGGCAAGGGCGTGCAAGTCGACTTGCCGCTTTCATTTCACCGCGTAGCACGCCCACCCCAGCCAGCCGCCCCCAGCGGGCAGCCACCACCGGGCGCGCCCCTGTTCTTGCAGCCCTAGCTAGGAGGTATCGCGTAGGCGTAGCCGGGCTTCGCCTGCCGACTTTGGCGGCACTAGGGACCCGCCCAACCCGCCGCTCCGCCAGAGGGCGGGAGGGGTGGGGGCCCCCACTCTTCTTCCCTCCCACTACACTAGAAACGCATCCCGCGTTTAGCGCGATACATAAACCATCGGTACGTCAGATAGACCGCTCCACCGACAGTCAACAGTCCGAGCATTGGGGCATGGTAGAAAAACAAGACGCCCGCGCCCGTCCACGCAGAGAGCGCGACCAGTCCCTTCTTTTTGGCTTCCGCTTTGTCTCGCGACATAAGGCTCTGGGTCATGATGGCTTCCTGGCTGGCCATCATGGGGCGACGCCAGCCTTGGCGCAAGATGCAACCGCAGGCCCATTGCGCGCGCCGCCGGACCCGTGGTATTTGCGGTGCCAAGGAGAACGCCATGCGATTACTGCTCTCGATCCTTTCAGTGTTCGGCCTGGTGACCTTTTTCGCTCCCTTGACCGAGGCAAAACCCAAGAAGGACTCTCAAGTTGAGGCTGAGCCCCCCGAGGCCGCGACGGAGAACAATGCTTGCGGTTGCTATCGTGACAAGGATGAAAAGTGCCACTGCATCAAGGTGAGCAAGGCGAAACTCAAGTGCCAGTGCGAGAACGACTGCGAGCCTCCTGAGTGCACGGCCAAGCGCCAGCACGATGAGGAGAAGGCTGCAGAGCTGGCCCTCAAGAAGGCGAAGGACAGAGACAAGAAAGCGCAGGAGGAGGCCAAAAAGGCCCAAGCTCAGCGCGACAAGGAGAGGAAGGCCGAGCAGGCCAAGAAAGAAAAGGAGAAAGAGAAGGAAAACTCCGATCCGCGCTGGAAATTGCAGTAAGGCTCTGTCCAGCAGTGGCTGCGCAGGAGGATTTCTGAAGACGCACCAAGTAGGAAGGCCCTGTCAATTCGTGGCCGAATCGCTGCTCTTGGCGCGTTAGGCCTTGATGAGTAGTTTCAAATAGTTGCGTCGTAATGCAGGGATCGACGGATTGCGCCGTCGATCCCTGTTTTGATTTTGAGCCAGCTTATGCCAGCATCGTCCGCCCCACAGGTGGGGGATGCCCTTTCTTACTGACGAACTCGGCATCCGAGCAGGAGACAAGACACGAAATGAAGAACGCAGGACTCGACAAAGATTCACTCCAGATGCTTCTCGATACCATTGGGTCGTTCGGCAAGCAGAAGCTTCCGCCCAAGGTTCGCCTAGAGTTAGATGAGAAGGACGAGTTCCCGCTCGGGCTTATCCAGGAGCTGCTTGGGCCGGAGATCGGGCTACACCTGCTCTTCATTCCCGAGGAGCTTGGCGGCCTAGGCGGATCGGCCTACGACGTGTATCGCGTGTCCGAGGACATGGCTCGCCTCGACCTCGGCGTGGCTACCGCCTTTCTCGCCATTTTCCTCGGCACCGATCCCATCGTCGTGGGCTCTACCGAGGAGCAGCGCAAGCACTGGCTTCGCCGCATCGGCGACGAGGGACTGATTGTCGCCTACGCTGTGACCGAGCCGCTGGCTGGCAGTGAGCTTTCGGCCATTCGGACCAAGGCCGACCGTGTGATCGAGAACGGTGAGCTCAAGGGCTACAAGATCAACGGCACCAAGCAGTTCATCTCCAACGGCGGCTTCGCGCAGCTGTACTCGGTGCTGGCGGCTGCTCCCGATGGACCGACCTTCTTTCTCGTCGAGAAGGGGGCGCCTGGGCTGGTGCCGGGCAAGCACGAGAACAAGCACGGCATTCGTTCGTCGAATACCTCGCCGGTCATCTTCGAGGACGTGTTCGTGCCCACCGAGAACCTCCTTGGCGGCGTGGAGGGCAAGGGCCTCATCCACGCCCAGTCCGTGTTTGGTTTCACGCGCCTGATGGTTGCGGCTTTCGGATTGGGCGGCGGTGTGGCGGCCATGCTCAAGGCGATCCGGTACTCGCGCGAGCGCGTGCAGGCCGGCTCCACCCTGTCCGAGAAGCAGGGCTACATGGACAAGCTGATCGTTCCTCACGTGGTCAAGCTCGAGGCGGCCCGCGCCTACATCGAGGAGGTCGCACGTCGCTTGGATGCTGGCGAGCCCGAGCTGCAAACCGAAGGTGCCATCGCCAAGCTCTTTGCCACCGAAGAGGGCAACGCGGCCGCGGACGCCGCGGTTCAGGCGCTGGGCGGCTACGGCTACACCAAGGAGTACGCGGTCGAGCAGATCCGCCGCGACGTGCGCATCACGACCATCTACGAAGGTACGAGCGAGATCATGCAGTGGACGGTGTCGCGCGACCGTTGGCGCGTTCACTTGCAAGAGCGCGGCGGCTTCTACCGCCGCATGGCTGAATCGCTGGAGAACCTACATCGCGAAGACGCCCGAGTTGGAGCCGACGTGGCGGCCCTGGCCGTGAGAGCCGTTCTCGAAACCACCGAACGCTGCCGCGTGAGCCGCCTCACGCGCCATCAACACGTGCTGTTTCAACTCGGCGAGCTGATGACCCGCGCGGAAATCGCGGCCAATTTCGCCCAGTATGCAGCCGGGCGCGGCGCTGCGAAGTACGAACCATTCTTTGCCCCCAAAGCGGTCAAGGATATGTCCAGGGTTTGCGCCCGCGAAGCCGCGCTCGATGTGCTGGCCGGCGCCGTTCGCCTGGTGCGCGGCATGGACGCCGTGGACGACGCAGGCATGGCGGACTTCGAGCGTGCGTTGCAAGCACAAGCCATCCACGCGTCGGCCAAGGGACTCATGGCCGACCTGGATATCGTCGCCAAGGCGATTGTGGAGCAAGATGCGGCGCGACCGCAGTGACCGTCACGTCTGGAAGAACACGAGTCAAGGCAGTGCGATCGGGCTCAGCGACCCGCCGAGTTTCGCTATGCGATGGAATCCGAAGGAGCAAAGTAGATGAGTAGTTCGACACGAGATCCGGCCGACCGGGCCGTCGCGGTTGTGGGCGTAGGCGCGATCTTGCCCGACGCACCCGATGCGCAGAGCTTTTGGCAGAACGTGCTCGCTGGCCGGGACTCGATCACTGAGGTGAACCCCGATCGTTGGATTGCCCGGGACTACTGGGATCCCGATCCCAAGGCGCCGGGCAAGACCTACTCGAAGATCGGTGGCTGGGTGCGTGGCATCACCTTCGATTCGACCAAGCTCAAGATTCCACCGCGTGTGGCCGCGTCCATGGACGATGGACAGAAATGGGCGCTTCTGTGCGCGGGGCAGGCCTTGCGCGATGCTGGCCACCCGGACCGTCCTCTCGACAGCGAGTCGACCGCGGTCATCATTGGCAACGCCATGGGCGGCGAGCGGCACTACGAAACCGTGCTGCGTCTCTCCTTTCCGGAGTACTCCAGAGCACTCTACGAAACCGCCGCCTTCAGGGGGTTGCCGGCGGCGACGCGTGAGGCGATCCTGGCGGAATTCGCCAGAGAGATTGCTCTGCGCTTGCCCGACACCACCGAAGACACCATGCCAGGCGAGCTGACCAACATCGTCGCCGGCCGGGTGGCCGCGGTGTACAACTTGCGTGGCCCCAACTTCACCACCGACGCCGCATGCGCGTCGGCCCTGGCGGGCGTGCAGGCCGCCATCGACAGCCTGGTCGATCACCACTACAACGTGGCCCTGACTGGCGGCATGGATCGCAACATGGGTGCCACCACCTTCGTCAAGTTCAGCAAGATCGGCGCGCTCTCGCCCGACGGATCGCGGCCCTATTCGGCCGGAGCCAATGGGTTCGTCATGGGCGAAGGCGGTGCTTTCTTCATCTGCAAGCGCCTGGACGACGCCGAGAAGGCGGGCGACAAGATCTACGCCGTCATTCGCGGCGTTGGTGGAGCCAGCGACGGCCGAGGCAAGGGCATCACGGCCCCCAATCCGATTGGCCAGCGTCTGGCCATCCAGCGCGCGTGGAAGCGCGCCGGGCTCGACCCGGCCACCATGACCTTGCTCGAAGGTCACGGCACTTCGACCCGGGTGGGCGACGTGTCCGAGATGGAGAGCGCGGCCAGCGTGCTCATGGAGGGAACACCCATCAAGCACAAGATCGCGCTTGGCTCGGTCAAGTCGCAGATTGGCCACCTCAAGAGCGCGGCCGGGGCTGCGGGTTTGCTCAAGGCGGTGCTGGCTTGCCACCACAAGATCCTGCCGCCCTCGATCCATTGCGATGTGCTGAGCCCAGCCATCCCGTTCGACAAGATCCCCTTCGAGGTGAACACCCAGGCGCGGCCGTGGGAGCGGCCAGCGTTCGGGCCCAGGCGCTGTGGCGTTTCGGCCTTTGGCTTCGGCGGCACCAACTTCCACGTCGTGGTCGAGGAATACGTGCCCGGTATGCTGGTCAAGCGCCAGCCCCTGGTGCAGGTCCCGGCTGCCGCTCTCTCGCCAGCCCGCGGAAGTCAGTTTGGAAGTCAGGTCGAAGGTCAGGTTGCTGTGGCGCAGGCCGCTCAGTCACAGGTAGCAGACGACAGGCCACGCATGCTGGGTCACATGCTCGCGCTGGCCGGCGGCGACCTGGGGTCCATCAAGGCACAACTCGTCCAGGCCCTGGCACACGCCAAGACCGGCAAGGTCCCCGACGGCACGCCCCCGGGCTCGGAATTTCTCAGCGCTCAGAATCGCCTGGTCATCGCCTTCGAAGAAGCGGGCGATCTCATCAAGAAGTGCGACCTCGCATTCGAAGCCCTGGACAAGAACGACGCCCGCAAGTGGCGCATCCTGCAGACCAAAGGCATTCACTTCGGCCGTGGCCCTGCCGGCAAGGTCGCGTTTCTCTTTCCTGGTCAGGGATCCCAATACGTCAATATGCTCGCCGACGTTCCCGATCCCATCGTGCGCCAGACCTTCGAGGAAGCCGATCGCACCATGGGGCCTATTCTCGGTCGGCCCCTTACCAGCTACGTCTACAGAGACGCCAACGATGCGGCGGCCATGGAAGACGCCGAGGAGGCGCTCAAGGACACGACCATCTGCCAGCCGGCCATGGTGGCCACGGATATCGCCATCATGCGCATGCTCGGCAAACACGGCGTGTTTCCCGATATGGTCATGGGACACAGCCTGGGCGAGTGGGCGGCTGCGGTGGGCGCGCGCATGATCAACTTCTCCGAGGCACTCGTCGCGGTGAGCGCCCGGGCGCGGGCCATGGAGTCGGTTTCCATTGGCGACAAGGGCAAGATGGCCTCGGTGCTCGGGCCGACCAGCGAGATCGTACGACGACTGCCCGAGATCGGCGGCTACCTCACGCCGGCCAACATGAACAGCAAGAAGCAGACGGTGATCGCCGGGGCCAGCGACGCCGTGGAGCGCGCGGTCGAATTCTTCAACAACCTGGGCATGACCGCGCAGATCATTCCGGTGTCGCACGCCTTTCACAGCAAGGTGGTCGCGCCCGCTGCGGACGCCCTGTACCGGACCATCTGCGAGATGCAGATTGCTCCGCCCAGCATTCCGCTGGTCGGCAATATCGACGGACAGCTCTATCCCACGGACAATATGGAAACCATCCGGCGGCGTCTGGCCGACCAGATGGCGTCGTCGGTCCAGTTCGTCAAGGGCATCGAAACCTGCTACCGCGAGGGCGCACGCATTTTTCTCGAGGTTGGGCCCAAGCGCGCTCTGCAGGCATTGGCCGAAAGCGACCTCGAGGACAAGCACGATGTCCTTTGCCTTTCCACCAACCATCCCAAGCGCGGCGGTGTGCGCTCGTTCCACGATGCCATGTGTGGCCTGTACGCCGCGGGCATTCCCAGGCCTGAGCAACTTTCCCGGATCCCAGAACTGCGCGCCGCCGCCGAAGGCGCCACGAGCGCAGTCCCCAGTGTGAACCCTACGTCAGCGAATGGAGCCTCCATCGTCATGAGCACGGATCGAACACGTCCATCTGCCACGGCCGGCCAGACCGACTACGAGAGTCTGGGACGACTTTTCGCACGATTTCTCGACGAGGGTAGGGCGCTCTACCAAGGTGGGCAGCCTGCGCTGCCTGCGCCCTCCGCGCAGGCGGGCTCTATCGTCATTTCCGGCGTGGGCCTGGGGTTGCCCGGGGAAAGTCGCCGCGTGTTCGATGACGGTAACATCGACCGCATCTTGGCCGGGGAATCGTTCATTGAACCGGTGCCGCAGAAACTGCGCGAGCGCATGCTAGGCAAGAACATCGTGCGCCTGCACAAGCGCGAAATTGGCGAGCCGAGTTTGGAACCCATCGAGTCCGCTGATGAAGTCATCCGCTTGGCCGGTCGCAAGGGCGCCTTCGATCTGAACCAGGACTTCGGGGTTGCCAAGGAGCGCACCGAGGTCTTCGATACCACCACCGCGCTCGCCATCGCAGCTGGCATCGAGGCCTTGCGAGATGCCGGTATTCCGCTGGTGCGCCACTATCGGCGCACCACCACCGGCAGCTATTTGCCCGACCGCTGGCGTTTGCCACTGGTCATGGCCGACGAGACCGGCGTGATCTTCTCCTCGGCTTTCCCTGGGTTCGACAACATGACCCGCGAAATCACGCGATTTTACGAAGCCCGCGAACAGAAGACCGACTATCAGATTGATCGTCGCTTCATGTTCCAGGTGTTGTCGATGGGACACGCCCAGTTTGCCGAAATGCTCGGTATTCGCGGGCCCAATACGCAGGTCAACTCGGCCTGTGCATCGACGACGACGGCTATCGCCATCGCCGAGGATTGGATTCGTTTGGGGCGTTGTCGCCGTGTGATCGTGATCGGCGCTGACGACCTGACGTCGGACAATCTGATGGAGTGGATGGGCGCGGGGTTCTTGGCAACCGGTGCCGCCACCACCGAGAACGTGGTCGAGCGCGCCGCACTCCCGTTCGACCGCCGCCGCCACGGCATGCTCATGGGCATGGGCGCATGCGCGCTCGTCGTCGAATCCGAAGACGCCATCCGCGAGCGCGGGATGCGCGGAGTTGTGGAACTTTTGGGCACGGAAGTCGCCAACAGCGCCTTCCACGGCTCGCGCCTCGATGTGACCCACATCGAAGCCGTGATGGAACGATTGGTGTCAACGGTCGAGCGCAAGCATGGTCTCGAACGCCACGCCATGGCCAAGGAACTGGCTTTCATCTCGCACGAGACCTATACACCGGCTCGCGGCGGCAGCGCGGCGGCCGAGGTGTTCGCCCTGCGCAAGACCTTCGGCTCCTCGGCCAACGACCTGGTGGTGGCCAATACCAAGGGCTTCACCGGGCACCCGATGGGCGTCGGCATCGAGGACGCCATGGCGGTCAAGATCCTGGAAAAGCAGATCGTGCCGCCCGTGCCCAATTTCCGCGAACCCGATCCGGAGCTTGGCACGCTCAACCTGTCCAAGGGTGGGCACTATCCGGTGCGCTTTGCTTTGCGCCTGGCCGCGGGCTTTGGTTCGCAGATCGCGATGTCGTTGTTTCGTCGTGTTCAAGGCGTCGAGCAGCGTGTCACCGACCAGCGGGCCTACCAGCGTTGGCTTTCGGAGGTTTCTGGCTACGATGCACCCAGCGTCGAGGTTCAGCAACGGACCCTGCGCATCAAGGACGAGGGCCAGCCACGGAGGGAACCGGCACAGTCGCACTGGCTCCCAGGCGTGGCGCCGAGCGCCGTTACCAGCGACACGCTAGGGATGCTTTCGACGCCACTTCAGGCCACGGCCACGGCCACGGCTCCGGTCGCGACTCCGGCCACGACCACGGCAACGACCACCACGCCTGGAGGCGAATCCATCCTCGAGAAGGTGCTCGGTATCGTGGCCGAGAAGACGGGCTATCCGCGCGACATGCTGGATCCGGACCTTGATCTCGAGGCCGACCTGGGCATCGACACGGTCAAACAGGCCGAGGTGTTCGCGATGGTGCGCGAGACCTTCAGCATTCCTCGCCAGGACAACCTGAAGCTGCGTGACTACCCGACGCTTCGCCACGTGGTCGGCTACGTCGAACAGAGCAAGGGTCTCGCGGTCCAAGCACCGGCCGCGACACCGGCCACGGCACCGGCCACGGCCACGGCCACGGCCACGGTTGCAGGCGAATCCATTCTAGACAAGGTGCTCGGCATCGTTGCTGAAAAGACGGGCTATCCGCGCGACATGCTGGATCCGGATCTCGATCTCGAGGCCGACCTTGGAATCGACACGGTCAAGCAGGCCGAGGTGTTCGCGATGGTGCGGGAGACCTTTGGTATTCCTCGTCAGGACAACCTGAAGCTGCGCGACTATCCGACTTTGCGCCACGTGGTTGGTTACGTCGAGCAGGCGAGGGGAGCGGGCGCAACCTCGACGGTGGCGGCGACGATGTCAGCAACGCCGGCCACGGCCCTCCCTTCGGGAGCTTCGGGACCTACCCTACCCCTGCCCTCAGGACCCGCCGCGCCTCCACCCCCTACGCCTGCTTCGCAGGCGTCCTCACCGCTCGCGCCTTCGACGGCCACGGCTCCACAAGGCTCGGTCGTCACCAAGGTGCTCGCTATCGTGGCGGAGAAGACCGGCTATCCCAGCGACATGCTGGAAATGGATCTCGATCTGGAAGCGGATCTGGGTATCGACACGGTCAAGCAGGCCGAGGTGTTCGCAATGGTGCGAGAGACCTTTGGGATTCCTCGCCAGGACAATCTGAAGCTGCGCGACTACCCGACCCTTCGACATGTGATTGGGTACGTCGAGCAGAGCCTGGGCGGTGGTGCCTCCGCTGCGCCCGCGCCAGCCGCGCCCGCGCCAGCCGCGCCCGCGCAAGCGGCGCCAGCTCCGGTTGTCCCCGTGCCTGTGGTGACGATAGCGCCGGCTCCAGTCGTGACACCGTCACCCCCTGCGGTTCCCGCTGTGGGGACTTCGACGGCCCCATCGCCTTCGCCCATCGCCGCAGGTAGCGATCCCATGGTCGTCAAGGTACTCGCCATGGTGGCGGAGAAGACCGGCTATCCCAGCGACATGCTGGAGCTGGATTTGGATCTCGAAGCCGACCTCGGCGTCGACACAGTCAAGCAGGCGGAAGTCTTCGCAATGGTGCGCGAGGAATTCAAGATTCCCCGCAAGGACGATCTGAAGCTGCGCGACTATCCCACGCTTCGCCACGTGATCGGATACGTGAAGCAGAGTTTGGCTAGTCCGGACACTGCCGTAGCGGCTGTGCCTGCACCCGCCACATCCGCTGCGCCTGCGCCTGCGCCCACCGCTGCGCCTCAGCCAGCGCCTGCTGCCGAGCCTGCGCCTGCACCCGCCGCCGCTGCTCCCGTAGCGGTGACGCCAGCTATTGTCGTGTCCGACGCGAATCCCTTCGAAAGCGGCGTGCTTCGCCGTCCCGTGGTGACCTTGCGTCCGCCACTCGCCGCCTGCAAGCGCACGGCCGTGCGCCTGGAAAAGGGCAGTCGGGTTGTGGTGGTATCGGATCGTGAGGGTGCGGGCCGCTTGCTGTGCGACGAGCTAGAACGGCGCGGGGTTCAGGTGCTGCGCATCGACGCACGGCCCGAGCGCGGCGAAATCGAGAATGCCCTGCACGAGTGGTCCGCCGCGGGTCCGATAGCGGGCATGTATTTCCTTGCCCCGCTCGACGCTTGCCCCTCGCTGCGCGAGATCGATTTGGTGGAATTCCGCAAACAGTATCGTGACCGCGTGCTGCTCCTGCACGGGGCTGTGCGCGGGCTCTACGATGCCCTCGCCAATCCCGGCACCTTCCTCATCACGGCGACGCGTATGGGGGGACACCACGGTTACGGCCAGGGCGGTGCGCGCAATCCCATCGGCGGGGCCATTGTCGGCTTCGTCAAAGCCTGCAAACGCGAGCGGCCCGAGGCATTGGTCAAGGCCGTGGATTTCCCCGAGGACATGCCCAGCGAGGTGGTAGCGCGCGCCCTGCTCGACGAGACCGAGCGCGATCCGGGCGCGATCGAGATCGGCTACCAGGGCAGTCTGCGCGTGACCGTGGGCGTGCAGCTGTTCACGACGCCGCCCAGCGACGCCAAGACGCCCGTCGCGATGGATGCGAATGCTGTGTTCGCGGTCACCGGGGGGGCTGGCGCCATCACGGTGGCCATCGTGCGCGATCTGGCAGCGGCCTCGCGCGGAACCTTCTACCTACTCGACGCACGCCAGATGCCGCCCGAGAGCGAGCGACCGCTGCTCGAGAAGGTCATCCAGGATCGCGAAGGCGCGAAACGCGATGTGTTCGAGCGCCTGAAGGCCGAGAAGGGCCGCGCAACGCCAGCGCAGGTCGAAGAGAAACTCTTCGATCTCGAACGCCAGGCCGGCATTCTCGAAGCCCTGCGCTCGGTGGAAGAGGCGGGTGGCCGCGCCTTTTACCGGCAGGTAGACGTGCTTGACGGTAACGCAGTCAAGGCCGTGGTCGACAACATCCGCCAGCAGAGCGGCAAGCTCGACGTGGTCTTGCACGCGGCTGGCCTCGAGCGCAGCCGCTCGCTCGATCGCAAGCCGGTCGAGGAGTTCGACCTAGTCTTCCGCGTGAAGGCCGACGGTCTCTTCAACCTGATGGCCGCCACGCGTGACCTTGACGTCAAGGCCATGGTGGTCTTCTCCTCGGTCGCCGGGCGTTTCGGCAATGCGGGCCAGGCCGACTACAGCGCGGGCAACGACTTCATGTGTAAGACGGTCTCGTGGTGGTCGGCATCGCGGCCGGAATCGCTCGGCATCGCGCTCGACTGGACCGCGTGGGGCGGCATCGGCATGGCCACGCGCGGGAGCATTCCCGAAATCATGAAGCGCGCTGGCATAGACATGTTGGATCCCGCCGAGGGCTTGCCGATCATTCGTAACGCGCTTCTCGCCGGGTATTCAGGCGAGGCCGTGGTGGGCCGTCGCCTGGGCATCCTGGTGACGCCCATCGACCCGGACGGTGGTCTCGACGTCGACGGCAGTCTGCAGGCGCGCGCCAAGGACAAGTCGCTGCCCTTGCCCTTCACGCACGTGAACCACCATCTGCACGAGGGCTTGGTGGCCGAGTTGAAGCTCGATCCCAAGGTCGAGCCCTTTCTCTACGATCACGCCATCGACGGCATCCCGGTTCTGCCCGGGGTCATGGGCATCGAGACCTTCGCCGAGGCGGCCTGGTTGCTCGTGCCGAGCCACCACGTGGTGGGACTGGAAGACCTGCGGTTCCTGGCGCCCATGAAGTACTACCGCAACGAGCCGCGTACGGCTACCGTGCGTGCACGGGCGGTTCTGGGGGAGCACGGCCTCGTACGCGTCTACACCACCCTGTCGTCGGTGCAGACCATCGTGGGGCGCGAGCCCGAGGTGAGGCTGCACTTTTCGGGTGTGGTCGTGCTTGCGCCATCGGCGCTCGAAACGCAGTACGTGCAGGCCTTCAACCGTACCGAGCCTGAGATCGGGCGTGAGGCCATCTATCGCGTGTACTTCCATGGTCCGGCCTACCGCGTGCTCGACCGGGTCGAGAGCGCTGGCGCCAACCAGGTCATCGGTTGCATGACAGCCGATCTGCCGCTCGACACCACGAGCTCCAATCACCACAGTTTGGTGGGGCCGCGCCTCATCGAGCTGTGCTTCCAGACGGCCGGGGTGTGGGAGATCGGGAAGACTGGCCAACTCGCCCTGCCCACCGCCGTCGATCAGGTGATCGTGCGCGATCCATCGGCGGGACATGGCCCGCTGGTTGCGGAGGTCACTGCCAACCCGAGCGCCGACGGCCTGTCGTTCAACGCCCGTGTTCGCGATGGCGAAGGCAAGATCCACATCGAACTGGTGGGCTATCGCACCTCGCGTATGCCGAATACGCTGCCTGAGGACGAAGCCGGACCGTTCCGCAAAGTCGTCGTTTGATGTTCCGTTACCGGCTGGTCCATGCGAGTGAATACCCGTTGCTTGCGCAAGGCCAGACGGGACCGGATCTGCTCAGCCCGCGCGAGGAGAAGCTTCTCGCGGGGCTTGGCCATGTGCCAAGAAGGCGCAAGTGGCTGATGGGAAGGGCGGCGGCCAAGCGCCTGGTGGGCGACATGTTGGGCGAGGGGAGGGTGCCAGACGATAGGATCAGCGTGCTCAACCAGCCCTCGGGCGAGCCATTCGTGCTCATCGAAGGCAAGGGCGGCTGGGGCCGCGCCATCTCCATCTCGCATCGAAGCGAGGTCGGCATGGCCGCCGCACCGCTCGATGAATCCGCGCGCATTGGCGCCGACGTGGAAACCGTCGAGCCGCGCGATCCCGCGCTGGTCAGGCAATTCTACACCGACGGCGAAGCCCAGGTCGTCGAGGCTGCGGGAAACGACCGTGACGAAATCGTGTCGCGCATTTGGAGCGCCAAGGAGGCGGTCTTGAAGCTCCTCGGCCTCGGTCTGCGCATCGACACACGCGGCGTGATGGTGAATCTGGTCGGCGAGCCGTTTCCCGAGTGCCCCGACGATTGGCAGCCGGTGGACGTGAAGGTGGTTGCCGAGTTGCCACGCCAGAGCATGCTCGATTCCCTGCGCGTGATGTGGCGGCGCGAGGCGGGGTACGTGCTGACGGTGGCAGTGGCGGGCTAGCTACTTCACAGCGCCGTAGAAATAGTAGTCGGCACTGTAGTCGACGCGTGCTTCCGCGCCGACCTTTTCGGCATCGCAACCGGCGACAGGAGCCTTTCCCAGCATCGTGTTCAGGCGCTGTACATATTCCACTTTCGACAATACACCGTCACCTTGGTGCGTGGTCGCTTGCAGCAGAAGCCAGGGTATCGCATCGTTTCGCGGAGCATCCACTTGGGCGATCTTCTTTCCACGCACCGAGCTGCCATCGTTCGACGTCCAATTCGGTCCCTCTCCGTGTGTCCCCACCTCGTTTCCCTTGGCATCCAAGAGTTTCGCGGCGGGGGCTTTCAACGTCCACGCTGGCGTTCCA
>Ga0265342_10001972_pt1 | contig 18333 bp, 18 predicted proteins | sample 4CB327metaG_FD_203125 | JGI IMG/M metagenome (GOLD analysis project Ga0265342, IMG submission 203125) | Rhizosphere microbial communities from Carex aquatilis grown in University of Washington, Seatle, WA, United States - 4-CB3-27 metaG | ecosystem: Host-associated > Plants > Roots >...
CCACGCCGGCCCAACCGCAACGGACGGGTAATGACGCCTTGGAATTTGCCATAACGGAGATCTAACTCAGTCTCCACCTGCCGTCAGGGCCATCCGGTCCGATATACCGGGACGAAGATCTGGAGGATGGCAGAGAACTTGCGGACTGTTCGGATGTTCAGTATAAGCGATCCATGCCACTCGTCAGGACGGCTCCCTCGGTCGAGACTTCGCTGGCGGCGCTTTCGCGAGCCGCTCAGCACGACATGTCGTGCGCCTGCGGTCCGTCCCAGCATCGCCAGCGCGGTGACAACGGCCTGTGGATCTACCCCGCGGCGTTGCCGTCGGGACAGCGCGTGCCCATGTTGAAGGTGCTGCAGGCAGCAGGCTGCGAGCGATCCTGTATTTATTGCGTCGAGCGCTGTGGCGGGCGCGGTCCCGCGGCGAGTCTTGCGCCCGACCAACTGGCGACAGCTTTCGTGGATCTCCATCGCAGCGGTCGCGTGTTTGGCCTGTTCTTGTCGTCGGCCATCCGCGGCGGCGCGGTGGCCACCATGGATCGCATGTTGGGCACGGCTGAGCTCTTGCGCAAGCGCCACGCCTTTCGCGGCTACATCCACCTGAAGATGATCCCAGGCAGCCGGCCCGATCAGATCGAACGCGCCATGGCCCTGGCCACCCGCGTGTCCGTGAACATGGAGGCGCCCACGGCCGCTCACCTGGCGCGCATCGCGCCCGGCAAGAAATTCGACGAGCAGATCCTCGCACCCATGCGCCAGGTCGCGCGTGCCATCGAGCGCGGTCAGTTCGCGCGCGCCGGGCAGACGACCCAATTCGTGGTGGGCGCGGCCGGCGAAGCCGATCGTGAGGTCATGGGCGCGGCGGCTTGGGGCTATCGCGACCTCAAGCTGGCGCGCGTGTATTACTCGGCCATGCAGCCCATCGCAGGGACGCCGGTGGCCGACCGGACGCCCATTTCCTTCGAGCGCGAGCATCGCCTGTACCAGGCCGATTTCCTGTTGCGCAGCTACGGCTTTTCCCTCGATGAGATCCACTTCGACGACGCAGGGGCGCTGCCCCTGCACACCGATCCCAAGACCCTGTGGGCGCAGAAGCATCCCGAGCGGTTTCCGGTCGAGATCAACCAGGCGTGCCTGGAAGACCTGGTGCGCATCCCAGGCATCGGCCCGCGCTCGGCCAAGCGTCTGCTGGGCATGCGCCGCCAGCACTGCCTGCGCGACGTCGGGGCCCTGCGCGCAGCGGGCGCCTCGTGGAAGATTGCCTCGCCCTTCGTGCTCCTCGATGGCAAGCCCGCCGAGCGGCAGCTGCGCTTGTGCTGACTCTCCGGAGGAGAAGCCTTTGACAGATACACATCGCAGTGTCAATCTGTACACATGCGCACCAACATCGTCATCGACGACGCTCTGATGCGGGATGCACTTGCCGCTAGCGGACTTCCCACCAAGCGGGCGGTAGTCGAAGCTGGGCTGCGCAGCCTGGTGTCGCTGCATGAGCAGGCTGGTGCGCGTCGTCTACGCGGCCGGGTCAAGTGGACGGGCGATCTGGCCAGGATGCGAATGGGGCGAACCTCACACAGGTAGCCCGTGGTCATCGTCGACACCACGGTTTGGATTGACTACTTCCGTGGTCGGCGGACGGCGCAGACCCAGTGGCTGGACCATGCTCTCGGCGTGACCCGCATGGGGTTGTGCGACCTCATCTTGTGCGAAATTTTGCAGGGAACGTCTAGCGACGCGGATGCAACGGATGTGCTGGCGGAGATGTCATCGTTCGATCTGCTCGACACGGGCGGTATGGACTTGGCCGTCGAGTCAGCGCGCAACTATCGGCGCTTGCGGGCGCGAGGCCACACGGTCAGGAAGACCATCGACTGCCTGATCGCCACGCTGTGTTTGCGTGAGGGACACGAACTGCTGCACAATGATCGCGAGTTTGACCCGTTCGAGGCCGTGCTCAGCCTGCGCGTGATTCACCCCTGAGCGGCGCACCCCGCCGCCGCGCGGGGGAGGGGCGGTGCGGAATAGGGCAAAACGCGCTACGGAAAGGGCAGCCAGGATTGGTCGCAGGGAGGGCAGGGCACCACCGAGGGCTAGAGCAGCGACAACTGGCGGGCGCGCCGGCGGCGCGCGGCCACCTGCTCGTCGAGCAGCAGCCCCGGAAGCAGGTCGTCGAGGAAGGGGCAGGCTCGGTTCTCGACGGCGCGACCAAGCAGGTTGCGCCGCCGGGCCGCCACGAGCACGAGGCGCTGCTTGGCGCGAGTCATGCCCACGTAGAGCAACCGGCGCTCTTCGTCGATATCCGCCGGTGGCAACCAGGGCAAGCGCAAGGGCAGGATCGCATCCTCGCAACCCGCGATGAAGACCAAGGGAAACTCCAGCCCCTTCGACGCGTGCAAGGTCAGCAGCGAGACCTTCTGCGGCGCCTGCGCCAGGTCAGTGTCGCGCCAGACCGCGATGGCTTCCAGGAAGGCACCGAGGTCGCGGGCAAAGGGCAAGGCCAGCGTGCACAAGAGCTCGACCGCGCGCTGGCGCCGTGGATCGAGGGCGGCGTCGGGATCGAGGCCGGCGATGGCATCGGCGAGCAGGACAACGCTCGGCGACTTTCCACGCGACTCGACCGCTCGCCGCAGACGCGACAACAGGTCGGCGACGTGTGGTCGGCTCGTCAGGGCATCGTCGCCAGCGCGCTGACAGGGAATCGAGGCGCGACCGAGAGCCTCCTCGATGGCATCGGCCTGGGCCGACAGCCGGGTCAGTACCGCGATATCATGAAAGGCCAGGTCAGCTTTATCCGCGTCGGCTGCGCGCTCCGCGCCAGAAGAAAGCAGATGGGTTCCTCCCACCGCGCGCTCGATCTCGGCGGCGATCCAATCGGCCTCGGCCCGTTCGTCGGCCACGATGTGACGTACTACCGTGGGTCCTTGCGCGCTCACTGCGGTCGTCGGACGGGCACGGCGCCCAGGTGCCTTGTCGATCACCGCACGCGCGAGATGCACGACGGCCGCTGAGGAGCGGTAGTTGCGAGCCAGCGTGACCACTCGGCTCGCGGGATAGTCCTCACTGAAGCGCGCGAAATAGGCAGGGTCAGAGCCGCGAAAGCCGTAGATGGCCTGATCGGGATCGCCGACCGCGCACAGACTGCCTATCCGACGCTGTCCGTTCTCTCCATCTTGGGGCGCGAGCAGGCGCACCAGCCGGTATTGGCTTCGATTGATGTCCTGGTATTCGTCGACGAGCAGGTGCTGGCAACGCTGGCGCGCGCCGGTCAGCGCCGCCGGGCTTTCTTCCAGCAGGCGCACCGCTCGCACCACCAAATCGTCGAAGTCCAGTGCGTGCTCTTCAGCCAATGCTCGCTCGTAGTCTGCAAGAACCCCGGCCACATCGGCGGGAAGCTCGGCCTTCCGTCCATCGGCCTTGGCGTGCGAGATGGCACTGGCAAGCTTGCCCGCTTCGCCGTCAAGACCCTTTCGCTCGGCCACCTGCTTGACCAGCGCCTGGCGTCCGGCCTCGTCGAGAACCCGGAATCCGGTGGGCAATCCGGCCGCTGCCGCGTGCTCGCGCAGCAGCGACAAGCCAAGGGCGTGAAAGGTCGTGGCCGAAACCGCCTCCGCGCGGGGGCCGACGGCGGCACGCAGTCGCTCGCGCAACTCGCCCGCTGCTTTGCGGGTGAAGGTGATGGCGGTGATGCTCATGGGCTCGACCCCGTCCTGGCTGATCAAGCGAGCTATGCGTTCGACCAAGGTGCGTGTCTTGCCCGCGCCTGGCCCGGCCACGACGAGCATGGGTCCAAGGCCGTGCGCGATGACCTCCGCTTGCTCGAGATCGTCGCCAGTGGGGCCCGCCGGCACTTGCTTCGTCGCACTTCGCTTGGGCGTCCCGGGCAGCCTCGCTGTTGTGGGCTGGCGTTTGGGCTCTGCTCCGGCGAAGGCGAAGTTGGTCTGTGCCAGTAGGCGCTTGCGTTCTTCGTCGTCGAAGACGCGCACGATCCCGTACTCACCGTCGAAGCCGGCGATGCGCTTCACCTCGCCCGCGCGCATGCGGCGCAGGGCCTCGCCGAAAAGCGGCGGTCCCTCGCGCTCGGCGTCCTCCACGGGCCACTCGGTCAGCACGTGAAGCTCGCTGCCCGCGCTGGCCAGCAGCTTGTCGTAAGCCGTGCGCACGCGTCCCGACGAAGCGCCGACGCCGAGGACCTCGCCCAGGATTTCGGTCAGTGGTATCAGGTTGGTGAAGGGCTTGCCGCCCTCGGGCCTGAAACCCTCGGGCCGGTCCGCGAGCGCGGCGACCCGGCCGGCCACGCCTCCGGTCAGCGGCTTGCCACACACGGGGCACAGATGGCCAAGGGCCGCGGCCTCGGCCGGCGCCAGGTTCACCTCGCACGTGCGGTGGCCTTCATGATGGTACTTGCCTTCCTCGGGGAAGAACTCGACGGTGCCGAGGAACTTGGCGCTGCGCTCGCGCAGGGCATCGCGCATGGCGAAGTACGACAGCTCGCAGTCGAACAGGCTGGCCTCGCGCCCGAGCTTTTCCGGAGAGTGCGCGTCCGAGCTCGACACCAGGCTGACCCGGTCGAGCGCCGAGAGCCGCCAGTTCATCGCCGGATCCGACGAGAGGCCGGTCTCGGCCGCGAAGATGTGGCCCGCGAGGTCGCCAAAACACTCGTCCAGGGAATCGAACCCGGATTTCTCGCCCAGCGCCGAAAACCACGGTGTCCACACATGGGCCGGAATCAAGAAGGCATCGGGCGAAGACTCGAGGGTGATTTCCAGCAGGTCGCGCGAATCGAGACCAAGAATGGGACGGCCATCGGACTCGATGTTTCCGATGCGCGCCAGGCGCGAGGCGATGCGCGCCGCGGTCTCGAAGTCGGGCGCGTAGAGAAGATTGTGCACCTTGCGCACCCGATCCCCGCGCTTGTAGATGCTGCTGACCTCGACGGACAGCATGAAGCGCACCGGCGCCCGGCTGGCCGCGGCCACAGTCTCGTCGACCGCGGCCACCAGGTGGTCGCGCAGGCGAAATAGCCCAGGTCCCGCCGGAACCAGTCTGTCGCGCAGCTCCGCGAACCAGCGTGGGTGGGTGAAGTCGCCGGTGGCGACCACCGCGATGCCTTTGCGTTGCGCCCAGGCGTGGATGTGTTCCAGATCGAGCGCCCGGCTGGTGGCGCGCGACAAGTAGGAATGGATGTGGAGATCCGCGACGAACGGCACGGCGCGAATCTAGCAGCAGCGCAACCTCAATCGCTACACCCAGGCCGTTCGCAGCAGCGTGGTCTTGCCAGTCTGCCGAGGCCCAGTCACCAGGATGGCCGGAAAGGTCTTCGTTGCGCGGCGAAGAACCCCATCCAGCGTGCAGGAGTAGTATGGATGCGCCACGGCGCTATTTTGCACATTTAAAGTGGTGCTTTCAATCTGCAAGACCCGAAATCCCGGATGCGCGCCGGGGTTCGAGGTCAGGCTTTGCTGGCGGCCGGCCAGGCGCGCAGGCGGACCTTGCCTTCTTCCACTGCGATCTCTAGACGCACGCGCTCGCATTGCTGTTCTGCGAGGATCTTGGGCAACTGCTTGTCCAGGCGTCGGCGCAGCTTCTCCTTCGAGACGGCCTGCGCTTCGATCCCGAGCGATCGATGCGCCTCCATGTAACTCTGGTAGGCACCTTCGAAGTCGCCATCGGCCAGGCCGGTCAAGGGAGGCGCGGCCGGGGTGGTGTCTTCCGGATTCTGGGGTCGCCGGGCAGAGGCTGGAATGGGCGGCGGTCCCATGCGCGGGCTTGGCGGGGCGGCAGCTGCTTGCGGGGCGGCAGGAGCTTGCGCCGAGGCATCCGGACTCGGCACTGCGCGGTGCTCGCCCGTGTTCCTCAGGCTGACGATGCGCTGTTGTCGCGCCACGAAGGCCTTGACCCGGTTCTTCGGGATCCCGAGCGAAATGGCCTCTTCCTCGGTGATGGCGCCTCCGCGTTCGGCCAGGTGGCGTTGCGTTCGGGCCACGTCGCGGCGGAAGGTGCCAGCCTCGATCTCGCGCATGGTGCGGTTCCAGTAGGTTATCTGCAGCACCCACTTTTGGCTCAAGGATTGGAAGCGGAAACGCAGCGACGAATTCCCGATCACCACCTGCTGCATCTCCAGCATCATGCGGTTCATTTCGCGTCGGGGGGTGTTGGGCGGAGTGCGTTCCATCCCCATGAAGTAGGATTCGTACATCGAACGAAGACGATCCATCTTCTTCTCCATCTCCCCGAGTCGGGCTTCGATGCCCTCGCGGGTGATTTGGAACGTGAAGGCTCCAGCCTTTTTCACCTAGGGAGCTTACTGCCACTGCACGCGGTGGTCCATAAACCACCGAGCGCGGCGGGTGGAACGGCCCCGCCGCCGGCTTTCTGATCCGCGGCATGGCCGGGCGCGCGAAAAGCACGATTAAAACATGTTGCTGGGCTCGACCAGCGTGTATTTTCCATTGCAGTTGCTCGTGCAAAGCAAGGGGGCAGTCATGACCAGACATCTTGGAGTCGTTGCAGCGTTGGCAGTTTGTTTTTGGCCGGGCTTTGCCTGTTCGAAGGCTGACACTACGGGAAGTCACACCGGAGGGTCTGGCGGCAATTCCCAAAGTGGCGGTTCCACGGGAAGCGGCGGTGGCAGCGGTGGCTCCACGACCTCCGCGCCCGGCGGGAATGGGGGTTCATCGACTGTCTCCAGTCAGGGAGGCAATTCCACTGGCGGTCAAACTGCTTCATCGAGCGCTGGGGGCGCAGGTGGCAGTGGCGCGGGCGGCAGGACTGGCGGTGCTGGTGGCTCGACAACCGTGGGCAGTGGTGGCACGACCGTGAGCGGCAGTGGGGGTGTTGGTAAAGGCGGCAGCACTTCTGGCGGAGCTACGGGCACGGGCGGCAGTGGAGCAGGTGGCAGCGGCTCTGGCGGCAATGGCGGCTCGGCACCGGGAACCGGCGGCGGGTCGGGATCGGGCGGCGCTACCGGAACCAGCGGCGGGTCGGGATCGGGCGGCGCTACCGGGACCGGCGGCGGGTCGGGATCGGGCGGCGCTACCGGGACCGGCGGCACGGCATCGGGTCCGGTAGTCCCCACGACGGTTTCGAGCACCGGCCGGGACCAGTTCGCCTTTGGCGACGTGGTCTTCGAAGTAGATCCGAAGGTGGGCGCCAGGGTGGCGACGCTGTCGCTGGGCGGCACCAACATGGTCGCCACCATCTCCGGCACGGACAACACCACGTGGGGAGCCGTGTTCTGGACGAGCCCGCAAAAGGGCTGGGACACCTTTTGGCCCCCGCCCGCGGCGCTTGACAGCGATCCCTACTCGGGTGGCATTTCCGGCAGCCATGTCGTGCTCGACAGCGGGTCCTACGCCGCGCTCGGCGTCAGCGTGAGCAAGGACTTTTCCGCCGACGCCAGCACGGGCTGGGTCACCATCGCCTACACCATCAAAGCAAGCAAGGCAGTCCAGGCAGCCCCCTGGGAGGACTGCAGAGTCCCGCGCGGGGGGCTAGCCTTCTTCCCAGCCGGCACGTCGCTGGCCAAGGGCCCGCTCACCATGACCGAGACCGCGGGCATGGATTGGTTTGACGACGCGTCCAAGTCGGCAACCAGTGCAAGCGGTGAGAAGGCCATCGCCGACGGATCGGGCGGCTGGACTGCCTACGCCCTCGGTGGAAATCTCTTCCTGCGCAAGTTCACCAACACGCCGGCCAGCGCGCAGGCGCCGGGCGAAGGGCAAGACGAGATCTACCCAGGCTCGGGCTTCCTCGAGCTAGAGGTGCAAGGCCCCTACACCTCGATCCCGGCTGGCGGAACTCTATCGTGGACCATTGCTTGGCGGATCGCGAAGATCCCATCCTCGGTCACGGTGTCAGCGGGGAGCACCACGCTCGCCGATTTCGCGAAACAGCAAGCCGCTCTCTAGTGTCATGGGAACCCTGGGAGGGTTCCCAAACCCTCCCGCGACGCTTCGCTGCCGGCAAAGCCAGCGAAGCGTAGGCTCCGCACGCATTTTCCTAGCCCGCGCAAACATCGACTTGGTGCAGCTCGTGAATAATGCGGGCTAGCTTGCCGACGAAGGTCGTGGCGGTCTGCTCTCCAAGCGAAGCGGTTGGCGTCCGCGAGTCAAGCAGACCGAGCTGATGTCGGTCAGGCCGTGCTAAGAGTCTCCTTACATGGCAGCCACCCAGCGCAACGCGCATCGCTTCGGACGTGAGGTCCGTCGATGACCTTGACCCTATGGGCGGCCGCCGTGATAGCGCTCCTCGGGGTGCTGATCTTGGCCCACGAGCTCGGGCACTTCCTGGTGGCCAAGCTCTTCGGCGTCAAGGTGCTGCGTTTTTCCTTCGGGTTCGGGCCGCGCCTGTTCGGCTTCACCGCAGGCTCTACCGAATACAGGCTGTCGCTCTTTCCGCTGGGCGGCTACCTACGCCTGCTCGGCGAGGATGCCAACGAGGTCGTGCCCGAGCACGACTACGAACGGGCACTGTTCGCCCGGCCGCTGTGGCAGCGCTACGCCATCGTGGTCGCGGGGCCGATCTTCAATTTGATCCTGCCGGTCGGCATCTACTTCATCCACTACGTCGGTCAGAAGACGCTGCTCTCGCCCACCATTGGCACGGTCATCGCCGGCCTGCCTGCGGACAAGGCCGGCCTGGTTCCTGGCGATCGCGTGGAAACCGTGGACGGCAAATTCGTTCGCTACTGGGAAGAGCTGGAAGAAATCATCGCGGACTCCCCGGGCAAGACCATGCGTTTTGGCATCCGGCGTGGCAATGCCTCCGAAGAGCGCGACGTCACCATCGCCACCGACGTGCGCAAGGGCCCGCTCAACCTCAACGAGACGGTGGGATGGATCGGCGTCTCGCCGCGCTTTCAGCTGCCCGAGGTCGGTATCATCGATCTCACCTCGCCCGCGGCCCAGGCCGGCCTGCGAACCTTCGACTACATCATTTCGGTCAACGGCTCGCCCGTGGCCCACTGGGCCGAATTCGAGCGTGCCGTGGCGCGCGCCGGCGCGTCTCCGCTGCGCATCACCTACTTGCGCGGCACCCATTCGGCCGTGCCCTTCGTGCACGTGGAAATTCAAGAGCCGGGCGCCGCGGTCATCATCCCGCAGGCCGTGCTTGCGCCGAGCGGCGGACGGCACTACGACACCGGCATTCAATCGTCCGAGCTCTTCGTATACTCGGTCGAGCCGGGCAGTCCCGCGGATCGCATCGGGCTGCGTCGCGGGGATCAGCTGCTCGAGCTCGACGGCCAGGCCATCTTGCACTGGAACATTCTGCGCCAGCGCCTGGCCGCTGAACCCGAGCACACCTTTCGCGTCTCGTGGGCCTCGCCCGGCGGGATACGCCACGAGGCCACCTTCAAGCAAGAGCTGCGCTCCGAGCTGGACGCCTATCGCCAGGAGGAGCAACGCCTGGTTTTCGGCGCCACCAACCGCTTTGCCTGGAAGACGGCGGATCAGGTCCCGGTGCGCAACCGCTTCTTCTATGCGCTTGGGCACGCCTTGACCCGCACCGGGGAGATCGTGACCTTCACGGCACAGGGTTTTTTTCAGATCATTCGCGGCGAGATGTCGCCGCAATCGCTGGGCGGACCGCTGACCATCGGCTACGCCGCGGGGGTCGCCGCCGAGCAGGGACTGGCGCAGTACCTGTGGCTCATGGCCCTGCTCAGCATCAACATCGGCTTGCTCAATTTCCTGCCCATCCCCATTCTCGACGGCGGGTTGCTCTTGTTCTTCACCATCGAGCTGTTCAAGCGCCGGCCGCCTTCGGCGCGGGCGCGCTCCATCACCACCTACATCGGCGTCGTGGTCGTGGTGCTCTTGGTGGCGTTCGCACTCAAGAACGACGTCGTCCGGTTCTTCTTGCCGCGATGATGAATGACGATGATGAATGACGAAGATGAACGACGAAGATGAACGATGATGGACGCTGATTCACGCCCGCTGCTTGCCTTCGATACCTCGACGCCCACCGCGCGCGTGGCGCTCATCTCGCCGGCCGGCGAGTGTCTCGTCTTGCGCGAAAAGACGGCCGCGCGCCACTCTGCCAACCTGCTCGGGCTGTGCGACGAGATCCTGCGCGAAGCTTCACTAGCCGTCGACCATCTGCGCGCCATCGCGTGTGGTGCCGGGCCGGGCAGCTTCACCGGTCTGCGCGTGGGTCTCGCCGTGGCCAAGGGCTTGGCACTGCCCTCGGGGCTGCCGCTGGTCTTGCTGTCGTCGCTCGACGCCCTGGCCTGCGACCTCGCCGCCGCGTCACCTTCGGCGCAGCTGCTGCTTCCGTGCATCGACGCGGGCAAGGGTCAGGTCTATGCCCGCATGTATGGCGTGCCTTCTGACACGGCACCGTGTGCCTTGGGTGAGGTCGATTGGGTTCTCGCCCCACACGCACTTTGCACTCTGGCGGCCGAGAGCGTGGCCGACCAATCGCTGCTGGCCGGTGGAACCGGCGTGGATCGCTATATTGAGGTATTTCGTTCCGTCTTGGGTGAAAGCTCCGTGGCCGCCGCGGTGCCTGGCCCGAGCGCGGCGGCAATCGGACGCCTGGCCTGGGCTCGCATCCGGCGCGATGAGTTCGACGATCTGGAGACCGCCGTGCCGCGCTATGGCCGTCCGCCGGACATCACGCGGCCGAAGAACCCATTGCTTGTGATCTAGCCCGGTTGTCCCAGGCTACTGCGAAGAATCGACGTGTCGCCATGTTGACTCCGCTGCATGGGCCGCATACGATCTATCGTCTCGATGACCGAAATCGATGCCTTGAAGCAGCGCCATAGGGAACTGGAACAAGCGCTTGAACTGATCGAAGCGCACCTTTCTCTGACCACGAGGGAACAGGCCGAACGCGCCAAGCTCAAGAAAGAGAAGCTGGCGATCAAGGATCGTATTCAGATCCTGCAGACGAAGACTTCTTGATGCGTGCGAGCCAGGGATTTTCGCGTTGGTCGCGTTGACTCTATGCGCCTGAATTCCCATTAACAGGTCAGGGAGTGTTACTCATTTCATCATGCGCCAAGTAGTTCTCGTTGCAGCAGCGCTTCTCTTCATCGGGTGCGGCCCTGATCCCAACGCCCAGTTGCCGGGCCTGGCCATCTTCGCCGGGTCGGGCGGTGCCACCGGCCAAGGCGGCACCACCACCAGCTCTGGTGGCGCGGGTGGAACCTCCCAAGGCGGCGGCGGCACGACGACCTCCCAGGGCGGCAGCGGCGGGGCCAACCCCTTCCTGGGCGGCACCACGGGTTCTACCGGCGGCATCGTCTCTTCGGGCGGAACGGTCGGCAGCGGCGGCGTATCGAGCAGCGGCGGCGTGTCGAGCAGCGGCGGCGTACTGGCTAGCGGTGGCGTGTCGAGCAGCAGCGGCGGGTTTGGCGCTGGTGGCGTGGTTGGAAGCGGCGGCGTGGTTGCCACGGGCGGCACCAGCACGTCATCCACCACCCTCACCTGGGGCGTGGGGCCCGAGCCGTGCGCTTCGCCCAAGGATCTTTCATGCGCCGGAGGCAGTGGCAACACGCAGAATTTCGACTCCAGCACCGAGTTCTGTTTCCGAACGGAAGACACTATCGTGGGCTGGAGCTGCAACAATCTGGATGGCTGGACGATGAAGATCAACGGCCAGACCGTGACCTGTACGAGCGGCACCGTTGCGAGCTCCACACTTCCTCCCGCGCTGAATGGTGTTTATTACTTTGAGTTTATAGGTTCCGCTACCGCCAAAACCTGGGCCAGCCTGTCCTGGTATGCCAATACCGGTGGGTGCAAGGCACCGCCCTATCCCTCGTGGTCGGGCGGCACGACGACCAGCACCAGCGGCGCTGACGCTGGCTCCGGCGAATAGGCGTCTGTTTGCCGCAAGCCCTCGGCTTCAATCGCCATTTCGACCACGCCAGACTGGCCGACCTGTGTCGGGCGCCAAGCCGAATCACTCAGCGACAATTTCGTTGAGACCCTCGATCACTCGCGCCATCTCTTCCTCCGAAGCGTGAGCCAGCTTCTTGCCGACCCTCTCCACCGAGAGCGTTCGCACTTGACCAATCTTGATCCACGAGCGTTTGGTGAGACCCGAGGCCTTGCTCTCCAAGGTCAACGGGAAACCAGCGCGAGGTTCCTGGCTGGTCATGGCCATAGCGATCACCGTGCCAGAGCGCTCGTTGAATACGTCGTGGCTCAGGATCAGGACGGGGCGCGTGCCTGCTTGCTCGTGGCCGCGGACGGGATTGAGCTCTGCCCACCGGATGTCGCCCCTCAGTATTGGGGCCACGTCGCCGCATCCATCTCGAGACCTTCATCGGCCTCGGCCTGTTCCATTCGCGGATCCAGCTTTGCCGACTCACGAGCCAGTCGGGTGTGCCTGAGGCGATCGATCTTGTCGGCCAGCGCTGCTTCGATGGCCTGGCTTCGATTGGGGAACCGATCCGCGGCGATCAGGGAATCCAGATCTTCGAGAATCCGGGCGTCGATGGTCACGGCTATCTTTGCTTTTGCCATGGTATGATAATATATCATACCTATTTCCTGGAGCAACCCTCCGACCAGCGACGCCAGCGCCCCCACGTCAGCCATTAACTCGTGACGCCAGACCCGGCGAATCCTGCCGTCTTTTCAACCCCAGTTTGCCAGTCAGAACGATGTGTAGGAGCTAAGACCACGTCGCAATTCGCGACCGCCTCAAGGCGCGGGGATTTCCTGCCGTAACCGTCTGGAAAGATCGAGTTCCCGGTTGAATTGGCACGGGTGCGGGACTACTCTGCCCCTCGTCCGCGCCGAGGCATTCGTGAAAGAAAAAACAGCCGGATCCGCCCGGACATCTCCCGAGGAGTTGGCACCATGAGCACGTTCATTGAACAGATCCACGAGAAGGCGAAAAAGGGCCCCAAAAAAGTGGTTCTCCAGGAGGGCGAAGACGCCCGCGTGATCGACGCCGCCGGCAAGGCCAGCAAGCTCGGTATCGCCGAGATGACCATCCTCGGCGACCCAGCCAAGATCAAGGCGACTGCAGCCGCGGCATCGCTCTCGCTCGACAAGGTGAACGTGGTCGACATGACCCACGCGCCGAACCTCGACGACTACGCCGCCACCTACTTCGAGTTGCGCAAGGCCAAGGGCATGACCGAGCCCGAGGCGCTCAAGATCATGAAGGACCCCTTGTTCTACGGCGCCATGATGGTGCGCAAGGGGGTCGTGGACAGCTTCGTCGGGGGTGCGACCTACACCACGGCCGATGTCTGCCGCGCGAGCATCCAGATCGTGGGCATGCAAGCAGGGCTCAAGACCTTGTCCAGCTTCTTCGCCATGATTCTCCCCGACAAGTCGTTCGGCAAAGATGGCGTCCTGTTCTACGGTGACGGCGGCGTGGTCATCGATCCCACGGTGGATCAGTTGGCGGACATCGCCATCGCGACGGCGGATAGCTTCGCCAGCTTGGTGGGTGAAGCCCCGCGCGTGGCCATGCTTTCGTGTTCGACCAAGGGCAGCGCCAAGCACCCGCGCGTGGACAAGGTCCTCGCCGCCATGGCACAGGCGCAAAAGCGCCGCCCCGACCTCGTCATCGATGGCGAGCTCCAGGGGGACGCTGCCCTGATTCCCTCGGTGGGCGAGCGCAAGGCCAAGGGATCGCCGGTGGCTGGCAAGGCCAACGTGCTCATCTTCCCGGACCTGGACTCGGGCAACATCAGCTACAAGCTCACCGAACGGCTGGCCAAGGCCCAGGCGCTCGGGCCCGTTCTGCAGGGCATGGCCAAGCCGTCGTCGGATCTGTCCCGCGGCTGCAACGCAACCGACATCCTCAACGTCATTGCCATCAACGTGGTCCGTCTGCAATTCGCGCAGAAGTAGCTTTTCGGAGGCGCGAGCATGCGGATCCTTGTAGTCAATTGCGGTAGCTCATCACTCAAGTTCAAGCTCTACGAGCTGACCTCGGCCGAGGCCGGCCACCTGCAGGCCGAAGGTGTGATCGAGGAAATCGGGCGCGAGAAATCCAAGTTCACCTACAAAACGTACAAGTCGCCGAAGAAGCTCGTGCTGGAAGTCGTTGCCAAGGACCACACCCAAGCCGTGGCCGCCATGAAGGACGCGCTCCTGCACCCCGAGCACGGTCTCTTCAAGGACAAGATCCAGGTCGATGCCGTCGGACACCGCGTGGTCCACGGCGGCGAGAAATTTTCGGCCTCAGCGCTGGTCACGCCCGGTGTCCGTGCCGCCATCGTCGAGTGCATCGCCATCGCGCCGCTGCACAACCCACCCAACCTGGCTGGTATCGCGGCGTGCGAGACCATCTTCCCGGGGCTGCCACAGGTGGCCGTATTCGACACGGCCTTCCACCAGTCCATGCCGCCGCACGTATTCCTGTACGGTCTGCCCTACGAGCAGTACGACAAGTACCACATCCGTAAATACGGCTTTCACGGCACCTCGCACGAGTACGTCGCGCGCCGCTGCGCCGACCTGATGAAGAAGGATTTCGACAAGCTCCGCCTCATCACCTGCCACATGGGCAACGGCTCGAGCATCACGGCGGTCAAGTACGGCAAGTCGTTCGACACCTCGATGGGCCTCACCCCGCTAGAAGGCGTGGTCATGGGCACGCGCACCGGCGACATGGATCCGGCGGTCGTGCTCCATATCATGGACAAGCAGAAGCTGTCGCCGCAGGAGATGAACACGCTGCTCAACAACAAGAGCGGCATGAAGGGTCTGTCGGGCATCAGCAACGATATGCGCGAGATTGAACAGAAGGCCGCGGAAGGCAATCAACGCGCTAAGCTCGCGCTCGACATTTTCGTGTATCGCGTCGTCAAGTACATCGGCTCCTACGTGGCGGCCATGGGGGGCGCGGACGCCATCGTCTTCACGGGCGGGATCGGCGAAAACGCGACCTCCATGCGGGCCAAGATCCTCGAACCGCTCGCGTTCCTTGGCGCGGAGTTGGATCCGGTGCGTAACGGCTCTGATGCCAAGGAGAAGGTCATCACGCAGGACGCTTCGCGTATCGCAGCCTGGGTCGTGCCCACAAACGAAGAGCTGATGATCGCCCAGAAGACCAAAGGCATCGTCGACGCCCAAGACAGCGCTGGATAGTCCGCGGTTCTCGGCGTAAATCTATGCCCCGTCGCCAGTCGTGGCGGCGCGTCGCGTGGGGAGACGCCGTGGGAGCCCTCCAGGGTTCCTATCAACAACAAGCAAAGGACCGATCCGTGGAACAGCAAGACATCGAGCAAACCCTGGTACTCATCAAGCCCGACGCCCTCAAGAACTCCTTGACCGGCTACGTGCTGTCGCAGCTTTCCGAGTTCCACACCGGTTTGCGTTTCGCGGGTACGAAGATCGTTCACGTCAGCTCCATGCTGGCCGGTGAGCACTACGCCGAGCACCGTGGAAAGTTCTTCTTTCCATCGTTGCTCGACTACATCCAGGGCCGCCTGCACTACGCCAAGGAGCCTTGGAAGCGCCGGGTGGTCGCGATCATGTATCAAGGTCCGCGCGCCGTGGCCAAGGTGCGCGAGCTGTGTGGCCCCACCAATCCGCACGTGGCGCGCGACAAGCAGCCGGGTTGCATTCGCTCGCTTGGAACCGTCGAAATGCTCAAGGACGCCGAGGGCAAGGCACTCGGCGAGCGCATGGATAACCTCATCCACGCCTCGGCCAATCCGGCGGATGCCGAGCGCGAGATCAAGCTGTGGTTCAAGCCCGGCGACATCCCGCCCGCCATGCACCCGTACCCGACCGACCACAGCAAGGCGCACTTCTACTTCAAGGACGGCAAGCTCTTCGATACGTACGACGTGGGCCGCGTGTGCGTGCTGGCGACCGGCGATCTGGCCTGGAAGTCCGACCTCGAAGCTCTCGGCCATCTGTTGCGGGGCGAACCTTCGGCGGTTCCGGTCGAGTCGGTGGTGGCCAAGTACCTCATCAACGAACACCAGGAAGCCGAGTAGCGGAGATCCGGATTTTCACCACAGAGGACACGGAGAGCACAGAGGGTGCAGAGGAAGAAAGGGTTCGGACACAGGATCCGGAAATCTATTCCCGTTAGGCCTCTGTGTCCTCTGTGCTCTCTGTGGTGAAAAATCTGGATCCGTCTCCGCAGCCGCGGGCGGTTTGCAAGCGGTGCTTTCGGCCGCGCTCGGTGTGCTTCTGTGCTGACCTTCAGCCGGTCGCGACCAAGACCCGGGTGGTGATCCTGCAGCACCCCCGCGAACGCGACGTGGGCATCGGTACCGTGCGCCTGGCGCGCCTGGGCCTGGTCGGGTGCGAGCTTCGCCGCGAGGTCGATTTCAGCGACGACCCGGTGGTGCGCCAGGTCCTGGCCTCGGGCAACGCCTACCTCCTGTTTCCAGGCCCCGACGCCGTCGACGTCGAGACCGCCAATTTTCCGTCGCCCATCACGCTGGTGGTGCTCGACGGGACTTGGACGCAGGCGCAGAAGCTGCTCAAGCACAATCCTGGACTGGCGGCGTTGCCACGCTTGCGTCTGTCGCCACTGGCGCCAAGTCTGTATGGCCAAATTCGCCGCGAACCCGCCGCCCACTGCGTGGCCACCATCGAAGCCATTGCGCACGTGCTTGGCTACCTGGAAAAAGATCGCCCGCGCTTCGCCGAATTCCTGCGCCCCATGGCCGCCATGGTCGAGCGCCAGCTCTACTTCGTCACCGAGGTCGCAGCCAACCGCCACCGGCGCTCGGTCATCAAGCGCGCACCTCGCGATCCCATCCCATCGGAGCTGCGCCAGCGTCCGGGAGACTTGGTCTGCGTGCAGGGCGAAGCCAACGCCTGGCCGCGCCTGCATCCCGATCGCAGCCCGCCCGAAACGGTGCACTGGCTGGCCAAGCGCATTGCGACGGGCGAGTCGTTCGAGTCCGTGATCGCCCCGCGCCGCCCACTGGCCCCGTCGACCTGTCACCACATCCAGCTCTCGTCCGAGGCCCTTGCCGCGGGCGAATCCTGGTCGACCTTCCTTGCGCGCTTCCGAGCCTTCCTTCGCCCCACCGACGTGCTCGTCTATTGGGGGCACTTCTCGCTCGCGACCCTGATCGCCGATGGCTACGGCGCCGAGCATCCCCACCTCGACGTACGTCTCGTGGCCAGCAAGATGCTCGCCCGTCGCGCGGGCACCGTCGAGGAGTGCCTGGTCCACATGGAGCTGAGCCCGCCAGCCCCTTGGGCCGAGGGCCGAGGCGGCGAACGCATCGCCGGCCTGTGTGCGGTGACCGAGAAACTCTGTGCGTGGCCGGCCGCGAAGAGCCAAGACTGACCTGCAGCGAGACGACCGCCTCGAACCGTGGGCGCTCACGTCCCGTGATTGACGATGTAGACCGAGATGACGCTGCCGCGGCTGTCGTCGTAGCCGAGGTTCAGCACGCGTGCGTGCGGCAATGGGGTCTCGGCGGTGTGGAGATTCTTGGATTTGTGGGGATCCCAAAAGCCATCGTCCGGTCCGAGCAAGCCGCGTTCGCCGGGCCGGAAGAGCGCTCGATCGATCGGCGTTGTTGCGACGAAGCCGGTCCATGCGGCCGCCGGCATCTCTACCTTCACGGCAATCAGATCATCGGCGCCACGCTCGCGATGAACGCCCATCAATCTCGAGCCAGCAGGAAAGACCAACCCAACCTCTTTGCCCACCGATTCCAGTGTTTCCTGGACCTGTCGCGTGCCCTGCGAGCCCTTCGATTTGCACGCGGCAAACCCAATCAAGACACAAGCCGCGAGCAGTACGCGCCTCGAAGTTGCGAATTGCCTTGCCATGACGAAGACAGCGGGTCGGTTTGCCTCAGCGACCACCGCGGGCATAAAGCTGTTGCGTCGGGATCTTTTCACCCTTCTTCCACCGCTGATACGAAAAAGACTGCCTGTCGCGTCTCTTCACCGTAGTCGCCGTCAGGCACGCCCGTCTTCTTAGTCGACCTGGGAAGGTTCTCTCCGGCTTGGATGAGCGCGCTTTGCAGGATCGCCATAGCGATTCCACGCGCGCCCCGTCGCAGTGCCGGCGCATTCATCGCCGCCTGTTCCATAGCAGTACACGCAGCAAAGGCAGGATATTTGAGGGCCATAGTCCTGGCAACCTACCGCAAGAGCTTTGAGCGGGAAACGGCCACGAGCCGGACAGAAGTCGCGCGGAGGCGGCCGAAACGAGTCACTAGGAGCGAGCCGTCATGACGCAATTTCGTGCCTTCCTTCGCCCCACCGATGTGTCGTCTATTGGGGACACTTCTCGCTCGCGAGAAACTCTGTGCGTGGCCGGCGGCCGTACTAGGAGCCTGTTGCGCATAGACGGACCGAGCGTGGCGGAGCGCAGCCGGGCCGGATGCAAGGAGCAGCGAAGCGCCGAATACTGGCGGTATTCAAGC
>Ga0265342_10001973_pt1 | contig 18330 bp, 13 predicted proteins | sample 4CB327metaG_FD_203125 | JGI IMG/M metagenome (GOLD analysis project Ga0265342, IMG submission 203125) | Rhizosphere microbial communities from Carex aquatilis grown in University of Washington, Seatle, WA, United States - 4-CB3-27 metaG | ecosystem: Host-associated > Plants > Roots >...
AGGCAATCGGCGCCGAAAAGTCCTGCGTTCGGAGCCAGGTCCGGAAGGTTTCCGGGGAGATAGAGCCGCGTTCGTCTCCGGCGGTCGCGCGCGCCTTCCGCGTTCAACTGACGCTCATGCCCCGGAGCCCGCGTCGGATTCGCGATGGGCCGTTTGAAGCCGGCCGCGCGCAATGCCGCCTCGACGCGTGCGGCGATCACATAGTCCAGCGCTCCATCGTCCTGGATGGTGAGCTCGCCCTGATCGACTCGGAGATCCGCGGCGGCGGCACGCGCGGCTTGTTCGATGGCGCCGCCGAAGAGGCGATCCACGGATGAGATGACCTGGACTGACAACGGCACGCCGCCCGGCTGATAGCCCACCGTGCAATCGGATTTGGCGTTCATGAAAGCTCTTCGACCTCGAACGGGCCGTACAGCGCCCGGGCAGCCCCTTCCGCCGCGCACCCGACCATACCGGTGGGGTGGCTCGCGTCGCGGGTTTCCAGGACGACTCTGTCATCGATGGAAAGCGTTATCCGGTCACCAATGGCTTCCACGGCGAGTCGATAGTCGCGACCCTTTTCCCACGCAAAATCCGCGGATGCCAGGCGCTGGACGCCGAAATCGTGGCGGAGAATGGAGACCTGCCCGACTCCGTCGAAACCGGCGCTGTAGCCGCGCATGGCTCCAGCGGCGCGGACCATGAGGAGGTGGCTCTCTCCCGCGAGCGGACGGACGTTGGCGGAGACACGTTGATCAGCCACGGCGTGGCCACCGGTGTAGGCCGCGCAGGATTCAAACGTCATGAGGTGCATCCTCCCATCAACGATGGTCCAGGTGCCCCTGTTGTGCGAAAAGGGAGTGACACAGCCGAACTCAACGGCCTGTCGTGCGATGTCGATGGTATAACGGGCGAGCCCCGTGATCTCGAACAGGTCCAGGAGCAGACGCCCCGAATCGCGGCGCGCGGATCCGGAGTATCCGGTCACGATGAGCCCCACCTCGTCCACCTGCGAGCCGCCCACTTCGGGTATCGTGAACTGCAGTAGGCTGATCTGGCCGGGCTCGGGAAAAAGTGGCGCCGTTGTCGCAATCTCGCGCCCCGAAGCGGTTTCGCGAACATATCCGGTCACGCCGATCCTCTCCCCTTCCCACCGCTCATTGCCGAATCGGATCTTCACGACCTGACCGGGGCGCGCCGTGGGCGCGAAAGTCGGGCTGTAACGCTCATCGTCGAAATCCGCCCTGCGATAAAAGGGCTTGTAGAAAAGCCTGCCGCTCGCTTCTCGCGGCAATCTCTCGAAACGGAGCTCCAGGGCGCCCTGCTCGACGTGAGGGCCGCTGATTCTGCGATGCGCTACCGCCAATGCCACCGGATCGGAGACGCGCATGCCGTGTGTGGATCCGGGCAGTGTGAAATCGAAGTACGTGCCGCGCTCGCCATCACCACGCCTCAGTGCCGAGGCGATGGCTTCGGGGATCCGCTCAGATGCCAGTCGGTACCCGATGGACGCCACGACGCGGGCGAATGTAGGAATGTCCAGGATATTGAGCGAGCCCGGCAAACCGGAAAGCACGATGCTGTCATTCATGGGCTCCCGATAGCGGGAAGGGATGCCGTCCAGACCGGCAAGAACACCGACGATCGTTCCGACGTTTCCCGCGTTGCAGTCCGTGTCCCAGCCGCACATGGTGGCGATCTCCACGGTGCGCGCGAAGTCTCCATCCCCGTACAGGAGGGAAAGGACACAGACGCCGGCGTTCGGGATGACGTGGCAGGCGCCCGGATAACGGTCGTAGCCCCACTCCGCCATGAGATATTCCTGGCACGACCTCCAGTCGGTTATGTGCCCCTCATGAAATGCCATGACGGCTCGTGCCACCCGCATGTAGAGGGAATCACGCGGGATACACGAGAGACCAGCCTCCACCACGCCGCAAACCCCTGCGGCGGGTCTGCCGAAAGCCGCGGCGATGCACGCCGCTATGAATCGCGCGCCATTGAGCGCCTCGCCGTCGTGAGAAACACTGGCCGCCGTGGCAGCGTAGCGCGCCGCTTCATCCGGCCGACACGGCCACATGAGACCCCACGAATCGACGAGTATCTGACCGCCGATCTGCTCGGCAACGGTCGCCCCGTTACGCGCGATGGACCCGGACTCGGGGGCCGGAATTCCCGTCTTCAGGTTGAGGTAGGCGGTATGCTCGGTGCTTACCCCGTAGCCACCCCACCAGAACATGCCTTTTCCGTCACGCGCATAGTCGAGCCAGGCACGGCCCACCATGTCGGGCGTTAGGGGCCGGCTCGGGTCGCCTTCAATGAGTGGCCGTATGAAATAGACGGGCCCGTTCGCGTCGTCATCCGCCGCGAAGTTCCGATAGGGTTTCACGTACGAGGTTATATCGCCGTAAATCTCGCGGATGCGCTGGTAGGTCCAGATCCCTGCTTCAACCGGAGCGCCAAGTCGTACACCAACGTTCTTTCCGATAAATCCGGCATACACGCGCTCGAGATAATCACTGGGTACGGGCATGATTTCTCCCAAAAGGGGGAAACGCGGACCACCGAGGGCGATCCGCGATTCCCGGCGTCTCTATTTCAGAACGGTATTCGCATACTTGGTGACATCAATGCCACCGGCCTTGTTCCACTTGTCGACAAACTCGTCGAAGGCGGCAATCGGTCTCTTCCCGGTCACGATGTCCGCGGCATACTCCTTGTACAGGTTGGTCATCGCGTCCCAATTCGTGACGTATTGATCAGGTATGAGGAATGTATGGTCGGGCAGCATGTATTTCTTCGCCATGGCGCCGGCATCGATGGAGGATGCGTTCATGATCGGCCGTGAGAGCGGCTTGTCCGGGGTGAAGCCGTTGAAGGAATCCCCGAACCAACCGTTGGGCCATTCGGCGTACTTGTCGGTGAGAATGTACTGCTTGCCGTCATCCGTGTAGTGGATACCGGGGATGCCGAGCTTGGCCAGCTTCAGGCCGGCCGGGCTCCACATGAAGTCCAGGATGGCGAAGGCGGCGTTCTTGACCTTCGAGGTGGCCGATATCGCGAAGCCGCGGGGCTCCTTTGTCACATCGACAAAGGGTGTGTATCCCTGCGCCTTTCCCTTGGCAGGCGGCAGGGCCACGAGGTCGGTTCCCTGCGCTTTCATCATCTTGTTCACGTAGACGTCGATGCTTCCGGGCGCCACGCCGGGGATCATGCCCGCCTTGCCCTCATAGAAGACCTGTTCTTTCGTGTCCCACTTCTTCGTGAGATATTCGGGGTCCAGGAGTCCGTCCTTGTAGAGCTTCGCGTAGAACTCCAGCTTCGCCCTCTCGTTGGGCGACACTCGGACGAAGAACCATTTGCCGTCGGCGCCCTTCATCCAGGTGGAGGTGTTGCCGAAAGCGGCGTCGAATATCGCGTCCAATTCATCCACCCCGTTGGTGGCGCCGGTGATGCTGATGCCGAACTTCGCGCCCTTCTTGGCAACCAGATCCTTGAACAGGGCATAGTAGGTGTCGGTGCTTGGGTTGGTCTGGACCGCCTTGGCGGTGGCCAAGGAATCGAACCAGTCCTTGCGCATGACCGGCACCCGGATGCGCGGCGGCGACAGCCACACGATGTAGGGATAGCTTGCCAGCCGCGTCGCGCTATGCGCGTCCATCAGCCCCTTGATGTACTTCGACTGGGCGACGTACGGGCGCAGATCCTCCAGAGCGCCCTGCGCGGCGAGCTTGTCGTCACCGCCCTGGAAGTACATGAGGTCGGGTATGTCACCCGACATGACCATGAGCCCGATCTTCTGGGCGTAGTCGCCCGCCGGTGTCTTCATGATTTGGATGTCCACCGGAGTGCCCGCCGCCGCCATGCCCTTTTCGATCAGGGCAATGAAGGCATCGGTGTTCGGATCCGTGTCGAAATCCTTCATCAAGAAGCGCACCTTCGTCTGCGCCGCGACGGCGCCCGCGACGCCCAGAACGAGCATCACCGCTAGCGCCGCGATCATAAATCTCCGTAACCGCATAGGAACCTCCTTGCTATTCCTTGAGCCCACCTTCCATGACCCCGCGCGTGTAATACTTCAGGATCAGGGGGTAGAGCATGAGAACCGGGATGATAGCCACGATGATTGTGCCCGCCCGGAGGGCCGCGTAGCTGAGGCGCGCCGCCTCGTCATAGCTGTAAAGCGTGCCGGACCCGATGAGGGCGGAAGTGTCGTCCAGGACGACGAACTGCCTGAGTATGAGCTGGAGCGGGTATTTCAGCGGGTCATTCAGGTAGATGCCGGCGCGAAAATACTCGTTCCAGTGCATGACGCCGTAGAAAAGACCCAGTGTCGCGATTGCCGATTGCGACAGCGGCAGCATCACATGGCGGAGGATCCTTCCGTGACCGGCCCCGTCCACGCGCGCCGCATCGATGAGGTCGCGCGGGACTTCGTCGAAAAAGCGCATGAGGATGATAAGGTAGTAGACGTTGACGGCGTTATAGAGGATAACCGCCCACCGCGTATTCATGAGACCGATGCGCTTCACCACGAGGTATTCGGGAACGATGCCGGCCTCGAAAACCATAATGACGATGACCACGAGCATGAGCAGGCGCCGCCCGGGAAGGGTCGGACGTGTGAGGGCGTAAGCCGCCATGGCGGTCATGGCCAGATTGATCGCCGTTCCAACCGCCGTGATGTAGATCGAATTGAGGATACTGCGCATGAAAAAGGGATTGGCGGCGAGCACGCGATAGACGATCAACGAGAATCCCTTGGGAATGATGCCGAGCCCGCTGAGCTCGGAAACGCGGCGCGTGTCCGAGAAGGAGAGGGCGAGGAGATTCAAGAGCGGAACGAGCACGATTGCGCAAAGGGCGAGGAGGAGAAAGCCCACGAGCAGACGAAACCCCCGGTCTCTCGCGCTGGAGCGGATATGCGCGTGCATCACCACAACCCCTTTCCCGTCATGCGCTTGGCACCGAAGTGCGTGGACAGGATGAGCACGAGCCCGATGATCCCTTTGAACAGGCTCGCGGCGGTCGCGAAGGAATACTGAAAATTGACCAGCCCGATGCGATAGACGAAGGTGTCCAGAATGTCCGCCACGCTGATGACGGAGTCGTTCGTCATGTTGAAGACCTGGTCGAAACCGGCGCTCATGAAAAAGCCCAAATTGAGAATGAAGACGGTTACCATAGTAGGAAACAGCTCGGGGATGGTGATGAGTCGCATCTTCTGCGTCGTGGAAGCCCCGTCAATGCCGGCCGCTTCGTAGAGGCTGGGATTGATGCGCAGGAGGGCGGCCAGATAGATGATGGAGTCCCACCCGAGGCTCCGCCACGTCTCCGAGGCGAAGAAGACCCATCGGATATGAGCCTTGCTCGTCATGAAATCGATCGGGGCCAGCCCGAAGAGATGCCGCAGCTCGTTGGCGCCGCCGGTGCTCGGCGAGAGGAAGGCTATCCAGACACCGGCGATGACCACCCAGGAAAGGAAATGGGGCAGATAGGCGACGCCCTGCACGAATTTGCGAGCCGCAGTGAATCGAATTTCATTCACCATGAGCGCAAAGACGATGGGAAAGGGGAAGTAGAGGATGATCTTCATGGCGCTCAGGATGAGCGTGTTGGTGAGAACCGTGGTGAATGCCGGCGATGAGAAGAGGATGATGAAATGCTTGAAGCCTACGAACGGGCTTTTGCCGACAAGCCTGAAGTCCTGGAATGCAATCGACATGCCGGCAATGGGCAGGATATGGAAAATGAAGAAATACACGAGCGCCGGAGCCAGCAGGACGTAGAGGAACGCGTCCCTCTTCATGCGCGCCCCGAGCGAGGCGGTGCCGGTCATGCTCCTACTTCCCATACGCCAACGCAACAAGCGCCTGCGCGAGGACGAGGAGGTCCTCGCTGCTCGTGAACTCGAGGCATACCCCCGAGGGTTTGCGCACCTGTTCCACCCAAGCCGCGGGAAACACGCCCACACCGTGCAGGGCGCCGGTGAGGGAACAGACCAGTCCGCTGATCGTATCCGCGTCGCGACCGAAGTTGGCGCTCCAGAGAAGCCCCCGGCGAGGGTCCCCGCGCGTCAGGTGGAATATCGCGTAGGCCTGCGGGACGGCCTCGGCGGCCGTGGCATGCTCCGGTGTCCACAGCTTTTGGTGCAAATCCTCGAAGGCTACCTCGATGTCAGGCTTCGCTCCGCATATCGACATCGCCAGATCCATTGCGGAGGCGATCCACGAATCGGCCGGCATGCGGGCTCGGCCGGCAGCGATGATCTCTGAAACCGTGCCGTCGGCCATGGCCACGGCAACGCTCGCCGCGATCGCCTCGGCGGCCCAGATGCCGTCTGCGTCGTGGCTGACGCACGCGTCCGCTGCCGCCAGACGCGCCGCGCCTGATGGATCGCCGAAACGGAGGATCCCGTGCGGGCCTGCGCGCATGGCGGCTCCGTCGTCGGTGTTCATGACGTTGTGCCGGCCTGAAAGCGGTGGCTCGATCCCGCGTGAGAGGTTGGAAAGGGCGCCGTAGAGGGGACGACCGGCGCGCTTCTTCGCTCCGCCGCGATCCAGAACGTATTTTCGCCATGCGGCCGCGGTCAGCGCGGGTGTCAGGTTTCCGCACGAATCGAGCAATGCGCGAGCGGTGAGCACGCCGAACTCCGTATCGTCGGTGGTCTTCGCATCGGGTGTGAGGTTCGTGACGATTCCGTAGCGGGCCCGTTGGTCCTGGTTGCGTCCGAGATCGCCCATGGTGTCCCCGACGGCAAGCCCGATCAGCGTGCCCGCCGCCTTGGATTCTATGCGCGCGCGGTCCGCGAGCGCTTCTGCTCTCGTTTTCATGACTTGCCGTTCCTTTCCGCGACGCTGCACCGTACGACGAGCTCTCCCGGGAAAAGACGCCGCACCGGCGGCTTATCGGGATCGCCGATCCGCGCGAGAAGAAGCTCCGCGGCGGTGGCGCCGATGAGACCGCGCGGCTTTCGCACCGTCGTGAGCGAGGGATGGACGTGTGCCGCAGCGGGGATGTCGTCCATGCCGACGATCGAGATGTCCCGGCCCGCCTCGATGCCCGATTCGCGCAGCGTCTCGATTGCTCCGATGGCGAGGAGATCGTTTCCGCAGAAGATCGCGTCGACGCGATCACGCCACCCTCTCATGGCCAGCAGGGTGCGGGCCAGCTCGTGTCCCCCTTCTTCCGAGAGCTTCACCGAAAAGGCGAGTGACGGATCGAAAGCGACACCCTTTTTCTTAAGGAATGCCTCGTACGTGCGGCGGCGCAGGGAAAGAAAGCGCTCGCTGCCATGCTCTGTCGTGGCGATCGCGATGCGGCGGTGCCCCCGCGCCCACAGATAGTCCAGCGCGAGACCGGCAGCGGAGCGTGTGTCGGTGCCGACCGTGTCGATGTCCTGGGCAATGGCACGCTCGCCGACCATGACCGCCGGGATTCCCATATCCTTGATGGCCGCGATGTCGTCCGTAACGCTGTTGAGGAGCAGCCCGTCGAACCGACCCGAGCGGGCGAGGGCGTAATAGCGTGCCTCGCGTGCCTCGATCCAATCGGTGTTCCCGACGACCACTGAATTCCCCTCCGCCTCCAACCTGTCCTGCGCCGCGCGCGCGATCTCGGACCAGAATGGGTTCGCGATGTCGGGCACCATGATGAGGATCAGCCACGTCTTCTGGGACCTGAGGCCTGCCGCCATGGCGTTGCGCGTATAGCCAAGCTCCTGGATGGCCGCGTTGACCTTTTCCAACGAGCGGCGGCTCACGGATCCGCCTTCGTCCGATACCACCCGTGATACCGTGCTCTTGGAAACTCCCGCGCGCTCCGCTACTTCGATGATGCTGATCTTCTGCTTCTTTACCATTTGGGAACGTTCCCATTTTGAAGAATAACATGAGTCGCCCAAAAACGCAAGAAAAAAAGGCGGGCGCATCTGGGAAGTCGAAAGCGCTTCGTCCTCGAACGCGAATGTATTCGTATTGGCGCCCCTCATCGAGGGTCCGCCGAATGATTGTGGGCTCGGTTGAGAAACCAGTACCACCGCCACCGCACGCGGCCAGGGGAAAAACCTGCCGTTCTTGTTGAATCCTCTCGCGTCGGGATTTACTTTTCTGCCATGGGGAAAAAAACTGACGCGGCTTTGCGTTCATTCGAGGCCGAGCTTCTGAGACCGCCGGGGATCGGCACGTGGACGTACTTGACGGTTCCGTTCTCGGCTGCGGAGGCCTATGGGGTGAAAGGGCGTATCCCGATTCGGGCCACTGTCAACGGAGTCGCGTACCGCAGCTCCCTCCTTCCAAAAGGGGACGGCACGCACTACCTTGTCGTTGGCGGGAAGATCCGCGACGAAGTCGGCGCGACACAAGGGGACGTGGTCAAGGTCGTTCTCGAGCTAGACCTGGAAGAACGCGTCGTCGATGTGCCGCCCGAGCTCGCTCGACTCCTGAAACGGCGCCCCAAGGCGCGCACCGCGTTCGCAAAGCTCGCCTATTCCCATCAGAAGCGTTACGCGGATCATATACAGGAAGCCAAGTCGCCGGAAACGCGGGGAAGACGAGCGGAGAAAGCCGTTCAGGCTCTCGAAGGGGAGTTGTTGGGATAGCCCGAAGCCGATTCATGTACGTGACAACAAAGGGGCCGTCAAGGAGCAGTAGCTGATCCCTCGTGATTCGAAACTTCAAGCGCCTCCGGATTCACCACATTGATGGGCGCCCCACCGGAGAATGCGACTATCTGGTCGAAAATATCTGAAAACTGGATTTCATATTCCTCGCGAGTAACATAACCGATATGCGGCGTACACACGGCATTTTCCGAGTTCAACAGTGGGTGGTTCCTCTCCAGGAGCGGTTCGATCTCATAAACGTCAACCGCCGCCATGCCAGGGCGGCCAGCGCGCAGCGCGGCAGCAAGTGCGTCCGGCTCGATCAATCCCGCACGGCTGGTGTTTACCAGAAGCGCCGTCGGCTTCATGCGCGCAAGGTCGGCAGCGGATACGATTCCGCGCGTTTCAGCAACCAGACGCATATGGAGAGACAGGACATCGCTTTGCTCGAAGAACGCCGCTTTGCTCGGCGCCGTGGAATAACCGGCCGCGCGCGCCCGCGCAAGTGATGCATCACGCGCCCATACGAGCACCTTCATGCCAAAAGCCTTTCCATACCCGGCAACCACACTTCCGATGCGGCCGTACCCGTAGATGCCCAGGGTCTTCCCTCTCAGTGTCGTGCCGATGCCGATCTGCCATTTTCCCGCCTTGAGAGCGGATGCTTGCTGGGGGATCTGTCGCATCGCTGAGAGCACCAGCCCCCAGGTCAACTCGGCCGTAGCGTATGATGGGGTGTCGGAATGCATATTCGAGCAGACCAACACTCCACGTCGCGTACAGGCGTCGATGTCGATATGGGGATACACGCTGCGTTGACTGATCAACCGAAGATTGGGCAACCGATCGAGCAGTAGCGCCGTGATCTTGGTCCTTTCACGGATCAGCACGAGGGCTTCGGTGTCGCGAAGTCGCACGGCAAGCGTCTCGACATCATCGGTATGATCCGTCCAGACTGTTACGTCATGTCCGGCGAGCTTCTTGAAACACTCCAGTGTTCGTAGTGTGTCATGATAGTCATCGAGTATGGATACCTTCATGAGTTCCTGATCTCCGTCTCCTTCAATATCGCAAAAAGGGCCGCTGAACGGCAGAATTTCCAATTCCCTCATTGTCAACCAAAAATTCTTAGCGCTGGGGTTCCGAACAGGTGACGCCTGCCACTCCAGCGCCGTCGCCCGGAAGCAAGGCTGCCGACAGGACAATCGCGTGGAGAAGGAAAGCCCAGATCCTGAAAGGCGGCGCGCGGAACAGGAGTATCGACTGATGGCACTTTGGTTCCGCATCGAGTACTTTGTGAGTCGATCGACCACTTCTATCGTGGCCGTCCTGAACGGCGCTTCACGAGACGGCCGTGAAAGGATTTGTATGCCTGAACTTGCCATTGGGACCGAACACCTCACGCGCTCTTTCGGAAGCGTCAAGGCCGTGGACGACCTGACCCTCGAAGTGCCTGCTGGGTCGGTATTCGGCTTCTTGGGGCCGAATGGGGCGGGAAAGACGACCACCATCCACCTCTTGCTGGGATTGCTCGAAGCGGCTTCGGGCTACGCAAGGGTATTCGGCCTCAATTGCCGCACGCACGCAGACCAGATTCGCGCTCGCACCGGCGCATTATTGGAGTTCAGCGGCCTCTACGAGCGAATGAGCGCCGAAGACAATCTTGACCTCTTTGGGCGGATTCATCACATGTCGGCCCCTGACCGCCACGCGCGAACAAAAGAGCTGATGGTCCATCTGGATTTGTGGGATCGTCGCAAGGACTCGGTGGGAACCTGGAGCCGGGGAATGAAGCAGAAGCTCGCCGTGGCGCGGGCTCTTTTTCATCACCCAGCGCTTATCGTCCTGGATGAGCCGACCTCCGGCCTCGACCCGGTGGCGGCGGCGGCGCTTCGCGACGACCTCGCTATATTGGTGAAGAGCGAAAGCGCAACGGTATTCCTGAACACCCACAACCTGGCCGAAGCCGAACGTCTCTGTACGCTCGTGGGTGTCATTCGAAAAGGGAAACTGCTGGCTCTGGGCAGTCCCGATGAGCTCCGCTTCAAGCAAGGCGGCCCTCGGGCGGAGATCATCGGCCTCGGCTTCACCGATGATCTGCTGGCCCGCCTCCGCGGAAGGCCAGAGGTTAGTGGCGCCGAGCTGCGGAGTGGGCATCTCCTTCTCACCCTGCGCGGCGACGCAAGGGTCGGCCCGCTCGTAAGCCTGATTGTGCGGCAGGGCGGCGAGGTCGAGGAGGTGCGCAAGGGCGCGGCGAGCCTGGAAGATGTTTTCCTCACGCTGATGGAGGAAGAGCGCTCATGAGCGACATATTCACGGTCATGTGGAAGGAATGGAAAGACTCGCTCTTCCAAGGCGGATGGCGTGCCTGGATCCGTCCGTCCTTATTGATGGGGATTGTCGGCATCATATGGCCATTGGTTGGGAAAGCCGCCTGGATGGACTTGAGCCCGCTTCAGATGGTGGTCGTTCTCTGGGTCGAGTTTTTCGTCGTCATCTCGATTGTTGCCGATTCTTTCGCCGGCGAGCGTGAGCGGCATACCCTGGAAACACTGCTGGCAACTCGCTTGCCTGACCGCGCAATCCTGCTTGGAAAGGTGGCGATCGTGGTTCTCTACGGCTGGGGTGTACTTGTGGTCAGCCTGCTCCTGGGCGCGGGTGTCTGCAATCTGGCTTATGGACAGGAGCACTCCATTTTCTATCCCGCGGACATGCTGTCTTTCACGCTGGTGCTTGGCTTGCTGATAGGAACGTTCGGCGCAGGTGCCGGGGTGCTGCTGTCGTTGCGAAGCTCGACGGTACGGATGGTGCAGGCGACACTCTCAATCGGCACGGTGGTGCTGGGCGGAGCTATCATCGCGCTCCTTCAACTGCTGCCCAAATGGTTTTTCCAGACGTTTACCACTGACCAGATTCTGCTCATGGTAGCAGGCATTATTGCCCTGCTGGACATCCTGCTGGTTGCCATTGCGATGCTGCGCTTTCAGCGGACCAAGCTTATTGCGAGATAGCTGTGACGCGCTCTATCCGCCCGCATCTCCTCTACCAACCTTCCAAGCTCGGACCGGGTAACAAACCAAGCGAATATGCGATACAATATGGAATCCTCAATTGAAAGAGCGCGATGACGAAGGAGCGAACCATGTTCTGCCACCAGTGTCAGGAAACCATGAGAAATCAGGGCTGCAACGCCGCCAGGGGCGTCTGCGGCAAGACCTCCGATGTCGCTTCTCTCCAGGACCTCATCCTCTACGCCTGTAAGGGCATCGGGTTCTGGGCTCAGAAGGCTCTCGAAAAGGGGATCTACGACGAGGAATTGGCCTTCTTCGTCGACAGGATGCTTTTCGCCACAATCACCAACGCGAACTTCTCCGCGGGGGAATTCACGGCCTGGGTCCTCGAGGCCCTGAAACGTCGTGACGCGATCAAAGCGGCATATCTCAGCGCAGGCGGCACTACGGACGGCGCCCTCCCCGGCGCTGCAACCTGGTCCGTCTTCGATGTTGCTGGTGTGAAGGCGGCAGCATACGCGGCCCTCGGGGGCTGGCTGTCAATTGCAGATGAGGACAGGCGCAGCCTCGAGTCCCTCGTCCTTTACGGCCTCAAGGGCATGGCCGCATACATCGAGCATGCCTACATGCTCGGAAAGACCTCAAAGGATGTATTCGTGTTCATGCTCGGCGCCCTTGCCCTGCTTGCAGATGAGAACGCGGACAAGGACGCCCTCCTCGCCATGGTCACGGAGACCGGCAAACAGGGCGTGGCTGCCATGGCCTTGCTCGACGGGGCAAACGCGGGTGCTTACGGAAACCCTCGGATCACTACTGTAAAGACGGGCGTTCGCGGCCGCCCCGGGATTCTAGTCTCCGGGCACGACCTGCGCGACCTCCACGATCTTCTCGAGCAAACGAAAGGCACGGGTATCGACGTCTACACCCACGGCGAGATGCTCCCCGCCCATTACTATCCCTTCTTCGCGAAGTACGACAATCTCTATGGCAACTACGGCGGCTCCTGGTGGACCCAGAGCAAGGACATCGAGACATTCCGCGGCCCCGTTCTCTTCACCTCGAATTGCCTCGTGCCCCCCAAGGAAGAGCAGAAGGCGCGCATCTTCACCACCGGTGTCGTGGGTTTCGACGGGTGCACTCATATCGGCGACAGGCCCATGGGCGGCATGAAGGACTTATCTGCCGTAATCGCCCTCGCGAGGAAGAGTCCCGCCCCTGAGAAGATCGAGGACGGTAGCATCGCGGGTGGCTTCGCCCACGACCAAATCTTCGCCCTCGCGGACAAGATTGTCGACGCGGTGAAGTCGGGGGCGGTAAAGCGATTCGTCGTCATGGCAGGGTGCGATGCCCGCCAGCCGAGCCGAGCCTATTACACTGACGTGGCGAAGGCCCTTCCGGAGGGTACAATCATCCTCACCGCCGGGTGCGCCAAGTATCGTTACAACAAACTCGCGCTGGGCGATATTGGGGGCATCCCCCGCGTCCTGGACGCAGGCCAGTGCAACGACTCCTACTCCCTCGCCCTTGTTGCGCTGAAGCTTAAGGACATTTTTGGCCTTGACGACGTCAACAAGCTACCCCTGTCCTTCGACATTGCTTGGTACGAGCAGAAGGCGGTCCTCGTCCTCCTCGCCTTGCTCAGCCTGGGCTTTAAAAACATCCGGCTCGGGCCGACCCTCCCCGGCTTCCTCTCGCCGGGGGTCGCAAAAATCCTGGTGGAGACCTTTGGCATCAGGGGCATCGAGACGGCGGACAAGGACGTGGCTGCGATGATGGCGGGCGGATAGCCAGGGAAAGACCATGGCGTCCGGCGTCGGATGACAGCTACCCCGACGATGAATGGGCAACGCGCAAATCCATGGACCACATGAAGGTGCCATGAGGTGCGTCGCAGTTTTGGGCGCCATCACTGGCAGCCCTCCGGAATTTGTGCGGGCATGGACATCCCGCTGATTGCCTTTGCCATCCTGCGCTTTCAGCGGGCAAGGATCATTGCGAGAAAGCTGATCGACCGCTGATGCTTCTGAGGGCGCCCCAGAATCCGCGAGACGTCGTTATAGCTCCCGCCGCCAAGTCTCACACGTTTCCGCTGTCGTTAATCCAATTCACGATGGCAAAAATGCCAAAATCATAATTTTTGGCCGATGCGACAATTGATCATGTCAGACCGCCAGAAAGAGTTACAACGCGGCCACCAACCATAATCGGCCGATTTTTCTTTTCCCGCATATCGTTATAGCAATATATTCGGGTCTTGATATTCTGATGGGGAGGTGGTCCCATTAGTAGACATGCATCGTTCGGATTGCTTCTGCTTACCCTACCTGCTCTGTTATCCGCCCAAAGTGTAGGCCCTGAAAAAGCAGCATCCTCATTGTCGTTACAGCTTGCTTCGGCGGTCGGAATTCCTTTGGGAGCGAGCAGCTCGGTATTTGGCTTGGGCGGCTCGGCGCAATTCGGCGCGGAGTACCGTTTGCCTTTCCTCCCGCTGCTTTATCTATCAGGTGGACTTGACTACAGCTACGACACGGCAAACGGGATTTCTCAGACCATATCCGTGACCTCCGGCTCTTTTGGTGGCGGTCTGAGATTCGACTTTTTGCCGTGGCTGTCCGCTACTGTAGGCATTTCAGGTGGATACTTTTTCGGCTTCTTCAATGATTTTTCCAATTCGGGAAGCAATCCATTTGTCTCGGCAGATGCAGAAGCGTTTCTCTTGCCAGGCCCCTTTCACGTGAGTATCGGAGCTTCCTACCTCTGTTACTTAGGGCTGTATAGTGGCCTTGAGGCTTCCGTCGGCGTCTCGTACGAGCTTGGTGCATCGACCGGCACCACACCCGTCATACAGCAGCCTCTCCCTGTGAAAGCCCAGCCGCTGAACCAGCAGCCTTCAGCAAAACAACCGGCTCAGCCCCCTGCCACCCTGGAATTGAAAGACGTGGCGTTTGATGATGTCTATCCCGTGTTTCATACCTACTACGACACGCATCCACTCGGTAAAGTGGTGCTGAGCAACACCACGAAGCAGCCCATAACCGGAATCAAGGTAAGCTTCCAGATCAAAGAGTTCATGGCCGATCCCAAGGATTGTCCAGCACCACAGGAGCTTGCGCCTGGGGAATCGAAATCAGTTGATCTCTTCGGTCTATTCCTTCCCACAATTCTTGATACGACGGAAAATACCAAAACGCAGGCACGCGTGGATGTGGAATACACCCTCAACGGGCAGGTGCAGCATCAGGACATCGTAGAAAGTGTCCCCATCCTAGACAGGAACGCCACCACATGGGCGGATAACCAAAGGGCGGCGGCATTTGTAACCACCAAAGACCCCGCGGTGCTTACGTTTTCGAAAAACGTCAACAGCATGGTCAAGGGCAAGATTCAAGGCGCGGTCAATCCCAATCTGCTGACCGCGCTGGCATTTTTCCAGGCGCTCCAACTTTTCGGTCTGACCTATTCGCAGGACCCCATTCCTACAACCACGACAACGAACCAAGTTGCGGACTATATCCAGTTTCCCCGTCAGACCTTGCAGTATAAGGGTGGGAAGTGCAGCGACTTTTCGGTTCTCTATTCAGCGCTGTTGGAATCGATGGGTGTGGAAACGGCGTTCATCACCATTCCTGGGCACATCTTCATCGCCTTCTCCACAGGGGTCAGTCCTGATGAAGCTCGAAAGACATTTTCACATCCGGATGATCTGATCGTCCGCAACGAGAAGAGTTGGATTCCTATCGAGGTGACAGAAAACGCGGGTTTCCTTCAAGCATGGCAGGATGGCGCCAAGGAATGGAGAGAGAATACCTCGAACAATCAGGCTGGCTTCTACCCGCTTCACGATGCATGGCAAGTGTATGAACCGGTAGGTCTCCCGGGAGCCGACGTGACGGTGGATCTTCCTCCTTCCGATAAAATACTGAGCGCCTATCTGGGCGAAGCAGGCAAGTTCGTCGATCAAGAAATCTCCACCAAAGTTGCCGTGCTCGAAGGTCAGATCACCACAGCGGCGGATTCCCGCAAACCGACAAATGATCTCGGCATTCTTTATGCTCGTTATGGCCAATACGATAGGGCCCAAAGGGAGTTCGACAAACTTCTTGCGAAAGAGGAGTATGTTCCTGCGCTTCTGAACATGGGCAACATCCTCTATCTGAACGACCAGAAAGACAAAGCCTTGGACTACTACAACAGGGCATACGCAAAACAACCGGATAACCCGCGAGTGCTCCTCGCGGTGGCAAAAATCGATCATGACCTCGAGAATTACGGCGACGTGAAGAGGCTGTATGCCGCGCTAAAGGCGAAGGATCCGGACCTTGCTGCGCAGTTTGCATACCTTGATCTGAAGGGAGAGGAATCCACGCGAGCCGCGGATGCCGCAGGAGTGAATGGAGTCGTCGTATGGGAGGAGTGATGAAAAAACGTGCCCGTCTTCTGCCGGTCAGTGCAGTGATACTCCTCATTGCCTTGGCGCTGTGGGGTTGTGGGGACATGTCGATGCTTACTGCGCTCAAGGCAAAGGAAATAGCCGCCAACACAGTGGCACAACCCGTCTTCAGCCCGGTTGCTGGTGTCTATTCGACCGCGCAGACGGTGAACATAAGCACAACAACAGCAGGGGCGACCATTCGCTACACAACCGACGGCAGCACGCCGACGAGTACAACCGGGACTGTATACGCTGCTAGCATCAGCGTAACAGCGAGTGAGACCATAAAGGCGATTGCGTATGAATCGGGTTGGACGGATTCGGCAGTGGCAGCAGCTGCCTATTCCATCGGTTCTTCCATGCCCCAAGCTCAGTGGGCACAGGTCCTTGCGACCGGCACGAGCGGGCAGGCTTCGTTCAACGGTGTCGCAGTTGACTCGTCGGGCAACGGCTACGCCGCTGGTCTCGCAACCACCACGGGGACTTATGGGTTCGGCAACAGCGTTACTGCGACCACGGTATCTTCGCAGGACAACGTGCTGCTCGTGAAATACAACTCGTCGGGACAGGCACAGTGGGCTCAAACACTTACGGCCGGCGTCTATGCCGAATTTCAAAGTGTTGCGGTGGACTCCTCGGGCAACGTCTACGCCGCCGGATTTGACGAGGGCACCGGAACCTACGGGTTCGGCAACGGTGTCACAACGGCAGGAATAGCCACTGGCGTCAATCTCCTGCTGGTCAAATACAACTCGTCGGGACAGGCACAGTGGGCTCAAACACTCACTGCGAATGCAAGTGGAGGAGCTGAATACTACGGAGTCGCAGTGGATTCCTCAGGCAACGTCTACGCGGCCGGATATTTGGGCGGCACTCGTGCAACCTACGGCTTTGGAAACGGTGTCACCGCAACCATGTCAAGCGGCAGTGACGGCGTACTTTTGGTGAAATATAACTCGTCGGGACTCGCGCAGTGGGCACAAACAGACACTCCAACGATGACAAACGCCATAGCTGTATTTCATGGCGTAGCGGTAGACTCGGCGGGCAACGTCTACGCAGCAGGATATCAAGACAGCTCAGCCGAAGCGTTCGGCAATAGTGTCACGGCCACCGGAGCCAGCGCTGCCAACAACGTTCTCATCGTGAAGTACAACTCTTCCGGTCTGGCGCAGTGGGCCCAAACACTTACCGCAGCAGGCACATCTGCCCTGTTCAATGGTGTCGCGGCCGACTCCACGGGCAACGTCTACGCTGTCGGCTACGTTTTGGGCACCGGGACCTACGGATTTGGTAACGGCGTTACTGCCGCAGGGACCGCTTCATCTGGACAAAACGTGCTGCTCGTTAAGTACAACCTCTCAGGACAAGCCCAATGGGCTCAGACGCTGACGGCTGGTAACGATAGTGCGCTTTTCAACGGAGTCGGGGTAGACACCTCCGGCAACATCTATGCGGGAGGAGCTCTTATCTCCTCTGGTGTTGGCGCCTATGGATTTGGCAATGGGGTTAGCGCCACTGGGATCCCCAGCGCTTCGGACATTGTGCTCGTGAAGTATAACTCTTTGGGACAGGCACAATGGGCCCAAACCCTGTCCTCAGGTAACGGCGGCGCCAGCTTCCAGGGCGTCGCTGTGGACTCGACGGGCACCGCCTTCGCCGCGGGGTCTGACAATGGCTCTGGAGCCTCAGGCTTCGGCAATGGAGTCACAGTGACTACTGCCGCAGGTGGTGGTAATGTCCTGCTCGTCAAATACTAACTAAACCCGCTGCATGAAGTCGGTGGGTTTAGTGCCTGTCGGCCAAAACCGACTGGGGATGTCGTCACTGCCTTCATGCGTTGCACAAGTTTGGACACCGACAGCTTCGGCGGCTCGCTTACCAACGGATGCACGTGATCCTGCCGTATGTTTCCCTTAATGATTTCAATGTCCAAACTTGCGCATATCCGTCTCATGCGCTCTCGCTCTCGGTGACCTCTCTCTTCGCCCAATACTGGCTTGCGCTGCTCGTAGATCCACACCACATGCTACTCGAGACCATATAAGCAATACGTCGATGTATGAAAATCCTTGAAATGTACCGCAAGCCTGCTGAGCTCTTCGCCTGAAGGCAAGGGGTCTTCTCCCCGTCAGGGGACTGAGCCAGTGGTATGGCGCAGTTTCTTGAGTTCTGCGGGCGCCCACGCGCCTCGCCTCTCTGCGGCGACCGCTTTAATCACAGCTCTTCACCACGTGCCCCACCCTATGCCCCCCGAGCCGGGAAATGTATAAACCTGGTAGCCATTGCGTTCTGCCCAAGCC
>Ga0265342_10001977_pt1 | contig 18297 bp, 11 predicted proteins | sample 4CB327metaG_FD_203125 | JGI IMG/M metagenome (GOLD analysis project Ga0265342, IMG submission 203125) | Rhizosphere microbial communities from Carex aquatilis grown in University of Washington, Seatle, WA, United States - 4-CB3-27 metaG | ecosystem: Host-associated > Plants > Roots >...
AGCTCTATGCGCGTTGGTTCCAGCTCGGCTCCTTCATGCCGTTCTTCCGCACTCACTGCGCCATCAATCTCTCCCCACGCGAGCCCTGGACATTCGGGCCGCGCGTGCTCGGAATCGTCAAGGCATGTATGGAGCAGCGCCTTCGTCTGCTCCCGTACTGGTACACCCTGACATGGGAGGCGGCCACCACGGGCCTTCCTTTGCTGCGTCCTTTGTTCTGGTCCGAGCCGGCACGCGTCGACCTGCGCGAGGTCGACGATGCCTTTCTCGTCGGAGACGACCTGCTCGTCGCGCCGGTCCTGGAAGAGGGAGCCGTGAATCGATCCGTCATCCTGCCACGGGGAACCTGGTATCCTCTGGATGGCGAGGCTCTCGAAGGCGGCCCGACTCCGGTGACATTATCGGCGCCACTGGAAGTCCTGCCGGTGCTCGCGCGGGGAGGAAGCATCATCCCGATGCGGGAAGGCCGCGCGCTGGTTCTTCACGCGTTTGCCCCACACGGGGGCGAGTCATGTGCGGGTATTCTGTACAGCGACGAAGGGGAGGGCTTCGGGCCGCGCCGTGTGGACACCTTCATCCTCAGCCCGGCGGAGGGCGAAAAGCCCCCTGCGTTCACGTGGACCACAACGGGCGAATATGCATTTCCCTATGCGGAGGTAACGATCATTCCGCACGGCTTCCGCGACACGAGGATAACGATTGGTGGAAAACTGCCCGTGAAGGTTTCCATCGGATGAGGAAAGCCGATTGTCGGCAGGCCGATATGGTGCGGCCCCGGCGGAGGGCTGATCCAGCCCTATGACGACGCGCACTCTTCCGGTGGAAACGGAGAACCACTGGTTCCAGCTCGTGCAGACGCTCAAGGGCAATCGCCAGAAACGCTCCCATGAGCGTCTTTTCTTCGTGGAAGGGGTACGTTCCATAAATCCGTTACGGGGCAATCCGCGCTGGCAGGCGGAAGCCCTTCTCTACCCCGCCGGCAGGCGGCTCTCCGGCTGGGCGAACGATGTCCTGGCCGAAGTCGTCGCCCCCTACCACCTGGCCGTGAAGAAGGACCTGATGGACAGGCTGAGCGACCGCGAGGAGAGCTCAGAGATCATCGCGGTGGTGAAGATACCCGCCACGGGGTTGGAGGATCTGCCGGCCGACGCGACATCGCGCTTCGTCCTCCTGGATCGGCCCGGCAATCCCGGCAACCTGGGCAGCATCATCCGTTCCTGCGATGCCTTCGGCGTGACGGGCATCGTGATTGCCGGCCACGCGGTGGATCCTTACGATCCGCTGGTTGTTCGGGCATCGGAGGGGGCGTTCTTCACGCAGCGGATCGTCCATGCGGGGAACCAGAGCTCGCTGGATGCGTGGCTTGGACGGATGGCACGTGATGTGCCCGCATTCACCGTTGTGGGCACCAGCGCCAAGTCGGACACGCATATCGCCGATTGCCCCCTGAGCGGGCCGACCCTGCTCTGCTTCGGGAACGAGACCCTCGGGCTCTCCCCGTGGCTGAAATCCCGCTGCGCCACCGTTGCTGGCATCCCGATGAACGGTGTGGCTTCCTCCCTTAATCTCGCCTGCGCGGTTACCACCGTGCTCTATGAGGTGCATCGTCAGAGCAGAAAGAGCTGACGGAAAGGATCGCTCCATGTTTTCACGCGGCTTTCGGATCGCGTTGCTCGTTCTCATCGTGCTCATGAACATAGGCTGCGATCAGGCAACGAAAGTTATCGCGCGGTCACGACTCGAGGGTCGGGGAACCATCTCCCTGGCAGGAAATCACTTCCTCCTCCACTACGTGGAGAACGAAGGGGCATTTCTCAGCCTCGGGGCGGCTCTTCCCCGTGGGACTCGAACCGTCATCTTCATCGCCTTTCCCGTCATAGTCCTGGGCATCATGATCGGGTATATCGTACGAAAGGGCACGTCCAATCTCCTGCTCCTCATGGGATTCTCGTTCATCATAGGCGGCGGTTTGGGCAATCTCATTGACCGCATCACGCGTGCGGGGCATGTGAGCGACTTCATGATACTGCGCAACAGATGGTTGAGCAGCGGTATCTTCAATTTCGCGGACCTCGCGATCCTCGTCGGCGCTCTCCTCCTGCTCGCGAGCTCCCTGCGGGAAGAGCGCGGGAAGCATCCGCCTTCTCAGGCGGAAACCCCCGCGCCCTCGAAGCCCTAATTCTTGAAAAGGCTCAGATACTCGCCGTAGCCGAGCTTCTGCAGGTCGGCAACCGGCACGAAGCGCAACGAGGCGGAGTCCATGCAATAGCGCAGCCCGGTGGGCGCCGGCCCATCGGGGAACAGGTGCCCCAGATGCGAGTCGGCGTACTTGCTGCGTACCTCGGTGCGCTCCATGCCGAAGCTGCGGTCCGTGCGCAGCACGACATTGCTCGGCACGAGGGGACGCGTGAAGCTCGGCCACCCCGTCTGCGAATCGTACTTGTCAGTCGAGCTGAACAGCGGCTCTCCGGAAACGATGTCCACGTAGATGCCCGGCTCCTCATTGTTGAAGTATTCATTGCCGAAGGCCGGCTCGGTTCCGTCATTCTGCGTGACATCGAATTGCATTGGGGACAGCGTCTGTCTCAGCTGATCCTTTGACGGCTTCTTCCACATACCGTTGACTGCCGCCGGCGGCGCGCCCTTGTCCATGAGCTCGGCGGCGCCCCAGGCCTTCTTGAAAAAGACGGCGCGGCCCGAGCTCTCATAATAGGAGGCGTAGTTGTCCGGATTCTTCAGCGCATAATCCTGCTGGCTCTCCTCAGCCGCATAGAATGTGACGGCCTTGGCGATTTCGGTAACGATGGGGCCCGTCATCTTCTTGGACGCGGCCAGCGCCGTTTTGGAGGCTTCCGCCTGCGAGCGCTGCTCATCCGTGTTCCAATACACAATGGGCCGGAAATTGGACCCCCGGTCGCCGAACTGGCCGCCATTATCGGTAGGGTTCGTGTTGTGCCAGTATGCGGTCAGGATATCCGCATAGGTGACACGGCTGGGATCCCAAGTGACGAGCACCGCCTCCACGTGCCCATTCTTGGCGTAGTTGCCGGAGTTCGGGTTCTTCGTCGTTCCCCCGGTATACCCCGCGACCACTTTGATGACGCCATAGACGTTTTTGAATGCCGCCTCCAGGCTCCAAAAGTTGCCACCCGCAAAGATGGCGCTGGCCGGCTGATTCGACATTGGCGCCGCCATGCCGAGGGTCGCCGACAGAAATATCAAACCGAAAACGATGAGTCTTTTCATCGTGATGTCCTCCTCATATCGAAACTATCCGAACGTGAAGGCGAAAAGACGTACCTTTCCCTTCACCACGAGCTTCAGCACGTGCGGGCCCGCCGCGGGCAGCGCCACCACCTGGTACATCTTGCTCTCGCGCGGCGTCAATGTTCCGCCATGAACGTCCGAGGTATCTCCCGCCGGCGCGTCATCCACGAACACCGAGATGCTTCCGCCGCCGGCCGGCTCGATGACCAGGAACACGTTTTTCGCGTTGAATCCGAGCCGCAAGGTTCCCGAGGCAGCGGGAACCACATACTGCGGAGTGACGGTCCACGTGTCGTCCAGGTTCCATTCGCCGCTTTGCAGTGGACGCGCTCCCGGGTGATAGGTCACCGGAACATCGGCCTGGGGCTGCACGGCCGTGACGAATCCCCGGGCCCTGTCATAGCCGAGATAGGTCTCGGGTGTCTGGGCGTCCAGCTGCGGGGCGGGTTTGGAAACGATGCCAGCGACGCTCTGCCCCGCCTCCTGCAAGAGCTGCTGGATGACCTTTTCCGACACGTCGTATTGGCCTTCCCCGAAATGGAAGTAGCGCACCCGCCCCTTGGCGTCTATGAAATAGTGTGCGGGCCAGTACTGGTTGGCGTACGCGTTCCATTCGGCGTAGTCGTTATCCTGGACAACGGGCCATGTGACACTCAGATCGTGGATGGCGCGGCCGACGTTGGCGCCGCTTTTCTCGAACTCGAACTCCGGGGTGTGCACGCCGACAATCACGAGACCCTTGTCCTTATACGCGTCGTACCACGCCCTCAGATACGGCAGCGTGCGCACGCAGTTGACGCAGCTGTAGGTCCAGAAATCGACCACAACCACCTTGCCGCGCAGTTGGGCCAAAGAGAGCGGCATGGACCCGCCCTGCGTGGTCTGCCCCAGGGACGGGGCGAGGCCTTCGGTATTGAACCAGGTGCCTTGCGTGAGAAACTCCGGCGCGGCTCCATAGTCGCCTAGAACCCCATTGTCCGGGGCGAACTCCGGTGCGGTGAAAACGCCGGCCGCCTTCATGGCGGCGGAGCTCGGCGCTGGTTGACGGGTTTTCAGCGCCGCTTGCACCGGTGCGGCTTTCTCCAAGACGGTAAGCCCGGTTCCATAATTGGGAAAGGCCCGCAGCACGAAGGATTGGAATTGCCGATCCCATCCGAGCCCGATGGCTACCCCCATGAGGATCATGAGGACGCCGAACCCGCGCTGGATGTTGGCCGCGTGACGAGTGAGACCGGGAACCTTGTTGAGAAGGGCGCGGCCTCCGAGCATGACGCCGAGCATCGGGATGGCGGTACCAAGGGTATACGCGAGTGTGATGAAGACCGAGCCGCCGTCCACGTGGCTGGTCAGGGCGAGACTGATCACCGATGCCATGATGGGCCCGACGCACGGAGTCCATATGAGCCCGAGGCTCAGACCCACCACGACGCCGGACCAGAATCCGTTCGAGCCGGTCTTTCGCGGGGTGGTCGCCCCGCGGCGCGCCACGCGGCTCATGAGCATTTCGAATCGGGTCCCCAGCCAGGGCACGAGCATCACGATGCCGAAAACAACGATGAGGACGACCGCGACGATGCGAAGCGCATCAACGGGAATACCCAACGCCTGCACGATGGCCGAGAGGGCCAGGGTAAAAACGGTGAAGCTGACGATGAACCCGACCAGAACGCCGAAGGGCCGTGCTTTGCCTCCGCCGACCCCCCCGGAAAGCACGATGGGCAGCACGGGCAGGATGCAAGGGGAAAGGATGGTGATGATGCCCGACACGAATGCGAATCCGAGGAGGACGATCATGACCAGCTCCTAGCTGCGCACCAGGTGCGACTTGATGCCGTCGACCCCGCCGCCGTTCCAGATTGCAAGCTTCACGCCGTTGGCATCGATCTGCACGAACGTGTCCTGAACGCTCACACCGTAGGTCTTTTCCAAATCCCGGGCCGTGTCATAGTCGACCACGACGACGGAGACCTCGGAGATCTTGTTGCCGTGGGCATTGATGTCCTTCAGGTCCGCCTGGCAAAACGGACACCAATCGGCGGCGAAAAACAGGATGGTGGGACCTTTTGCGGCCAGCGCTTGTGCGTCATCCAGTGTCGTGAAGATCACCTTGTGACCGTTGCTCTTCGCTATGCGCAACGCGTGGCCTGCTTGAGGGTCCGCGGTGGGGGTGACGGAGGCGCTCATGCCAGCGACACCGTTGCTCCCCTTGCCCGACGACATCATGCTTTGGGCGAAGACGGCGGTTGCAAGGGTCAGGAGCACGATGGCGCAAATTCCTACGCGTTTCATATATAAGCCTCCTTCAGGCGATGACAATCAGAAATATACGGAGAATAGGTCACGGAAGTGTCACGGAAGGGTGGACAAAGCAAAGGAGAACCGAGCCCCGTGACCCAGGCTGCTTTCCACCGATATCGTTCCCCCGTGCAGCTCCACGATCTCCCGTGCAATGGCCAGACCGAGGCCGGCGCCGCCGGTGGATTTGTCGCGGCTCTTGTCGGCGCGGTAGAAACGGTCGAATACGCGGGGCAGATCGTCCGCCGTGATCCCCGCGCCCGTGTCGGCAACCGTCACGCGCACGGCATTCGCCTCCCGCGCAAGATGCACGCTGACCGACCCGCCGGCGGGCGTGAAATGGAGCGCATTTTCCATGAGGTTTGTTAGCACCCGCTCCATCGTGGCGACGTCGCAGGAGACACGGGGCAGATCTTCTGCCCGATCCACGGCGATGGAAACACCGACCTGCTCGGCGGCGGGTGCGAGCTTCAAGGCCACGTCCTGGACGAGCTCGGCTATCTGAAGCGGCTCTGGTTGGAGCTGGACCTGCCGCGCGTCGAGCTTCGCCAGCTCGAACAGCTGTTCCACGAGACGCTGGAGGCTGGCTGCGTTGCGCAGGCTCACGTCCAGGAAGCGGCGCCTTTCCTCCGCAGTGATGTTTCCTTCCTTCATGAGCATCGTTTCTAGATACCCTTGGATCGAGGCAAGGGGGCTTCGCAGATCGTGCGAGATATTGCCGAACAGCTCGCGTCTCATACGCTCGGCGCGGCGCAGCGCGTCCACGTCCGCGGCAATGGTGCCGGCCATTTGATTGAAGTTGCGCCCCAACGCGCCCAGCTCGTCGCTGCCGCGCGCCTCCACGCGCCGATTCATGTCGCCTTGCTCGAAATCACTCACCGCGTCGCTCAGTGAGCGGAGCCGACGCGTAAGAAGGAAGAAAAGGGAAAGACCCAACAGCACCGTGGCCGCAAGGGCGAGCAGGAAGGCTATGAATCCGGCACGCAGGTAGTAGCTGTCCCTGATCATGCGCAAGGAAGCGTCGTAGCGCTCGCCGCCGAGGATGACATAGACATAGCCCGGTGCCGATCCCATGGAAACGAGGGCAGCGGAAAACGGCCGCGAGCGGGAGGCGCTGCGCGGATCCTCGCCCAATGCGCGATGCTGCCCGGAGGTCTGGACGAATTCACGAACCGGTCCCATGTCCACCGTCGAGCGCAGGAGCTTCTCCGCTGGATTGAGAAACGCGGCGAGGATGCTCCCCTTTTCGTCGAGGAGATAGATCTCCACCATGGGATTGAGGACCATCATGTAGTGGATGGCGCCCTTCACGCGGTCTTCGGAAAAGCCATCGGAGACGAGCGGCGAAAGCTCACTCGCGATGCTGCGGGCGTATTCGCGGTTCAGGAGCTGTTCGACGTCGTCGAACAGATGCGCGGCGGACTGGAAGGCAATGGCGATGCACCCCGCGCCGAGTGCGACGATGAGAAGGAGGAAGATGGCCGAAAGACGTGCAAAAAACGAGGAGCGCAACCTCCTCATGGAATGAGCTCCGCGGGCTCGGCGAATCGGTATCCCACTCCCCACACCGTGCGCAGATAACGGGGGTGCCCCGGATCCGTCTCGATCTTCGCCCGCAGCCGGTTGATGTGGGAGTTCACGGTATGCTCGTAGCCTTCGAACTGATACCCCCAGACGAGGTTCAGGAGATCCGTGCGGCTGTATGCTCGGCCCGGTGTGCGCACGAAAAGGGCGAGAAGATCGAATTCTTTCGCCGTGAGCTCCACTGTTTCACCCGCGCGGACCACTTTCCTTTTTGGCACGTCCAGTGAGAGATCGCCGATCTCGATGCGCTCGCTCTCCTGACGTTCCGCGGCCGCGGTGCGGTCCGTGCGTACGCGGCGCAGGAGCGCCTTGATGCGGGCCACGAGCTCGCGGACGCTGAAGGGCTTCGTCACGTACTCATCGGCGCCGATCTCGAGCCCTAGGACCCGATCCATCTCGTCGCTCTTTGCCGTGAGCATGACGATGGGCAGATGGGGATTCTTCTCTCGAATGCGCGAGCAGACGGCAAGGCCGTCCATGGAGGGCAGCATGATGTCGAGGATCACCAGGGCATAGTCACCGGCGAGGGCACGTTCGAGCCCTGTTTTGCCGTCCATGGCCCGGTCGGTAACAAGGCCCAGATCCCCCAGATTCAGACTGACCACGTCGGCGATGTCTTGATCGTCCTCTATGATAAGCACGCGCTCCGACTCGGCCATCAAAAAGCCTCCGGCATTGAATATACGTTCTGCCATTGCCCGGGAACAGGACGGAGGAGAGCCGTTTTGCCCTGGGCGTGCCGGCATCGGTATCTTTGACCAAACCCGCCAGGGGGCGGCAAGGAGTACGCGGATGCTAACGCAGGAACAAAGGCGCCAGTATGGCGAACAGGGATACGTCATTGTGCGCCGGCTTTTCCGGCCGGATGAAGCGAAACGTCTCGCCGAACACTATATGGAGCTGCGTACCAAGAGGGAAATTCCGGGTGATTCCCACGAAGCGGATTTCGCAAGCACTGATCCGCTGAAGCGCTACCCGCGCATGATCCACATGCATCGGTGGGACAGGCCGAGCATTGACTGGTTTCTCGATCCGCGGATTTCCGGCGTGCTCACCGATCTCATGGGGCGGGAGCCCTTCGCGGTGCAGACAATGATCTACTTCAAGCCGCCGATGTCTCGTGGTCAGGCCCTGCATCAAGACCAGTTTTACCTGCGCGTTCAGCCCGGAACGTGCATCGCCGCCTGGATGGCGCTGGATCCCTGCTCCGAGGAGAACGGATGTCTTCGACTCGTTCCGGGAAGCCAGAGCTGGCCTTTGCTCTGCACAAAGCAGGCGGACCTTTCAGAAAGCTTCACGGACGTCACTGTTCCGATCCCGGAAGGGACCAAGGTGGTTTCCATTGACATGGAGCCGGGGGACGTTCTGTTTTTCAACGGGCAGGTGGTTCACGGCAGCGGCCCCAATCGGAGCTCACAGATGTTCCGTCGATCGCTCGTCGGGCATTACGTCGGCGCGGACGCGGAAAAGGTTGCGAAGTTCTACCACCCCGCCCTTCGTATGGACGGCTCGGTTGTGGGGCTGGACACGAGCAACGGCGGGGGAAGCTGCGGCATCTGGTCGGATGAAGGGGGGGAGCCCATCATCGAGATGGCGGGAAGAATGGGAGCCGCAAAGAAGACCGAATAAGGGCCTTTACGGGCATCCGCATTCTTGATGCCTACGGGCATCCGCATTCTTGATGCCTACGGGCATCCGCATTCTTGATGCCTACGGGCATCCCCTTTCCAGCTCCACCACTTCATCAGGGGTCAGGCGCCAGCCCATGGCCCCGGCGTTATCCCGAGCCTGGCGCTCGTTCTTGGCTCCCGGAATGGGAAGGGCTCCCTTGCAGATCACCCAGTTGATTGCCACCTGCGAAGCACTTTTTCCGTGCTTTTCGCCAATGCGCTTCATTGCGGCGCCAAGGGGTTGCAGCTTCGTCATGAAGCCGCGACCGAACATCATCGAGCGCATTCCTTTGGGCGGATTCTCTATTGAATAAGTGCCGGTCAGCATGCCCATGTGCAAAGGCCGATACGCGATCAGGGTGACGCCCAGCTCTTTACAGAGTGCCAGGAGCCCGTTCGTTTCCGGTTGGCGATGGAGGAGGCTGTATTGCACCTCGTTGCACGCGAGGGGAATGCCTCGCTTGGAAAGCACGGCGTGCGCCCGACGGGTCTGCTCGACATCGCAGTTGGAAATGCCGACGGCGCGCGCGTGCCCGGCCTCAACGACGTCGGCAAGCGCGTTGATCCAGGTCTCGAGCTTCACCGGCGGCAAGGGGAAGTGGAGCAGGTACACGTCCGTTCGGGGAAGCTGCAGACGTTTCAGGCTCTCGCTGAGCGCGGCAGGGAGCGCGGCGCCACGGAGCCGCCACGGAAGGGGAAAGAACTTCGTGAGCACGACAGGGGATAGACCGGTGCTCTTGATGCATTGCCCGATGGTGCGCTCCGAAGAGCCGCCGGTATAGATCTCGGCGGTGTCGAGAAACGTGAGCCCCGTTGCATGGAGCGCCTCGAATGTCGCCTTCTTGCCGGGATCCGCTTCCCCGCGCGCACCCCACGAATTCGTGCCCACCCCAACGGGGCTTACACGGACATCGGAGGCACCCAATGACACCAAACCCTCGACAGCCTCTTTCATTGCCAACCTCCTATGGATCAAAGGGGGACGGAGTACACCTCCATCACCTCGGCAGACCATGGGGCCATGCGCCGCCCGACAACGAACGCGCCGGCCGCCTTGTCGAATCGCGCTCCCTTGGGAGCCACGTACCAAAGATCGGGGTTGAGACCCATGCGGTCAACACGAATGCTGCCTTCCACGATGCGCGATTGATCGGACAGATTGAAGAGATTCACGATGAACGCGTTCTCCGACGGCAGGGCGTGGGCGTGAATGTCCTCCCCCAGACCGAAAAACGCGCCTCGCTTGAAAAAGCGCTCCAGCCGTCGGTAGGTGGCCATGGCCCGCACCTGCGCGTCGGCCACAAGCGGATCCGGATGCGTCCCGCCGATGCCCAGATGCCGACATGTCGATGCATACCACCAGAGTACCAGGCAGTGTTCGTTGTCGTCGCGCAAGTCGATGTGCAGGTAGATGGGCACGTTGCAGCCCATGTTGTACCAGTAGAGGCTTCGCGCCCTGCCCGCCAGAATGTCTTCCATGGGCTGCCACATCAGCTCGAAACCCCAGTTGTCATCGAAGCTTCCTGGCAGACCGTATTTGTAGTAGACGGGCGTGTGACGCTGAATCGCGCCACCGGAAACGGTGTCATGCATCTCGATGAGCACAAGGGGGAACCGGGCGTGTATGCGCTGCGCAAGGTCGATCTGGGCACGGCAGTGGTCTTCAAGGGTGTATGGCACCGCATGGCCATGCTCGGGATTCCAACAACCCCCGTTCCACCAGTTGCCGTCGAACATGAGGAAGCCCACACCGTCGGCGCAGTGCTCGAGCAAGCGCTGCTCGGCCAGATCGAGATACTGGCGCGAGCCCAGGCACACGGCCCCCTCGATCGACTTTCCATCACGATCCATCTGGAAGCTTTCCCGGGGCCACGCGGTGGTGCCTCGGGCGTCCAGCGACATCCAGGTGGCCAGGGGGCAATGGAGTGAAAGGCCCAGTCCGTATGATTCCTTCAAGGCCCGTATGAAATCCTTGCGCGATCCAAGCCACTTCTCTCCCCACTGGAATGTGCCGAACGCTGTGTCCCAGCCCGGGTCCAGATAGAGGGACTGGCATCCGTACCGTTTCGCCTTTGCGGCCTCCACCTCCAGCAACGCACGGGTATAGGTCACCTGACGCGTCGGTCCGGCAGCCGGCGTGCCAGCACTGGCCAGGTTCCACTCGGGGTTGTCGTAGAGCTCGTTCCAATGCACGGGAGGATCGAAGCCGGAAGGCAAGGCACAGCCCTGATCACTCAGAAAGCTTCGAAACGCGTACCAGGCCTCGCGCCTGTCGTTTGCGACGCTCACGTAGCGTGTGATCCCCAACGCAACCGTCTGCCCGGCGGCAATCGCCGTGAGGGCGGAAGGATCGCCGGCGAACATGCCGGCGCCGCCGAAGCGTACGCGTGCGCCCTTCTCGTCCACCACAGCACCGATCTGGCTCAGGCTCATCCCTTCCTGGTTGAACGTGAAGATTCCCGTCGCATGGCTGCCCCTCTCCCAGGCCCATCCTTCGGAGGCCCAGCAGGGAGCGGGGACCGAGCCGTATACGGGCCAGGTGAGCGGGGCATCCGTGGTGCGCGGGGAACGTCCGACAAGACGCAAAAGATCGGCACAGGTGAGATCGACGTCGAACCGCGCGATGTCGGTTGCGCGGTGACGGAAGGGGACCCCCGCCCATCGATCCTCGGCCAGCTCGGGAAGCACCTCACCGACCGTATTCGTGATGCGCCGTGAGAAATAGGCCTGGAAATCCTCCAGATGGACGGTTTGTTTTCCCGGATTGTGGAGGACGATGCGCTCTTCCAACACTCCCGTGTCTGCCGGCAAGGAGAATTGGTGTCGCAGGGAAAGACCGGCGAGCCGGCCGCTCACCGTCAGGCGGTTTGGCGCCGTCTCGATCACGGGGCTCTCCAGCCACCGCGCCTGGATGCTGCCTTCCGGCCCGGCACGCGTCGCGCTGTACGTATAGGGGCCGTCGGCGAGGGTGAAACCGGCTACCCGATCGATGAGGCGAACACGGAGGAGGCGCCCTTCCGCCCGGGTCTCCAATCGATAGCCCGCGTTTTCCAGGGCCTGACTTGATGCTTCTGCCACCGGCGATCCTCCTGACGGTCGGCAAGTATAGGGGCATTGGTGCGCGTTGTCACGGCATGTCCGGATGGCTATATTCTACGCGCCGGCAGGCCCCCGAACGATGACGTCGAAAACAAAAACACCATCCCCGCGCCGAGCGGAGGACTCCATTCTCATCGAAGGGGCGCGGCAGAACAACCTGCAAAACCTCACCCTGAAGATCCCACTGCGCAAGCTCATCGTCATCACCGGCGTGAGCGGTTCTGGAAAGTCCTCACTGGCCTTCGACACCCTGTACTCCGAGGGCCAGCGGCGCTACGTGGAGACATTCTCGTCATACACGCGTCAGTTCCTCGATCGCATGGACAAGCCCCGCGTGGACCGCATCGAGGGCATCCCCCCGGCCATCGCCATCGATCAGACCAATCCCGTGCGGACCTCCCGATCCACGGTAGGCACCATGACGGAGCTCAACGACCACCTGAAGCTCCTCTTTGCCCGTGCCACGCGTCTGTACTGCCACAACTGCGGCCGCGAGGTGCGTCGGGACACCCCTGACTCCATTGCCGACCTTTTGCCGAAGGCTCGCCGCCTGATTCTCACCTTCCCCATCACGGTTCCCGAAAACTTCTCCGAAGCGGAAGTGACGGAGCTCCTGTCCCGTCAGGGCTACACGCGGATCCATCGCAAGGTGGGAAACAAGCTCGACGTCATCCAAGACCGCATCACCAACACGCCCGAGAATCGAGCGCGGATCGTCGAGGATCTGGAAGCGGCGCTCACGTTCGGCCAGGGACGAATCTCTGCCCACACGGTGACTACGGATGGAGCCACCGTGGAAGAACACCGTTTCTCCTCGGGGCTCCACTGCGCGTTTTGCGACATCCTGTTCGACGATCCGACACCGAATCTCTTTTCCTTCAACTCACCGGTCGGCGCGTGTCCGACGTGCCGCGGATTCGGAAGGACCATCGGCATCGACTGGGACCTCGTGGTACCGGACGATGCGAAGAGCCTCGGCGGCGGAGCCGTTCGTCCCTGGCAAACGGAAAGCTTTCGCGAAATTCAGCAGGAGATGCTGAAATATGCCGCACGGCGCGGCATTCCCATTGACACACCCTGGCGCGACTTGTCGGAGACGGAGCGCGCGTGGGTCATCGAGGGTGAAGGGGAATGGGACGACGGGGTGTGGTTCGGGGCCAAGAGGTTCTTCACGTGGCTCGAATCCAAGAGCTATCGGATGCACATCCGGGTGCTCCTTTCCAAGTATCGGGCCTATACGCTCTGTCCAACGTGCAAGGGGGCACGCCTCCGACCCGAAGCGCTGCGTTGGAAAATCGGCGCCGAAAAGCTTTCCCTCCACGACGTCATGCTCCTGCCCATCGACCGCTGCCTCTCCTTCTTCGAGCAGCTGGAGCTTCCCAAGCCTCTCGATGAAGCGACCGACCTTCTTCTCTCCGAGATCCGCACACGCCTGCGCTATCTGGTGGACGTCGGTCTCGGGTACCTCACCCTGGACAGACAGTCGCGCACATTGAGCGGCGGTGAGGTGCAACGCATCAACCTCACCACGGCCCTGGGCACCTCGCTCGTCAACGCCCTGTTCGTGCTCGACGAACCGAGCGTTGGTCTCCACCCTCGTGACATCGGTCGGCTCATCGGCGTGCTCCGCCGTCTGCGCGACGCGGGCAATACCATCGTCGTGGTGGAGCACGACCCGGATGTGATTCGTGCCGCGGATCTGGTCCTGGACATGGGGCCCGGCGCCGGCGAGCGCGGCGGGAGAATCGTGTTCTTCGGCGACCTTCCCGCTCTTTTGAAGTCCACCCGATCCCTGACCGCGCAGTACCTGACGGGAAAGAAGAAGGTGCAGGCGCGTGAATCATCACTCCCGATGCGGTCGGCGCGCGGCTCGATACGGATCCTCGGGGCGGCCGAGCACAATCTGAAATCCATCGACGTCGAGATCCCGCTGGGGCGGGTCGTGTGCGTCACTGGTGTGAGCGGGTCGGGAAAATCCACCCTGATCGAGGATGTGCTCTACAACGCTCTTGCGGCGATCAAGCACAAGCCCGTGGACCAGCCGGGCAAGCACCGCGCGATTGCCGGCCATGAGCTGGTGCGCGATGTGGTTCTCGTGGACCAGTCGCCGGTGGGAAGAACGGCGCGCTCCAATCCGGTGAGCTACGTGGGTGGCTTCGATCCCATCCGCAAGCTCTTCGCCGCCGAGCCCCTCGCCCGCGAGCGCGGTTACACGACCGGCACATTCAGCTTCAATGCCGGCACCGGCCGGTGTCCCACGTGCAATGGCAGCGGCTTCGAGCACATCGAGATGCAGTTCCTGAGCGACGTCTACCTGCGGTGCCCCGACTGCGACGGCAAACGCTACCGCGCGGAGGTCCTGGACGTGCGCCTGCTCCCGCCGGGCCTCTCGGCGGCGGAAAGCGGGCGCCCACCGGAAATGGGGGCCAAATCGATTGCAGACGTGCTTGCCATGACGGTGAGCGAAGCGTGCGAGTTCTTCGCCGAAGCGCCGGATGTCATTTCCGCCCTTGCGCCCCTTTCCAACGTCGGGTTGGGTTACGTGAGTCTCGGCCAGCCGGTTCCGACGCTGAGCGGCGGGGAAGCCCAGAGGCTGAAGCTGGCCGGATACCTCACCGAGACTGCCGTCCTCAAGGACGGCACGGGAACGCTCTACCTCTTCGACGAGCCCACCACCGGTCTGCACTTCGACGATATCGCGACGTTGCTGAGCGCTTTCCGCCAGCTCGTCGCGGCGGGCCACTCGGTGGTGGTCATCGAGCACAATCTGGATGTCATCAAGGCGTCGGACTGGATCATCGACCTGGGACCGGAGGGCGGCGATGCCGGCGGGCGGGTCGTTTGTGCGGGCACACCGCGCGAGATCCGCGCCTGCCCGGAAAGCAGGACAGGGGTGTCGCTGCGCACAGCGGGCCTTCAGGCGTTCAAGGGAACGGCGCGGCCGAAGGCGACGCGGTCAAAACTCGCGCCCACCCTGCCGGGGGTGAGCGACAATGCGATCGTCATCCGCCACGCGCGCGAGCACAATCTGAAAAACATCGACCTGTCCATCCCGCGTGACGCCTTCAGCGTCATTACGGGTGTGAGCGGCAGCGGGAAAAGCACGATCGCCTTCGATATCCTTTTTGCCGAGGGACAGCGTCGTTATCTCGAGTCGCTGAATGCATACGCGCGTCAGTTCGTGCAGCCGGCGCGGAGGCCCGACGTGGACGGTGTCTACGGGGTTCCCCCGACGGTGGCCATCGAGCAGCGCACGAGCAGAGGCGGCCGCAAGAGCACCGTTTCCACGCTGACCGAGATCGCCCCCTTCCTTCGTCTCCTGTTCGTGAAGCTCGGCGTGCAGCATTGCCCCGACTGCGGTGTGCCCATACAGCCGCAGTCGCCGGACGCGATCGCGGCGCGCATACTGCGCGACTTCAAGACACGGCGCGTCACGGTGCTCGCTCCCCTGGTCACCGCACGCAAGGGCTACTACACGGATCTCGCCGCGTGGGCCGCGGGAAAGGGTTTCTCACACCTGCGCGTGGACGGAGCCCTCGTGCCCACCGCCGCGTGGCCGCGCCTGGACCGGTTCAAGGAACATACCCTCGAGCTGCCTATCGGATCGGAGATCGCCTCACCGGAGCGCGAGCGCGCGATGCGTGACCTCCTCTCCCGCGGCCTCGAGTTCGGCAAAGGGGTCATCCGCGTCATGGCGGGAGGCCGCGGGGCGGCGCGGGGAAAGGAGACGGTCTTTTCCACCCGTCGCGCGTGTCCTCAATGCGGGAGGAGCTTCGAGGAGCTCGATCCGCGTCTTTTCTCGTACAACTCCAAGCACGGTTGGTGTCCCTCGTGCTTCGGCACGGGTTTGCAGCTCTCGGGGTTCGACGCCGAGCAGACCGGCGAGGAGCTGTGGTGGAACGATTGGTGGGGCGGACCCGAGAAGATCTGCCCCGCCTGCGAGGGAAAGCGCCTGAAACCGGAGGCCCTGGCCGTCACCTTCCGTGACATGAACATTTCCGACCTCGCGCTCCTCCCGGTTTCCGGTCTGAAGAAGGAGATGAGGGCGCTTCGTCTCACCGAGAGGGAAACGGAGATCGCACGGGACATCGTCTCGGAAATACTGTCGCGCCTGGAGTTCCTGGAGGACGTCGGGCTGTCCTATCTCGCCCTGGATCGTTCGGCACCGACCCTGAGCGGCGGAGAAGCGCAGCGGATACGGCTGGCCGCGCAGCTGGGATCCAATCTGCGCGGGGTGTGCTACATCCTGGACGAGCCGACCATCGGTCTGCACGCCCGCGACAATGTCATCCTCCTGGACACGCTGCACGCGCTGCGGGCCAAGGGCAACACGGTGATCGTAGTGGAGCACGACGAAGAGACGATCCGCCGTGCCGAGCACGTGGTCGATCTGGGCCCAGGCGGTGGGGTGAATGGCGGATACGTCGTGGCGGAGGGGACCGTGGCGGCCCTCATGCGAAGCCGCACATCCCTGACCGGAAAGCTCCTGAAAACCCCCCTGCGCCACGCCGCTCACGACAACGAGCGCGGGAGATTGCGCGAGGGCGACCCGGAAGCCTGGCTGCTGATCCGCAACGCGCGTCTGCACAACCTCATCGGCGTGGACGTGAGCATTCCCCTGGGCGCTTTCACGTGTGTGACCGGCGTGAGCGGCAGCGGCAAGAGCACGCTCGTGCGCGACGTGCTCTATGGCAATCTTCACCACCTGACCGGCGGCTCGCGCGCGAAGCGTGCCACGGCCGCTGCGGCGCCGCTGCACGGTTGCCAGGCCATCGAGGGCTGGCACAGCATCGGCCGGGTCCTCGAGGTGGACCAGACCCCCATCGGAAAGACGCCGCGTTCCTGCCCCGCCACCTACATCGGAATCTGGGACGACATTCGACGGCTCTTCGCCAGCTCCAACGAGGCGCGCCTGCGCGGCTATACGGCAAGCCGTTTCTCCTTCAATGTGACGGGTGGACGATGCGAAGAGTGCGAAGGGCAGGGCATGAAAAAGATCGAGATGAGCTTTCTGCCCGACGTGACTGTTCCGTGCGACGCCTGTGGCGGAGCGCGCTTCAACGGCGAGACCTTGAGCGTTCGATTCCGCGGAAAGACCATCGCGGAAGTGCTCTCCATGAGCGTCGATGAGGCGGTGGCATACTTCGACTTCCATCCCGGCATCCGTCACGCACTGCAGATTCTTCAGGATGTCGGTCTCGGCTATCTCTCCCTCGGCCAGCAAAGCCCGTCGCTGAGCGGCGGCGAGGCGCAGCGTATCAAACTCGTCACGGAGCTGGCCAAAGCCCGCGTGCCAAAGGACGCCGCCGTGGCGGCCGCTTTGGCCGGTGCCGCCCGTGCCAGCCGCACGCCCCGCACCCTGTACGTACTGGACGAGCCCACCATAGGCCTGCACATGGCCGACGTGGCGAAGCTCGTACACGTGCTGCACCGCCTCGTGGACGCCGGCAACACGGTGGTCATCATCGAGCACAATCTCGATGTCGTGGCGGAAGCGGATTGGATCGTCGATCTGGGTCCTGAGGGCGGGGACGGGGGAGGACGTATCGTGGCCGAGGGCACGCCGCAGCGGGTCGCGCGGGTACGCAGCGGCTCCCCCACGGCCCTTTTCCTGGCGCGTTTCCTCGCCGAAAGGCAGATCGTATGAGGATTCTCATCACGGGTGGGGCGGGGAAAGTCGGCTCGGCCGTGGTAGAGCATCTGTGCCGGGCGAGACACGAGTTGACAGTGATCGACCGCTTGCCGAGCGCTTCCGTAAAGGGCGCTCGCTACCGACAATGCGATATCCTCCAGATGGTGTGTCTCGTGGAGGCCGCGAAAGAGGCCGATGCAATAGTACATCTGGCGGCCATACCGAGTCCGGCCGGCTTCCCTCCCGAGGAGATCTTTCGAATCAACTGCCAGGGCACCTTCAACGTCTACGAGGCCGCTGCCCGTGCCGGGATCCGAAGGCTCATCACCGCCAGCTCCATCAACGCCGTGGGCTTCAACTATGGCATCAAGCCTTTTCCCATCGCCTACCTGCCCGTAGACGAGAAGCTGCCGGTGTTCGCAACAGACGCCTACTCTTTATCGAAACAGATTACGGAGCGCATCGGTGAGTATGCCTGGGGCCGGGACGGCATCGCGAGCGCCGCGCTGCGCTTTCCTTGGGTCGCGCCGGCGGTGAACAGCACCCAAGAAGTGGTGACACGGCACGCGGGGCAGTGCCGGGCGTCGTACGAGGCTCTTTTGAAGCTGACAGAAGCGGAGCGATCCCGCACGGTGCGGGAATGGGTCGCCGATCGAGATCGCTATCGAGTCACGCGCAACATGGAGGCGCTCACCGCCAATAAAGGATACGTGAATCTGGACCCGCTGATGGCCGGGTATACCGACTTTT
>Ga0265342_10001979_pt1 | contig 18293 bp, 15 predicted proteins | sample 4CB327metaG_FD_203125 | JGI IMG/M metagenome (GOLD analysis project Ga0265342, IMG submission 203125) | Rhizosphere microbial communities from Carex aquatilis grown in University of Washington, Seatle, WA, United States - 4-CB3-27 metaG | ecosystem: Host-associated > Plants > Roots >...
CATCGTCAACACCGACGCCGACAACCAGTACCCCGCCGCGCGCATCCCGGACCTTATCCGCCCGATCCTCGACGGCAAGGCCGAGTTCGTGATAGGCTGCCGCAACATAGAGGGCATCTCCCATTTCTCTTTCTGGAAAAAGATCGCCCAGCGCCTGGGCAGCAGGGTGGTCTCGGCCATCTGCCGCCAGCGCGTGCCCGACGTGACCTCCGGCTTCAGGGCTTTCAGCCGCAATTCGGCGCTCTGGCTGGACGTGATCGCCAGCGACTACACCTACACGCTGGAGACGCTGATACGCCTGGCCACGCGCAAGGTGCACATAGCCGTGCTGGAGATAGAGGTGAACCCGCCGGTGCGCACCTCCCGCCTGATGAAGAGCAGCGTGGAATACATCTTCAGGTCCGCCGGGGACATCCTCACGCTTTTCTACATTTACTCCCCCCTGAAACTGTTCCTGTCCTTCGCCGTCCTGTTCATGGTCCCCGGCGCCATCCTGGTGCTGCGCTTCCTGTACTATTACGTCGCGCTGTCGGTAATGCGGGGCCTGCCCACCGGCTACGAACAGTCCCTCACGCTCGGCACCGCTTTCCTCATCATCGGCATCTTCATGCTGCTGATGGGCGTTCTCTCCAACCTGATATACACCAACCGGAAAATACTAGAAAAGCTGGTCTTCCTGCAGAACAGCCGAAAAAATGAAAGCTAGTCCTGCAGAGGAGCGCGGCGCGTTGAAGCGGCTGGCGGGCGTGCATTGGCCGCTGGCCGCGGCGTTCCTGCTGCTGGCCGCGCAGCAGGTCATTTTCCTGGCTCTCTTCCCGCCCGCCACAGAACCGGATTCAGCCGGCTATTTGAACATCGCCGCGCAATTCCTCTCTTCCGGGAGCTTCCCTTTCGAGCACCGCCTGCCCGGCTACCCGGCTTTTCTGGCCTTGCTCCAGTTCCTGTTCGGCCCCGGCTTCCTGCCGGTGGTGATAGTCCAGCACCTTCTGGGCTTGCTGGTCTGGTTTATTTTCATAAAGATCCTGGAGACGGACAGGCAGAAGCTCGTCTTCTCCGCTCTATATTTCTGCGACTTGCTGTACAACAGCTACCAGCACGCCATCCTCGCGGATTTTTTCTTCTCCTTCCTGCTCTGTGTTTCGGCCTGGCTGGCCTGGCTTTACCGCCGAGACGGTAACCGCGTCTTTTTATTCCTTTGCGGCCTGCTGGCCGGCTGCGCCATCCTGACCAAGCCGGTACTTAAACTTTTTCCGTTCTTCATCCTGCCGGTCTTTTTCCTGGCCGGCCGGCGGCCGTTCCGGAGCAGGCTGGCCTCGGCTGCCGTATTCCTGGCGGCCCCGCTGCTGCTGATGAACCTCTGGTGCTACCGGAACTACCGCCTGGAGGGCAGCTATTCCCTGCTGAAGATGGAGAGCTACGATTATCTCGGCCGCGCCGCCGACTTCATGGAGTTCCCGGAGCATAGCGTGACCGCGGAGTTCTTCAGGAAGCGCTTCAGCTCCGCCCCGCTGACGCGGGACACCAAGGCCGCCGCGGTGCTGGGAGCCATAGCCGACATGAAGGCCGCGGGCGTCGACACGTCGGCGCTGGACGCGGAATTCAAGAGCATCGTCAGGCTCAGCGTCGCCAGGCACCCGTTCCTCTACCTCAAGGAATCAGGCGTGGAACTTTTCTATTTTTTCTTTTCGGCGCATAATCTCTACGCCAAGTTCGCGCTCAGGGACGCTATCCCGCTTTCGGTGGAAAAAGGACTGCGCTCCGGGAACCTGAAAGGGGCGCTGCTGAAATTCGCGGTAAGCCTGCACCCGTTATACTGGGCTATCTTCCTCCTGTTCGTTTATTATTCGGTTTTCAACGCGATCGGGCTGGTCCGCGAAGGGGATCTTTTCTCCCTGTACCTTTACGGGCTGATCGCCTATATCGCCCTGGTCAGTTCCATGACCAACGAGGGCCTGGCCAGGTACCGCTGCGCTATACAACCCTTCCTGCTATTCTTCGCCACGCTCGCGCTCGACCGGCTTTTCCGGCCCCGGGAGGGCGACCGGCCGTGAAAGTCTGCTACTGGGGCACCTATGACCGGGATTACCCGCGCAACCGCACGGTGATCGACGGCCTGCGCCGCAGCGGGGTGGAAGTGGTGGAGCTGAACGAGCCCCTCTGGAAGGGTTCGAAGGACAAACTGGCCCGTGCCTCCTCCTGGGGAAAAAGCCCCATTTTTTTGCTGCGCTGGCTGGCGGCTTATGTCCGGCTGGCCTTCAGGCTGCTGCGCGAAAAGGACGTGGATATCATCTTCGTGGGCTATACCGGCCATTTCGACGTCCTCGCCGCGAAACCGCTGAGCCTGGTCAAAGGGGCGCCGCTGGTCTTCGACACCTTTCTCTCGCTGTACGAAGCTTTTGTCGTCGACCGGGCCGTGGTCAGGCCGGGCTCGCTGAAGGCGCGCCTGCTGTTCCTGGCCGATAAATATTCCTGCGCGCTCGCGGACGCGGCGCTGCTGGACACCGACGAGCATATAAAATATTTCAGCACCACGTTCGGGCTGCCGGCCGAAAAGTTCAGGCGGAGCTTCGTAGGCGCCGCCGAGGAATTTTACGGCGCCGCGCCCTCCCCCCTCCCGGCGGGGCGCGTCACGGTGCTCCACTTCGGCACCTACATACCGCTGCACGGCATCCAGCACATCCTGCGCGCGGCCAAGGCGCTGGAGGGACATGCGGACATCTCCTTCAGGCTTCTTGGCGGCGGGGAAGAATACGAGCCTGCCCGGAAACTCGCCGCCGAGCTGAAGCTTTCCAACGTGGAATTCGTGCCGTTCAAGGACATGCCCGGCCTGCTCGAAGAAATCGCAGGCGCCGGCATCTGCCTGGGGGTCTTCGGGGACACGGACAAGGCGAGGCGGGTAATACCGAACAAAGTTTTTCTGGCCCTGGCGATGGGAAGGCCCGTGATAACCGGGGATTCCCCGGCGGCCAGGGAACTGCTGGAAAGCGGCCGTGACTGCCTGCTCTGCCCGATGGCCGACCCCGCGGCGCTGGCCGGAACCATAGCCGGACTTGCCGGGGACGCCGCCCTGCGGCGGAAGCTGGCGCTCGGCGGCGGAGAAACCTTCAAGGCCCGCGCCTCCACCTCCGTATTGGGCAGGGAGATAACCGGGCTGCTGGCCGGCCTGGCGCGGACCGCCGGGAAAGAGGGCGCGCGATGAGCGACGCGACAGCTTACAAATGGATGGCGGGCCCCAGGTACCTGTGCAGAAGGCGCCTGGTCCTGCGGCTCATAGACGCACTGAAGCCGCGCGACATCCTTGAGATAGGGTTCGGCGGCGGCGACCTGCTTAAAATACTGAACGCGAAGGGCTACTCCGGCCTGGGCATAGATTTCAGCGAGGACGCCGTCCGCAGCCTCGCCGGTCAGACACGGACGGGGCCGTTCAAGTTCCGCCTGGAGAACAGATCGGACAGGGACCTGGCCGGCGGGACCGAACGGTTCGACCTGCTGATGGCCTTCGAGGTGCTGGAGCACATCCAGGACGACGCCGCCTCGCTGGCCCTCTGGAATTCGCTCCTGGCCGGCGGCGGCAAGCTGCTCCTGTCGGTCCCCTCGCACATGGCCAAGTGGGACGCGGCCGACGAGTTCGCCGGGCACGTGAGGCGCTACGAGAAGGAAGAGCTGAAGGCCAAACTCGCCGCGGCCGGGTTCAGGGTGCTCAAATTTTATTCTTACGGCTACCCTTTCATAAACCTGGTAAGCCGGGTCAAAGCCCTGGTCGGCAGGTTCAAGCTCCGCAAAGATCTTTCGGCGGAGCAGAGGACAAAGGAAAGCGGCCAGGGCTTCGTGGTCTGGCGCTTCGGGAAATACTTCATCAACGACGTCACCATGCTGCCGGCCTACCTGGCTCAGGAGCTGTTCCTGGACCGGGACCTGGGCAACGGCTACCTGGTGCTGGCTGAAAAGGCCGGAAAATAAAGATCTATGCTTAAAACCGACGTACTCATCATAGGCGGCGGCCTGGCCGGGCTCTCGGCCGCCAACGCGCTGGAAGGCAAAAAGGATTACCTGGTGGCCGAGCGCGAGAACAGGCCCGGCGGACTGGCGGCCACGCTGAAAAAAGGCCGTTTCCAGTTCGACTATTCGGGACACCTGCTGCACCTGCGCTGGCCGGCCACGACAAGATTCATCCTCAACGCTCTCGGGAAGAACTGCGCGCGCGTCCGGCGCGACGCCCGGGTCTACGCGCATAACTGCTGGACCCCTTTTCCGTTCCAGGCCAACCTCTCCGGCATGCCGGACAAGGTGAAATCCGAATGCGTAAGCGGCTTTCTCAAAGCGTACGGCGGCGGCGGGCCGCAGGTCCCGGCCGGCGGACGGAAGGGCGCGACGGAAGTTTTCAGCCATTGGACGCGGCGCGTCTTCGGGGAAGGGATCTCCGGGCATTTCATGCTGCCGTACAACGCCAAGCTCTGGCAGTACCCGCTGGAGCGGCTGACCACTGAATGGTGCGCGCCGTTCGTGCCTGTGCCCAAACCCGAAGAGATCATCCGGAGCGCCTACGGCAAAGGCACGGAAGGCCTGGGGTACAACACCTTTTTCAGCTATCCGAAACACGGCGGGATAGGCGCGCTGCCGAACGCGCTGGCCAAAGGCCTGAGCGGCCTGCGTCTCGGGCTGGAGGTAGAAAGCGTCAACCTTAAAAAAGGCGTGGCCGAAGTGCGGCATTTCGGCCCGGTTCATTTCAAACGCCTGATAAACACTTCCCCCTTAAATGAATTCATTGCCTGTGCGGAGGACGCCCCTGCCGAAGTGAGGCGCGCGGCGGTCAGCCTGCGCCACAACACGGTCTACGTGCTGAACCTGGGAGTGAAAGGCGTGAAGTCCGGCATGCACTGGGGCTATTTCCCCGGCCGCGAATTTCCTTTCTACCGCGCGGGGATAGCCACCAATTTTTCCAGGGAACTGGCGCCCCGCGGCTGCGCCTCTTTCTATATCGAAATAGCCACGCCGGGCTCCGCGCTGGACCTGGCGGGCGCCGAGGGCTCCGTGATAAAAGGGCTTAAAGCCTGCGGGCTCATCAAGAGCGCCGGGCAGGTGGTGGAGAAGCTCTGGCTGAAGATCCCCTGCGCCTACGTCGTTTACAACCGGGAACGCGCCGAGGCCCTACCCGTGATCTTCGACTGGCTCAAGTCGAGGAAAGCCCTCTCCATAGGGCGCTACGGGGCCTGGAAGTATTCTTTTATGGAGGAAAGCGTGAAGGAAGGACTGGAAGCGGCCGCCCTCTTAAAATATTAGGGCCGGCCGCCTCCGAAGGGGCGGCTTTCAGTTCAGGACCTTGAATCTCCTGCCCAGGTGCTTGTACAGATACCACTCCCACCGGAAAAAGAAAATATTGTGCGCGCAGCGGAACAGCGCCAATTCATGAAAAAAGGTGAACAGCAGCGATTTCAGCAGGCTGTTGTGCATCCTGATCCTGATCGCGTTCAGGCGGTAGGCCAGCGGCAGGTAGAAATCTATCAGCGGTTCCAGGTCGGCCTGGTATTTTTTCTCGGCCAGGCTGCATTTCGTATTATCGAGGATGAACCCGGCCCAGCCCTCCAGGGTCTCCGGCTGGGGCAGCCCCATGCTCCTGGCGCGTTCGAATAGCGGGGTGCCGGGATAAGCCACGTAAGAGAAGACCAGCACTTCGGAGGCGGGGTCTATCGTCTTCACTTTCTTTATCAGGTCCAGCGTCTGCGTGAAACCGTCCGTCAGGCGGTCCGGGCACATGCCCAGGATGAACGAGTACCAGATCCTCACCCCGAACCGTTTACAGAGCACGGCCAGCCGCTCTATATCCTCCACCGTGCAATCCTTCTTGATGAGGTCCAGCACTCCCTGGGAACCGGACTCGGCGCCTATCAGGATGCTCCTCAGCCCGGACTTGTACATCAGGCGCCAGAGTTCGTCGCTGTAATTCAGCAGGTGCCTGGTGTGGCCGTTGGCCTTCCCCCACTTTATATTGACGTTCTTTTCGAGGAGCCCGCGGGAGATAGCCTCGACCCGGTTCTTGTCCACGAAGAAATTGCTGTCGTTGAAAATGATCCCGTCGATCTTGTACGCCCCGGCGAGCGCGGCCAGTTCGGCCACCACCCGCTCCGCCGTCAGCGCGCCCCACTTCCGTTTGTTTACCTTGAATTCGGCGCAGAAACCGCACTGGAAGGGGCAGCCGCGGCTTGAGATATAGTTAATGACCCTGTCGCCGAGCTCGTCGCCTTTTATCAGGTACTTTTCAATGTCGACCAGGTGGTACGGCATAGGCGGGAAGCCGTTGATGTCCTCGTAAGGGCGCTCCGCGTTCTTTATGACCTTCCCGTTCTCCTTGTAATAAATGCCCTTGATGCCGTCCAGGGGCAGGCCGCCCTCCAGGCTGCGGGTTATCTCCGCCATCGCCGTTTCGCCCTGGCCTGACACGACGATGTCTACCAGCGGGTGGGAGATCGTCTGTTCGGGCGCCACGCAAGCGTGCCAGCCGCCCCAGACCATGCGGATGCCCGGATCCTTTTCGCGCACAAGTTTCGCTATGGCCAGGCCGTCCTGGATCTGGTAGCCGGTCATACAGCTGAAGCCGACGCAGATGGCGCCGTCGAGGGCGTTCAGTACCTTCTCTTTGTAGTCCGCGTCCACCATAGCGTCGACCAGCACCAGCCCGTAGCCGGCTTGTTCAAGGGGACCGGCCACGGCCAGTATGCCCAGCGGCACCTGGCAGTAGCCGGAGGCCTGGTGCACTTTAGGGTGGATCAAAATTACGTTTTTTTTCGCGTTCTGTGCCATATTTTTAACGTTTGGGAACGCTCAATCCAGCGCGCCGGCGGCGATCATGGCTTCCTTCAGCGGGGCGCGCCGCGCCTCGGACAGCGGCGTGAGCGGCAGGCGCGGCTCCGGCTGGCAAAGTCCCAGCAGCGACGCCGCGTATTTCACCGGGATGGGGTTGGTTTCGGAGAACAGGCTTTTTATCAGCGGGAAAAGTCCGTGGTGAATGGCGCACGCGCCTACGACGTCCCCTTTCAGGAAAAGCCCGCACATCTGCGCCGTCCCGGCCGGGGCCACGTTGGAGACCACCGAGATCACGCCTTTGGCCCCCACCGACATCATCGGCAGGGTAAGGGAATCGTCCCCGCTCATCACCACAAAATCCTCGTCGGCCCCGTTTATTATTTCGCTGACCTGGTCCAAGAGGCCGGACGCCTCTTTTATTCCCACGATATGCGAGAAATTCTTGCGCAGCCCCAGCACGGTGGCCGGCAGCATATTAACGCCTGTGCGCCCGGGAATGTTGTAAAGGATGACCGGCAGCCGGGTGGCCTTGGCGAGTTCCGAGAAATGGGCCGTCAGCCCTTCCTGCGTGGGCTTGTTATAATAAGGCACGATAGCCAGCAGGCCGTCCACGCCCAGCGCCGAAACCTTCTTCACCATTTCCGCGGACTTCGCCGTGGAGTTGGTACCGACACCCGGGACCACCGGCACTTTGCCCTTCGCCGCGGCGACCACGGCCTTGATGACCTCGAAATATTCTTCGGGCGAGAGCGTGGCGGCTTCGCCGGTGGAACCGCAGGGGACAAGGCCGTTCACGCCGTTCTCAAGCTGGAACCGCACGATCTTCTTAAGCGCTTCCAGGTCCACTTTCCCGTTCTTGAACGGCGTGACCAGGGCGGTAAAGCAGCCTTTAAGTTTCAGCATTTTATTTCTCCTTCAAAGACGATCTTCGCCGGGCCCTGGAGGCGGATAGCGGAGGCCCCGCCGCCCGCCGGCTTGAGCCAGACCTTGAATTTCCCGCCGCTCCGCGCCGCCAGGATGACCGGTGGCCTGACCGCGCCGGCCAGGGTAAGCGCCACGGCGGCGGCCGTCAGGCCGGTGCCGCAGGCAAGCGTTTCCCCCTCCACGCCCCGCTCGTAGGTACGCACCAGCGCCCGTCCGCCGCGAAGCTCCACGAAATCCACGTTGGTCCCCTCCGGGCCGAAAGCCTTGTTGTAGCGCAGGGCCCGCCCCAGGCCTTCCACATCCGCCGCCTCGACGTTGCGGACCGGCACAACGGCGTGAGGGACCCCGGTGTTCAGGAAGTGCACGGGCCCGACCCCGGCGGGGTACTTGCCCTTATGGTCCAGCCTGGCCGCGCTCACGTCGGGCATGCTCAGCCGGACGCTTTCCCGGCCGGTTATCTCCGCCCGCAGGACGCCGCAGCTGGTCGTCAGCGGGAATTCTTTCCCTTTCACCAGACCGGAACTGTACGCCCACCAGGCCGCGCAGCGCGAGCCGTTGCCGCAGAAAGCTTCGGAGCCGTCGGCATTGAAATAACGGACCGCGGCCGGGTTCCCGCCGGTCTTGCTGACGTAAAGCAGCCCGTCGGCGCCCACGCCCAGCCGCCGCGCGCAGAGCTTTACCGCCAGTCCCTTAAGGACGGAGGCGCCCCGCGCCCCGCCGGTAAGCAGCACGAAGTCGTTGCCGGCCCCGGACATTTTCCAGAAATTTATTTTTTCCATGGCTCCTCCGTGGCCTCCTGGGGAGCGCCGAGCAGGGACGCCGCTATTTTGGCCATGAAGGGCCCGCCTGCATGCGCCGCGTACAGGTAGGGGGCCGCCTCCGTCCTGCGCCCCTGGGAATAAAGGGCCATGCCTTTTATGACCGAAGCCAGCGGGTCGGCCGCGCCGGCCGCCAGTTCGGCGTCCGCGGCTTCGGCGGCCCTGCGCGGCATGCCGCCCATCAGCAGGTAGAGCGCCCTTTCCAGCCGCAGCTGCCGCGCCGGGTCCAGGCGTATCGCCGACTCGATCAGCGGCAGCGCCCGTTTATAATCTCCCTGCCCGGCCAGCGCCCTGGCCTCCACAAGTTTCCAGACGGACGTCCCCGGGGCCGCCGCCGCGCCCTTGCCGGCTATAAAGACGGCTTCCGCCCAGTCGCGCTTGCGGAGCATGCACCGGGCGTACTCTGCCAGCGTGGGAGCGTCCCGGAAATCCTGAAGAATTACCGCCCTGGAATAGAATTCCTTCGCCTTCGAGAGAAAGCCGAGGCCGGAGTAGGCCCTCGCCAGGCCAAGGTTGGCGTCTATGTCGTCCGTCTCCACGGAGAGCACGTTCAGGAAAAGAGGAACTGCGAGCTCCGGGAAACCGGACTGCCCGTAGATGAACGCCAGGCGGGAGGCGAAAAGGACGTTGTCGGGGTAAAGTTCGCGCGCCAGTTTATAGACCCCTATGGCCTTATCGGCGAAGCCGGCGGCCTCGTAGCAGCGGCCCGTATAGCCGTAGGCTTCCTCGCGCATGGCCGCGGGAGGTTTCTCGTCCAGGAAACCGCCGGAAAGCTCCAGGACGGAAGAGCAGCTCCCGGCCTCGAAAGCCGTCCGCATGGAGTCCAGGATGGCGCCGGCCTTCTTGTCCGACTCTCCGCCGAAAAAGAAAGCCCGGGCCGGGACGGCGGCGGCCAGCAGCAGGAAGAAAAGGAGCCGGGCCTTCGCGGTCATAGCTTTTGCACCAGCCGGGGCGCGGAGTAGATCAGCAGCGCCTCCCTGGCCTCGTCCATGCGGCGGGAGGCCTCCACCAGGCCGGCTTCCCCGGCTTCCTCGCACCGGTCAAAATCAGCCACGCTGATATCCCCCACCTGCGGCTTTATCAGGAAACCCGCCTCTCTTTCCGCCGACCGGGCCAAAAGCGAACCCCTGATGTCTATCACCTGCAGCAGGGACATCAGCACGTTCTCGGGCATGCGGCTGGACTCGCTTTCCGCAACGCTGGCCAGCACCCAGTCCGCCCCCAGCCGGCGCGCCGCGCCTATGGGGATGAAATCCACCACGCCGCCGTCCACCAGGTAGCGGTGGCCGTACTCCACCGGGGCGAAGATGCCGGGCAGGTTCACGCTGGCGCGCACCGCCACGGCCAGCGGACCCTCGCTGAAGATTATCTTCTCGCCGGTGCGCATGTCCATGGCGGAACAGGCGAAGGGAATTTTAAGTTTTTCGAACGTCAGCCCCCCCAGGCGGCTCTCGATAAAGCGGTTGATATAGGTCGGGGTTATCAGCTTGTCGGTGATAAGCAGGCTCAGCAGCCTGATGCTCTTGAAATCGCGCGAGATCTTCAGTTCCGAAGCCTGCCGTCCGAATTTCCAGATATCCGAGACCGGCGCCCCGGAAGCGTAAAGCGAGCCTATCACCGAGCCCATGGAGGTGCCGGAAATATAATCGACCGGGAAACCCGCGTACTCGAGCGCCTCGAGCACCCCGGTATGGGCGAAACCGCGCGCGCCGCCGCCGGAAAGGGCCAGGCCCACCGAAGGGCGCGCCGGCGGCCTGGAGGTGGAAAGACGCGTCCACAGCACGTCGCGCAGCAGCTCGTCGTCCGTTTCTTCTCCGGATAACGGCAGGGAAGAGGCGGACTGCCGCGGCCCGCGCTCCACAGGACGAGCCTCCTGGGCCGAAACGACATACGGCCCGGAGACAAGAACAAGGAGCATTATTCCGAGGATAGAACGCATGTGTTTATGAAACAGCTATAGCAACTGAAAGCCACGGAAAGCAAAAGAAGGGAACTGAAGGTTATATCGAATGCCGCCCTTACTTTTCGTTGCGTTCCGTTGCCTTCCTGCCTTCAGTTGCTCTCACTTAACGAAGTCCCTGCCCTGGGCCCACTCCAGCCTTATCCGCGCCAGCAGCTGGCTGTAAACGGCGTCCAGGTATTTCCGTTCCAGTTCGCTGAGCGCGCACAACGCGCGCAGCGCCGGCATGGAAGGCCGCGCGGCGCGGGCCGCGGCCTCGTAAGAAGCCTTCAGCCGCTCCATATCGGCGCGCATTTTTGCGGCCTCTTCCTGCCAGAATACGGCTTCCTTATGGGCCGATATTATTTCAAAGCGTATCTTGTCCTGCAGTTCCGCGCGCTTAAGCTCGCCCTGCCGCTGCTGGGCCTTGCGCTGCAGCACCTGCGTCCAGATATCGTAGGAAAGCGGGAAGCGCACGGAAACCGAAGCCAGCCAGTTGGCGGACCGCGCTGTCTGGTCCACCAGGGAGGAGAGATGGTTGGCGTTCACGTCGTAGCTGGCCCCCAGGTAGATCGTGGGATAGCGGCGCACCATGGCCATGCTCACCGCTATGTCGTCCATCTGCGCTTTATAGAGTTCGCTCTTCAGTTCCGAGCGCGTCTCCATGGCTGTGACCAGGCTCTGGGTAACCCCGCCCTCCACCGGAATGGGGTCGAAGTCCCCGGTGATATCCGCTTCGTAGCCGGGCTCCCTGTTGAGCGCTTTCATCAGCCCCGCCCTGGCCACCTCCTCTCCCCGCGCCGCCTCGCGGGCGCGGTCGGAAAGGCCTGAAAGCAGCATCGCCGCCTCGAGTTCCTCGAAGGCGTCCTTCGGGGCCGCCTTCCCAAGTTCTTCGGCGCGCTTTAGCCAGCCGTCCGAAGACTCCCGCAGGCGCCGCTGGTAAAGAAGCGAATAGAACGCCTTTTTAGCCCCCAGCGCCGCGTCGGCCGTTACGGTCTCGAAATTGACCCTGGCCTGGTTGTGGGCGGTCTTGGCCAGCTTAAGAGTGTTCGTGTTCTTGCCGCCGGTATAGAGCGGCTGGAGGGCCTGGGCGCGCAGCGTGTAAAAAGCGTCGCCGGAATCGGGCGTAATGAAGCTGTCACCCATCTCGGAGCTGAGCAGCTCCGGGTATTCGATGCTCACCCGGCTCAGCGTCCCGGAAAGGGTGAACTGGGGCATGGCCAGGAAACGCGCCTCGCGCACGCGCTGTTTGGCGATTATGATATCCTGCTCGGCGGCCAGCGCGGCCGGGTCGTTCTTAACGGCCAGGTCCACGGCGTCGCCGAGCGTCAGTATTTCTTTACCGCTCTGCGCCGCGGCCGCGCCCGCAAGGGCGGCCAGGGCCAGGGCGGCCAGGATCAGTTTCATAACTTGAATTTCGGCATTATCTCCGCTACGCGTTTGGAAAGGGCTTCGGCTTTGTCCGCCATCCCCGCGGCCGCGGCCTCCACCCGGAACTTTTCGTACTCTTTAACCACCTCGTCCATGGCGCCAGCCATGTAGTTGAACTGGTCCTGCAGGTCCGTCAGCTGGTCGCCCTTGCGCAGGTAGACGCGGTGCGACAGGTCGCCCTCGGCCACCGTCAGGCAGCTTTTTTCGAACTTGAAGATGGGCCCGGCCATGCGGTGGGAGATCACGTCCGCCACTATGATCACCATGAGCATGTAGATGGTTATCTTCAGCCCGTACAGCGGCAGCATGTCCGACATTTCCTCCAGCAGCGGCTGCATCATCGGGTGCTTGCTCACCACGTCGGAAACGGTCCAGAGGATGTCCAGCGCGCTGACGATGAACCCCACCAGCACGCTGAAGAAGATCAGGGCCATGTAGCGGTACTGCAGGTGCTTCTTTATCAGGATGGTCTTGCGCTGGAACTGCGCCGGCGCCTTCGCTTGTGTTTTATCAGGCATAATGTCCTTTTAGAACAGCACTTCCATCAGGTCGAACCATTCCTTGTTGACGGTCTTAAGCTCGCCCGTGGCCTTTTCGAGCGGCACGCCTACGAACTGGTTGCCCACCAGCGCGCTCATCTTGCCGAAGTCGCCGTCGCGCACGAGCTCCGCGGCCTTTATGCCCACGCGGGTGGCGAGCATCCGGTCGAACAGCGTCGGGGCGCCGCCGCGCTGCATGTGGCCGATGACGGCGTGGCGCGTTTCGATGCCGGTCTGACCCTCTATGAACTGGGCTATCCGCTCGCCCATACCGCGGTCCTTCAGGATGGCGTGGCCGAACTGGTCGACCTCGCGCTTGGAGGCGCCCTCTCCGACTTCGGGGAGTTCGGCGGCTTCGCTGGTCACTATCAGCGCGTAGCGCTTGCGGGCGTAGGCTTCTTTGATCTTTTTCAGCATGGCGGCGGTGTCTATCTTGCGTTCCGGGATGCAGACGTAGTCCGCGGCGGAGGCGATGCCGGTGTAAAGCGCCACCCAGCCGGCGTGGCGGCCCATCACTTCCATCACCATCACCCGGTGGTGGCTGTTGCCGGTGTCCTGCAGCGACTGCGCGGCTTCCACGGCGCGGGTGACGGAAGTGTCGAAGCCGAAAGTGTAGTCGGTGACGTTCAGGTCGTTGTCCATGGTCTTCGGCACGCCCACCACGTTAAGCTTGTGGTCCCTGTACAGCTTGGTGGCCACGCCCAGCGTGTCGTCGCCGCCCATCGCCACCAGCGCGTGCAGGCCGAGCTTCTTGAAGTTCTCCAGGCATTTCCTGACGTTGGAGCCGTCGTCCTTCTTGAACGGGTTCGTGCGGGAGGTGCCGAGCATCGTGCCGCCTTTCATGATGATATATTCGGTGAGTTCCCTGTTCAGCGGGGTGGTGGTGCCTTCCAGCAGGCCTTTCCAGCCGTCGGTGATGCCCACACACTCGAAGCCGTACCGCTCCGCGGCGTAAACGCAGCCGCGTATGGCCGGGTTAAGCCCCGGGCAGTCCCCGCCGCCTGTCAAAATCCCTATTTTCTTTTTCATGAGTTTTCTCCTTTAGAGTTTTCCGCGACCGCTAAGCCATAGACTAGAAGCTGGTGTTGTAGCGCATCTGCACGATGCGCTCCGCCTTGCGGGGTACGCCGCTGCTGAACGTGTCGTTGCGGCCAACCTCGCGCACGGCCAGGTCGAGCTGGAAGTACGGGGTTATATAGATCCGGGTGCCGGCGTTGAGGCGCGAAGGGTCGTTCGTGTGGAACAGGTTGTCGTATTCCAGCATGAAGGCCACTTTATCCTCAAGGGTGTAGTTGAGCCCCAGGAAGCCGAACAGGTAGTTATTGTCGAAATCCGGGATGTTGAAACCGCCGTGAAGCGCGAGGCCGGGCACGCCTATTTCCTTGGAGCCGACCAGGTAAAGGCCTTTGCCTTTCTCCAGATATTTTTTAGCGCCCGGATCGTAATAATAGCCCTGGCTGTCGTAGCCGACGGCCGCGGCGGGGATGTAATAACCGCCGTCGAAGAAACGGAACTTCACCTGTATTTCGGGCCTGCGCATCTTGACCCCGGAATCGGAGCCGATCAGCTTGTCCACCGTCATCGCCGCGCCCAGATTCAGGCGCTCCTGCACGCCGAAGTTCAGCGCGCCCAGCACGCCGCCGCCGGAATAGAAGCGGGTCTTCGCCATAAAACCGTAATAATCCAGTATGCCCGCCGTAGGCACGTCTATCAGTTCCACATCGGGCAGCGCCACGGCCTCGTCCTTGTCCTTGTCTTTCGCGGCCAGGGCGGGGGCCGCGGCCAGCAGCAGCAGGGAGAGCGCTAGGTTCAGTTTTTTCATCATTTACCTTCCTTGAGAATTTAACGTACCAAAAACGGGTCACGGTTCCAGCGCGGCCTTCACCTTGGCGTCCAGCTCTTCCAGGGAGAACGGCTTCTGCACGGCGTCGCTCGCCCCGGAGAGCAGGGCTATGCCCCTCTCGCTGGTCACATCGCGCGAGGTCATTATGATTATCTTCGGCGCTTCCACGCCCAGCCGGGAGGTGATCTCGCTGGCCACGTGGTAGCCGTCTATATAGGGCATCATCACGTCCAGCAGCACCAGGTCGAACTTCTCCGTTTCCGCGGCCTGCAGCGCTTCCTTGCCGTTCACCTTGGCGGTCACGTAGAAACCCAACCGCTTGAAATAGGTTTCAAGCAGGTCGATTATATCCGGGTCGTCGTCCGCGATCAGAATCCGCTTTCCACTTTCCATGTCTTATCCCCCAGGAGCTTCTCTATATCGTGCAGCAGCGCGTCGCTCAGGTTCACGCGCTCGCTGGTCTCTATCATGTAGGTGCCGCTGCCCTTGGCGTTCACCTGGAAATAGACCGGGCACATGCCCTGGTTCTTGCCGAGCGCGGTCTTCAGCTCGTGCAGCTGCCTCTCGTCGAAAAGTATCCCCTCCGGCAGGTTCAGGATCAGCCCGCGCGCCCACTTGTTCATGGCGTCGTACAGGCCATAAGCCTCCTCGGCGATCAGCTCGAAGTTCTCGGCGCCGAAATCGGACTTCTGCACCTTCCCGGAGACCACCACGATCTTATTGGGGCCCAGCTGGGAGCCGTACATCTTGTACTTTTTGGGGAACAGGCAGACGCCGACGTTGCCGGTCAGGTCCTCCACCTCGAACTTGGCCATGGCCTCGCCGGTCTTCTTGGTCATCATGCTCTTGAACTGCGCCACTATGCCGGCCACGCGCACCATGGCGCCCTCGGCGAAGCCGCCGGCCAGCACCTTCTCCGCCTGGGCGTTGGCCACCATCGCCAGGTGCCGGCGGTAGCTGTTCAGCGGGTGGCCCGAAAAATAGAAACCCAGGACTTCGCGCTCGTTCTTCAGGATGGCGTGCTCGCTCATCAGCGCGGGGCCCTTCTTTTCTTCCCCGAACAGCATGGACTGGTTGGCGTCCTGGCTTTTGCCGCCGCAGAAAAGCTCCACGGCCTCCATGGCCTTGCTGCGCGTGATCTCGTGCTTCTCGGCCGGGTAGAACCCGTCGAACGCCCCGCCCTTGGCCAGGGACTCCACCACGCGCTTGTTTAGCTGCTTGGAGTCGGCGCGCAGCGTGAACTCCTCGAAGGAGCGGAACGCCCCGTTCTTGGCGCGCTCGGCCACCATGGCCTCCACCACGGCTTCGCCCACGTTCTTGATGGCGGTCAGCGCGAAGCGGATGGCGGGCTTGCCGTTAGCTTCCTCTATGGAAAATTTCTTGTAGGAGCGGTTCACGCTGGGCCCCAGTATGGCGATCTCCATGTCCTGGGCCTCGCCGATATAGGTGACCAGCTTGTTCTCCTTGTCCTCGGAGTTGACGGCGCTCTTGCCTATCTCGCTGGTGAGCAGCGCGGCCATGAACTCCACGGGGTAGTTGGCCTTCAGCCAGGCGGTATGGTAGGCCACCAGCGCGTAGGCTACGGAGTGGGACTTATTGAAGCCGTAGCCGGCGAACTTGGCCATGTCGTCGAAGATCTTGTTGGAGAGCTTGTTGGACACGTCGTGGAACTTCTTGGCCTGCTCGACGAACTTGACGCGCATCTTCTCCATCACTTCCAGCTTCTTCTTGCCCATGGCCTTGCGGAAGTCGTCGGCCTCGCTGGGCGTGAAGTCGGCCAGCTTCTTGGAAATCTCCATGACCTGTTCCTGGTACACCATGGTGCCGTAGGTGTCCTTAAGGATGGGCTCCAGCAGCGGGTGGTCGTAGGTGATCTTCTTCTTGCCGTGCTTGCGCTCGACGAACATCTCGAGCATGCCGCTCTCGATGGGGCCGGGGCGGTACAGCGCCACCAGGGCCGCGATGTCGCTGAAGGCGGTGGGCTTCAGGCCCTTCACCAGCTTCTTCATGCCCTCGCTTTCCAGCTGGAACACGCCGGTGGTCTTGCCTTCGCAGAGCAGGTCGTAGGTCTTCTTATCGTCCACCGGGGCGGAGTAGATGTCGAAATTCTCCTGGCCGGGGACCTTGCGGATGAACTCGGAGGCGGTCTCGATGATGGTGAGGGTACGAAGTCCCAGGAAGTCCACCTTGAGCATGCCCAGGGTGCCCAGCACGTTGCCGTCGTACTGGGTGGTGATGACGTCCTTGTTGTTGCGGTTGGCCAGCGGGACGTAGTCGGTGATGTCGTCCTTGGAGATGACGACGCCGGCGGCGTGCACGCCGGTCTGGCGGCGCAGACCCTCCACTTTGAGGGCGATGTCGAACATCTTCTTGATCTTGGGGTCGCGCTGGTATTCCTTCAGCTCGTTGACCTCGTTCAAGGCCTTGTAAAGGGTGGTGCCCAGCTCGGCCGGGACCAGCTTGGCTATGGCGTTCACGTCGGCCAGCGGGATGCCCATCACGCGGCCCACGTCGCGCACGGCGCTCTTGGCCTTGATGGTGCCGTAGGTAATGATGTTGGCCACGCGCGCCGCGCCGTACTTCTCGCGCACGTACTGCACCACCTTCTCGCGGCCGTCGTCGGAAAAGTCGATGTCGAGGTCGGGCATGCTCTTGCGGCCCGGATTCAGGAAGCGCTCGAACAGCAGCGCGTTGGGCAGCGGGTCCACGCGGGTAATGTCCAGCGTGTAGGCCACCAGCGAGCCGGCGCCCGAACCGCGGCCGGGGCCCACTGGCACGCCGATGCCGCGGCCGTGCTGGATGAAATCCCTGACGATCAGGAAGTAGCTGGAGAAGCCCATCTTCTTGATGGTGTCCAGTTCGAATTCCAGGCGTTTGTGGTACTCGTCGCCGGCGCCGGGGACTTTTTTCTTAAGGCCTTCGTCGCAGAGGTCCTTGAGGTAATAGTAATCGCCGCCGCCCTCGGGGTGCTTGGCCTTGTATTCCGCCGGGATGTCGAAGGCGGGCAGGTGCAGGGTTTTGGTGTCGATGGTGAGGCTGCACATCTCGGCTATGGCGAGGGTGTTCTTGATGGACTCGGGGGTGTGGGAGAAGAGCTTGATCATCTCTTCTGGGGATTTGTAGTAAAGCTCGTGCTGGGTATGCCTCATCCGGTCGGGGTCGTCCAGGAGCGAGCCGGTGGAGATGCAGATGTGGGCTTCGTGGGCTTCCCAGTCTTCTTTTTTCTGGTAGTGGCAGTCGTTGGTGGCTACGAGCGGGATGCCGGTGCGCTTGGCTATTTCGATGAGGCCGGCCATGGCGGCTGCTTCTTCGGGGATGGTGTGGTCCATCAGTTCGAGGTAGAAGTTGCCTTTGCCGAGGATGTCCTGGTACTCCATGGCTATTTTCTGGGCTTCGTCGAGGCGGCCTTCGGCGCAGGCGCGGGCGATGTGGGATTTGAGGCAGCCGGAGAGGCAGATTAGGCCTTCGGCGTGTTTGGCGAGGCTTTCGGAATCGATGCGGGGGTCGTGGTAGAAGCCCTCTATGAAGGAGTTTGAGACGAGCTTCATGAGGTTGCGGTAACCGGCGTTGTTCCGGGCTAAGACGGTCATGTGGCCGTTGTCGCGGCGGCCGCCGGTTTTGTCGCGGTCTTTGCGGGACCCTTTGGCGACGTAGCATTCGCAGCCGATGATGGGTTTTAGGCCGACGGCGTTGGCCATGAAGTAGAAGTCCATGGCGCCGTACATGTTGCCGTGGTCGGTGATGGCGAGGGCGTTGCCTTTTACGGCGCCAAGTGACTTGAGGAAGTCGGAGGGGCCGCCGTGGCCATCGCTGATGCGCAGCATCCCGTCGAGCAGCGAGTACTCGGAGTGGTTGTGTAAATGTATGAACTCAGGCATTGATGTATAAAACGGCAAAAATCGCGCGGTCCGACAAATCCCGCAGCCTTAATTATATAAATAATTAGGCCCCCATAGGAATTTCGGCAGGGAAACGCCGTGTTTTGAGGGTTTTTAAGA
>Ga0265342_10001980_pt1 | contig 18288 bp, 15 predicted proteins | sample 4CB327metaG_FD_203125 | JGI IMG/M metagenome (GOLD analysis project Ga0265342, IMG submission 203125) | Rhizosphere microbial communities from Carex aquatilis grown in University of Washington, Seatle, WA, United States - 4-CB3-27 metaG | ecosystem: Host-associated > Plants > Roots >...
GCGGCGGGCTACTTCCCTGCCTGGTACAAAGGCAGGCTCCTGGAGACGGCCCGAGGCTTCTTTAGGGGGGCGCCTAACCGGGGGCAGTAATCTCATCAGAGGGAGCGTTGCTCGGTGATTGGTTAGATAAACATCACGCTGGGGGACGCGGTGATCCTGCCAGCCGTAGTCTTCGCCTTCATGTGAGTATCTGAGCGTCTTGCTCATAATTTGCAAATTATACCCCTGTTTGGGCGGCCTGTATAGGCCGCCAGCTGTAAGCCAATAGCTTTAAGCAAAAAGTTCGGACAGGTTGGGAAGAATGCCCCATTAGAGCCCTTGTCTCCAAAGGGGCGGGCAGCTTAGAGCTATTTTGCCAGGCGGGCGGCGATGGCAAACTGCATAAAGTAGTTTTCGACGCCGGTTTGTTTATTCTTTTTTGAAATAGAGTCTAGATACTCTTCTTTGGCCCGCAAGATTTCCCGGCGTCTGGGGGCGCTTAGTTTAGGGCTAGAGACAGTCGCGTCGAAAAGATCTAACGCCCGGACCGTGGCTGCCCAGGCCCCCTGGCTATCACTGCGTTTTTGGGCACTAAAAGTTCTGCCGACTTCGCTACCGATGTTGCCCATCTGCTCATTAAAACTAAAACTCGCCCATTTCTTCCTATTTATTTTATGCTTTTGGGGCATCTTCTTTGCCATTCCCATCAGTTCAGCGACGGAGATGCTATCGATAAGTTTCATAACTATATTCTAACAGTTTTAGGGTCGGAGGGTGCCGGCAAAGACCTGCCATGCTAAGAGGCTCTTGGCGATCAGGCTGAGCCAGATGTACATGCGTTCACCGTATAAATAATCAGCCCACTTGCCGATGCGTTTGTACTGCAGGTACATGTTTAGCGCGAAACAGCTGAAGAATATGAAGATAGAAACGAAAATCCAGTAAACGAAGGCCGGCGGGTGACCGTTGCCAAACTTGGTGGCCCAAAAATAGATGGCCACCACCAGCCACGGTGTTAATCCGGCCAGGCTGCCAATCTTATAAGCCAGCCATTTCACTTTTTCTCGGCCTTGGTTATAGATTTCCATGGCCAAGCCGGATAAATTCATTATCGCCACCAGAATAAGTATCATCAGTAAACTGGAGAAGTCGTAAACGCCAACCAGCATGGCGATAGCTACCATCATAGTAGCGGCGCTCAAGGAATATTCGAACCACCGGGCTTTGTTGATGCCTTTTTGCAGGTTAGCGGCGTAGGTGGAGTAATAAAATGTGCCGACCGCCAGATGAAAAGCCGCGCTTAAGAAGAAAAATATGGCTACCAGCCACGGTATGGATAGGCTGAACAGAGTGTGCTGGGCAGAAAATAAATGCTGGGAGTTAGAATTATAGTCCAGGTAACTGGTGGTAACCGGCAAGCTGAAGCTTTTGCTTAGCAGCAGAACCGCCACGCCCTGCCCGGCGTGCAGTGCGGCTGCTATAAGATTAAACCGGCGCAGCTTGGATACCTTTATTTCGCTCATGCTTAGGCCCAGTATAGCTTGTCTTTGGAAAGAATACAGAGCGAAAATACTTAACATGTTAAGTATCCCCTGTCCTTTGCCTTAAATTATGAAATGTGCCCGCAGTCGGTCCCGTTGGGGATCGACTGCGGGCATGGGTCAGTTGTGGGCCGGGAACGGATGGTTCTGGTTGATGAACAGATCCAGATGGATCGAACCGTTTCCCGACACCCGGGTGGCCACGACGTCGATCTTGCAGACGTCGCTGGTGATCATCAGTTGGTAGGCCGCCGGCTGAGTGAATTGGTTTACGATCACGTGGACGACCTTTCCCACCGCCTGAGGTTTCCCGCTGGCAGACCGGCTGCCGCAGGTGACATTCCAGCTCAGCGTATAGGCGGCCATGGTAAAACCAGTTGCGTAGAACGCCTCGGGGTAGGCGCTCCAACAGTGGTAGGCGACCGAGTCGTCGGTGATGGTCGTCGGACAGCGGTTGGCCGCCGCGAACGTCGCGCCTTTGCCCTTGTGGGCCGTCGTCACCAACATTATGAGGATGACGACCAAAATGCCGACCACGATGCCGGCCTTGAACAGTCTTTCAGGGAGGGTGCGCTTTTGGCGCCTATCGGGAGCCACGTGAGCTCACCTTACCTTTCACTGAGTCTTTTCCGGGTTCACAACAAGGTTCTGAGGAATTATCGTAGCATCACCGAAAGTATCAGCGATACCTCCTCATTCGTAATATTATACAACAATATGTTTAATCTATCAAAAGAATACAGGGCCAAGGGTTTAGTCTGGGCAAATGCGGGGCTACAATTAGAGTATGGGCCCCATTGATAAAGCCTTTGCTAAAACCCCGCGCGCCAACTTTGTGCCGGAGCAGTACGCCGGATGGGTTGATGTTGACCAAGCGCTGCCCATCGGTTTTGGCCAGACTATCAGCCAACCCTACACCGTAAAATTGATGCTGGAATGGCTGGAGGTTGAGCCCGGCAATAAGATTTTGGATGTTGGCTCCGGTAGCGGCTGGACGGCCGCCCTCCTCTCGAGCCTAACCGGGCCTACCGGCAAAGTATATGCCGTAGAAATAATTCCCGAGCTGGTGGAATTTGGCAGCTTAAACAACCAGCGCCTGGGCATAAAAAACGCCAGTTTTCATCAGGCAGCCAAGCACTATGGACTGCCAAAATACGCCCCCTATGACCGGATTTTAGTTAGCGCCGAAGCCCAGAGCCTGCCCGAAGAACTACTGGAACAGCTAAAGCCCGGCGGTAAAATGGTCATACCAGTAGGCTACGATATCCTAGAAATAGAAAAGCCGCTAACTGGCAAGCCGGACATCAACACCCACTCCGGCTTTGTATTTGTGCCTCTGATACAACCTGTTTAGACTTTGCGCCAGCGTTCCAGAGCCTAGGCTTTGGGAAGATGGACGCTGAAGGTTGAACCTTTGTGCGGAGCACTTTTGACTTCTATGGAACCGCCATGCAGGTCGGTAATTTTTTTGGCGATAGCCAGGCCCAGGCCGTAGCCGTTGGCGCCGGCTTTACTACGCGAACTATCTGTGCGGTAAAATCTCTCAAAAATATGTGGCAAATCAACCCCCGCAATGCCCTGCCCGTGGTCGCTAACAGAGATAACGGCCAGCCTGTCCTTAAGCGAGCTGCTGAGCGTTACTTCGCTGCCTGGCAGGCTGTATTTAACGGCGTTATCTAATAAGATAGCCACTAGATCCACCAGGTGCTGGTGGTTGCCGCGCACCGCTATATCTTTGACCGAGTTGCTGACTTTAACCTTCCTGGCGGCCGTGACTTTGTCTAAACGTTCTACGGCCTGATTGGCGACGTCTTTAAGTGACACCGCTTGGTCTAGATCTTCTATGCCGTCGGTGCTGGAAAGCTGCAGCAAGCCTTCGGAAAGAGCTTTGAGCTTAGCGACCTCTTCCAGGTTGCTCTGCAGCAATCCCACCGCAACGGCTTTAGTGATGCCGGGGTTGCGCAGCGCGACTTCTATCTCCGTTTGCATAGCTGTCAGCGGGGTACGGAGTTCGTGGCTGGCATCGCCGGCAAAACGTTTTTGTGATTCCAGCGACTCCTCTATGGGCCGCAGAGTGCGCCTGGCAAGTGCATAGCTGATGCCGCCGCCCAGGAACAAAACACCAAAGTTGAATAGCAACAAGTTACCCTTTAGGTGGCTGAGGTCTTGGTCTAGCTGGCTCTGTCTAAGCTGTGTGTAGTTATCAAAATCACCCGGCGGCAGATAATTATTAAAATAGCCAACTTGGCGGTGGGTGTTGCGCGCTAAATCATCGCTAGAGACATGGTACAACGCCAGGCTGGTACCTATCGACAAAAGCATGACAATAGCCAGATACCAACCAGTTAACTTGAGTGCCGCGGAATGAAACATTAGACACCTCCTCCGGAGGCAATTATCAATTTACAATTACCAATTTTCAATAAATTAACATTTAACAATTGGCCATTGGGAAATGAGAAATGAGAAATTAATGGTAAATGGTAAATGGTAAATGGTAAATGGAATGACGAAGTCATGACTAAGCTTCCAGCTTATAGCCAAAGCCGCGCAGGGTTTGTATCAGCCCGGGTTTCTTAAACGGCTTATCAACTTTGTTGCGCAGATAACCGATATAAACCTCTACGGTGTTGGGCAGAATATCGGCGTCGAAGTCCCACACGTGGGCGATAATATTGTCTTTGTTAAGCACCCTGCCGGCGTTGCGCATCAAGTATTCCAAAAGAGCAAACTCCTTGGTGCTAAGGCGGATTGGCTGGCCACCGCGCTTAACGTCGTAGCTGACGGTGTCCAGGCTAAGGTTGCCGACGGTTAATACCGTGCCGGTAGTCTCTTGCGGGCGGCGTAACAGGGCGCGGATACGGGCCAGCAGCTCTTCAAACGAAAACGGCTTTACCAGGTAGTCGTCAGCGCCGGCATCCAGCCCGGCCACACGGTCACGAACTTGGTCCTTGGCGGTTAAAAAAATGATAGGTGTATGGATACCTTTGGCGCGCACTTGCCGGCAAATATCCAGGCCCTGCACGCTGCCGGGTAGCATCCGGTCAATAACCAATAGGTCATAAGGCTCGCTGAGCGCCGCGCCCAAACCGCTATCGCCGTCGTATTCTACGTCTACAGCAAACTTTTCCTGCGCCAGGCCCTGCTTAATGGCATTGGCAATTTTGTGCTCGTCTTCAATTACTAAAACTCTCATCCCGTTAGACCTCAAAAGACTTACGATGTTTATTGATACGTTGAAGCATGCACACGTCTTCAGACGTTAAGTGTGGTATGGAAGGCAAGTGAGGTCTAACGGGACTCATACTAGCTATTTTACTCGAAAAGCTGAAAGTTAGCTGAAGTTACAGGGGTATGCATTTTGCGATACAATGTAGGGCAGTGATAAAAATAAAAGAACGGCTACTGCGAATTATCGGTGTAATTGGAACTGTCGCCTGTTTAGCGATTTTTATCCATACTCCCAGCTTTCCCACGCCTGATAAAATTATTGTTTTCTTGGTTTTTGTATTTATGATTTTTGATCAAGCAACAGAGATGTTAAAGCGCTTGTTGCCATTTGTGGCCCTGATATTCGTGTATGAGTCCTTTAGGAGCATTGTTCCCAGGCTTAATGGCCACGTTAACTACACCTTGGCGCCACATATAGACCGCCTCCTGTTTGGCAAATTGCCAACCATATATTTGCAGCGCTGGCTGTGGCATGGGCACGTGCAGTGGTACGACTTTGTGTTTTATGTTCCCTACCTGTTGTTTTTTGCCGTGCCGATCGGCCTTGCGCTGCTGGTTTGGAAAACCCGCGTGAAACACTACTGGGAGGTTGTGGCCACTTACTTGACAGTCTTTTTTGCGGCCTTTTTGACGTTTTTGGCTTTCCCGACTGCCCCGCCCTGGTTGGCCAGCCAAAACCATTACATTGAGCCGATAGTGCGGACATCCAGCTATGTTTGGGGCGCATTGGGTATCCATAACTTTGCGTCGGTTTATAACCACCTGGCTGCTAATCCGGTAGCGGCCGTTCCCAGCCTGCACGCTGCATGTGCCACATTGCTGGCAATCTTTATCTTTAAGCTCTATGGCCGGCGCTGGGGGCTGGTATCGCTTGTATACCCCGTTCTTATATACATTGGCGTGGTCTACGAGGGCGAACACTACGCTTTTGACGTTCTAGCCGGCATCGTTTACGCCATCGCCAGCTACTACGCCGGGCCGTACGTATTGCGCTATATTCAGCGGCTCGGCGGTAAGGCGCTAAAATTTAGCCAAAACTTAAAGAGTGCTCCAGTAATACCAAAAACGTTTGATAATTAACGCAATAATGACTAAGAACCACAGACTAACGATATCCAGGTGATGCCTTTGGGCGAAGCCAACTGCCCGCTGCATTTTACCGGGTGTCTTGATGTTGCCCTCTCGCAAATTATAAAGAGTCGTATACCAGAACATCGGTATTGTTACGCTCCAGACAACCATGCAGAACAAGCAGAGCGCCCCGATGCGGTAAAGCGTCTCAAACTGCAGCCAGGTAAGAAAAATAATCGCAAAACTCAGGCCAATCTGCAAAAGCTGCCAAAACCAGCGTTTTAGCTTGCCGGCCGCTAAAATGGCCACACCCATAACCGCCACGGCGGCGTAACCGCCAACGCCTATAAAGTAATTAGGGAAACCAAACAGGTGCGATTGTTTGCTATCGGCTACGCTAGTGCAACTTAAAATCGGATTAAGATTGCATATTGGCACAAAGTTGGGATTCTCCAGGCGGTTAAAAACCTCTATTGTTAGCATCAGCGAGGCGACCATGGCGATTAGCCCGCCGGCAATTAACAGCCAGGGCAAAACTTTCTGTAATGTCCACCTGCCAGTTGGAGTCTCGGTTTTTGCCATAAACCTCATTTTAGCAACTGGCCGGCCATTCTCTAAATGACTAGTCAGACTTACCGGTAGCACCATTGCTACGTCTGAACATTGGCAGCAGATAGAGATCCGAAAACGGCTTTGTGTTTAGTCCGCCGACGTAGACTGCCCTAGCGGTCATTACTCCGGCAAGAGTTAGCAGTGACAAGGCTACAATTATGAAATTTTGCCAAATAAAGGTGTGAGGTGGAATAAACAGCTTGAAGATAAAAACTATAAAGGCGTGAGCGATATAAACAAACAGGCTGTTTTGGCCCAAAATCAACAACCAATCGCGGCTGTATTTGCTTATGGCGGCCTGGTGTTTCTCCACCAACAGATACAGGGCGGCAAACCACAGCAAGAAAAAGCCAATGCGGCCCGGGCCGAGCGTCCATTTATCGCAGTATTTCCAGATGATTTGGTCAAAGTTATTCCAGCTCCAAGTCAGATGATTAAGCCAAGCTGGCAAGTGGGCCGCGATGTTTTGCAGATAAGACATAAGATACATGCTGAGATAGCTAAAACCAAATGAGATTCCGGCGGTAAACATCAGCGCCCGCCTCAAGGTGGATTTCCGCTTGTGTTCAAACTTGGCTACGCGCTTATTCATCTCCAGCCAGTAGTAACCAAGCACCATGCCCATACCAAAGATCAGCTGCCAGGCCATGATGAAGTTGGTACCCCGGAAATGCCAGGCGGTAAGGCTGCCGGCGGCCAGTAGCCACCACTTACGCTTGCTAAGAAGATAGATGCCGAATGGTGCCAAAAATGTCAGTATGGCAAAGCGTGATAAAAAATCCGCCCAACCGAAACTGTAGTGTAGGATAAACGACTGATAGACCATACTCCCCCAATGGATGGTGGCAGGCAGGCCATACTTGATGGCGGTGTGGCCGGTAGCTACGGCGGCAAAGCTGAAAAGCAGTGTCAGGAATACGGAAAGCAGATAGAGCTCCAATGCCCGCCACCACAGCCGTTTAAAAATAAACTTCATTCCGCGCTCCAGGCGCCGGCGGTAGACCATGCCGACCAGCAGGCCCGACAAGAAAAAGAAGCCTTCGGCTGCTGAGGCGTACAGCCGCCCGCGGCCGGTGAATAGATCAAACAGATTGGGTGGCAGCTCTATATGATCAATCAAAATCATCACCAAAAAAGCGCCACGAATAATATCAAAGCTCAAGATTCTTTTAGTACCTGAGCTGGTGAGCGTCTTAGTAATGATTACTCCCTGTGGCCGCCAGATTTTCCTGCAATGCCCTGTTGAGAGCAGTTAGACGGGTCTTGCCACTGCGAGTTTTCGGTATGGCATCCAGCAGCACGATCCTATCTGGCCGCCAGGCATAAGGCAGATTGATTTTACAGTAATCGCGTACCTCCTCGGTGCTTGCCTGCCCGTCTATAAAATAAACTAATTCGTCGTTAGGTTGGCCAGGGTGCTGAACCCCCATCACGTAAACGTCTTTAATTTTAGGGAACTGATGCAGCGCCCATTCTATGTCCCGCGGCGACAGGGTGTAGCCAAAACGTCTGATTCTTTCCTGTGTCCTGCCCTTCAAGAATAGCCGGCCAGCCTTTAGCTCGCCGATGTCGCCGGTGTGCCACCAGCCTTCGGCGTCTAAATTTTGCTTGGTGGCCTCCGGGTTATTATAGTAGCCCGGAAAAACCCCTGGCGATTTAACCAACACTTCACCCGGTTGGCTCAGTTTTAGCTTAACTTCAGGCAAAACCATGCCCGTGGAGCCGGATAGATGGTTCTTTAGCGAGTTAGCGGCAATCCGGCCGGTTTCTGATGAGCCGTAGGTTTCTAAAATATCCACGCCGTAGCGCGATTTAAACTCTTTGGAGATAGCCGGCGGCAGCGGTGCGCCACCGCATATAAGCGTACGGACTTTTGTCAGGTCATATTTTTTGTAATCCTCTACCTCCAGTATTTCGCGGTAGGCCAGCGGAAAGTGCGTGAACATGGAGATATCGCCACTACTCAGAGCTTCCAGGGTTGTCTTGGAATCAAACCACTCGTGCAAATATAGCGTATTGCCGTGGTAAAGGGCGCCGCTAAGGCCCATGGCCAATCCATACCAGTGCGACAGCGGCAGGGATATTAGCAGATTGTCCTTGGCCGTCCAGTTCCAGACCTCAGAGCAAACTTGTATATTCCAGACGTGGTTGCTGTGGGTATACGGTGCGAGCTTGGGTTTACCGGTAGTTCCGGATGTAAAGGTCAGGCTGGCAATTTGCTCCTTAGGATTGGTGCGCAAACGCTTGAACTGACCTGGGAAGCCGCTTAGTAAATCATCTATTAGCAAGATGCATTTGTGATCAATCTTGGTTTTGTAGGTTTTGTTGGTAATCACCAGCAGCGGTTTCACTTGCCTGATGATGGCGTCCAGCTCCAACTCTTTGTATGTCGGGTCTAGCGGCAAGGCGATATGTCCGGTTTGCAAAATAGCCAAATAAGCCACCACGAACTGCCAGCCGTTGGCAAACAATAAACCAACTACCTGTTGTTTGTCGTAGTCTAGACGTTGGCCCAGGTTAGCGGCCGCCTGATCAACCCTGTAGGCCAGCTCACTCCAGCTAAGAGTTATATCGTCACAGACTAAGGCCGGCTTAGCGCCGACCTTAGCCGCATTGTGACTAAGATAGTCAGTTAGATATTTTGCTTTTGCCATCCCTCAATATGTCATATTTAAGTCTTAAGTCTACAGATCAAGCCTGAGATTTTTCTTAGAGCCAGCAGCTCCGCTCACCAATTATTACAATTATAGGCTAAAAATAAAAATAGCCCTGAAACTTCAGGGCTTATAGAATACTGGTTAAAGACTTTTCGCTGTTTTCAGCTCATCAGCGTGAGTACACACTCACGGAAGTCTATCGGCGGGAGCGTTCATCTGTTATCGCTAACAGATGAACGCTCGCCTCGCCGGCCCGAGCAATATTGCTCTAGGGTCTTTTCGAAAACCGCGCTACTTGCGACGATAGCTCCGAAGAGGCATCATCGCGCTTTCGCGGCGGTTGCCGGTCTTACCGGCTCAGCCCTTCGTGATGACGAAGTGCTTTGTGCTCTTGCCGTGCTTGTCCTTCCGGACGACGGCCTTTACTACGACCGTGTTCGACGGCTTGCTCACGTTCCCCGAAGGGTCGTGAGCTCGGACCACGTAGGTTCCGGCCTTGAGGGCCAGGACCACGTCGTGGTTCCGGGCGGTCGCCTTGTAGCCGTGTCCGTTGAGGGACACGACATACCCGGCAACCTTGACGTTGTCGCTGCCGACCCAACTCAACCGAAGGTCGTTCTTCTCGATCTTGACCTTCAGCTTCGTGACTGTCGGTGCCTGCGCGTCCTTCAGCAACGCGAACAACGTTGCATGGAGGGTGTACATGCACACCGAACTGTCGGCCTTCACCACGTACCCGTCGGTGAACGTGTCGTTCGGGAAGAACGGCGGCGTGTCAGACGGTGGTGAGGCCAGGAGCGGCATTGGCTTCCAGGTGTTCCCATCCTCGGAGGACGCCGGCACATCGCCGACCTCGCTTGCCGAAACGCAGATGGACAGCGGCTTGGAGAAGTGGTGCACCGCTGCACCGTTCGAGTCGGTGACCGCCAGGACGAAGGCCGTCGTTCCGAGCGTGTAACCGCCGGCAATCGGAGCCGGCGGCGGGGGTGTCGTACCTACTGGTGCAACGGGCAGCGGCATCGGTGCCAGCAGAACCGTTGCACCCAGCTCCGTGCCGAACGTGCCAGGGTCCCAGCTGCCGATGACAGACACCGGCTCGGGCTGTAGTCCGTCCGCGGTTGTGGGTTGTGAAACAGCGGCGGACAACGCACCCGACTGGGTCGGTTGCACGACCGGGGTCGTTGCCTCCTGGTCCGTCGCGGCCTGGGAGACTACGACACTGGTTGGAGTGATTGTTGTTGTCTCCGAGCCGGTTGTTGTCGTACTGGACGTCGGAGTGGTCGTTGTCGTTGTTGTCGTCGGCGGGGTTGCCGGCGGTTGGTTCACCGTGACCGTGAACGTGACCGGCGTGGCCGAATTGCCGGCCGCGTCAGTCTTGGTGCAGGTCACCGTGGTGGCACCGATGTCGAACGTTGAACCGGAAGCCGGCGAACAGTTGGCCGGCGCAGTGGCGTCGACGTTGTCCGTGGCATCCGGAGCCGTGTAGTTGACCACCGTTGCGGTATCGGACACGACGACGATGTTGTCGTGTGCCGCGATGACCGGGGACGTGGTGTCCGGCCGTCTGGTCACGGTGACCGTGTAGTTCTTCACCGTTCCATCAGGCGACGTCACCTTGATCGTCTTGACGTTGTCCCCGACGGACAGGCTTGAGCCGCCACTGACCTGCGTGGTCGCGCCCAGGTTTGCCGCCGGAGTGATGCTGATTGAACTGACGCCGTAGTCCACGCTCACCGTGTAGTCCACGGTAGATGCGCTGAACGACGGATTGAGCGTGCCGGTCGACAGTGCGATACCTGTCAAATCGGCGTTGTTGCTCAACGCGGTCATGCCAGCATCGAGGTAGTAGGGGATGGTGGTCACACCCGAGGGCGTGCCGGGCCCGGAGGCCGATCCCCACCAGTCGTTCGTGGCGCTCAGCGTCCCAGCAGACGTGGCATTCACCACGCTGAGGTCCGAGTCAGTGAGCGTGCTTTGTGTCACCGTCGCCGAAGCGTTGGTGCCGTAGGTCAGAACACCGGTGGCATAGTCGCCGCCCGGGATGTCCAGCGGTGTGTAGTGGAAGCCGGAGATCGTGGTCCCGTTGATGGAACCCGAAACCGAACCGCCGCCACGGTCCCACAGGACGATGCCGTTCTGAGCGATCGCCCCTGTCGAACCGGCTCCGGTGATGCTGCCGCCGGAGACGTTCAGCGTCGTCGTGTCAGTGGCCCCGGTGGTTGCACCGTTGCCGTCGATCACGTCGATGCCGTTCTTCTGGAAGCCGCTGACGTTGGTGTCGTTGACTGCCAGCGAGACGGTCCCGCTGCTGCCATCAACGGCGATGCCTTGTCCGGTCTGGTTCCCGTTGATGCCGCCGTTCCCGGTGATGTTGTCGCTCTGGAGAGTCCCCGTGGAACCATTCCAGAGAACAAGAGCATCAGGCCCTCCCGCTCCGGGAGCTGACCCGTTACCGGTGATCGTCATGCCGGAAATCGTGACGTTGGTGGAGTTGTTCACCAGTACCGACACCTGCATGTTTCCGGTGTACTTGTGGGTGATCCCCGAGCTGATCAGCGTGCTCGGCTGGATCGTTGTTGAACCAGCTCCGGCGCCAACGATCGTCAGACCGCTCTTGCCGGAAACCGTGAATCCGGCCGGGAATGTGCCACCCGACAGGTTGACCGTGCCATCGCTGTTCGCGACAGCGTTGATGCCAGCCTGGGGGGTGCTGAACGCGTCGTAGCCCATGTAGCTGGCTGGGCCCGAACCATCCGGATCCTGGCCAGGAGCCACGCTGCTCCATGCCGGGTTTACGTAGGTGTCGCTGGGCACCGTCGGCGCGGCCGTGATCTGCATGTTCACGGTGCCGTTGGGTGTCCAGTTGGTGTCTTCACGGAAGATGCCGACGCCGGCCGCACCATGGTCGGTGTAGTCGGTGGCGGTTTGGGTGTTCCAGAACACCCTGTCGGTGTTGTCGTCAACCCCGACAGTTGCCGTACCCAGAGCACCCACGTTGAGCGAGTCGTACGGGCCGTCCGTTCCCACTGGATGGGCGCCCCAGGTCTGGGTGTTAAACATGATGCTGACGATGACGTCGTCCGGCAGCGTGACATTGCTGCTGCCCAGGTCGAACGTGATGTTCGAGACCTTTCCGTTGTAGCAGGCCTGCGTCGCGAAGTCGAACCACGCCGTTGAGCCCGCACCACACTGGGTAGCCCCTGTTCCGGGGTTGGCTTCCGGGCGCCACGGCACGTTGAACGTCTGGGTCGTTGTCGAAATCAACGAGCCCAGCGTATTTGGCGTGATGCCCGGTACTCCCGGCACAGCGTGGTAGATGTTGACCGTAATCGGCCAGTTGAACCCATCAGCGGTGCAGTTCGACGGGCTTGCCAAGCAGAACGCCACGTTGGCTGGCGTCGACTTGAGAGCCCAGTCGCTCATCGTCACCGTGATCGTTCTGAGAGCACGGTTCGTGCCCGCCAAGTGGACGTAGTCGCCGAACTCGGCCGTCTGTTGAGCCTGGAACGGCTGGCTCGGCAGGTTCGGCGGCAGTACGGCGGGGACCGCGTTGTAGACGACGGTCGGTGTGTTCGTCGCCCACGCTACTGATCCTCCGAACACGGCTACCGCCGCAATCATCGGAATTAGTACTGCCAACAATCTGAGTGGATGTCTCACCACTCCACCTACCTTTCTGTACGGTTTCTTTTTGTTTCCTGGCACAATGCTTTAGCGGATTCCTCTGGCGCGCTAATAAAACAGCACTGCTAAATCTATGACCTCCAGGGGACTATATAATTATACCATGAAGGAGTTATTTATCAATACCGTCAAAGGAGTTATTTATTTTGTCAAATTTCTTGTAAGGGCGAAAATTATTAAATACCCATCTGTCTAATTCTCGTTGCATAGCTTGGCTGGGACGGTAGGATTCGAACCTACGAATACTGGTACCAAAAACCAGTGCCTTACCACTTGGCCACGTCCCATCGATAACGGCCAACTCTATTATAGGTATAAATTACTAAATTTGGGAGGAGGGATTTGACCCACCCAAAATTTTCTGCTAAAAATTTGGTCGGGCTCACCTCGCAGCCGTCACGGCTGCGGTTTCCGGACTGCCGCCGGCAGTCCTCACCCCGAATACCAGTACCAAAAACTGGTGCCTTACCACTAGTCCAGTCCCTAATGGAGCCGTTTTTATTCTAATTGCTGAGCAAATTAATGTCTACAGGTGTTTTACAGATAAGGATTTGCACCCTATAATAGTTACCGACTATGAGCCATAAACCCCGGGTCCCCGAAGACTATATAATGCCATTGAACATAAATGGCATGGAAGGCCGCATGCTGTATTCTCCCTCGACCTCAAAACATCGAAGGGAAATACTACTTATTTATGGCCATCACGCCATGCTGGAGCGTTGGTGGAGCCTGGTGGAAAACCTTAACCAGTACGGGCCAGTTACTATGCCGGACCTACCGGGCTTTGGCGGCATGGAGGCTTTTGGCAAGATTGGGACAAAACCCACTATCGATGCCTTTGCGGACTACCTTGCGTCTTTTGTTAAGCTGCGCTATCGCAACAAGCGGGTTACTATTGTTGCGATTTCGTTCGGCTTCGTAGTGGTAACGCGGATGCTACAGCGTTATCCAGAGTTGTCAAAAAAAGTGGACATGTTGGTGAGCGTAGCCGGCTTTGTACATAAAGACGATTTTGTTTTTAAGCCAAAAAACCGGCGGTTTTATAGTTACGTTGCCAGATTGTTCGCCACTCGCCCCGTGGCATTTGTTATCCGATATTTTTTTCTTAACAAATTTGTACTTGTGAACCTATACACCCGTTTTCCTAACTCTAAACGGCGCATGATAGAGATAACTCCCGAAGAGTTTGGCCAGTCCATCGACTTTGAGCTCAAGCTGTGGCAGGCAAACGACGTGCGCACGCACTGGCTGACAACCAGCGAGTTTCTTAAGTTAGATAATTGCTCCAAACCGGTATATTTGCCGGTGGTACATGTAGTGTCCGAAGATGACCATTACGTTAAGAATATAGTAGTTGAGCAGCACATGAGACGGGTCTTTTCCGGCTATAAGCAATTTACGGCTCGCTCTAAAGCCCACGTACCCAGTGTCATAGCTGATAAAAAGGCTATGTCTGTCCTATTGCCTCCGGAGTTACGGCGCTTGCTGAGCAAAAAGAGCTAATCTCAGCTATAATAAACACCTATGAGAATCGCTTTAATCTGCCCCTACCACCTGGCTCGTCCCGGTGGCGTGTTGGATCACGTTAAAGAACTGCACGCCGAGCTGAGCAAACGCGGCCACTATGTAAGAATTATAACCCCGTTGCCGCGGGATTATGACGGCCCAATTCCAGATGAATTCATTACGTTGGGGATGTCAAGAAACACCACGGTCTTTGCCGGCACCGCCTGGCAGTGGTCATATTCCGTAGACAAAGACGCGGTTGACGAAGTTTTCGAACGGGAAAAATTTGACGTTCTGCACTTTCACGAGCCTTGGATTCCGGTATGGAGCCGACAACTGCTATCACGTGCTAAGGTCGCCACGGTTGGCACCATGCACGGCCGGTTCTATGACACCACGACCGCCAAGACCGTTACGCCGTTCGTTAACACTTACATTAGGCCGATTATTAAGTATATAGAGGTGTTTACGGCTGTTTCGACGGCCTCTGTGGCCGGCAGCATATCAAACGGCTACTTTAAGGGAAAAATCACCATCATACCTAACGGCATCGACGTCGATAAATTTAGACCTAAGCCGGGGGTTGTCAAGACCAAGGATAAAGGCCTTAAAACCGTGCTCTACGTCGGGCGCCTAGAAGATCGCAAAGGAGTTAAGTATCTTATTAGGGCCTACGCCAAGCTAGCCGAGAAGCGCAATGATATCCAGCTTATAATTGCCGGAGCCGGCGGCGATGAGAGAAAATTAAAGCAAATGGTCAGAGACGAGTCCGTCCCAAGAGTCAAATTTGATTCGCGTTACATCAGCGAAGAAGAAAAAATCAACTATATGCAGCAAGCCGACGTATTCTGTTCGGCATCGCCCTACGGGGAGGCTTTTGGAATAGTCCTGTTGGAGGCTATGGCTGCAGGTACACCGATAGTGGCCGGAGATAACGCCGGCTACACAAGTACTATGGTCGATACCGGCGCCTTGAGCCTGGTCAATCCCAAGGACACGGTGGATTTTGCGCGGCGGCTGGAAATCTTCCTGTTTGAGAATTCTGTACGTGCGCTATGGAAAAAATGGGCCAAGAGTTACATCAATAATTTTACGTTCCCAAGAATCGCCGACCAATATGAGGAAGTTTATAAAAAGGCCATAGAGAATCATGCCAAACGATCAAAAATTAAGAATCGGCTTAGTATTCGACGATACTTTAGATAGCAACGACGGCGTAGCCCAGCAGGTCAAGCGGCTCGGTGAGTGGTTGATTAAAAACGGCCACCACGTGGTTTATCTTTGTGGCGAGTCCAGGCTTGAGAGCTGGGCCGGCGGTAAAGTGTATAGCCTAGCCAGAAACATAAGGGTTAAATTTAACAGCAACAGCTTGTCCATGCCGCTGGTGTCCCACTCCAGCGCTATAAGAAAGGCTTTGGCGGCAGAGAGACTGGACATCCTGCACGTCCAAGTACCCTACTCGCCCCTAATGGCGCAGAGGGTTATAAAACGAGCTTATAAAACTACGGCAGTAGTCGGAACGTTCCATATCCTGCCCTCCGGCTTGCTGGCCGACTGGGGGTCTCGTCTACTCGGACTAGTTCAGCGGTATAGCCTGAAGAAGTTTGACGCTATGACTAGCGTTAGCTCCAGCGCTGCGGGTTTCGCCAGCCGAAATTTTGGTATCAAATCCATAGTTATTCCTAACATGATTAATGTGGACAGCTTCCAGCAGCCGAAAACAACACCTAGAACGGATGAGAGGATTGTATTTCTCGGCAGGCTGGTCAAGCGCAAAGGCTGTGCACAGCTAATTAAGGCTTTTGCCCTTGTGTCTAAAGAGCGCCTGTCGTCACAGCTGGTCATAGCCGGCGACGGCCCGGAGCGCGAAGCTTTGGAGAAGCTGGTCGCTAAGCTCCATTTGCAAGCCAGGGTCAGATTTCTAGGTTTTATCAAAGAGAACGACAAAGCCGGACTATTGGCTAGCGCAGCCGTAGCTTGTTTCCCCTCTCTGTACGGCGAGAGTTTCGGGGTGGTACTGATAGAAGCCATGGCTGCTGGTGCCGGTATTGTTCTGGCCGGTGACAACCCGGGCTATAGAACCGTCATGGAACAACAACCCAAGCTGCTTATCGATCCGGCCAACGCGAACCTCTTTGCCGAACGTTTGTCTGAGCTCATGGAAGACAAGAATCTCAGCAATAGATTGCACATCTGGCAGAATCAGCACGTCAAGGAATACGATGTAAATGTTGTCGGCCGGCGCATCTTAGATGTTTATCGCCAGGCAATTGCCAAGCGCCAGCTAAACGGGCATAATTAAGCTTATGCAGCAGCCATCCAAACGGAATAATGTCGACATATCCAACCGCACACTAATTAGGGCAGTTTTGTGGGTGGTTATTACCGTTGCAGGTTTTCATTTTATCGGTCGGGCCACTCACGTTTTAACGTTAATTTTTATTTCTTTCTTTTTGGCCTTAGCTCTGAACCCGGTGGTTGGCTGGATGACGCGCCGCCTAAAAATAGTTAGCCGGGCCAGAGCAACCGCCGTAGCCTACCTTTTTATCGTAATAATACTCGCAGGCTTTTTTACGCTTATTACACCGCCGCTAGTTAACCAGACGCGAGACTTTATTCGTAATGCTCCAACTATCGTGGAGAATTTTCAGGCTCAGGATTCCGGCTTGGCCAGAGCGGCTCGTAAACACAATGTGGATAAAAGACTCACTGAGGCTGCTCACGATTTTGCCTCGCATTATAGTAACTTTGGCAGCACGGTGCTGAACACTACTAAGCGTATCCTCGGCGCCGTAGTGTCAGTTTTGGTGGTCATTGCTATGACTTTTATGATGCTGGTAGAAGGCCCAGGTTGGCTAAAACTACTAATTAGTAATCTGCCCAGGAAAGACCAGGGACGATATCGGGAATTGGCCCGCAAAATGAGTCGGACGGTCAGCGGCTTCGTGCTTGGGCAGGTAATCTTGGCTGCGGTTGCAGCCACGGCTTGTGCGGTCGCCCTGCTTATATCCAGTAACTTACTAAACGTTTCCATAAACCCGGTAGCACTTGCGGGCATTGTAGCCTTGTTTGGCATGATCCCGATGGTAGGCAATCCAATTTCATCAATAGCCGTAGTTTTAATATGCTTGCTTAATTCTGCAACTCTGGGAGTCGTTATGCTGGTATATTTCCTCATCTATTACCAGATAGAAAACTTAACCCTTCAGCCGTATATCCAGTCCAGACAGAACGAATTGACCCCGTTGCTGGTCTTTGTAGCAGCCATAGTTGGTATTTCTGTGGGTGGCATTATTGGTGCTTTAGCTGCCATTCCGGTCGCCGGCTGTATTAAAATCCTACTAGAAGATCACTTCGACCAACGAGACTTTAAAGAAGAGATTGCAACCTAGACCTAGTTAACTCGCGACCAAATTGGTCCGCTTGGCGTGTCGTTAATCTCAATTCCCTGCTCTTTTAATCTGTCTCTGAGCTCGTCCGATTCTGCCCAATCCTGAGCTTTACGGGCTTGTTCCCGTTCTTCAATCACCTTCTTCTGCTCGTATGTAATATCCTGCCTGGCGGAAAGACTTAGGCCGAAAATATTATCAACTCCATCAAGAAGATTCTGGAAGTGCTGCTTAACGTGCCCCATCGACTCCACGTGGCTTATATAAGAACTTAAGAATCCCAGTGCGCTGGGAGTGTCCAGATCATCTTCCATTTCTCGCAAGAGACCGCTAATCATACCTTCGTAAGTTTGGTCTTGCTGTTCATTGACTATGTGCGTCTCAGCGTTGATCTGGTGCTTGGTGTCAGCGAAACTTCCTAGTTCTTTTAGCCTATTCTGTGCAGCCTGGAGATTATCCCACGAAAAATGGGCCTGGGTTCGGTAATGTGCCTGTAAGACCAATAAGCGAAAAGCTAAAGGATCGATATTTTTTTGTTTTATATCTTCAAGGGTGTAGAAGTTACTAAGCGATTTACTCATTTTTTTACCTTCAACCAGCATATGTTCGTTATGG
>Ga0265342_10001981_pt1 | contig 18277 bp, 21 predicted proteins | sample 4CB327metaG_FD_203125 | JGI IMG/M metagenome (GOLD analysis project Ga0265342, IMG submission 203125) | Rhizosphere microbial communities from Carex aquatilis grown in University of Washington, Seatle, WA, United States - 4-CB3-27 metaG | ecosystem: Host-associated > Plants > Roots >...
TCGGTGATCACACCGTGTACTTTTTCGGCCAGGGCGATCGCATCGAGATCACCCATCGCGCTTCCTCGCGCGACACTTTTGCCATCGGCGCGGTTCGCGCCGCCCTGTGGCTGGCCGGAAAGCCGGCCGGACTTTTCGACATGCGCGACGTGCTCGGACTGAAGTAGTCCGCCACGAGTGACTATCGAGGAACCATGGACAGAAACGGCCCAGCTGGCCCCTCGGCGCCCGGCGATGTGGAGCATCCGCGGGCCGCGATGCTGGATACCCTTCCCGCCGAGGAAGTGGTTCGGCTTTTTCTTGACGAAGAAAGCGGGGCCATCAAGGCGGCCAAGGCTTGTGCCGTCGAGATCGCCCAGGCCTCGCGCCTGCTGTCCGATCGTCTGGCGGCGGGCAGCCGACTTGTCTACGTCGGCGTGGGCACCGCGGGCCGGGTGGCCGCGCTCGAGGCCGCGGAGTGCGTGCCTTTGTTCGGGCTGCCCCCGTCGCTGGTCGTTCCAGTCCTGGCGGGCGGTCCCCATGCCATCGCGCGCACCGTGGAGATCTCTCAGGACAGCCGGCGCGAGGCCGAGCAGCGCATGCGCAAGGTCGCGGTAGGGCCAGGTGACGTGGTGTGCGCGGTCGCGGACGTGGAAGTTTCGGTGTTTTTACAAGCGGCCATCGAATACGCTCGCTTCCGGCGTGCCCACGTGGTGCTCGTGACCTGTGCGCCGCCCCCTGTCGCCGACGACGGTGGAGCCCTCGCTGACATCTTGATTCAACTCGATCCCGGCCCGGAAATCATCGCGGGTGCAACTCGCCTCAAGACGGCCACGGCCATCAAGCTCGTGCTTTCGGCGCTATCGAGCGCAGCATTCGTACAGCTTGGCAAAACCTACGGTGGGCTGATGGTGGACGTGCGGCCGACTACGCCGCGGACCTGGAAACGCGCGATCCAAATTGTCATGCGTCTATGCCGACTTACCGAGCCCGAGGCGGAAAGGCTCATCAAGAAGGCGGGTGGAAGGGCCAAAGTGGCCCTTGTCATCCATCATGCAAGGGTTAATGCGTCGCGCGCTAAGGAGCTGCTTGTGCAGCACCGCGGCTCGCTGCGCGCAATCGTGGGCGATATCGATCTCACCGGGTAGACTTGACCGCTGCTTGTGTCCCACACTATCTTGCAGGCATCTGGCGCAGTACCCCAAACTGATTGGCGCCTTTGTGCGCGTTTTTTGAAACAGTCGTGAAGGAGAATAGACAACCGATGAAGAAGTCCGATCTCGTGGATCTCGTGGCCCAGAAGCTGAACTTCCCCAGGCCGCAGGTCGAGCAAACCATTGAGTCACTACTAGACGCCGTCGCTGACGGTCTGGCCAAGGGCGAACGCGTCGACATTCGCGGGTTCGGGGCCTTCCAGATTCGGGAATCGGCTGCGCGCAGCGGTCGCAATCCTCGCACCGGGGAGACTATTCAAATCGCGGCTCGCAAGACGCCCACATTCAAGGTCGGCAAGGAATTGCGCGACAAGGTCAACGGCGCGGCCACCACCTAGGAACAGCGGGAAAGCAGGAGCGAGGAAAGTAGTATATGGGAACGCGCCTTTTCGTAGGGAACCTCTCCTACAACGTCAACGAGCAGGAGCTGAAAGAGGTTTTCCAGTCTGAGAAGATCGAGGTTCGCAGCGTTCGTGTCGCGATGGATCGCGAGACTGGACGTCCGCGTGGGTTCGCCTTCGTCGAAACTGAAACCGAAGAGGGCACCAAGCAGTCCATCGAGAAGCTGGCCGGTAGGTTGGTGCAGGGCCGTCCCCTTATCATCGAGGAAGCCCAGGCCAGGCCGGCCGCAGGGGCGCCACGTCCCGGTGGTCCACGCCCCGGTGGCGCTCCGGGTGGGCCACCGCGGCCTATGGGCGCCCCGCGTCCGGGTGGACCCATGGGACCACGCCCCGGCGGCGCTCCGATGGGCCCCGGTGGGCCGCCGCGCAGCTTTGGTCCCCCTCGGCCTCCAGGCCCCGGTGGGTTCGATGCGCGTGGACCGGACCGCCCGCCCGGCAAGATCGAGGGGCGGCGCGAGCGGCCCGAGAAGAAGAAATCCACCCGGCCCAAGCCCGAAGAGCGCGAGCGCGGCAATTGGCATTGGAGCGGAATCATCGACGACGACTAGCGCGGGCCAGGATGCAGTTCGGCGCGGGGACGTGAAGTGAATTCAAGAGGAATCCGAGTGCTGGTCGCTGACGACGACCCATGGTCGCAACAGCTGATCTCGTCCCAACTGGTGGAGTCGGGTTTCCGCGTCGACTGCGCTGCCGACGGATGGGAGGCCTTGATTTTGGCTGGCCGAGCCCGGCCGGACCTCATCGTGATGGAGGTCCATCTCCCAACCACCGACGCGTGGACGCTGGCTGAAGAGGTGCGCAAACAGAGTCGCACGGAGAACGTACCGTTCATTTTCATGGCCGATGAATCCCCCGGGCTGAGGCCTGGCAAGAGCTTCAGGCATGGGGTGGATCAGCTTCTCACCAAACCCTTCTCGCTCATCGACTTGCACCAGGCCATCGAGAAGGCCCTTGGGGATCCTACGGGCGACGCAAGCTATTCGGGCTCGACCAAGATCATCGTCGAGGTGCCTTCCGGCCCGCACAACCTTGCCCGCTTCGCCACCCACGTCATGCCCGCGCCGAGCGAGTCGTGGGAAATGCAAGGGCTGGAGCCGGCTCTACGTGGCTCGCTGGTCAACTTCGGACTGTCGAGTCTGCTCATGGTCATCGAGCTTGAGCGCATGTCGGGCATGGTGGCCCTGCACGGTCCTATCGGCACCGGCCGTCTGGCCATCCGCCTCGGACGCGTGCTCCGTGCTCGCATCGACGGTGGGCAGGGCAACCGCGGAGCCCACGCCATCTACGAGATGCTCCAATGGGCGAAGGGCACCTTCGAATTCGAGGCTGGCGAAGTGGACGGCGACGATCAAATCGAAAGGTCTACCTCGTTCTTGCTCATGGAAGGCGCGCGCCTGGCCGACGAGCGGGCGATTTCGACCAAGAGTCCCTGACCCGTGGAGCCGGAGATGAAAGGCTCCGCAGCGGCCGGTGTCGTCGAATCGGCCGAGGTTGCCGGGCTGGCCGACGTTACCCAGCTTGCCGAGGTTCCCGAGCTCGCCGAGCCGCGCGAGATCATGCCGCTGGCCTTGCGGGTGCCGCCGGAGTGCGACGGCTGGCGGCTCGACCACTTTCTCAAACAGCGCATTCGCCGCCTATCGCGCACCAAGATCTGCACCATCATCGAATCGCAGGTGTGGCTCTCGAATGGCAGGAAGCCACGACCCGCCCTGGCCGTGCGTTCGGGTGACACCATCCACATCGACCGTCCGGCGCCCATCGAGCCCGAGGTGCCGCGCGAATTTCCCATTCTCGCTTCCGACGCGTACTTCATGGCCATCGACAAGCCAGCCGGCTTGCCCATGCACACCACGGCCAAGTTCTGGAAGAACACGCTGGTGGCCATCCTGCGCGAGCGCTATCCCGAGGAGGGTTTGCAGATCTGCCATCGCATCGATCGCGAAACCTCGGGCGTGCTGCTCATCGCGCGCAGCCGTGAGGCCGCGTCGTATCTCAAGCGGGCCTTTGCCTCGCGAAAGGTGAAAAAAACCTACCTTGCGCTCGTGCACGGGATCCCTGTGCCGTCCTCGGGCGTGATCGACGCGCCCATGCGCCTCATCGAAAGCCGGTCGCACCTGATGATGGGCGTGGAGCCCGACGGCCTGCCCGCGGTCACGCGCTACTCTGTGCTCACCGCGTTTGTGCGGCACGCCTTGGTGGAAGCCTCGCCCGAATCGGGCAGGCAACACCAGATCCGGGTGCACCTCGCGCACATCGGTCATCCCATCGTGGGCGACAAGCTCTACGGGGCTGGCGAGCAGGCCTTCATGGACTACTGCGACTCGGGGATGACCCCGAAGCTGCTCGCTCTTTTCGATGGTCTCCCCCGCCACGCCCTGCACGCGGCCCGGCTGAGTTTTCCCCATCCCGAGACCAAGGAAATGATCACGGTCGTAAGTCCGCTGCCTGCCGATCTCAGCGACTTCATCAAGGGTTTATGAGCATGGGCGCCCTGCTCGTTGGTATCGCCGGTGGATCGGGGAGCGGCAAGACCACACTGGCCAAGGCCGTAGTCGAGATGATGTCACCGATGCACGTGGCGGCCATTGCCCACGATGCCTACTACCGCGATCTCGGTCACCTTTCGATCGAGGAACGAGCTGGCTGCAACTTCGACGAACCCGCTGCCCTCGACAACGAACCGCTCGTCCGAGATTTGGTCGAGCTGCGCGCGGGCCGAGCCATCGCGCGGCCAAACTACGATTTTGCGACCCACACGCGGCTGGCCGAGACCACGCAAGTTTTGGCAAGTCCGGTGGTGATCGTGGAAGGAATCCTGGTGCTGGCCATTCCTGCCCTGCGCGAGGTGCTGGACTTGAAGGTGTTCGTGGACACCTCGGAACCCACCCGGCTGGCGCGGCGGATCGAACGCGACCTGGCCGAGCGCGGCCGAAGTCGACAAGACGCGGAGACGCAGTTCCTGCGCACGACCCGGCCCATGCATGACCTCTACGTGGAACCCAGCCGGCGCCATGCGGATGTGGTGGTTTCAGGCGAGCGCGCCGGCCCGCAAGCGGTGGCAAGCGTGACGGCGGCCATTCATCGTTTGCTCAGGCTAGGAATGCATACCTAGGCTACTTTCTGTGCAATAGTTCAGCGCTTCATAGGCGCCTCACTAGGATGATGGACTGCATATTTCGGATCATGAAGGAGAAGACATGCGAACATTCGGTACTTTCTCGGCACTAGCAATTCTGGTTTCGATGGTGGGTTGCGGGAGCAGCAGCAGCAGCGGCGGCTTCGTTTCTACCACCGGGCGGACGGCGGACTCGGGTGGCTACATCTGCAAGAACCAGAGTTGCGCAGCTGAGGACACCTACTATTCGTGCTTGGCCAGCAAGTGTGACGCACAAGCCAAGACCTGTTTCGGCGCCAGCTACGCCAGCGGCACTTTCGGCGGTTCATGCAAGACGCTCATTGATTGCACCATGGCCTGTCCATGCGATACCACCGGCCCGGCCTGCCTTGCCAATTGCTATGCCGCCGTCATCACCACAGACGCAGTCTGCACAGCCTGCGTTGGAAGCATCACGACGTGTCAGTCGACATCCAACTGTGGTACGCCGGCCACCTGCGCCATCGACGCCGGCACCGCCAACTATGACAGCAGTGCCGCGACCAGTCCCATCGACGCTAGCGCCGCCAGCTACGACAGCATCGCCAGCTACGACGGCATCGCCAGTTACGACAGCACCGCCACCATCGACAGCAGTGCCACGACCGGCACCAACTGCGCCGTTGCTCAGACCTGCTGCGCGAGCATTCCTGCCGTGGCAACTGCCTACGTTCAGGAATGCCAGGGGGCTCTCGCCGCTGCTGGGACAGACGATACCAAGTGCGCCACCATCGTAAATGGGTTCAAGGCCTATGGACTCTGTCTGTAGCGAATCCTAGCGAGTCGCTCGACAGAACGGCGAAGCGGGGCAACCTGCTTCGCTGTTCTTGTTTCTGCGCGCGTGCCTTCGGGCTCGAAAGTTCGTAGATTCGCCGCCCCATGCAAGCGGAGCTCACCCGAGGCGGTCTCAAGCTGGAGGCCGCCGTTGCCCATTTCGCGCTCACCAGGCGCCTACGCGGAACGAACGCCATCGACGTGGGCGCGTCCACGGGCGGCTTCGTGTCCGTCCTGCTTGCCTGCGGGGCCAAGCACGTCACGGCGGTGGATGCGGGGCACGGGCAACTCGCGCCCGAGTTGGCTTCCGACCAGCGGGTGACCAACCTGGAGCGGACCGAGTTCAAGACCGCTGCGCTCGGTATCGCGGCGGGTCCTTTCGATTTCTTCACGGTGGACGTGAGCTTCGTGGCGGCGCGGAGCATGTTGCGCGGCCTGGCCTTCCGGCTGCGCGAAGGCGCCGAAGGCGTGGTGCTGGTCAAACCGCAGTTCGAGCTTCCGAGCCACCTGGTGAAAGATGGCAAGGTGGAAGCGCCCGAGTCGCGCAAGCATGCCCTCGATACCTTTCGTACCAAGGCCGAGCGCCTGGGTTTCGTGCTGCTGGGCTTCTTCGATTCACCTGTGGCCGGTGGCAGTGGCACCATCGAGATTCTGACCCATCTGCGTTTCGCCGGCCGGCCGGAGAGCATGCCGAAAATGGGCGAGCGCAAACCGGCACGTCCGGTGGCGAAGAAAGCTCCCAAGGCGAGTGCCAAGTTGCGCTGGTTTGCCGTTGCATCCCCGGGCCTGGAGACGCCCTTATGTGCCGAGCTGGCGACACTTTCGCAGGTCCAAGACCCGCGCGTCGTCGAGGGCGGCGTGGAGTTCTCGGGCGCCATGGACGCGGGCATGGCCGCCAACCTGCACAGCCGCATCGCCACGCGGATCCTTCTGCGCATGGGCGACGTCAAGGCGCGCGACTTCGCGCCCCTGCGGCGAAGCCTGGCCAAGTTGCCGTGGCAGAGCTTAGTTCCGCGCGATCGTGCCCTGCGCATCGATGTCTCGACCAGCCACTGCCGCCTGTACCACTCTGGCGCGCTCGCCGAGGGGCTCGAGCTGGCCGTCAAGGACAGCGTGGGCGATCTACCCAAGCGCGAGAAGCGTCCCGAGGCGCACGAGCCGCACGAGCTGCACGAGGATGTCGACTGCACGCGCATCCTTCTGCGCGGCCAAGACGATCGCTTCACCGCCAGCATCGATTCCTCGGGTGCTCTGCTGCACCGGCGCGGCTGGCGCCTAGAGGCTGGACGCGCCCCTTTACGTGAAACTCTGGCAGCCGGTGTGCTGGCCCTGTGCGAATACGATCCTGCGCTGCCGCTCGTGGATCCCATGTGCGGCGCGGGCACCATCGCCATCGAGGCCGCGGCCGTGGCGCGCAAGATCCCACCCGGCCTCGGCCGCGCCTTCGCCTTCGAGCGCTGGCCATCGCACGATGCACAGTCCTGGATGCACCTGCGCGAGTCCGACGCGGCAAGTCCGGCCACGCATGCCCCCGCTATCATCATCGCATCGGATCGCGACCCCGGCGCGGTGGAGGTTGCCCGCCGCAACGCCGTCCGAGCCCACGTCGAGGACGACGTTCGCTTTGCGGTGGCCGACTTCGGTCAGGACCAAATCCCGACCACCCCAGGCCTTCTCGTGGTCAACCCGCCCTACGGTCACCGCCTGGGCCAGCGCACGCAAGCGCTTCGTCTGGCCCGCGGAATCGGGCAGACCTTGCTGGTGCACTACCGCGGCTGGCGAGCCGGCATTCTGTGCCCGGATGCGCAGTTCGTCGCTTCCGTGGCCGCGGGAGCCCGACGCTCCCCTGCGGCGACCCACGTGCTGCGCAACGGCGGACTGCGTGTGCACCTGGCTCTGTGGGCGTTGTGAACAGGCCTATGGGGCGGGTTTGAAACCCGCCTTTATGGGGCGGGTTTGAAACCCGCCCCTACTTCTTTTGGTAGGTGCCTACCCATTCGGCACGAGCCAGGACGTGGCCGCGCATGGCCTTTTCGAGCGCGGCCTTGGTCGGCTTGTGAAGATCGGGCAGGACAGCATCGAGAGCGTAGAGCTTGTGGAAGTAGCGGTGGCGGCCCCTGGGCGGGCAAGGGCCGCGGTAGCCGGTGTGCTTCCAGTCGTTCAGGCCCTCCAGCGTTCCCTGCGGGAGCTCGCCTGGGGAGATCGCCTCTGCCAGTCCCGGGGTCTGCGGCGGCAGGTTGTAGAGCACCCAGTGGACCCAGGTCATCTTGGGCGCGGCCGGATCGGGTGCATCGGGATCGTCGACGATGAGGGCCAGGCTTTTCGTGCCCGCCGGGATGTCGGAAAATGCCAGCGGCAAAGAGCGATCGCCTCCCTGGCAGGTGAACTGGGATGGGATCTCGGCGTTGGCGGCAAAGGCAGACGACGAAACATGCATGGCAGATGACTCCTTGGCAGAGCTGCTCCCGGCAGCGCTGCAGGCAAGAGCGAAGGCGATGACTTCGACGAGACGAAGTCGCGTGGAGAAGGTCATCCTGTAAGCAGAATCCCGAGTCCAGCCGAAGTCAATGAGGAGAGAGCACAGAGGAGGAAGAGGGCACAGAGGCCGGAAGGGAAATGGTTTTCAGATCTAGGCGCCACTGTTCTTCCCTCTTCCCCGCGCTTGCATCAGCGTCCCTTCGCGAGCCCAAGGCGCCGTACCAATCGATGAAAATTGCCGCGATCCATGCCGAGGGCACGCGCGGCGGCGGACAGGTTGGCGGGATTTTCGGCCAGCGCGCGCTCGACGATCTCGCGCTGGTGGGCGCGGGAGGATTCCTTGAGGGTGCGCTGACGGGATGTCTCGGCGGGGCTCGATTTCTCGACGGCAGCCGCTGCGGTCTTGCCGGCCTCGTTGCCAACACCGGATTCCAGGTGCCTTGCCGAGAGCACGATGGCCTCGCCCCGAGGCACGACGGCCGTGCGGCGCAAGACTGCACGCGAGATCACGTTCTCGAGCTCGCGTACGTTGCCAGGCCACGGATAACCTAGCAGCGTGTCGACGGCACTGGCGTCCAGGCGAACCGGGCCCACGCCCATGCGTCGGCGGGCCACGTCGCAGAAGTAGCCAGCGAGCAGCGCGATGTCCTCGCCGCGCTCGCGCAGAGGCGGTGCCGCCAGGGGATAGACGTTCAGGCGATGGAACAGGTCGGCACGAAAGCGGCCCGCGGCCACCTCCGCAGCCAGGTCGCGATTGGTGGCGGCCAGCACGCGCACGTTGACCTTGAGTGTGCGGTCGGCACCCACGCGCTGGATCTCGCCTTCCTGCAAGGCTCGCAGCAGCTTGGGCTGCACCGTGATGGGCAGCTCGCCGATCTCGTCGAGAAACAAGGTTCCCTTGTCCGCGACCTCGAACTTGCCCGGCCGATCTCCTGCGGCGCCGGTGAAAGCCCCACGTACGTGACCGAACAGCTCGGCCTCGGCCAGAGTCTCGGGCAGGGCCGCACAGTTGACGTGGATGATGGGTTCGTTGCGCCGAGTGGAGGCGGCGTGCACCGCGCGCGCCACCAGCTCTTTGCCGGTGCCGGTCTCACCGTGGATGAGCACGGAGAAATCGGAGCGCGCTACCAGTTCGATCTCGCGGCGCAGGCGCTGGATGACGGCACTGGTGCCGATGATCTCGCTTGCTTGCATCATCGACTCGCGCATGAGATCGCGCACCACCAGTCCCTGGTGCTCGGCTGCGTGCTCGAGTGCGGCGATGAGCTGGCTGGTGCGCATCTCGGCTGCGGCGAGCGCCGACACCGCGGTGAGAAAACGAAGGTCGATACCGTCGAAGGCCTTCGGGTCGAGGGCGTCCGCGGTAAGCACACCCACCAGCTCGCCATGGACCACCAGAGGACAGCCGAGGCAGGCATGCACACGATGGAGCGCGCCGGTGTCATGTTCGAGTTGCCCGTCGAAAGGATCGGGCAAGGCGGTGTCCGCGGGAAAGAACACCGGTTCGCGCGAGCGGCAGATGATTTCGAGGCGAGGGTGCTCGCGCAACGAATAGGGCTTGCCGCTGGCCGCCGGTGAAAGTCCGCTGGCAGCCACTGGCAGCAGAGCATCGCCTTCCAGTCGCATGACGGTCGCGGCGTCGTACGGGATGACTCGGCGGAGGGCTTCAAGTAAGCGTCGGTTGCGATCCGAAGCGGTTAGGCCAGTTGCCAAATCGAGGGCGATCTTCACTACGGCATCGAGCTGATCCATCGTTGTAACTATGACATCTTCGTTGTCATTATGACATCTTAAGAAATGTTGTTTATCGTACATCGCCTATTTTAACTAGTTAATATCTATAACTAATTAGTCTGGTACTCTCCTTGCTTTACATGGCTGTGAACCCCCGAGGTGACCAGCCATGTACGCAGCCACGAGCACGATTGACCTAGCGTTTGATGAGACGACGGCGTGGGAGCAGCAGCCACCCTCCGCCATCATCGAGTTCATTCTCCGCCGCTTCCACGAGCCCCTGCGCCACGATCTTCCCATCCTGCTCAACGACGCTCGCCGAGTCGAAGCAGCAGCGAAGGGCAGTCCCCTGTGCCCCACCGAGCTGGCCGACCATCTGGAACAGATCCAGATGGAGGTCGAGAGCCACCTAGCCAAGGAAGAAGAGATCCTCTTCCCATTGCCCATAGCTTGTCGGAGCTCGGACGCAAGCTGGCCGCGGATGCAGGTCTTGCCGCCGAGCTGCTGCCGATCGCCCAGGCGGCACTGGCCAAATACGACGGGCTCGACAACCATTACCAGCGCAAGGAGAACCAGCTCTTCCCCCTGCTCGAGCGCCATGGCGTGACCGGTCCATCGCAGGTCATGTGGGGCATTCACGACCAGCTCCGCGCGCTGTGGAAGCAGTCAAGGAAGTCGGCCGAAAGCGGCGACATCAAAGCACTGGTCGAGGGAATTCCCGCGCTCACCCGCGGCATGGTCGAGATGATCTACAAGGAAGAGAAGATTCTCTTCCCCATGGCCATGGAAAAGCTCTCGGCCGAGGACTGGGTCGAGGTGAAACGCGGCGAGGACGAGCTGGGCTATGGGCTGGCCAAGCCAGCCTTCTCCCTGCCCCTTGCGGCCGGCCGTCCGTCGCCGTCACCCGCGCCGACGCCCGCCGCCGGCATGCTCAATCTTGGAACCGGCGCGCTCTCCCTCGAAGTGGTCGATCTGCTGCTCAAACACCTGCCCCTCGACCTTTCGTTCGTCGATGAGAACGATGTGGTCCGCTACTACTCGGACAGCAAAGAGCGCATCTTTCCGCGCACGCCCGCGTCCATCGGTCGCACGGTGCAGAATTGCCACCCGCCGAGGAGCGTGGACACGGTCAACCGCATCCTCGAATCATTCCGAGCCGGGAAGAAAGACGCGGCCGAGTTCTGGATCCACATGGGGCCGCGCTTCATTCACATCCGCTACTTCGCGGTGCGCGACAACGCTGGCAAATACCGCGGCTGCCTGGAAGTCACGCAAGACATCGGCGAGATCCGCGCCCTCGAAGGCGATCGCCGCCTGCTCGACTGGAAGGATTGATGTTGGTATTCGTCATTCGCGCCGTAGCCTTGACTGTTCGCAAACCGAAGGAGGAAATAGTCAATGAGTCTCAAACAAGTACCTCAGCAAACCGGCCTGCCGCCCGCACAGCCGGTTGAGTTGGCCAATCTGGTGACTTACCAAGACGGTGCCGTGGTCAGCCGTACCCTGGTGAAGAAAAATGGCGGCACCGTGACGGTGTTCGCCTTTGACCAAGGCCAGGCCCTGTCCGAGCACACCGCCCCCTTCGATGCCATCGTGCAGGTACTGGACGGCGACGTCGAGTTGGTCATTGGCGGCAAGAGCGTTCCGGCCACAGCAGGACAGACCGTGCTCCTGCCCGCCGGCATCCCTCATGCCGTGAACGCCAAGACCAAATTCAAGATGCTGCTCATCATGGTGCGCGAACCCGCGGGGGCCTGAGCGGCGCGATCTGCAATTCGGGAGAGAGGCGCTCGGCTACGCGGGCTTGCGCCGAAACGACTCCATTATCCTTGGACACGCGCCGAACCTTGCCTGGGCGGTATATGGGAGTAATATACAGCCGGTGAAGGGATTCCCAGATGAACTTGCGCTTTGTACGGGATTCGAATGGGACGTGGGAAACGCGGACAAGAACTGGGAGTACCACCAGGTCGCCCGCGGGGAGGCTGAAGGCATCTTCTTCAATCGGCCAGTCGTGGTCGCCGCCGACCTGGCGCATTCCGAGCGTGAACGTCGATTTGCGGCGTTGGGCAGGACAGATCAGGGGCGTCGGCTCACCGTTGTATTCACCGTGCGGGCAACCTTGGTGCGGGTCATTTCCGCGCGAGACATGAGCCGGCGCGAACGGAGGATCTATGAGCAAACGAGCAGCAAGAAGTAAGAAGGCGATCCCGGCGTTTGCCAACGAGGACCAGGAGCGACGTTTCTGGGCCAAGGAAGACACGGCGGACTACTTCGACTGGGCCAAGGCTGTCGAGCCGGCTCTGCCCAATCTGAAACCAACGACAACGGCGATTTCTCTTCGACTGCCATCGGCGATGCTCGACGATTTAAAGAGCCTAGCCAACAAGCGGGATGTGCCCTATCAATCGCTCATGAAACTATTCCTCGCGGAACGCATTGGACTGGAGCGCACGAACAAGGCTTCGTAAGTTCGCAATCAGATCAAAGGGTCAGTTGGTAGGCGGCGTAGCTCTGGAAGAGGGTGGCGCCCACGATGCTTCGGCCGGCGGAAAACAGCAGGTGGTGGTGCTCGGTGAGGTCGTAGAGGAAACCGATATTGAAGCGCAGGTTGGCATCGCCGCCGATCAGGTCGGGCGTGGTGTAGAAGACCTCGGCTCCAAGCGCGAGGTCTGCCATGTGGCGCTGGATTTCCCATCCGACGTACCAGAAGTCGCGGTTCCCTACACCCGGATTGATCCACAATCCGCCGCCGCCAAAGCTGGTCCAAGGACCAGCGCTCTTTTGCAGCCACAGCGGTAAAAAGGCGTGCGCGCGTCCGGTGCCAAGCTGGCGAGACGAGTCGCCCGTCGGAAAATCCAAGAGCGGGTACGTGCTCACCATGGGCCACCACGCACCCTCGCTGACGAAACGAACCTTCGCCCCAACCTCGGTATCACCCACGCCGAAAAACGTGGAGCCTCCGCTCGGTCGCGCGTAGGTGAGCTGCCCCTGGACGTGCAGCTGCAGGCCGGGTAAGGCGCCGTAGTTCATGTCGATGAGGGGAGCGGCTCCGGACGCGCCGTCGCGATAGATGAAATGCTGGGTCGCCAGATAGACTTCCCAGTGCAGGTATTCCACCGGCTCTGGATCATCCGTCATGTAGGGAGGGCCGGCGTGGACAGTTTCGGAGGCAAGCAAGGTAGCCGCAGCAAACAGCGCAAGCGCGCCGTGCAGAATGCGCGCAGTCCGCGAGCTGCGAAAACTGGTCGCCTGTTCACGAATCATGGCGACGCTAGAGCGTCCCGCCTTTGCTTGAACATGGCCCACACCACGAAGACGACGAGGAGGCCCGCGAGGATGGCGGAAGAGCCGATGGTTCCAAAGTTGAGGCCGCCCTTGTCCTTCGACTTGGTCAACACATCGCCCACCGTGGCGCCAAAGGGACGGGTCAAGACGAAGGCAACCCAGAACAGCAGCACGCGAGAAAGTCGCGTGAGAAAGGTTAGCAGCAGAACCAACGCCAGGAGGCCGCCAATGAGAAGCGCCCCGCCCAGGAAACCGAGCCCCGAGCTGTCGGCCAGAAAGTCGCCGAGGGCCGTGCCAAGCGTGTTCGAGAAGAGGATGGCGATCCAATAGAACAGCTCAGCCTTGCGGGTCCTGACGCGATCGACGGAGAGCGTTCCCGTGGTCCATCGCCAGGCCGCGAATACGCACAGCAGGATGGCGACCAAGAGAGCGGCGCCCTTTTCGTACCCAAGCCCCAAGGTGCGATCCATGTAGTCGGACATGGTGGTACCAGCGGTGCTCGTCGAGAGAATGACGGTCCAATACAGAGCAGGGTGATACCGCTTCGACAGCAGCTGGGCCACGAGACTGAGGACGAAGCCCGACAGCAGTAGGAGCGAGCTCGTGGCGTAGCCGACGTTCAACGTCATCGACAGCAAATCGCCCGCGGTTTCGCCCAAGGTCGTGGCGGAGATCTTCATCACCCAAAACGCCGCTGCGATCTCGGGGAGCTTGCTGTCTAGATTGCTCGCGTCGCTGGCCATCCCTCCGTCTATCACGTCACTTGCCGCCGTCCACCTGCGCCTGCGTTGGCATCTCGACGGTCTCGGCGAGCCTGACCCAATGGCATAGTGGCGGGGTGAAAGCCAGGACGACAACACCCGATGCAAGCTCGGCGATTCGCCGCGGCTTTTGCGCGAGCCAATCATGGCCGGTGCTGGTGGTGACCGGTATCGCCGGCGATCTCGGCGACAACACCAGCAAGAGCGGCACCATGGTGGCGACCATCAGCAGCGCCATCCTGCAGGCCACCTCGCTGGACGGACGCGTGTTTTCCGTGGTCAAGGGCCGCAACTCGGCGCCCGGACCGGTCAGCATCGGTCGCACCTCGGACAACGATCTGGCCATCCCCGAGTACACCCTGTCCACCCACCAGTGCTTGCTGGCGCAGGTCGATGGCGAGTGCCGGCTGACCGACATGGGGGCGACCAACGGAACCTTGGTCGACGGCGTGCGCCTGATGCCGCGCAAGCCGTGTCAGCTCAAGGGTGGAGAAACCCTGCGCATGGGTCGCTTGACCCTTCTCTTCCACCTGCCCCGCGGCTTCGCCGAATACTTGCGTCAGCGAACCAACCCAGGTCATCCGACCAAGCCAGAGCCCGCCGCCAAGTAGTTCGCATGGGTTGAATGCGGGCCGCGAATCGGCTGAGCCGAGCGGCTCCGCGCAGCCAGTCCGGCGAAGTCGTCCTGCGGCGTTACGGCAATTGTAGTCCGGCTACGCCACGACGTGCGTGGTGCTCCTGGCTTCCTCTTGGGCAGAGGACTCCTTGGCAGCTTCTTGCTTGGCCAGCAGCCGCTTGGCCTGGGCGTCACCCGAGCTGGCTTCCTTGGCGGTTTGGGCTGGAGTTTCCACGGCTTCACGCAAGGCTGCCTGAGCCTCGCTGCTCAACTGAACCTTGTCGACTGGAACAGGCTGTCGCCGGGGCTCGGGCGCCTTTGCGCGCACATCCGCAGCCTGAACTACCGCTTGAGTTTGCGTAACGCTGCCTACAGGGTCGCTCATGTTGACGTTCTCCTTCACTATCGCAACGGCACGGGGACAGCGATTGATAAGGGAGAATCGTGGCATGACGAACGATTCAAGGAGAAGGGAGGTCCGCCAGACGCGCTGGGACTCGCGTTACTTGGGAACAATCCACACGGTTCAGCAAGAATTGGTGGGGGTGCATGCAAAAGTGCTGGGTGAGGCTCAGGGTCGGCGTCAGGTAGGCCGAGCGAACACATGCGTCGCCTTCGCCAATCCGGATGAACACCTGCGCGCGGTTCTGCCGGCGAGGATTCGAGCATTTGGTCAGGGAAGGATGGCCGAATACCAGGTTCACGTTTCGCGCCACCAGGTAAGCACTCGGGGCGAACTTGACGTGTCCGCGGACCCTGATGCTGTCAACCGGCAGGTGAGCCAGCACGCCGTCGTTCAGCCCCCACTGATCGATGACCTCGAGGTGGGGGACATGGTAAGCCATTCCGGCGGCGGTGGTGGCGATGACGGTTCCCGGCGGCAACACAGCGTCGAGCACCCTTCCCACGCGCTGGGTTCGGCTCGCAATCTCGTCCATCTCCGAGACCGATTGCATCTGGTGCTCCATCTCCATCACGACCGGAGTACGGGCCAGCGCCAGCGTCCCGGCAGCGCCCAGGACCGCGAGCACCAGGTTCTCGCGCAGCAGTGCGAGTAGGCCCAGCGCCCCGCCCGCAACAAGCAGCGGCCAGTACTCCCACAACAATCGGTACTCCATGAAGTCCCCACCAACCTTGGCGAGGAAAGCCGCCTGCGCCAGGAAGGCCATCCCGGCGTAGCGCGCGAACGCCCGAGTTCCGACATCCTTGGCCGCCACGGCTGCAAAAACCGTGAAACCCAACAATAGGAGCGAGGACGGACAACTTCGCGCGAATCCGAAGAGGTAGGTGACGCCTGGTCCGAAGCTGAACAGGTAGGCGGCCTTGGCGTAGTAGGTGTTGGGGAGGAGATCGCCGTAATAGTGCAGTCGCCATGCCACTTGGACACCGAGCCCAACGAAGGTGGGGCCGAGGGCTGGGAGCAGCCGAGCGCGCATGGTCTTCCAGGAATCGCGCTCTGCCATTGCGATGACGAGCGCGCTGGCGAGAACCGCGATCCCCGCGTCGAGACGCGTGAGCACGGCCAGCAGCGGCGGCACCCCCGCCAGAGTGCGCCCCCATCCGGGTCCCCGATCCCAGAGCAGCTGCGCCATGCCCGTCAGAACCATCATCAAGCCAACGAACGAGGTTTCGAGTCCGGTACCGGCAAAGCTTGCGTAGGAGGGCGGAAGCACCAGCATGGCGAGCAAGGCCAGCACTCCAAGCTCTCGACCACGCTGAAGCTTGCTTCCCACGGCCATCACGCCAAGCAGGATGACCGCGAGGTATGCGGCCACGCCCACAGTCCGGGTCGTGGCCAGCGGATCCCATCCAAGGCCGATGCCCAGGGCTGCGAGCAAGGTCCACAGAAAGTTGGTGTAGCCCTCCACGTGCTCGCCCGGGTTGAAGACTAGGCCGTTTCCTTCGACCAGGTTGCGCGCGTAGCGGAACGAAATGAAGGCGTCGTCGAAGGTGGCTTGGTTGGACCGCCATCTGAAATAGCCGAGAACCATCAGCAGTGCGGCCGTGGCAGCTATCGCGATCGAACGTGTGGCCAAATGCGTGGGCGATTTCGAATCGGTCGAGGACTCGGCCGTCAAGCGTCTCCCCTACTGTCCTCGCACGGGCGGCGTGGTGCCTCCCATGGCGATCATGAGCGGAACCCCGGGAGCGAGTACGCTTACTTCCAGCCCAGGGCTGGCCAAGAGTGCCTGCGTCTCAAGGACTTCGAAAAGAGCTTTGGAGATCATCGGGTTCTCGGCAATCTGCCCCAGGGTGCGCCCGACGATCTGTGGGCGTGTGGCCGCGGCTTTGGCGAATTCGACAGCGGCCTGGCGTTCCGCGGTGGAGCGGATCACGTTCACGCGGTTCGAGCCATCCTGCTGGATGGCCGCAGTGACCTGCCGCAGGCGATTGACCACCTTCTGTTCAATCTGAGAGGTCATGCCGCGGTCGCGAAAATGCACTTTGCGGATGTAGATGCTGCCCACTTGGTAGCCCCACTCTTGCGACTTCGCAGTGACTTCCTTGCGAACCAGGCTGCTCATGCCGTGGCGATTCTCCAGCATGTCGGAAAGCTTCATGTTGGACAGGCAGCGAACCGCGGCGTTGGAGATGTTGGCGCGCAGCGAGCCCAGCGGGTCGGTGTTCTTGTACAGGTAATCGAGCGGTTCGCTCACCACCATCTCGCACCACACACCGATGCCCATGGGCGCGCCTTCCTCGGAATTCACTGGCTGGCTGCGCAGGTAGGTCTGATCGATGCGCACGTCCACGATGAACTTTTTCCCAAACACCGGCACCAGCATGGCGAACGGCCCCATGGTCTTCCACGGACAATGGAGGCCGGGCTCGGTGATCACGGTGCGCACCTTGCCGAACAGCTCGAACACCACGACCTGGCGTTCGCGGACCACGACGTATAAGGCGAACATGCGCGCCAGGCCCAGCAAGATGGGCATGGCGAAGAAGCACGCGCCGAAGGTGTAAAGCAGGGTCTTGAAAAAATCGATAGGCAAGGAGTCCATCACTTCGCTCCTTGCGTGGCGTCGCGCAGAACCAGGTGCCGAGTCTTGCGTTGCAGGGAGATCTTGGCGTTCCTGACATACGCTTCGATGGCTTGCGGGCCGCCGTTGCCGGCCAGCTCGCGCAGCTGCTCGGCCAGGGCCAGGAGCGGCTCCACCTCTGCCTGGGCGTTCAGGGTTTCGATCTCGACCGCGCGCCGCGACTGGACGATGCGCTGGTCGGCTGCGGCTTGCGCCAGGCTGATCTCGCTCGACACGTGGTTGTGGGCGGTGTTGATGGCGGCCAGAGCCGAGTCCACCTCGGGGGGCGGGTCGATGCCGGTGATGAGCGCGGCATCGAGGTGGATGCCGTAGCGAGCCGCGGCAGTTTCGCACTCGGAGTCCATGCGCTCATTGAGGTCGCGAAGATTCTTGCGCAGGTCATTGATGGAAATACCCTGCACGCCTCCGATATCGAGGGCATCGCCCGCGGCGTCCGCGCCCGCCCCGTGCGCCTTGCCCGGCGCCTCGAAATTGGCAATGCGGTCGCGCAAGATGGACACGAAGTAGCCAAGCACGTGCGCGACCGGCTTCTTTACGCCGAAAAGGTATGCATAGAGATTGCGCTCGGAAACCGTGAAGCGAATCTGGCCCGAAAGCCCAGTATTCAGCTGATCCTTGGTGACTGCTTCCAGCACCTGGCCACCGGAATTGGCCGAGGGATCTTCAGGATCGAAGGCGATGGAGACAGTGGAGGTTGCGATGGAAGCCCGGTGCAAGGTCTGCCACGGCAGCTTCCAGTAGAACCCCGGCCCCACGACCCGCACCTGGGGATACTCGTAGCGCTGCTTTTCATCGTCGTTGAATTTCTCGGCGATGGGATCGCTGAGCGTGGTC
>Ga0265342_10001984_pt1 | contig 18255 bp, 17 predicted proteins | sample 4CB327metaG_FD_203125 | JGI IMG/M metagenome (GOLD analysis project Ga0265342, IMG submission 203125) | Rhizosphere microbial communities from Carex aquatilis grown in University of Washington, Seatle, WA, United States - 4-CB3-27 metaG | ecosystem: Host-associated > Plants > Roots >...
GCGCGCGTGGCTGGCGATCGTGGCGCTGATGATCATGGCGATGGTCGTGGTCGGCGGGGCAACCCGGCTTACCCACTCCGGCCTGTCGATCACGAGCTGGCAGCCGATCCATGGCGTGATCCCGCCGCTTAACGCCGGGCAGTGGCAGGAGGAATTTTCTGCCTATCAGAAGATTCCCGAGTACCAGCAGCTTAACCAGGGCATGACGCTCGATGGCTTCAGGGCGATCTACTGGTGGGAATATGCGCACCGCCTGCTGGCGCGCACGATTGGCGTGGTGGTGCTGCTGCCGCTCATTTTCTTCTGGGCGACGGGGCGGCTCGAACCCGCGCTGAAGCCGCGGGTGGTGGCAATCTTCCTGCTCGGTGCGCTGCAGGGCGCGGTCGGCTGGTGGATGGTCTCGAGCGGGCTCGAGGTGCGTACCGACGTCAGCCAGTATCGCCTCGCCACGCATCTCACGCTCGCCTGCATCATTCTCGCCTACACGTGGTGGACGGTGCGCGGGCTCTCGACGCGGTCGATCCCGTCGCGGGCATCGCTGCGGGCGGTCGGGCTGCTCATCGTCGGCATCGCCCTCGTGCAGATATTTCTCGGCGGCATCGTTGCGGGTCTCGACGCCGGCATGACCTACAACACCTGGCCGCTGATGGACGGCACGATCGTGCCGAAGGGGCTGTTCCTGATGGAGCCGTGGTGGCGGAATATGTTCGAGGCGCCGGCGACGGCGCAGTTCGATCACCGCATGGGGGCGTACACGCTGTTCATCGTCGTGCTGCTGCACGCCTGGCAGTGCCGCACCTATCCGCAGGCGGCGACCGCATGGCTGCTCGCGGCGCTGGTCACCGCGCAAGCGATCCTCGGCATCGCGACGCTCATCAACATGGTGCCGCTGCACCTCGCGCTGGCGCACCAGTTCGGCGCCGTCGTGGTGCTGTCGGTGGCGGTTGTGCACCTCAGGGGGATGCTGCCGGTGCTGGGGGAGGAGCGAGCGGCAGCTACCGCCGGTTAGCCCGGCACAACGTCGTCCCGGCGAAAGCCGGGATCCATCGCTAAGCGTCGGGACAGTCGCTGCGTTGTCCGCAGTGGTCGCGATCGTTTGCTGAGCGCGCCGTGTTCCAGACCGCGGTTCGCGATGGACCCCGGCTTTCGCCGGGGTGACGGAGAGGGAATGGAAACACACTTTGCTCCAGCCTGACCGTCATGGCCGGGCTTGTCCCGGCCATCAACGGCTTGTTCGGTGTTCAATCCCGCCGGCCGCTGAGTAGCCGCGCCTGCGCCCTGAGGAACGCGATCAGCATCTCGACGACCGCCTTCACCCGCGCCGTGTTGCGCGCGGACTCATGATAAACCAGCCAGCCGCGGACGAACGCCGTAGGTTGCGCAAACACCCGCACCAAATCCGGTGCAGCATCGCCGTGAAAGTCGATGATGCCGATACCGCCGCCGGTCGAAACCAGTCCGAGCATCATGTCGGGCCCGTCAGCGCGCATCGTGTGAGCGTTCGCCGTGGCATAACGCTCGAGCCAGTTGAACGCGGGCAATTCGGCGAAGCGCCGCGTGTAGAGAATGAGCTTGTGGTTGCCGAGCTCTGCCTCGGTCGCGGGCAGGCCATGCCGGGCGACATAGGATTTGGCGGCGAAGAGGGTCAGCCCGATTTCGAAGCACTGGTTGGCGATGAGGTCCGGCTCGTGCGGCTCCGCCATGCGCAGGGCAATATCCGCTTCGCCCTTCGCCAGGTCCGCGCGCTCGAAGTCCGCGCTCACCTCGACGTGCAGCTTCGGATATTTTGCCTCGACCGCCGCCTGAAACTCAAGCAGCGGGCCAGCCAGGCCCGCCACGCAGGAAATGCGTACCAGTCCTTCCACCGCAGTCTTGGCGGCGCGGATCGCGCCGGCGGCGGAGACGGCGAGTTCCTGCATGCCCTGCGCCGCCTCCAGTGCCATTCGGCCCTCGGCGGTGAATACGAAGTCGCGGCCGCCGCGGATGATCAGGACGGCGCCCAGCGCTTCTTCGGCTGCGGCCAGACGGCGGCTGACGGTCGAGGCGTCGACGCCGAGCAGGCGTGCCGCGCCGGCGATGGAACCGGCATCGCCCAGCGCCAGCAGGACCTTGTAGTCGGTCCATTGACTGTCGTGCATCGATACTCCTGTTCGCCCGAAACAGCGGCCACCTGCCGAATCTGCGCAAGCGACGCGTGCGCCGATCCCCATCGACCGCCGATGGCGGGAAACCGTAGCCTTGCGTTGTCGCCGACGGCAAGCGTCGGAGCACGCCCGCCACGAACGGTGCCGCGCGGCCGGGACCCACCCGGCCGAACACTGGCGCTTGCCGGGCTCATCGTCAGGAGAGAAGAGACATGGACACCAAACGTGAAGTGCTCGCCGTCTTCGCCCACCCGGTGAAGGATTACGGCGTGTGGCGTAAGGTCTTCGACGGCTTGGCGCCGATGCACAAGGCCATGGGCATTATCGGCACCGAGGTGTTCCAGGACCCCAAGGACCCCAACAAGGTCATCGTCATCGACCGCTATCCCGACATGGCCACGATGGAGCGTTTCCTTGCCAACCCGGAGTTCAAGGAGGCCATGGCGCATGCCGGCGTCACCGCCCCGCCGACGGTGCTAATCGGCCTCGCCACCTGACCAACCTGGAAAGGGGCCGCGGGCATGGCGCTTGCGGCCCGGGGTTCGGGCACAGCGCAGGTGTCGCTGGTCGCAAGGACTAGTTCAACCCCGCCGCTTCGGGCAGGCCGAGCATCAGGTTGAGGTTCTGCACCGCTTGGCCCGAGGCTCCCTTGCCGAGGTTATCGAGCTTGGCGAGCAGCACCGCCTGCTGTTCCTTCGCGTTGCCGAAGACAGCAAGCTGCATGCGGTTGGTGTCGTTGAGGCCTTCAGGCTCCGGGTTGCGCGCGTCAAGCGACGAGGCGTTGCCGATGGCGAGTGACTCTTCCAGCGGCATCACGTCGATGAAATGTTCGCCGGCGTAGTGCTCGGCGAGAGCGGCCAGCAGTGCCTCGAGCGTCGGCTTGCCGGGCATCGCCCAGAGCTGCAGCGGGATCGATACGAGCATGCCCTGCGCGAAGTGGCCGACGCTCGGGATGAGCAGCGGGCGGCCTTTCAGCGCGGAGTGCACCTGAATCTCGGCGATGTGCTTTTGCACCACGCCCATGGCGTAGAGCCGGAAGTTGTCGTGGGTTGCGTTCGGCGACTGCGGGTCCTCGAAGGCGGCGATCAGCGACTTGCCGCCGCCGGAATAACCGGAGACGGCGTTGATCGTCACCGGCCACTCGGCGGATACCAGTCCGCGCGCGACCAGCGGGCGCAGCAGCGCGATGGCGCCCGTGGCGTAGCAGCCGGGATTGGTGACGCGGCCGGATTTCGCCACGGCGCTCCGCTGCCCGGCGTCCATCTCAGGGAATCCGTACGTCCAGCCGGGCGCGACGCGGTGGGCGCTGGAGGCGTCGATGACGCGCGTGCGATTGTTCTTAACGAGGCCGACGGCTTCCTTCGCCGCCTCGTCGGGCAGGCAGAGGATGACCGCGTCGCTGTCGTTGATGATCTCGGCGCGCGCGGCGGCATCCTTGCGACGACCGGCCGGCAGCGACACGAGCGCAATGTCCGTGCGGCCCTCCAGCCGCTGGCGGATCTGCAGGCCGGTGGTGCCGGCCTCGCCGTCGATGAATATCGTCGCTGTCACGTTCGTCTCCGTAGTCTCGGTCATTTCGGCGGGGCGGAGCGTTTAGCCCAGCCGGCGCTCGGCGAGAAGGCCGATGTAGTACATCGCCACGGTGGAGGCGGCGATGGCGGTTATGTCGGCATGATCATAGGGCGGCGCAACCTCGACGACATCCCCGCCGACCAGCTTGAGGCCACCGAGACGGCGCAGAACCGCCAGCGCCTCGCGGCTGGACAGCCCGCCTGCCACCGGCGTGCCGGTGCCGGGGGCAAAGGCGGGGTCCAGGCAGTCGATGTCGAAGGTCATGTAGGCGCGCGACTTGCCGACGCGCTCGACGATCCTGGTCGCGGCGCCGTCGACGCCCAGCATGTCGAAGTCGTCGGCGGTGATGACCTCGATGCCGCAGGTTTCCGGTGCCACGGTGCGAATGCCGATCTGGATGGAATGGGCGGGGTCGATCAGGCCCTCGCTCACCGCGCGCTTCACGAACGTTCCGTGCGAAATGGTGCCTGGCTTGTCCGGCCAGGTATCCTGATGGGCGTCGAACTGGATAAGGGCGAGAGGCCCGTACCTGGCGACGTGCGCCTTGAGCAGCGGGTAGGTGACGAAGTGATCGCCGCCGAGTGTGAAGAGCTGCGCGCTTTCGGCAAGGATCGCGGTGGCCTGCTCGATGATCGCGTCGGCGAATTCGAGCGGCCGGCTGTAATCGAACGCGGCGTCGCCGTAGTCGACGACGGCGAGGCGCTCGAACAGGTCGAGCCGGAAGGGATACTGCGGGTCGCCGTCAAAGATCGCCGAGGCGCGGCGGATGGCGGACGGTCCGAAGCGCGCGCCCGGCCGGTTGGTGGTCGCCTGATCGAAGGGGATGCCCCAGACGACGAGATCGATGTTGTTGAGGTCGCGGCTGTAGCGGCGCCGCATGAACGAGAGCGCACTTCCATAGGTCGGGTCAAGCGCGCCGCCCTTCAGCGGCCCGAGGAAGGCGTTGTCCGTTTTGGGGCGGTTCTGGTCGGTCATGACACCGTTATCTCACCGTTTGTCGTTCCCGCGAAGGCGGGGACCCGGTATCCGCGCCCGGCGCGTGCTGGGCGCCGGCAACGACAACTGGATGCCCGCCTTCGCGGGCATGACAGGAAAGAGGCCTTCGCCGGGGCACAACGAAAAAGGGCGGGCCTTGCGGCCCGCCCCGGACTTTCCGTTTCGTGCGCTCTGTTCAGCGCTTCGAGAACTGGAAGGAACGACGGGCCTTGGCGTGGCCGTACTTCTTGCGCTCCACCGTACGCGAGTCACGCGTGAGGAAGCCGGCCTTCTTCAGAACGCCGCGCAGCTCCGGCTCGTAGTAGGTCAGCGCCTTGGAGATGCCGTGGCGCACGGCACCGGCCTGGCCGGAGAGGCCGCCGCCGGTGACGGTGATGCGGATGTCGTACTGGCCGGTGCGGGCGGCGGTGATGATCGGCTGCTCGACCAGCATCTGGAGGACGGGCCGCGCGAAGTAGGTGGTGAAATCCTTGTCGTTGACAGTGATGCGACCACCGCCGCGGCTTACCCACACGCGCGCGACTGCGTCCTTGCGCTTGCCGGTGGCATAGGCGCGGCCGTAGGCGTCGAGCTTCTGAACGTGGACGGGAGCGACAGGCGCCTGGGTGGCGAGATCCTGGAGAGACTGCAAATCGGCCATCAGGCGGCCCTCTGGTTCTTGCGGCTCAGCACCGCTATATCGACGACTTCCGGCTGCTGCGCGGCGTGCGGATGCTCGCTGCCGGCATAGACGCGGAGATTCTTGAGCTGCTTGCGGCCGAGCGGACCCTCCGGGATCATGCGCTCCACCGCCTTCTCGATGACGCGCTCGGGGAACTTCCCTTCGAGCACGGCGCGCGCGGTGCGCTCCTTGATGCCGCCGATATAGCCGGTGTGCCAGTAGTAGACCTTGTTCTGGCGCTTGCGGCCGGTGAGCACGACCTTGTCGGCGTTGATGACGACGACATTGTCACCGCAATCGACGTTCGGGGTGTAGCTCGGGAGATGCTTGCCGCGCAGGCGGCGTGCAACGATCGCGGCCAGACGGCCAACGACCAGACCCTCGGCATCGATCAGAATCCATTTCTTCTGAACGTCCGCGGGCTTCAGGTTGAATGTGGACATCGCGAAACTCGCCTCAAAGCAAAGGCGACGCCTTGGCGCCGCCGGTCGGGCAGGGTGATACGCGAACCGGTTGATGAGGTCAAGCGCCTCTCATAGACGAAACACGCGGAAATCTGCGCTTTCCGCGTGTGGTATTATGATACCGGCGCGAGAGAGCATGACGGGCAAGGACGGACGGTGCCGAAGCGCCGTCCGCCTGCCGCGCGTAAAGCCGCCGTGGTCAGAACCTGTAGTTCAGGCCGACGGTGAGGAGGTTCGCGGTCAAGTCGGCGCGCGTCCCCGATCCGGGTCCCGGGATGTCGTACGTCGCCTTTCCGAGGTCGACGTAATCGTACTCGCCGCGGACCGACCAGTGGTGGCTCATCGCGTACTCGACGCCGGCGCCCACGATGTAGCCGCTATGGGTGCTGTCATCGCTGCCGGGATAGGTGCCGGATTCTTGGCGGGTGCCGGTACCGAACGCCCAGCCGCCGGTCAGATACGGCATCCACCGTCCGCTCGCATAACCCAGGCGACCCTTGACCGCGCCGATCGTGCCGATCTTCTGCGTGATCGTGACCGGGCCGCCGCCGGCGCCACCACTCGATACCGAGTCCGAAAGGCCGGCCGCAACCCAGTCGCCTTCGATGCCGAGGACAACATTGTTGGGTAGTTCCCAATTGTAGCCAACCTGACCGCCGCCAACCCAACCGCTCGGGCTGGTATCGGTCGCGGAGGCTCCACTGCCGATAAACGCGGCGTGGGAACTGCCAAAGCCATAACCGCCCTGTACGCCTGCGTAGAAGCCGGTCCAGTTGAGAATAGGCGCGCTGCCCGGGATCGGCTGATACGGCGGTGGGGCGACCGGCTCCGACAGGTCGGCGGCGGCGGCCGATCCGGCCACGAGAATTCCCGCCATGAGCGGAACGGCCGCCACCCCAAGAAACAGAAGCTTCCTCATCATCTTTGACTCCAGAGAGTGTCCGCTTGCGCCTCGCTCTGGAAGTCAAACCGGCATCAGGAGCGTTGGTTCCCGCCAACCGCCGCAAAAGATGGCGCAAAATGGCGGTGCTGGTGTGAATTGGCCGCGGTCGGAAGCTTCCGGTTGCACGCGGCGGGCGGCACGCTAACTTTCGTGGGATGGCTGATCGTCTGACGACATATCGCGCCAAACGCGACTTCGGGAAAACCAGCGAGCCGGCGGGCGAGCAAGGACGCGCGCGTGGAGCTGGCGGCCGCTACCTGATCCAGAAGCACGATGCGACGCGCCTGCACTTCGACTTCCGCCTGGAGCACGACGGGGTCCTTCTGTCATGGGCGGTGACACGCGGCCCGAGCTTCGACCCGGCCGACAAGCGGCTGGCGGTGCACGTCGAGGATCACCCGCTGGACTACGGCGACTTCGAGGGCACCATCCCGAAGGGCAGTTACGGCGGCGGCACCGTAATGCTGTGGGACGAGGGAACCTGGGAACCGGTCGGCGATCCCGACGAGGGGCTGGCAAAGGGCGACTTCAAGTTCATCCTTCACGGCTCGCGGCTGAAGGGCAAATGGGTGCTGGTGAGGATGAAGCCGAGGCGCGGCGAGCGCTCCAAGCACGAGAACTGGCTGCTCATCAAGGAGCGCGACGAATTCTCCGGGCCGGAGAAGAAGCCGATCATCGAGCGGGCGCTGACCAGCGTGCGTAGCGGCCGCACGATGGAGGAGATCGCGGCGGGCAATGTCGGCTGGGAGAAGGGCTTCCGTTTTCGCGACGCCGAGAGCGAGGACAAACCCGCGAAACGGGCGCCGCGGCCGAGCGGCATCAAGGGTCGGCTGGCGGCCCCAAGGTTTGTGGAGCCGCAACTCGCCACGCTGGTCGAGGCGCCGCCGAAAGGCGACGACTGGCTGCACGAGATCAAGTTCGACGGTTATCGGGTTGAGGTCGCAATCGGTGCAGGTGGTGCCACGCTCTATACGCGGACCGGACTGGACTGGACGGAGAAGTTTCGCGAGATCGTGCAGCCGCTCGCGGATCTGCCCTGCCGCTCGGCGTTGGTCGACGGCGAGGCAGTTGTGCTCGACAAGGACGGCAAGAGCGACTTCGGCAGGCTGCAGGCGGCGATTGCGGAGGGTGGTGGCCGCGGTATCGCCTATTACGCGTTCGATCTGCTGTTCCTGGACGGAGAGGATCTGCGCAAGCTGCCGCTCAGCGAGCGTAAGGCACGGCTGAAAAAACTGCTGGAGGATCAGCCTGGGACGGGGCCACTGTTCTTCTCGGACCACGTCGCGGGGCATGGCGCGGAGACCTTCGAAAACGCGCGGGAGATGAAGCTGGAGGGGATCGTCTCGAAGCGGGTGGAGGCTCCCTATCGCTCCGGCCGCACCAAAGGCTGGCTAAAGAGCAAAGTCAGCGCCGGCCAGGAGTTCATCATCATCGGCTGGCAGCCTTCGACGGTGAAAGGTCGTCCGTTCTCGTCGCTTCTGGTGGCAACGCGCGACGAGGACAAGCTGATTTACCGCGGCAAGATCGGAACCGGATTTGGCGAACGCGAATTGACGGCGGTGTGGAGCGAACTTGAAAAGCGGGGTGTGAAGACCTCGCCGGCCGCCGATGTGCCGCGCGAGATTGCGCGGAAGTCGAAGTTCGTGCGGCCGGAGCTCGTTGCCGAAGTCGAATTTCGCGGTTGGACCGAAGAGGGTTACGTGCGCCAGGGTGCGTTCAAAGGGCTCAGGCTCGACAAGCCTGCGAAAGAGGTGAAGCGCGAGGCGGCCGATCCACCTGAACCGCCGCGTCCCTCGGCGGTGATCAGCGTCGATACCAGCCGCGATGCGGGCACGCTCACCATCGGCGGCGTGCGCGTCACCCATCCCGACAAGGTGATCTTCGCGCCGCAGCACATCACCAAGCGCGGGCTTATCGACTATTACCGCGCGGTGGCGCCGCTGATGCTGCCGCACGTCGTCAACCGGCCGCTGTCGGTGGTGCGCTGTCCGGACGGCGCGGGCGGCGACTGCTTCTTCCAGAAGCACGCTTCGGCGGGATTTCCCGCAGCCTTCAAGTCGGTGTCGATCAAGGAGAAGGAAGCCAAGGGCGAATACCTCACCATCGTCGACGAGAAGGGATTGATCGCGGCGGTGCAGATGGGCGTGCTGGAACTGCACATCTGGGGCGCGCACAACGCGACGCTGGAGAAACCCGATCGCGTCGTCTTCGACTTCGATCCCGACGAGGCGGTGAGCTTCGATACGGTGAAGGTGGCCGCAAACGAGATGCGCGACCGGCTGAAGTCGCTCGGGCTCGTCTCGTTCGCGATGACGACGGGCGGCAAGGGCATTCACGTCGTGCTGCCGCTCACTCCGCATCACGGCTGGGACGATGTGAAGGCGTTCGCCGAGGCGATCGCGCGCACGCTCTCTGCGGAGGCGCCTGAGCTCTATCTCGCCGAAATGTCGAAGGCGCGCCGGAAGGGAAAGATCTTCGTCGACTATCTCCGCAACGGTCGCGGGGCGACGGCGATTGCGCCCTACTCGACGCGGGCGCGGGCGGGAGCGCCTGTGGCATGGCCGGTGGCGTGGAAGGATCTGGCCAAGCTGCCCAGCGCGCACGAAGTCACGGTCGAGACAGCGGCCGCCATTTTAATGAAGCGGAAGACGGATCCCTGGGCGGAGTATTTCGCCGTCAAACAAATCCTGCCGCTGGACAAACTCAAGCAATAGTAAGCCGGCGAACTAATATTCCGGACTGGAAAATGGCGAACCCAAAGAATTTGCCTGTCGAGATTCTTGGGCCGCGGCTGTATAGTAAACGGGTTCGTGTGGCGTACAGGAGGTTTCGATCATGGATGACGCGAAAGGCGCGATTTACACCCCGCCCAAAGGCGGCCTGCCATTCCTCGTGGTCACGTTCAAAGACGGCGAGCTGAAAACCAAAACCGCAAAAACCCGGGCGGAAGCGCGCGTGCTCCTGGCGGGAGAGACGCGCCAGCCGAAGCCGAACGGGCCGGAGACTTCAGCGGCCATCGCTCGTTAGCCGTATCGCTGGATTGCCGCGCGTGGTGCCCAGGGGGGTGCCGCGCCTGCCCGTGGATACCGTCAAAATCGGCTTGCAGGGCTGCAGGCGTTGTGAGAACGTAAAGAGAACAAATATAACGCCTGTGGATAACTCGGGCAGGGGGACGACGCCGAGGCGGAACCGATTAGGTTCGGCGGCAAAGCGGCTGCGTGGTGGCAGTGCCCAGTGAGAATGAGACAGGAGAGAGCGTTATGGCGGGCAGCGTGAACAAGGTCATTCTGGTCGGGAATCTCGGCCGCGATCCCGAGGTCCGGACGCTGAATTCTGGCGGGCGGGTGGTGAATCTGCGGGTCGCGACCTCGGAGAGCTGGCGCGACAAGGCCAGCGGCGAACGGCAGGAGAGGACCGAGTGGCACTCGGTCGTCATCTATAACGAGAACCTCGCCAAGGTCGCCGAACAGTACCTGAAGAAGGGATCGAAGGTTTACATCGAGGGACAACTGCAGACCCGCAAGTGGCAGGATCAGAGCGGTGTCGAGAAATACACCACCGAAGTCGTGCTGCAGCGTTTCCGCGGCGAGCTGACGCTGCTCGATCGCGCCGGCGGTGGCGAATCCGGCATGAGCGACAATGGCGGCGAGTTCGGACGCACCAGCCCGACGGAGGGCGGTCGCGCGCCGGCACGTGTTGGTGGCGGCGCTCGCGCCAGTTCGATGTCGGAAGAGCTCGACGACGAGATTCCGTTCTAGCATTGCGGCGGTTGCGCAGCCGGCCTGATGCCGATCCTGCCGGACGTTCTCGAGCCCGGGCTCGACCTCGTGCTCTGCGGGACGGCGGCCGGGCGGAAATCGGCGGAGGCGCAGGCCTACTACGCCAAGCCGGGCAACCGGTTCTGGCCGGCGTTGCATGAGGTAGGCCTGACACCGCGACGCCTGCAGCCGCGCGAGTATCGCGAGCTTCTGCGCTGGCGGATCGGATTGACCGATGTCGCCAAGGAGCACATCGGACAGGACGCGGACATCGATCCGACGCTGGTCGACGTAGCGGCGCTGCACGCGCGCATCCGCGCGGTCTCTCCGGCCATCATGGCGTTCACCAGCAAGAATGCGGCGAGCTTCGCGCTTGGCCGTGCGACCGCGCGCATTGCGTACGGGTTTCAGGGCGAGACGATCGGACCGACGCGCCTGTTCGTGCTGACGTCGCCGTCGGGGGCGGCGGGCAGCAACTGGTCGATCGAGCCGTGGCGAACGCTTGCCGCGGCCGTCGCCGAACTCAGGGCGTCGCGGGGGAGCCGTGGATGAACGCGGCGATCCCGTCTGCAACAAACTGGACGGAGAGGGCGGCGAGGAGGAGGCCGAGCAGGCGGCTGACCACGATACGGCCAGTGTCGCCGAGGGCGCGCTCGAGCCGGTTGGCGCCGAGAAACACGAGCGTGCAGGCGCCGATGAGCAACGCGATGATGACGAGGAGGCCGAAGACGCCCCACACGTTGGGAGCGCGCGAGGCGAGCAGGATGGTGGCGGAGATGGCGCCGGGCCCCGTGATCAGGGGGATGGCCAGCGGGAATACTGCAACATGGCGGAGATCCTCGCGCGAATAGGAATTCTGCGCGGTGGCAGATTTGCGCTCCTCGCGCTTGCCGAAGACCATTTCGAAGGCGATGACGAAGAGGAGCAGGCCGCCCGAAATCCGGAATGCGGGCAGCGAAATTCCAAGGAAGCCGATCAGCGGCTGGCCGACAAGGGCAAACGCGATCAGGACCGCACCGGCGATGACACTCGCGCGAACAGCGGTGGCGCGGCGCTCGCTGCGCGTGGCGCCGGCGGTGAGCACGACGAATACCGGGGCGAGGCCCGGCGGATCGATGGTCACGAACAATGTGACAATCGCATTCAGCAGGTAGTCAAACATATGCGCCCGTGCCTGAGACCAGCCGGCGAATCCCGGCCGTCAGGTGCGCAGTGTCGCACGGAGCGCGCGCGCCCGTCACCTTGCGGCGAGGTTGCGCGGACGCGCGGATGCGCGCGGGTCCAGTGCGCGCGGCTCTAGAGTCCGACGGTGTGGACGACGTGGGATGCCGCGGCGAGCGCCAGGCGCGTGAATTCGCCGTGGTTCATCGCAAGGTCCCAGACCGACAGACAGAGCGCGCTGATGGTGGCGGTAAGTACTTGCATGGTGCGCAGTCTAGCGGACCAGGCGTTGCAGGCCCGCTAAGACGACAATTGCAATTCGATACAACTCGGCAGGAATTCGTCCGGCAGCGGCCAACGCGCCGCCGGCAACGACTTGCCGTGCGCGCTCTCGCCGTGATTCAGGCCACGGCGCCAGAGCAATTCCCGATTTGACTGAATCGGGAATTGCTCTCGATTCCTTTGCGTTGCGCAATTCCGGACGGAAAAGTGGAATCCACTTTTCCTGGAATTGCTCCAGGCGGCGTCAGCTCACGATTGCCGACTTGTGGGCGGCGAGGAAGTCGGCGACCGAGCGCGGCTTGCGGCCGGTGAGTTTGTCGAAATCGCCGGACACGATGCCGAGGTACCCCTTGGCGATGTCGAGATCGAAGCGGGCAAGCATGGGGGCCATTTCCTTCGGGACACCGGCCTGTTCCATCCCGGCGACAAGCTGCTCCCCGGTGATGTTGACCGCCTCGACCCGCTTGCCGGAAATCCTCGCCAGGATCGCGGCCAGATCATCGGCGGAAATCGCCTCCGGGCCGCCGATGTCGTAGACGCGCTTGCCTTCGGACGTGAGCAGCGCCGCGGCAGCGGCAGCGGCGCAGTCCTCGCGCGTTATCGGGGCGCGACGGCCGGTGCCGGTGGCGTGATAGAGCGTGCCGCTGGTGATCGCGTTCTGCGCGGAAGGGATCAGGTAGTCGGTGTAGAGATTGTTGTGCAGAAACGAGAAATCCAAACCGCTCGCGGCAATCTTCACCTCGGTCCAGAAGTGCGAATCGGGAATCGCCGCAGCCGGTTCGGTGCTGGGGTAGGGGCTGACGATCCCGGTGTAGGCGATGTGCTTCACGCCGGCCTTTATCGCGGCGTCCGCCGCGGCCATCTGCTGCTGGGCGCGCGTGTGAAGCGAATCGGTGGAAACGATGAGCAGGCGCTCCACGCCGGCGAAGGCGGTGGCGAGGCCGGCGGGTTCGTCAAACGAGCCCTTGCGGAACTCGACGCCCGGACCGGCGAGGTCCTTCAGCTTGTCCGGGCTGCGGCTGATGGCGACGATGCGTTTCGCGCCGGCGTCCTTGAGATAATTCACCACGTGGCGGCCGAGATTGCCGCTGGCACCGGTGACGCCCAAGGTGGCGTTGAGGAATTTCGTCATGGATCAGGCTCCGCTGGATGCCGGTGACAACCCGCCTGACCTAATGCGCCGCGCGCGGCGGAGAAGAGGGCACGCGCCGGGAGGCTGGTCACTCTTGCGTAACCGCCAGCCGGGTGCGCGCGGAAGGAGCGCCGGCGAACGCGGCGATGAGACGCTCGGCCTCCGGCCAGACGCCGTAGCCCGCGGCCGTGTTGATATGGCCGGCAGCGCCGAGATTGACGAACGCACTGCCCCAGGCGCGGGCGAACGCCTCCGCGCGGGGCAGGGTACACAGCGGGTCGCTGGTGCTGGCGACGAGCGTCGAAGGCCAGGGCAGGCGCTCCCTCGGGATTGGCGACCAGCCCAGCAGACGGAGCAGCCAGGCCGGCGGGATGCCGGCAGGGAGCGATCCTTCCGTATCCGGCGGGGCGACGAGGAGGGCGCCCACGACGTTCGCACGCGGCGGGAAGCGGCGCGCCCATTCGGCAACGGTGAGCACGCCCAGACTGTGGGCGGCGAGCGCGACGGGGCCGGCAATTTCTGCCAGCGTGCGGTCGAGCGCACGCGTCCACGCGCCGCGGACGGGAAAATCCCACAGCTTCTGCTCCACCCGCACGCTGCCGGCGTGGGCGTTCTCGAGATGCGTCTGCCAGTGATCGGGCCCGGAGTTGCCAAGGCCGGGAACAATGACCAGCGTCGGAGGGTGGCGCGGAGCGGAGACATTGACGTTCATGCGCGCAGAATTTCGTCTGCCACGCCGGCGCGCAAGAAACGCCAATGCGCCGGACGGGCCCGGCGGGCGATGGTTTTTCCGACCGCGGCCGCGGGGGCGCGATTTCGCCCGCTTTGGCGGCGGGAGCACAAGCGGGGGGTCGCGCGTTATCGGGATACACGCAACGTCCACGAGGGAACGCGCATGCCCGACCCCAAGATCAGCGAATCGAACGTCGAGCGCATCATCCGGCTGGAGGAAGAGGCCGAGCGGGACCGCACCACGGTGGACCGGGTGGCCGATACCATCGGCCGCTTCGCCGGCACGCTGTGGTTTGTCGCGGTTGCCGTGGCGTTCGCGGCGGTGTGGATCGTGCTCAACCTCGGGCCGGGCGCCTTTGACCCGTATCCCTTCCATCTGCTCGGCGGGCTGGTCGCGTTCGTCGCGCTGGTGCTGACCTCGTTCGTGCTCATTCGCCAGAACCGGCAGGCCATTCGCGCCGATCTCCGCAACCACCTCGCGCTGCAAGTGAACCTTCTGGCCGAGCAGGAAGCGACCAAGATCATCCAGATGCTGGAGAGCATGAGCCGCGGCCTCGGGATCGACAGGGCGGTGGTGGACAAGGAGACGAGCGAACTCGGCAACGAAACCTCGATCGAGCGCATCGCCGAAAATCTGCGCGACAACATCGACACCGAGACGGGCGAGACGAAGAAGGGCGGGTGAGGCGGGGAACGCCGCAGGGCCGTTCCCGGTGTTGATGCGCAAGCCCGGCACCTGGATCGAACGCCCTTCGCCCGATAAACGGGCAATCTCGCAACGCTCTTCACGCCGAACTGTCGATATTTCTGTCCCATGACAACACCCTAAGAGGGTGTTGCACTTCGTTTGAGAACTCAGAGGGTGCCGCAGATGCCGGCGCAAGCGAGAGCGCGCAATCCCCGGCCCTGGATCCCCGCTTTCGCGGGGAAAGCGGCCAATTGGCGCCGTCGCAAACGATTCTGGACCCCGGCCGATTCACCCTCGCGCCGGCGGAAGGCCGGATCCGGAGGCCGGGGTGACGAGGGGACTCTGCCTCTACGGTTGCGAATCTAGGGCTGGCCTGTCACCTGCTCAGGTGACTTCGCCGCACTAGGGCGTGCTTTTGAAACAGATCAGCGTGCCGCCACTGGGCCCAGGAACTTGCTCACACGCCCAATCAGGCCCGAAGCCGTAGTTAGTTCGACGGTTAGCCTCCACCCACCTTGGCCAATTTGGCAGCACAACCAATAGGACTGCGATGCCGATCAGCAAGACTGCCGCGACTAACCCACCGGCCAAATCCCTGCGCGAAAGTGTGGACGTCCACGACGGAAAATGTCGCCAGTTCATACAGTCGAGATAGGTGTGCGGCCGCGACGCTGCAAGCCGGATTCGGCGAGCATGCGAAGCCGTTGGCCGGCTGGCGCCTCGCGAGGGGAGCTACTGCCCCCGTCCCACGCCTGACGCAAAGCGCATGGCTTCCTCGGCGGCGCGGAACAGCGCCCGCGCCTTGGCCTGGCACTCCTGGTGCTCCTTTTCGGGCACCGAGTCGGCAACGACGCCGGCGCCGGCCTGCACGTACATCTTGCCGTCTTTCACGATCGAGGTGCGCAGCACGATGCAGGTGTCCATGTCGCCGTCGGCGGTGAAGTAGCCGACGCAGCCAGCGTAGATGCCGCGCTTCTCGGATTCCAGTTCGTCGATGATCTGCATGGCGCGCACCTTGGGCGCGCCCGAAACCGTGCCGGCCGGGAAGCCCGCGATCAGCGCGTCCACCGCGTCGTGCGTCGTGTCGAGCCTGCCGGTGACGTTCGAGACGATGTGCATGACGTGGCTGTAGTACTCGATGAAGAATTTTTCGGTCACGGTCACCGTGCCGATCTCGGCGACGCGGCCGACGTCGTTGCGGCCGAGGTCGAGCAGCATCAGGTGCTCGGCGCGCTCCTTCGGGTCGGCGAGCAGATCCGCCGCCAGCGCCTGGTCGTCCTCCGGCGTCGCGCCGCGGGGCCGCGTGCCCGCGATCGGACGGATGGTGACCTCGCCGTTGCGCACCCGCACCAGAATCTCGGGGCTGGAGCCGGCCAGCGAAAACTCGCCGAAGTCGAAGTAGTAGAGGAACGGCGAGGGGTTGGTTCGGCGAAGCGCGCGATAGAGCGCGAACGGCGGCAGATCGAACGGCGCTTCGAAGCGCTGCGACAGCACCACCTGGAAGATGTCGCCGGCCGCGATGTAGTCCTTCGCGCGCTTCACCATGTCGAGGTAGCGCTCGTGCGGCGTGTTCGAAACGATGGCCGTGCCCGCGTCGCCGGTCCCGGCGTCGGCGCTCTTGTCGAGCGGCGTGTCGAGCGCATCGACCACCGCCATCAGCCGGTCGACGGCGCGCGCCTGCGCCTGGCTGGCGCTGAGGCCGCGCGCGGGCCTGACCGCCGACACGATGGTCATCTCGTCCTTGACCGCGTCGAAAATCACGATGGTCGTCGGCCGGTAGAGAATGGCGTCGGGCAGCCCGAGGGGGTCGAGGTTGGGCGGCCCAAGCTCTTCCATCTGCCGCACCATGTCGTAGCCGAGATAGCCGAACACGCCGGCCGCCATGGGCGGCAGGCCCGGCGGCAGCGGAATGCGGCTCTCGCGGATCACCCGGCGGATGGCGTCGAGCGCGGGTTCGGCCATCGGCTCGTACCGGTCGCGCGAAGCGCGCGGGTCGGCGTTGATCTCGGCCCGCGCCCCGAAAGCGCGAAAGATCATGTCCGGCTCGATGCCGATGATCGAGTAGCGGCCGCGCACGGCGCCGCCCTCGACCGACTCGAGCAAGAAGCAGTCCGTGCGCCCGGCAGAAATCTTCAGCATCGCCGAGACGGGCGTCTCGAGGTCGGACACCAGCCGCGTCCACACCACCTGCGCCTCGCCGGCGTCGTAGCGCCGGACGAATTCCGCGAGGGCGGGCTCGATGTTCATGGGGCGGGCTCGCCGGCCGTTCAGTCGGACTGCGCTGAGCCGAGGGCCTGCTGCAGCGCGTTGGTGTTGTAGCGCACGCCGGCCTCGGTCTGGAGGTTGGCGACGTAGGTGCCGAGGAGATCGTTGGTGAGCTGCCCGCTGAGCTGCTGCTGCAGCTGCGCCGCCTCGGGCGAGGCGGCCGGATAGGGCGGCACCGTCACGCTGTCGACCGTGAGCACCACCTTGGTCAGCGGCTGCGCCCCATCGGCGACCACCGCCGCGCCCTGCTGCACCGCGAATACGGATTTCAGCGCATCGGCCGAAAGGTCGCCGCTCGGCGTGCTCGTTCTGGTCAATGCGCTGGCCGTCTGCACGGTCAGTCCGGCCGTCTGGGCGACGGTCGCGATTGGCTGCTTGTCGTCGAGCTTGGTCTTCAGCGCATCGGCGCTGGCGTCGAGCTGCTTGGCGCGCTCGGCGTCCTTCCACGCCGCGACCACCGCGTCGTGCACTTCGCTGAGCGGGCGCTCGCGCGGCGCGGTCACGCCGGTCACGTCGTACCACACGTAGCCGTTGTCGCTCGTCTGCAGCGGATCATTCTGCAACCCGACGTCGCTCTGGAACGCCGCCGCGACTAGCCCCTGCGGCAGGTTGTCGAGCGGCTTGCCGGCGGCATCGTTGCCATGGGCGTCGACGGCCGGGATCGTGACCACCTTCAGCGCGTATTTCTTGGCCGCATCCGCCAGCGTCGCGCCGCCGGCGCGCGCGTCCTCGATGGCGTCGTGCATGGCGCCGATGTCGGTGGCAGCTTTCTGCTGCGCCAGCTCCTGCTTGAGGTCGGCCTTTGCCTGGTCGAACGTGGTGGTGGTGCCCGGGTTGATCGCGGTCACCCGCACGATTGTGAGGCCGAAGGTACCGTCGATCACCGGGCTGACGGCGTTCAGCGCCAGCGAGAATGCCGCGGCCGCGATCTTCGGATCGGCCATCTTGTCCTTGGCCTCGACGCCGAGGTCGACGTCGCTCGCCGTCAGCTTGCGGTCGGCCATGAGCTGGTCGAACGTCTTGCCCGCGGCGAGTGCGGCTGTGGCCGTATCGGCGTCGGCCTTGTCCTTGAACACGATCTGCTGGACGTCGCGCGTCTCCTGCTTCACGAACCGGTCGGGCTGTGCGTCATAGGCCTTCCTGGCCTCGTCGTCGGTCACCTCTTCCGTTGCCGCAACGTCGCTCGGTCCGAGCGTGAAGTAGGTCACGGCGCGCACTTCCGGCGCGTTCCACTGCGCCTTGTTGGCGTTGTAATAGGTGGCGAGATCGCTGTCGCCGGGATTGGCAATCGTCGCGGCCGCCGGCGCCTGCACCACGACGTAGCTGATGCTGCGCTGCTCGCTCGTATAGTCGTGCACGGCCTGGAGATAGGCCTCGGGCGCGGCGACGCCGCCGGTAAAGGCCTGCGCCAGCTGGTCGCGCACGTATTGCGCACGCTGCTGGAGGATGAAGTCGCT
>Ga0265342_10001989_pt1 | contig 18228 bp, 15 predicted proteins | sample 4CB327metaG_FD_203125 | JGI IMG/M metagenome (GOLD analysis project Ga0265342, IMG submission 203125) | Rhizosphere microbial communities from Carex aquatilis grown in University of Washington, Seatle, WA, United States - 4-CB3-27 metaG | ecosystem: Host-associated > Plants > Roots >...
TGTCCCGGGTAGACCAGTCGCCAATGTCGGGAATCTGCTGGTCGACAAAATCGTATCCGTGCCAGTCGTCGATGTATCCATTGCCGTCGTCGTCAATGCCATTCGTTCGTTTGTCGCGTCCGAATTCGTCACGCCCGTTTTCTCCCGGATTAATATAAATGCTGGAATCAATGTCAGGATGGTGATAATCAACGCCGGTGTCAAGAACTCCGACAATCACCTTAGGCAGGCGTTGGTCAAAAAAGCCGCTTGACCAGAGTTCAAAAATTCCAATCTGATCAAGATTCCATTGGCTTGAGGCGGCGGAGTCATTCGGCTGCTTGTCAATTTTATAAATATAGTTCCGCTGGGCGTATTCGACAAAAGGGCTCAGTTGCAATTCTGTTAAGGCTCTGTCGGAGGACGGGCGGTCCTCAAACATCACTCGCGCAATATGTGCTTCGGAAAGAGTGGCAGACGTCGGGGATTTCGTGCCGGCGCTGTACGGTACGCTCTTCCTTGCTGCAGCAATTGTGGATATTTTTCTTACTGATTGAGTGTAGGTTTGCGAGGCAACTGCGGAAAAGTCTTTTTTAAGGAATACCTGGTTAAGAACCGAATCAGGGGCATTATCTCGGAATTTTACAATAAGTTCGTTGGGGACAAAATTTTGTGATTGAAGGAATGAGATAAAAAAAAGCAGGATGAAAGCGATGGCAAGAAAACAGCGAACGCCTTTCAACAAAAAATCTTCCATACCTATGATTCAAGGCCGTTTTTATCGGTTGTCAGTTCAACGCCAGTCGGAAACTTCCCGCCAAAGCAGGCGGTGCAATAGTTCTTTTCTCCGGTATGGGGAACAACATCGAGCATTTTTTCCAGTGAAAGGTAATGTAGGCTGTCAACATCCAACTCACGGCGAATGGTCTCGACATCCCCATTACATCGGACGGCAATCAATTCCTCTTTCCGCGGAAAGTCCATTCCCCAATGACAAGGGCTGATGATCGGCGGCGATGTAATCCTGAAATGAATTTCTTTAGGTCCTGCTTCTTTTAACAACTTAACGAGCTGCTTTGAAGTTGTTCCTCGCACGATTGAATCATCAACAAGAACGACTTTCTTTCCTTTCAGCACGCCTTTTACTGTATTATATTTCGTTCTGACTTTCATCTCCCGTTCGCCTTGCTCGGGTTGAATAAAAGTCCTTCCGACGTAATGATTTCGAATGAGCCCGATTTCCAGCTTTGTAGGAATGCCTTGCTTGTTGCTTTCAGAGACGAAGCCGAGAGTAGCCGTATTGCTCGAGTCAGGAACGCTGATGACGATTGTTTTCATCTCATCGCTGTCCGGAGCGATTGGAGCTTCCTGTGCCAATGCCTTTCCCAGTTTGCGGCGGACTTTGTCCACGCTTTCGCCGAAGATCTGGCTGTCGGGGCGTGAGAAGTAGATAAACTCAAAAATGCAATGATGAGGCTTTGCATTCTTTTTGGGGAGCCAGCGCGAGTGGAGTTTTTTTGCCTTCGTTCCATTATCGTCAATGATTAAAATTTCTCCTGGGGCGATATCCCTGACGTACGTAGCGTCTATCAGGTCAAAGGCGCAAGACTCGGAAGCGACGACAAAACGGTCATCTTTCATTCCCAGCGCGAGCGGACGGAAGCCATAAATATCCCTGGTAACAATAAGAGACGTATCGGTGAGTATCAGAAGAGAAAATGCTCCGTCAATTTTTTCCAATGCCTCTTGTATCTGGTCGATTTGTTGTTTTTGCTTGCTCCGTGCTATAAGATGGAGAACGATCTCGCTGTCCGACGTCGTTTGAAAGATTGTCCCCTCTTCCTGCAGTTCTTGGCGTAGAGTCCGAAAATTTGTCAAATTACCGTTGTGTGCGAGCGCCAGATTTCCATTCCGGTAATTGACGGTAAAAGGTTGGATGTTCGAACGATTGTTTGCCGACCCTGCGGTTGAGTAGCGGTTGTGTCCAATGGCTGACATCCCTTTGAGCTGGTCCTGCACAATCCTATAATCCTTGAAGACGTCGGTGACAAGTCCCATTCCTTTTACGATGTTAAAGTGATGCTTTTGTTTCCTGGCATCGTAGTCACTTGTCACGATACCGCTTGCTTCCTGGCCCCGGTGCTGAAGAGCATGAAGTCCATAATACGTTAGCAAAGAAGCCTGGGAATGTCCGTAAATTCCGAATATCCCGCAGGCGCAGCGCGGTTTGTCGTTATCGAGCCGTGTTTTTTTCATTTACAATATCCGATGTAATGACAGTGTCGATGAGCCAATGCTCATCGTCGAGTTTCGGGTAATCCGTTGTGAAATGCAAGCCCCGGCTTTCATGCCGCATGATCGCCGAGCGTATAATAATGTCGGCAACACACGCCAAATTTCTCAGTTCAATAAGTCCTTCGGTGACTTTTGTGCGTTTGTAGAAGTCGCTCACTTCCTTGAGGATCAATTGAATGCGGCGATGGGCACGCTCCAGCCGGGCTGTGGAGCGGACAATGCCGACATAATCCCACATGACCTGCTGAATTTCACGCCGGTCGTGCGAAATAATGACCCATTCTTCGCTGTTGATTGTCCCCGAATCGTCCCAAGCGGGAATAGCAGGAATGGCTTCCTTTGCTGACCGACGCTCTCGAACATCCTCCGCCGCACGGTGAGAATAGACAATTGCCTCCAACAATGAATTGCTTGCAAGGCGATTGGCGCCGTGAACCCCCGTCATGCTTACCTCCCCGCAGGCATAGAGCCCTGAAATTGAAGTGCGGCCGTAGAGGTCAGTCACGACTCCTCCACAAACGTAATGAGCCGCGGGGACGACGGGAATTAATTCCTTGGTGATGTCCAGTTTAAATTCAAGGCATCGATTGTAAATATTCGGGAAATGATTTTTTACAGCTTCTCCGTCCAAATGAGTCACGTCAAGATACACATGCTCCGCGCCGCTCTTCTTGAGTTCGGAATCAATTGCACGGGCAACAATATCTCTTGTCGCCAGCGAGCCCCGTTTATCATATTTCGGCATGAAATCTTCACCCGACGTCGTCCTGAGGATTCCGCCGAACCCGCGGACCGCTTCAGAGATCATAAATACCGGTGAACCGGAATTATAGAGTGCCGTTGGATGGAATTGTATAAACTCCATATTTGCTATCGGTGTTCCCGCACGAAAAGCCATTGCAATTCCATCTCCGGTCGCGATCCTAGGATTCGTCGTATGGAGATAGACGTGGCCTGCACCACCGGTTGACAGCATTGTCACCGGTGCCAAAAATGTTTTCACAACATTGTTATCAACGTCGAGAACGTATGCGCCCCAGCAATGGATATTGGAATGCTGCTTCTTTGCGTGTTCGAAGAGATGATGTTCGGTAATGAGGTCAATAGAGATGTGATTTTCATAGATCGTGATATTCGGATGTTCGGCTACTTTTGCAAGCAGCGCCCTTTCAACTTCCTTTCCGGTTAAATCCGCAGCATGGGCGATGCGATGCTGTGAATGCCCGCCTTCTTTTCCAAGGTCGAGCTGATTTCCCTGCCGGGTGAATTCTACGCCGATGCTAACCAATTCCTTCACGCGTTCGGGTCCCTCCTTGACCAGCACTTCGACCGCATCGCGATGACACAATTGTGCCCCGGCATTCATCGTATCGGCGATGTGAGACTCGAACGAATCCGTAGATGATAAGACTGACGCGATTCCCCCCTGGGCATAATTCGTGTTCGATTCGGCCTTTTGTTTCTTCGTTACAATCGCCACCGACCCAAGCTCAGCAACTTTCAGCGCATAAAACAAGCCGGCAATGCCGCTACCGAGAACAAGAAAGTCCGTCTTTATTTCCATATAGCTATAAGATACGAATAAAAGTTAAAATAAAAAAGGCGTCCCGCAAATACTGCGGGGCGCCTTCTCACGGATTGTTCAAAAATCAAAAATAAATGTGCAGGGTTGCACCAGCAGCACCAAACCCTAAAATGTTCGTTGTGCCTCCGACCTTATATGTAGCAGAAGTGCCACCGGCAGTCACTACATTATCCGCCGGCGCATTGATGTTAACAATGTTGAGTTGATATTCGGCTGAAACGCTCAACTCCGGATAGATGAAAAATTCTGCTCCCAAAAATCCGGCTAGTTGGAATGTAACCCCGGTTGGACCGACTTGGGGATTATTCTTATTCTCGTCCTGCGAACCAGCGCCATTAACAGCCGGTTTATAATCATTTGAGTTCATAAGGAACTGAACGCCGCCGCCCCAATACGGACGAACACGGCCTGCATTCATATACATCAAATAGTCTGCGCCGATCCCTAATCCAAAAGAGGAATTGGTTCCGTCCGTTCCGGACTGCCCGGCGGGCGGATTAGCTGCAAGGGTCCTGCTTGTCGATTGCACTTGAAGTCCAAGACGAAGAGCTGCATCACTGTTCAAGAAGTATGATACACCAATTCCACCGTTGGGGCCTGTTGCGAAAAGACCAAATGCGCCCAAGCCGCCAAACGTAAAGTTTAATGATTTTGAGCCAGCCTTTACTCCTGGCACTACATCCTGAGCCGAAGCAAAGCTAACAACCATGACAACTGCCAACGCTAGAATTAGAACCTTCTTCATAAATTACCTCCGATTAGGTTTGTGAAAATGTAATTTATTTTTTGTGGGTTCCCCCACCGGTGGAGCTTTACAAACTGTGCAAATATAGGATTGAGGTTTTGAATAAGCAAGCGATTATTTAATAATTATTTAACAATTAATTAATACTTAAATGTTTCTTAGGTTCAGAGAATCACGATCGCTGGAAAGCGTATACTGCATAGACGACGGCTGATGCTTTTGTTTCAAACGGGAAGAATGATTAGTCTATCAAATAAAAAAGGCCTTCCGTGTAACGGAAAGGCCTTTTCAAAAAAATTATTGTTATTCGATTAGTTCAATGCCCAGGTCACGCCTGCTTTAATTTGGAAATTGTCCAAGTCGCTCGCGATGACGTATCTCGGTTCTAGCAACAGCGTCATCTTATCGTTCAGCTTATAGTTCGCTCCAACAAGCAGATTGATACCTAGACGCGTAGCTGATCCTGTTGCGCTGTACGTTACAGTATAAATTTGTCCGGTCACCGGATTATAAGCCGGTCCACTAGCTGAGGCTGTAGTGCTAAAGAAATTTAACCCTAGCCCAGCTCCAGCGTACGGCTTAATCATTCCTTCCATCTCAAAATTGTAATGAACATTTGCATTTATGGCGAAGTCGCCCACCTTCCATGTGCCGCCGTTAACAGTCGTTGATGTCGAGAAGTATTCAACATCAGGAACCAATGTGAGGTCCTTTGCAAGTTCACCCAAATTTGCATGCGCAGCGATCAGGAATCCTCCGATAGATTGGGATGAAGAGCCTCCGTTGGTGAATGAAACAGAAACGTACCCTACTCCGCCGCCAACCTCATGCAATGCAAGCTGCGCAAGACTCAAAGAAGTGACCAATACTGTGGCTGCGGCTAGCGCAAAAATTTTCTTCATAGCTGACCTCTAAAAAATAGTGATTGGTTAATGGATCTGGGCTGTTTATTGTTGTGCAAATATATGGTGGAGTCCACGAAATGTCAAGAAATTAATTAATGAAAACTTAGCCTTTGCGAATTAGTCAAGCGCCTTTCAGATTTGACGAGAGAACCTCGCCAAATACACGGACTAAAGCATCAATTTCTTTCTTTTCAGCGATGAGCGGGGGCAGAATTCTTACAACAGTTTTCGCCGTCGAGTTCACGAGAACCCCCCGGGCGAGCATCTCTTCAACAATCGGAGCGCTGTCGGTTGACAGATCGACACCGATCATAAATCCTGAACCCCGAATTTCCGTGATGATTGCAAACTCTTCTTTAAGAGTAGTGAGTTGTGAATACAAATACGCCGCCATCTCTTTTAATTGATTCTTCATCGATTCAGCGGTTAGCGTTTCTATCACTACCTTCCCCGCGGCGCACGCAACCGGGTTTCCTCCGAATGTCGTTCCGTGTACTCCATACGACCACACACAGGCAACAGCGTCGTTCCCGAGAATCGCTCCGAGCGGAAGACCTCCTCCGATCGGTTTTGCTACGGTCACGATGTCCGGGTGAAAATCGAAATGTTCATACGCAAAAAATTTTCCAGTTCGCATAATGCCTGATTGTATTTCGTCGGCGACGACGAGGAATCCAAACCGACTGCGGAGGGAATCAAGCGCATTGACGAATTCTTTGGAAACAGGAATGACCCCTCCCTCCCCTTGAATAAACTCGAGGAAGACGGCTGCGGTTGAGTCATCAATCTTTGTTCGCAAATCTTCAACATCGTTGAAAATGATATGGCCGCAGTTCTCCAGGAATGGTCCGTATCCGTCCCGGTATTTGTCCTTGTCCATGATCGATAGAGAACCCATCGATCTGCCGCTAAAGCCGTTCGTCATGCCGAAGATTTTCGTTTTCTTGTTGGTTTTCCCCCATTTTCGCACGAGCTTCATCGCCCCTTCGGTGGCCTCTGTACCTGAATTGGTAAAGAAAATCTTCTGAAATTTCGAGTGCCGAAGAAGGCATTCGGCGAGTTCAACTTGCGGCTCCTGAACAAAAAAATTCGAGAGATGGATATACTTCTTCGCTTGTTGTTCGATAGCAGCGATAACCTTGGGATGATTATATCCTAATGCATTCACTGCCAGCCCCGAGAACATGTCTAGATATCTATCGCCATCCTTGGTAAAGAGATAGCACCCTTCTCCTCTTTCGATGAGAAGCGGGAGCCGTTTGTATGTCTTAAAGAACAGTTTTGCTTCGTTGTCCAGGATGTCCATAGTGTTACTTCGTTCGGGGTTTTAGTGTCAGGAATATTGAATGGAAAAAGATTACTTTTTTATACAACTGGTCGACGGTGTCATTGTTCTCGATCACAAAATCCGACGCTTCGATTGCTTCTTCAACGGAGAACTGATTTTCCATTCGCAATCGAATTTGTTCTTCGGTAAGATTGGACCGCTTCCGGGTGCGGTCTATTCGGAGCGCCTCGTCGGCTGCGACAGTGAGCACATAGTCTAAGGTCTTATTCAGACCGGATTCAAACATCAAAGCGGCTTCAACAGCAACATATCCCGTTTCCCGCTTTTTCGAAACGACATGAATCTCCGCTTCGACCGCTTTCAATACGACTGGATGGACGATTGAATTGAGAGCCATAAGATTCTCTCTCTTTCCAAATGCAACGGAAGCGATGTACTCACGGTTTAGTAATCCGGAAACCGGATTGTACGATTCACGTCCGAAGCGGGAGAGAATCTTTTCTCTAATTCCTGGGTCTGAATCGGTGAGCCGGCGGGCAATGAGGTCTGCGGATAAAACAGGAACCTGAAAGGTTGAAATTTTCTTGCAGACTTCCGATTTGCCGCTTCCTATTCCCCCCGTAACACCTATTCGTGTCAGCATGAGACAGAAAACCTGCCGCTATTTTGCGAATGCGATTGACCGGACTTCACGAATGACGATGACTTTAATCTGTCCCGGGTATTCCATTTCTTGCTGGATTTTTTGCGCGATGTCATGAGCCAGTTGATCGGCCATTGCATCGTCCACCTTGTCATGCTCGACAATAACCCTGATTTCACGGCCGGCTTGAATAGCATATGTCTTAGCGACTCCCTGGAAAGACTGGGCCATTGATTCCAGTTTTTCGAGACGCTTTACATACCCTTCAACAGATTCCCTTCGTGCTCCCGGACGAGCTCCGCTGATAGCATCGGCGGCCTGGACGATAGCCGCAATCGGATGTTCCATAGGGATATCTTCATGGTGAGATCCGATGGCGTTGACGACGATCGGGTGTTCATTATATTTTTTGGCCAATTCATAACCGAGTAACGCGTGCGGGCCTTCAACACTTCTGTCGACAGTCTTTCCTATATCGTGCATCAGCCCCGATCTCTTGGCAAGGATTGGATCGATTCCAAGCTCCGACGCCATGATTCCACAGAGATAAGCAACTTCAATACTATGCTGTAAAAGATTTTGCCCGTAGCTCGAACGATATTTCATTCGACCAATGTGTTTAACAATTTCCTGGTGTGCACCGGGCAGACCAACCTCGAGCAATGCATTCTCGCCTGCTCGAATTATCTCTTCCTCTAGTTCCCCTTTTACTTTTCCGACAACTTCTTCGATCCTTGCAGGATGAATCCTCCCGTCGGCGATGAGTCGCTCTAATGATATTCGAGCAACTTCTCGCCTGAAGGCATCAAATCCCGATAAAATAACAGCTTCCGGCGTATCATCTACGATAACATCTACGCCTGTAGCAGCTTCAAACGCGCGGATATTTCTCCCCTCTCTGCCAATGATTCTCCCTTTCATTTCGTCGCTTTGAATGTTCAAGACACTCACAGTAGTTTCAACCGCGTGGTCGGCGGCTGAACGTTGAATGGCTTGAACGATGATTTTCTGCGCATCCTGCTTTGCAGTTTCACGTACTTTATCACGAAGGTCCTTTAACGTTTGAGCGGACTCGGTTTTTGCTGCGTTTGTCATAGTTTCGATCAATAACTTCTTTGCTTCTTCCCTTGATAGACCGGAGGCACGCTCAAGTCTTACAATTTCCTCCGCAATGATTTTCTCAAGTTCTGTCTGCCGCGATTCCAGCAGCTTTGCCTTTTCTTCGCTTTCACGCTGAATTTGATGGAGTTCTCTTTCCTTTTTGTTCAACAGCTCTACTTTCCTGTCGATGTTCTCTTCCCGCGACGTTAATTGCTTCTCATATGCCTGCAGTTTTCCACGTTTCTGGTTAGCTTCATTGTCGTAATCCTGTTTTTTCTTGTACCATTCATCTTTCACTTCAAGAAGCTTCTCGCGCATTACAGAGTTAGCTTCCCTCTCGGAATCCGCGATGATCTTCTTTGCTCGTTCTTCGGCGCTCATGATCCTGTTTTGGCCCGAACGGGTGTTCAGGTACCATCCAGCATACGCCGCCAGGCTGCACAGAACAACTACCATGGGGATGATAATGACTATTTGCATATCCCGCTCTCAAAATTAAGTTTACGTTAATGCTGCGGAGAAAAAAAAATCCGCACGGCTACCCTAGGCAAGTGTGTTTAAAGAACCTCGTTCTTTTAAACGGTGGGTGTTTGCCTAACCGTTTCTTACTTCCACTGTCTGCTATCCTGCTAAGGCAGGAAGCCCGAAGGCGTTTCGCAAATCCAGACCGCTTTCGGCGGCCTGGCTGAGGCCTGTAATATGACGATTATGAGTCAAACTCCCTGTTGGTACAATTGTCAGGTTCTTTAATGTAGTTGACTACGGCTGACGGTGCGGATTAAGTTTGTCCCAATAGAAGTCGAAATTCCTCCTCACACAAGTGGCACAGAGAATTATCCATTGCTTTGGAGACTCGTATCCAGGTAATTCGAAATCTTAATGATCTCGTTTTCGAAATTACTTATCATCTCCTGATTTTTGTCCTTCTCCTTCAACAAGTCTTCAGTGATGTTGAGTGCGGCTAAGACAGAAATTGTAAGCGGTGGCTGTTCAGGAATTTTGTCGTGAATGGAATTAATCATCGAGTCTACGTACCCGGCGACTTTTTTTGTGAACTCTTCACTCTCTCCTCGTAGCGGATACTCAGACCCGAATATCTTAACTCGCACGCTTTTCCTGTCCATTGTTAATTCCAAGTGCTATCTAATTGTAAGTTGGGAGAATTTAGCAAACGTCAGCGATAAAGCTACCTCGTATAGGTTATAGATGAGAATTAATTTTATCCAACATTGCCTTCACTTTTTCCTGCAACACTGCCCTCTCTTCTTTAACAATCTTTCCGTTGGAAGCAGACGATTGCAGAATCGTTTCGATCTCTTTGCGAAGCGTGTCAATTTCACTATCCCTTGCAGACAGGTCTGACTGCATTTGCAGAATTCTCGATTCCAATTCATTTGCCTTTAATTGGATTGCGTGCTTTTCCTCACGCAGAGAACTGATAATCGTTGAAGCTGCATACGCTCTTTCCCAGAGTTGCTTAAGTGCAGTTTCAAGAGAGTTTTCTACGCTTGCTACTTCTTGCTCAATCTGTTCTTGCACATCGGGCCTATTGCATTATATCAACGAATCGTCAACTTCGAAGTTCTGCGCCAAATTTGGTGCAGACGTCTGACACAATTTTCTTTATTGCTCTATCTGCCTCTTCTTCCGTCAGAGTTTTCTCCACAGAATTCAACTCCAACGCAAACGCCAGACTTTTTTTCCCGGCTTTGAGGGGCTCGCCTTCAAAAAGATCAAACAGCGTTGCTTTTTTCAGCAGCGGCGCTCCACTTGACTGTATCAATTCACTTACATCTTCCGCTAAAATATTCTTTTCAACGATGAAAGCTAAATCCCGGGTAATCAGAGGAAACTTTGACGATGGAATGTAGCTTCTAAAGTCTCTTCCCTCCAAGTTCAATTCTTCAATGTTTAGCTCTGCAATATAAACGTCACTTTCAAGTGAGAATTTCTTGAGCAACTCCACTTTCACTTTGCCCAGAAAGCCGACGTAAGTGCCATTTGTTTCAATGGCTATAGTCTCTTCAGTTAAAGGACTACGGCTATCATAGTAAATAAAATGAAATTTGTCAAGTAGAATTTTGTTCAGCAGCCCCTCTACAACTCCTTTAATGTCATAAATATCGACCAATCGGTCGTCGGAATACCATCCGAGTCCGCTTTTTCTGCCCGTCAAACAAAGCGAAAGCACCTTTTTCTCCAGAAATCCCGGAATGACGGTTTTCAGGTTGTTCTTGTCGACTCTCTCATAGGTTCTTCCTATTTCGAAAACTCTAATATCTTTTGTTCCATAATTAGAGTTGTAAAAGACGGTCTGAAGCATGCTGCATACCGTGCTTGGCCGCAACGCTGAAAGATCTTTACTGATCGGGTTCTTGATTTGGACTATTGATCCGGAAAACAACTTTGCAATGCTGTCTTCAATGAGGCTATTCGTGACGACTTCATTGAAACCGAGGCCTTCAAGTGTGCGGCGGATTTCATCGACCGTATCGCGGCCTGATATCCGATGCGAAAAATCAACAGCCGTAACCATCGTGTCTGGAATATTTGTATAGCCGTAGAGCCTCGCTATTTCTTCAATGATATCGATTTCTAGTTCAATATCCGGACGAAAAGTCGGCACCGTGCAGATCAGGTTTTCTTTTGAACTCAGCCGAACGTCGATGCCTATGGGGACCAGCATTTTTTGAACACGAGCAGCCTGAATATTTGTTCCTAATACTTTGTTCACGCGGGAAATACGGAGGCGGATTTTTCGTTCTTTTATTTTCCTCGGATAGACATCGACAACTCCCTTTTGTATCCTTCCTCCGGCAATTTCTGCCATCAGCATTGTCGCACGGTCTGCCGCGAACACCGTCCCGTTTGGGTCTGTCCCCCTTTCGAATCTGTATGAAGCATCGGAGGAAATTCCGAGTTGCTTTGCAGTTTTTCGAATTCCCGAATGTTCAAAGCAGGCGCTTTCAATAAGTACCGAAGTGGTGGAATCCGAAATTTCTGAATTCTGACCGCCCATCACACCTGCAACCGCAACCGGCCTTTCGTTATCACAAATCATTAATGTCGAGGAAGAAAGTGTGCGCTCCATCCCATCGAGCGTCGTAAATTTCTCTCCCTCCAATGCGTTCTTTACGATGATTTTTTTGCCGCGAATATTATCATAGTCGAACGCATGGAGAGGCTGGCCCGATTCGTACATAACGAAATTCGAAATATCAACGATATTATTAATCGGCCTAATATTGCATGCCTTAAGAAGCGATTGAAGCCATTGAGGAGAAGCTGCGACCTTGATATTAGTGATCAAGCGGGCGGAGTAGCGGAGACATGCTTTTGTGTCGCGTATCTCAATCGAGATACTTTTCTTAATGTCGCTCCCCTTTTCTTCTTGAACTTTTATCTTAGGAGAAATGAGTTTCTTTCCAACGAGAGGTGCCGCTTCCCTAGCGATGCCAATATGGCTCAAACAATCCGGGCGGTTCGGAGTGACACCAATTTCAAAGACAGTGTCATTCAACCCCAGGTGTTTTGCCAGCGGCGTTCCAGTTTCTGCAGAATTATCAAGCACAAGGATGCCGCTTGCATCTTTGCCGAGGCCCAACTCATACTCCGAACAAATCATTCCGTTCGACTCTACTCCGCGCACTTTGACTTTAGAGAGCGTAAAGGGTTTCCCTTCGGGATCGTGTTGATTCCTGGGAACAATCGCATCTATTAAGCCTACGGCGACTTTTTGTCCTGCGAGGACGTTGGGAGCACCGCACACTATCTGGAGCGACGACGGCTCGGATTTTCCCGGCTCGTCGATTTTCACGTCGCATACAGACAACCTGTCTGCGTTAGGGTGTTTTTGAACCGAAAGAACCTCGCCTACTACAAACCTGTTCAGCGCGATCCCGAGCTGTTCAATGCTCTCCACTTCTAAGCCGGCCGAGGTAAGTTTGTGAGCCAGCTCTTCATGGCTAATTTTAAATTGAATGTAACGTTGTAACCAATTGAGAGATATACGCATAAGGCCAAAGACTAAAACTGCTTTAGAAATCTAATATCGTTTTCAAACAAAAGACGAATGTCCGAAATATTATGTCTCAATAATGTCGTCCGTTCGACGCCGATTCCAAATGCGAAGCCTGTAAACTCCTCAGGATCGTATCCTACGTTTTGCAGAACATTAGGATGTACCATGCCTGCGCCAAGAACTTCCAGCCAACCCGAGTGCTTGCACACTCTGCATCCCTTTCCGGAGCACAAGAAGCATGTGATGTCCATTTCAAGACTGGGCTCGGTAAAAGGGAAAAAACTCGGCCGGAATTTGTATTTTAGATTATTTCCATAGAATTCACGGGCGAAAGCGACAAGGGTTCCTTTCAGTTCGGCGAAACTTACGTTCCTATCCACATACAACCCCTCTACCTGATGAAAAAGGCAATAGCTTCGTGCGCTGATCGCTTCGTTCCGATAGACACGTCCCGGCATAATTACTCTTACAGGCGGCCGGCGTTCTTTCATCACGCGGATTTGGACGGGCGAAGTATGGGTGCGGAGTAAAATGTCGTCTTCAATAAAAAACGTGTCCTGCATGTCCCGCGCCGGATGGTTGGGAGGAAAATTCAATGCCTCAAAATTATGATAATCATCCTCAATCTCAGGACCGTCAACCGTTCCGAAACCCATAGCAGTGAAAATTGCCGTGATGTCCTCGAGTGTTTGAGTAATCGGATGGCGCGTCCCCATTGCAGGAACTCTTCCCGGGAGCGTCAGATCAATAAACTTCTTTTCACCGGATGCCGCCGACTCGATTTTTTCTTTCGCCGATTGATGCAGTGAATCGACGAAAGCGCGAAGTTCGTTAAGCTGCTTGCCGTAATTTGGCTTCAACTCCGGTGGGACTGATTTCAGTTCCTCGAAGAGTTGCCCAACGCTCCCCTTGCGGGCGAGAAATTCTATCCGATACTTCTCCAAATCATCCACTGAGGCGATGCTTCCAGCGGAGGCTTCGGCTTTATCACGAAGAGACTTGATCGATTGTTCCAAATTAAGAGACGAATCGGGCATTTTTAGGTTCTGCTTTTCGAATATAAAACAAAACTTCCCGTCGACACCGATGACATGGTACAGCGGGAAGCGTTTTCTTAAGCTTTAATAAATTTTACGATCTCTGCGAATGCTTCAGGGTTTCCTGCCGCAAGTTCGGCGAGGATCTTTCGATTGATATCGACTTGCTTTTTGTGCAGTCCATCGATAAGCTTTGAATAGGTCAGTCCGTGCAATCGCGCCGCCGCATTAATGCGTGCGATCCACAGTTGTCGGAACGTCCTCTTTTTTGCTTTTCTGTCCCGGTATGCATATTGGTAGCCTTTGTCGACGCTGTGTTTGGCTACCGTCAGGACTTTGCTTCTCGCGCCCCAGTAGCCTTTCGCTTCCTTGAGAATCCTTTTGCGACGGCGATGGGAGGCAACTTTATTTTGCGATCGTGGCATAGTTGCTCTTGTCTCCTTTGACGATTATGGAATAGATGTGAATTAAAAAAAATTACATAACCAACAAACGTTTGATATTGCGTGTCTCGACCGCCGATACCAACCCTGAACGGCGAAGGTGGCGTTTACGTTTTGTTGATTTGCTTGTAAGAATATGTCTCCGGTTCATTTTGTGACGCTTGATCTTCCCGGTGCCGGTGAGCCTGAACGTCTTACGGGCACTCCGGTGCGATTTCATCTTTGGCATACAGTCCCTTTATATTATGCTGGTTTGTTATCTGTAGTTAATTTCTCCGGTTTGACCTTTGCAGATTTATCCGGTGCATAGAAAATAATCATATTGCGTCCCTCCATATGCAGAGGCTGGTCAATTTTTGCGACATCGACAAGGCGCTCAGTGAGCCGGTTCAAAAGACTCTCGCCGTGATCTTTGTAGGTAATTTCCCGTCCCTTGAAAATGACGGTCGCCTTTACTTTATGCCCGTCGGCAATAAACTGCAATGCATGCTTCGCTTTAAATTCAAAATCATGGACGTCGGTATTGGGATGAAACCGAAGTTCCTTGACAAGACTTATGTGCTGATGTTTCTTTTGAATCTTTTCTTTCTTTTGAAGTTCGTACTTGTACTTTCCGAAGTCCATAATTTTGCAGACGGGCGGCACGGCATTCGGAACAACTTCAATAAGATCTTTCCCTTTTTGCTGCGAAATTGTGAGCGCGTCCCTCGGCGTCATCACTCCAAGTTGCTGGCCGTTATCGTCAATGACGCGAATCTGGACTGCGCGAATTTCATCGTTAATGCGGGGACCTTTACTTTTGATGCTGGTATCTCCTATGCGGTGATTGATTTCTGTTTGACTTCGTTTTGGATCTGCTCAATAAGTTTTCCGAGCGTAAGGCTTCCTACATCTCCCTTTTTGTGCTGGCGAACTGATACCGTTCCGGCCGCTTTTTCTTTGTCTCCCACGACAAGCATGTACGGTACTTTTTTCAATTCCCAATCACGAATCTTATAGCCGACCTTTTCGTTTCGGTCGTCAAAATCAACTCTGATACCGGCATTCTTTAACTCGGCGAGTATTGATTTGCCGTACTCCGATTGTGCATCGGTAATGGGAATGACGACAGCCTGCACGGGAGTCAGCCAAAGCGGAAAATCTCCTGCAAAATGTTCGATGAGAATGCCAATAAATCGTTCGAACGATCCGAACGGTGCCCGGTGAATGATAACGGGCCGGTGTTTTTGCCCGTCGCTGCCGGTGTACTCGAGCTGAAAGCGCTCCGGCATCACATAATCAACCTGGACGGTGCCGAGCTGCCAGGTTCTTCCGATGGCATCTTTAACCATGAAATCGATTTTCGGTCCGTAAAAAGACGCCTCGCCAATCCCGATGAAATACGTGAGCTTCATCTCGTCCGCGACTTCTTTGATTTCACGCTGGGCTTGTTCCCAAAATGCCGCCTCGCCGCCGAACTTATCAACATTCTTGTCGTCGCGGAAGGAGAGCCGCGTACTGACTTCCATACCGAACGTACGGAAGACAAATTGCGTCAGCTCTACCGTCCGTGCAATCTCTTCTTTGAGCTGGTCGTGCGAACAATAAATGTGGGCATCGTCTTGAGTAAAACCGCGCACGCGCGTCAGACCGCTCATTTCGCCTGACTGTTCATAGCGGTAAACTGTGCCGAATTCCGACAGGCGGATCGGCAGGTCTCGATAGGATCTCGGTTTTGCAGAATAAATCTGATGATGATGAGGACAGTTCATTGGTTTCAACAGAAACTGCTCGCCGTCCTCCATTGTAATCGGAGCGAATTGTGAATCTTTGTAATACGGGTAATGCCCCGACGTTTTATACAATTCCAGGTTAGCGATGTGGGGTGTTACGACGGGCAAGTATCCGCGCTTCTGTTGTTCTTCGCGCAAAAATTTTTCCAACGCTTCGCGGACTATTGTTCCTTTGGGCAGCCACAGCGGCAGGCCGCTCCCTACTTTTGGAGTTAAAAGAAACAATTCCATTTCGGCGCCGATCTTTCGATGATCGCGGCGCTTCGCCTCTTCAATCCTGAAAAGGTATTCGTCAAGTTCCTGCTTCGTCGGAAACGTTATGCCGTAAATCCGTTGAAGCATCTTATTTTTCTCGTTGCCCCTCCAGTACGCGCCGGCAACGCTCATCAATTTTACGAATTTGATTTTTCCCGTCGACGGGATATGAGGTCCGTAGCAGAGATCAGTAAAATGTCCCTGATGGTACATACTGATCGTTTGCCCTTTGAACTCATCTAACAATTCAAGTTTGTACTGGTCCCCTTTTTTCTTGAAATACTCTACCGCTTTTTCCCACGGCACTTCTTCCCGCTGATACGGAACATCGCGGCCGGCGAACTCCTTCATTTTTGATTCAATCGCCGCGAGGTCTTCATTCGTCAGCGAATGATCTCCCATGTCGATATCGTAGTAGAAACCGTTCTCAATCGATGGGCCAATCCCAAACCGTGTTCCAGGGAACAATGTCTCCACCGCCTCCGCCATCAGGTGAGCAGAACTGTGCCAGTATGTCGACTTGCCTTCGGGTGCTTCCCACGTGTTGATCTTTATCGCGGCGTCGTTGGTTATCGGCCGGCTAAGATCCCACACCTCTTCGTTTACAGACACAGACAAGGCATTTTTCGCCAAGCCATGGCTGATGCCTTCAGCGATCTTTCCGCCGGTAATTCCGCTGTCAAATTCTTTCTTGCTGCCGTCCGGAAAAGTAATATTGACCTTGTTCATCACATCATAATCCAAAAAATAAAAAATCGGAGCGAGCAATCTCCGATGCACAAAATAACCTTCTCATTGAATTCCGTAATGAGTCACTGCCAGTAGATGCTCCTTTATTTAGTGATAAAATAGCAAAAAGAGAGCAGAAATGCAACAAGCAATCGCATCGGGTTGCCGGCTTTTTATGCGCAAAGCCCGAGTTTTGCTATGACATTTCGCGATAGTTCTTTACCCCAAAACGGTAAAAATCTTGGCAACAAATCAATATGTATGCCGCCCGTATTTCCAATTTGGTTCCTACAAATTGGCCAGGATGAAATTTGTCATGAGCGTATAGAGATTAAATCGTGTCACTCCGCCATAAATGCTGTGGTTCTTGTCCGGATAGAACATGACGGAAAATTGTTTATTAGCCTTTTCAAGAGCCGAAACAAAATTCGCCGTGTTTTGGAAATGAACATTGTCGTCACTTGTTCCATGAATCAGCAGGAACTTTCCTTTCAGTTTTGAGGCATGCGTGATGGGAGAACTCTCAACGTATCCGGCTGGGTTGCTTTGTGGAGTGCCCATATACCGTTCGGTGTAAATATTATCGTAATATCTCCAGCTTGTGACAGGCGAGACTGCAATCGCGGTTTTAAAATAGTCCCCTCCGTTGAGAATAACCATACTGGAGACGTAGCCGCCATAACTCCATCCCCAGATACCAATTCTGTTCTTGTCAACGTAATTCAACGATGAAAGATATTTTGCGGCTTCAACATGGTCGTTTACTTCCCACTTGCCCAAGTTTCTATAACCGATGGTTCTAAAATCCTTACCGCGTGCACCGGTTCCGCGGTTGTCGACCATAAAGATCAAATACCCGTGTTGAGCGAGGAACGAGTACCATAACTCGTCCGACCTTCCCCACATATTGCGGACTACCTGGGAGCCCGGCCCTCCATAGGTGTACATAAGAACAGGGTATTTTTTTGTTGAGTCGAAATCCGCGGGTTTTACAACTGAGGCGTTAAGTTGAACCCCATCCGACGTAGTGAAAGAAAAGAATGTTGTAGTCGCCAACTGGGCATCATGCAGCGCGGGTATATTGTTTGCTTCAATGATTGAGAGAGTGCTCCCTGCATTGTTCGCAAGCATGATCTGTGGAGGAGTCAGCACATTTGAATATGTATCGAGAAAATATTCGTACGACGGCGAAAAGTTTGCAGAGTGAGTTCCTGACTTTGTCGTCAACTGAGATTCTTTCTTTCCGTCGAGTTGAATGCTGCAAATATGGCGCTCGAGAGGCGACACCTCCGTCGAAGAATAGTAGAGCACGGCCGCTTTCTCATCGACACCGTAATATGAATCTACTTCCCAACGGCCCTTTGTAATTTGATTGATGAGCGTTCCATCATTCCTGTAGAGATAGAAATGGCGGTACCCATCCCGTTCGG